>Ga0247820_10000111_pt1 | contig 39326 bp, 63 predicted proteins | sample 13C_Glucose_Day1_2_FD_192480 | JGI IMG/M metagenome (GOLD analysis project Ga0247820, IMG submission 192480) | Soil microbial communities from agricultural site in Penn Yan, New York, United States - 13C_Glucose_Day14 | ecosystem: Environmental > Terrestrial > Soil > Agricultural land | place...
TGCCGAAACCCTACAGGAGCACGTAGACGGCTTCCGGAGTGAGGTTCTCGTACCCCTCCGAAACGCTTGCCCAGATGCTGACTTCACTTGGCTTGAGGGAAATCACGACCTCCGCATTTCTGATTTCGTGCGGAAGTATGCCGCGCCACTCGGCGTCCTCAAGGTACTTGAACCGGACTCCCTGTTCGGTCTTGACGAGCTTGCCGTCAAGTACAAGCGTGGACCTGTCCGGGTCGCCACCAACGTTTACGCCATCCATGGCCACGAGTCGGGCGGATACTCCGCTACGTCTTCCGCGTGGGATCTGAAGTTCACCAAACGCTATGGCTCCGACAAGTCCTACGTGTTCGGACATACTCATCAGCCTTTCATCATTCACCGAGCCTTCGGATTTGAAGGCAAGGTCAGCCCACGATTCACGATGAACGTGGGAAGCATCATGGACCCGGTACAGGCGTCATACGTCAAGGACGGAGCCGTGTCGTGGGTCATGTCGTTCGCGCTTCTGCGCGACGACGGTAAGCGAGTCTGGCCGGAGCTCGTCACGGCCGTGGATCGGGGGTTTTGGTTTAATGGCAAGAAGTACTGAGCCCAAGCCGTGCGACGGCTGCGAGGTTCGTCCGCGAGCGAGGGGTAACGGTCGCAGGTATTGCGAAGAGTGCTCGATCGGGTGCGTGGAGCATGCGGCATTCAAGACAGGGTGCAGACCGTGTCAGCGGAAGCGTAGGTCCAAGCCCGAGAACAAGAAGAAGCAGCTCAGATTTCAGCGCAAGGTGTCGTACGGGCTGAGTGAATCGCAACTCGATCATGTAGAATCGATCGAAAAGTGCGAAGTGTGTGATGGCGAATCGGGTTCGACTAAACTGGTCGTGGATCACTGTCATGAAACGGGAGAGTATCGCGGAGTGATCTGCGACCCGTGTAACAGGGCCCTTGGATGCGTTCGAGACAACCCGAACACGCTTCGCGGGCTTGCCGAATACCTCGAAGACCGAAAGTTCTACCTCAACGGAAAGCGGTACTGATGCTCGACATCACGCGGCTTGCGCCGCTACTGAAGAAGATTGCCGACTCGACGGCATCTCAGTTTCCCACGTACGTCGATCGAGACGACGTCGAGTCGGCACTGTATGTATGGGCGTACGAACGGCGCGGCATGGTCTCTAAGATCATGACCGACTCGGAGTCCTGGGAGGCGAGGCTCTACCAGCTGATCAACCGTGCAGCTATGGACTACGCCCTCAAGGAGGACATGGCCGTGCAGGGTTACTCCGAAGATGACACGTTCGTCTACACCATTGAGCAGCTCAAGTCTCTGCTTGAGCAAGTCTGGGATTACGAGAACTGGCAGACGTTCGGCGTGTTCGGTGAGGCAGGAATGCCTCACGCAAAGGGCCTCGTCAACCAGACCGGCGATCGTCTCGCGATGCTGGCGGATGTAAAGAGGGCACTTGATCGCATCAGTACGGACCAGTACAACATCCTGGTGTGGCGATACAAGCAGCATCTCTCACTCGCCGAGCTTGGAGAGGCTCTTGAGGTCGCCAAGTCCACAGCCCAGCATCGAGCTGAGAGCGCCGTAAGGGCACTCCAAAAGGAATTGGGTCAGGTCCCGCTGTCAGACCTCCACAAGGGCCATTCTGGCCGTTCTAGGGGTACTACAGCGTCTGCCCTCGCTCTCCAGGAGCAGCAGTACGAGGGCTAGGGATAGCAAGAAAAGACACGCCCCTTTCGGGGGCGTGTCCTCGACCAACTACACCTAGTTCTTGTGCTTGATGTTCTCGGCCTGGCGGTAGGTGAAACCGGTCACGGTTTCGTAATCGCTACTGTCGTACCTCACGAACGCGGCAACCCTGTCCTCGGAAACGAACAGGACCTCGCCGTGCCGGTTGTTAATCTCGAACGTGTCGCCCTTCTCGAAGAAGGGGACGATCTTTGTCCAGACGTCCAGCTGGTCTTCGTGGTAAGTGCCAGGGCTGCCAGCCTTGTCCACAGCCCAGTACCACACTTCTCCGGCGACGTCCCGGTGCCTTCCGACAACCTTCTGGACGCCATCCCAATGGGTGCGGAACTCGTCGTCAATGTCGTACTTGAACATGCTTCTCCCCTTAAAGACAAGAGAGATGCAGCCTTAGGACGCCAGGGGGAAAGGGAGAACAAACGCCCTGACGTCTTATAGCTGCATCTCTCTTCCGCTTCTGCGGATAGAGGTAAACAGAACCGATGGCGTGTGTCAGACCACCGCTGAGCATCGGGGAACGACGCCCTTAGGGCTCCTTCCATGACGTTTCGACCCGCCATGTTCAGCCACAGCTCTTCGCCTACTTAAGTTTCGGCTATCCTGTTTACCTTTAACCGCCCGGGGCCCTAAAGCCCCGGCTCGGATCAATCTTCTCACCCCGACAGGCGTCAAAGCGCCTGCTTCACGACACCCTCACTATCCGTACACGAAATCGAGCATGTCCATGTTGTGAGCCTGCGCAATCAGGCGATTGTGTCGCCCCTTGGCGGAGCGAATGTCATCCCCGCCGAGGACTGCAACGATATCCATGTCGTGATCGGCGACAGCGTCGTCACCGACGCTGTACATCACTGACACGTAAAGCGTGTCGCCTGGAATACCCTCAGGGCGGAGGCCGGTGACCACGGCATAGCTTCCTACGTACGTGGTTTCACCATAGATCCCCTCAGAAGGGCGATCGTCCACCCAGTTACAGCGTCCCCAGATGGAGTCTTCGAAATCCAAGGCTTCCATGTCTCTCCCTTCGCGCTAGCGGCAGAGCCGCTGAGCTTTTGCGCACAGCTTCGCTGTGACGCTCAGCCAGAGCCCTAGCAGGCTCGATAAGACGGGCGCCCGGCTCGCAAAGGCGCCCGCCCGACTAACGCTAGGACGGTTTTGTTCTAGAGCGACGCCACCCACGAAACAGTGATGGCGTGATTAGCCTGTGCCGCGTCCAGATCCCCGGACGGGACAGTCCTCTCCGGGACCAGCGGGGCTCCCGAGGTGGCGATGTCGTACAGCGTGCCCTTCAGCCCCACCCGGTACACCAGGGTTGCGAGGCAGTCGTCAGGAAGACGACCATGCTCCATCATGTGCACGACCGCAGAAAGCGGATTGTTCACGTAGGCCGGATTGTCTCCGGTCATCACGCAGTACTCACCAACGTACGTGATGTGCGAGTAGAGGAACTCGTCATCCCTCCGGATCTCACGATCCACGCGGAAATGAACGGGGCAGTTCTCGCCGGAAGGGCAGTCGCCAGGCTTTTCGAACTCGATCATGATCTCTCCCTTTGCTTACAATCGGCAAGTGATGCCGCCAACACCAGCGAGCCCTTGGGCTCGCCAGCGAAGGTTGGTCACTTACTACTTCTCCACCACGATCCCGCCCCGCTCGCCCCAGGTGAGGCGGTAGGCGATTTCCTGGCCCATGATGTATGTACCGGGGAGAGTGTTCTCCACGGCTACGTACAGGTCCATGTAGTCCTCCTTGGAGGTTCCCGGGGTGAAGCTGTGCCCATTCACACTCCACGGGACGTAGAATCCGTCCGCGTTCTCGCGGTACTCGTCGTACATCACGGAGCCTCCGTAGAAGCTGCAAAACAGGTCACGGGCCACCCTCAACGAGGGCACAGCCATGACCCGCTCCGTGTCGTACGAGTAGTACGACGGACCGTGGTACATCGCAAAGTACTTCGGCTTGTTGCTCATTTCGGTCTCTCCCTTTCTGGTAACCCAGTCCTGTGACTGAATAGCCAATCGAACGGACGCTCAGCGTCCGCTCTCAGGTCACTCAGAGAAGGTGTCCTCGTACCACTCCACGGCCAGGTAAGCGGCTCGCTTGTGGTCCGTGCTGCCCCCGATGTACAGCTTGGGGCCCGACTCCCATACCAGCTTACCGGCGTCGTAGATCCTGGCATCCCAGTACTCGGAGTCGTAGGACTCGCCGACCGTTCCTCCACCGACCTTGTTGACCACGACATTCAGCGGTGCGCCGTCGGAAATGCGGTAGATGCGACGGGTGTACTCGTACATGCTTATCTCTCCCTTTCTGCTGACCAAATGGCCAAGTCAACGCACGGCCCGAAAGCCGTGCGCTCAATGGTCATTCACTCGCGCATTCCGGCGAAGCCGGATGCTCACCGTAAGGCTTACGCCTTACTCGTAGATGTCATCGCGCTGACAGTCGCCCATGATCTCGCAGCCTGCGTCTTCACACAGACGACACAGGGCTTCTTCGGGAACGCCAGTAGCGATGTCCTCGCACTGAAGGCACGCACAGTGCGTGTATCCGGCGGTGGAGGTGACGTACTCGAACTGGTTCACGCTTTCCTCCACGCACTTGCGGCAGATGTCGACGATTCCGTCATCGTGCTTGTTGGGCTCGAACCATTGCTCACCCTTGATGGACGGGTAATGACCACGAGCGCCACACTGGGTGCATGTACGACGCCCGCTCACCGGGCGTCCAGCTCGGCGTAGAAGTAATGCCGATGGACGTCCATCAGAGACAGGATCGATTCGTCCAGTTGGCCGTTCTGCCACGCCCACGGCTCCGGATTCGGAAGCAGGACGGAGCAGATGACCGGCTTGGGGGCCTTGAGAAACTTGTCCATGTTCTCTCCCTTTCTTCAGGCACCCCGGAAGGGTGCCCTGGAATGCCAACGTCAGAGACGCTGACAAACCTTGTACTCGGGCGGAGGGAGGCAGGTCCATGGGGCAGAACCCATGCACGACTTCACCCAGTCCTACGTATCATGACGCAGGCATTCAGGTGGGCCGATGATTAGCCTCACTGTCTCCGCCCTTGATCTAAGGGAAAGAGAGATATCCACTGTGCAATTCTCAAGGTCCGCTGTCTCGTTTAGGTCTCGTCTCCACTGCCCCGGCACTCCCCGAAGGGACGACTAGCCGTTGTAGCCGTGAGGCCCGTAGGCGTCTCACAACCCGCTAGATCCGGGAGGGGCTGGAATCCTCCACTGACTGCCTGCTAGTGGCTTACAGGGCCCTTCAGGGGCCCTTGCGCTAGGTCTACGGCTCTTTGGTTGATGTGCTCCGGATCTCAAGTGCTCTAGGCACATCCGGTAGTGCTTCAACAGTGTGTGTCGATGGTTCAAGAGCTCGCAGGCCGCTTCACCGTCATAGCAACGGTCGTTAGGCTTCTCATCACCCTTGCGGGATCATGTCCACCATGCGTTTCGATCGCGGTTGTCACGTCTCTGGCTCCTCCGGAGAGGTTACCGACATGTTTCCCTTGCAACTCGCAGGAAGCTAGCGATCACCCTGTCAGGCCCTTTGGCCTCGACACACACTGTTGAGTTGTAGTGCTTCGCCAGTGGCCTCGCCCGGTCTTGCTGGGCTCCGCTGCTGACAACGAGAACATTGCCGTTTGCAGTAGGGGTCTGACTAGCTTCCCAGGTCAGAGGGGGTTGTGTGTCCGAGTTGTCCGAATCATCAAAAGGTCGCGTTAGCTGAGATTCGCTGATATTTGCAGTGGATGAGTGCATCAGTGCAGGTCACGCCCTACGTGACCGTGAGTCATCTTTACAAGGGATTAGCTCACTCTCCGTCTAACTCAGGAGATTCTTCGGTCTGGGCAGGGTCTCACCGCAAGACTTCCTGTGGATGGACTGGAAGAACGCAAGAACACGTGCTCAGAGCCTGGATTCGCAGTGTTTGCTGGTGTGATGCAGCCCTCTCGGGCAGGGGCGTAACCCCCTACCCTCTTGGCAGCCACCTACGTGGTCTGCCTACGCGTGCGTGTGCACGCGCGTGTGATCCATCTACTACGCGTGCATGGGTGCTCATATGAGCGCGGTGTGTGCTCATGTGTGATGGGTGCTGACGCACTACAGATGTAGTGGAAGTATGTTGCGAGCACGCAATCTAGACAGGTGTATAGAACTGAACGCGTTCAAGTGTTAGTCCCCTCCAATGAGCGCCATCCCGCACACATGAGCGGCGATCTTATCGACAATGATGTTCATTAAGGGGGATATCGTCACACTGACGCTAAGTCTGTGCATCTATGTGTACACATGGTCGCCTCTATACACATACATGAACACACTCGCACGAATCCGGACATGTCCTGCCACGTCATCACCCATCGCCACAACACTGGGCGGAAGGGAAACTCAGGGGCATGTCCGACTTCTCCTGCCCTGGTGTGAGATCGGACCCCACCCTTTTAAATCTGCGTCGCGGGAGTGTGTGTGAGACCCCATAGAAATGCACCATATTTTCAGTAAGGGTGCCCTAAGTGTCAGGACCTAAACCGCTGAAGCTCCTGTCGGTACTTGTCAAAACGTTCGGCTGGCCCACTACCCTCCGTGACCGAAACCCCCAAAATCTATACACTCTCCGTATAACTTTGGTAAAGTTTTGGTAACATCTGGTCTAGGGCCGGACAAGGTAGCCGAACATCATGGCTATCTATATATAGATACTACAAACAACCAAGGGGCTCCTTCAGAGCCCCGTAAGGTTAGAGCATCTGCTGATGACAATGGAGGGGTCTGTTCTTTTCCAGAACCATGCCACTCCCTCCGCCATCATTCAAACTTCTACGGAGCCCCTTGAGGGGGCTCCTAATCCCATCACCAATCCCCTATCGGGGAATCCCTTCCGCCCCCGCTAGGGCCCCTCCGGGGGCCCGTAGCTGACTGTAGACTTCCTCGTCCAACTCGCACAGTAAGGCGCCTACTGTCCTTCGGACACATCTGCGCAAGAGAGTGCAGTATCTATAATAGTAGGTGACTTGTGGCCAAAGTAATTGCTGGTGCGAAGGAGATGACCGCCAAGCAGAAGAAGGAGACGATCCTTGCTTACATGCAGAGCGGCCTTACACAGGCCGCTGCTGCTAGGGATCTGAACATCCTTCCTCAGACGATCACCTACTGGCGACGGAGTGATGAGGACTTCCGTGCTGCCATGGAGCGAGCCAAGCTGATGAAGACCCCTGAGGGTCAGATGCAGGCTCGTGACTCTATGCCGGACTTTCCAGAATTCTGTGAAGACTATCTGGACACCAAGCTCTTCTGGCATCAGCTTCAGTGGTACGACATCCTCGAAGGCCGTGAGCCTCGGGATCTGCATCCTTCGCAGTACTACCACAAGGGTGACCCTGGGATGGTCATCGTCAACACTCCTCCCGAGCATTCGAAGTCGACAACGATCACGGTCAACTACACCACCTGGCGAATCTGCCAGGACCCGAACATCCGTGTGATCATCGTGTCTCAGACTCAGGAGATGGCTAAGCGGTTCCTCAGGGCGATCAAGGATCGCCTGGCTGGTGCCAACCCTGCGTACAAGAAGCTTCAGCTTCAGTTCGCCCCTGATGGGGGCTTCGACGCGAACAGCTCCTCCTGGACCGCTGACGCTATCTACGTGAACGCTGAAGCCCGTGACTCTGGTGAGGCTACGCCCACGGTCCAGGCTCTGGGTATGAACGGCCAGATCTACGGTAACCGTGCCGACCTGATCATCCTTGACGACACCGTGACGGGAAAGAACGCCCATGAGTTCGAGAAGCAGATCGACTGGATCCAGCGAGAGGTCATCAACCGTCTCTCATATCCTGGAGGGACTCTCCTTCTCGTCGGCACTCGTCTGGCGCCAGTTGAACTTTATTCTGAGATCCAGAAGCCTGAGTGGTATGGCCAAGACGAAGAGAGTCCTTGGACTTATCTCACTCAGCCCGCTGTACTTGAGTTCGCGGATGATGTTGACGACTGGAAGGTTCTCGCCCCGCTCACGAACCGGCCGCCTGTATCGCTGGGCGCACGAAGGCTTGTGGAGGCAAACGAGGATGGACTCTATCCATGGCACTCAGGACGCGCCCTAGCGCGTCGCAGAGCTACCTCAAGCCCTCAGAACTGGGCGATGGTCTACCAGCAGGAACAGGTGTCGAGTGACCAGATCTTCAAGACCGAGAACGTCATCGCCTCGATCGACGGCATGCGAGCCGCAGGGCATATGCAGCATGGAGCCCCAGGACATCGATCGCATGGTATGGACGGCCTTCACATCGTCGGCGGATTCGATCCTGCAATCACTGGACATTCGGCAGCCATCATCATCGGCATCGATCGTGCGACCGGTGTTCGTTGGGTACTTGATGTATGGACCCGAGCTAACTGCAAGCCTGACGACCTCTTCGACAAGATCAAAGAGTGGACCGTCAAGTACCACGTAAACGAGTGGTGCATCGAGAAGAACGCGATGAACCTGATGGTCACACAGAACCGAGACCTCCGGAACTTCCTCGGCACCAGAGGGTGCCTCTTGAGGGAGCACTTCACCGGCAACAACAAGAACGACATCGACTTCGGTGTTGCTTCCATGTCGATGCTGTTTGATGGTGCGACTGAGGGTAAGGGCCTGATCCGGCTTCCGAGCCGGAGCCAGGCGGAGGGAGTGAAGATGCTCGTGGAGCAGCTCACCACCTGGTTCCCTCAGACCAAGGGCAAGCAGGACACGGTGATGGCTCTGTGGTTCGCAGAGACCCGAGCACGCGAGCTTGTGAACCAGATCGAGTCCGTGTTCCACCTCTCGAATGAATTCCAGTCCGCCCGTGATAAGGAACGTCGTGTGACGGTTGACCTCGACTATCTCAGCACGGCCGCTTCTGCGGCCGGGAACTCCTGGTGGCAGAACTGATGAGTGCAGGCATGAGCCGGTTCGAACCGGAAGACATGACCGATGACGAACGTGCTATGTATCAGGAGTTCTGGGAAGATGTGCGCAGTGAGCAGCGCCTCAAGACGCTGGCTGTCCAGAAGGCCGACGAACTCATGACCAACAAACTCGGGTGGAACCCGCTAAGACAGGAGATCACCTGATGGATTACATATCTCGCTCTCAACTTGGCTGGCCAGCTTCGGCTGCCCCAGATCAGACTGATCCCGTGCTGGGATTCAAGATTCACTACGAGGGCACTCCGGTGCCCGAGGGTGCACACTCTAGTTGCGCTACCCGGTGGAACATGATCCGGAATTCGCACCTGGCAAACACGGCAGAAGGGTATTCGGATGTCGCGTACAACTGGGCTGTCTGCAACCACGGCACGATCTTCGAAGGTCGGGGCTGGGGTAAGCGGACCGGAGCCAATGGAAGCCAGACCCTTAATCGACCGCACAACGCCATTCTCTGGATGGGCGGCACCACTGGGGTCGTAACCCCTAGCGCTGCTGCTGTTGCGTCGATTAAGGAGCTGATCCGATATCTCCGCTCCAAGGGTGCGGGCAACGACATCAAGGGACACCGTGATGGTTACGCAACGGACTGTCCTGGCGATGCGATGTATTCCCTTGTGCACTCCGGCAAGCTTGAGCCGGGCGTACCGACTACCCCTAAGGATGACATGCAGCCTGTAGACGTTTGGGCCTACAAGGGCAAGAACGAGACCCGGGACGCTTACTGGTACCAGCGTGACACCAACGCTCTGGTTGGTAAGCTTCGAGCCGAGGTCGCCACACTGACCAAGCTGGTTCAGCAGCTTATCGCTAAGTAACGAGGGGGTGCTCATGGCGAGGTCCATCGAAGAAATCACACAACGCGTTGAGTCTCTTCGCCGTGCAAGCGCTGACCGCGACCAGCGTTGGAACAATGTTCACGACGTCCGCTCTGGCGATATCGACACAGTTATCCCGGGCAGTATGCCTGATGCATGGCCCCGTCCTATCGTTGCCAACCTGATCGACACGTCCGCTCGTGACACGGCAGAGGTGATGGGCACGATGCCCAGCATCAACTGCTCTACCGGAACGATGACGTCTGATCGCTCCAAGAAGTTTTCGTCCAAGAAGACCAAGGTCGCCAACTACTACGTTCAGGCTTCAGGCCTGAACGCTGGACGACAGATCGTAGCGGCTGACCACTACGGAACCTACGGCATGGTGCTGTATGTGATCGAGCCGAACTTCGAGGACAAGCGCCCGCACATCCGGGTCGAGAATCCGATGGGCGTGTATCCCGAGTTCGACATGTTCGGTCGGCTCAAGTCGTACACCAAGGTCTACAAGGAACCGGCGATCAGGCTGGTCCAGAAGTTCTCTCACATCCCCAATCTCCTCCGCCTCCTCCAGGGGAACAACACAGGACGCGGTCCTGAGGCTGGCTGGGCTGAGCGGGATATCGAGCTGGTGAAGTATGTGGACGATGAGCGCATGCTCATCTACATGCCGAACCACGGAAACATGACCCTGATGGCGGAGGAGAACTTCCTCAAGAAGGTCTACGTCTCCGTTGGTAAGCGTCCAGGCTACGACAACGAGATCCGTGGCGCTTACGACGATGCGATCTGGGTGTACCTGGCGAAGGCCCGCATGGCCCTTCTGGGCCTTGAGGCCACGGAGAAGACTGTTCGCGCTCCGCTTGCGGTCCCTCGGGATCTTCAGCAGATGACGTTCGGAGACGACGCGGTTCTCCGTACCGACAACCCGGATAAGATTCGGCGTGTGGGTATCGATGTTCCGCAGGCTTCGTATCAGGAACAAGCGATGCTTGATCAGGAGCTTCGCTCTGGTACTCGAACTCCCGAGGCCCGCTCCGGAAACATCGACGCTTCGATCATCACCGGCAAGGGCGTTCAGGCCCTGATGGGTGGATTCAACACGGTCGTGACCACAGGTCAGACCGTAATGGGTGAAGCCCTCCGAGTTGCGATCGAGCTGTGCTTCGAAATGGACGAGGCCCTCTGGCCCGACGAAAAGAAGACGATCCGTGGAACTGCTCAGGGAACACCGTTCGAAGAGACCTATGTTCCAGGTAAGGACATCAAGGGCGATCATACCGTCGACGTCACGTACGGTTTCGCTGCTGGCCAGGACCCCGCGAGGGCGATTGTCGGTCTCCTTCAGTTGCGTGGTGACCAGCTCATCTCCCGTGACTTCTTCCAGCGTCAGCTTCCGATGGGGATTGACGTGGTCCAGATGCAGGCACAGATCGACATCGAGCAGTTCGTGGATGCTGCAAAGCAGGGCATCATGGCCTATGCCTCTGCCATCCCTCAAATGGCACTACAGGGCCAGGATCCGAACGAGGCCCTCGCCCGGATTGCCAAGCTGATCAATCTTCGAGAGAAGGGCACTCCAGTACAGGATGCCCTGGTAGAAATCTTCAAGCCCGTAGAAAAGCCACAGGCGGCCCCTGGAGGGCCGCTGGAACAGATGATGGGTCCTGGTGCCAGCACACCTGGCGCAGGCGCTCAGGGCGGCCCTCAGGGCCTTCCTGGAGGCACTCAGGCTCCGCAGGGTATGGACCTGATGTCAATGCTTTCCGGACTGACCGGGAAGGGCGAGGCGACAATGTCAACTCGCACGCAGAGGCAGAGTCCGATCTAATGACTGTTCGCCTCCCCCACGGATACAAGATCCAGGCCTTCGAGAAGGGTGGCGAACCCTGGATCAGGACCGTCCCCCTAGAAGAGGGGGACGAGTGCTTTCATTGCAAGCAGGTTGCTTTCGATGAAGCGCTCCTGACAGGTAACTACACCATCAGAACCAAGGAGATTGACAATGGGTTTCATCCCTAATCACGGCCCCGACAACGCGTGGCGAACCGAGAAGGGTTCAATGCTCGCTCCGCACATTGAGGCTCCGCTTGAGGGTCACAACTCTGGCGATGCCCGATTCAACGGCGAGATCACCGGCCCTCAGGGCTGGGAGGCTTCGCTCAAGCCGAACGAGCCGCTCACCCGTGGTGGCGGGACGATGGCCAAGTAACCAGAAGGGCGGGGAGTCCAGTGATCAAAGAGAGCAGCGAGCACAAGGTGCTGGGCTTCCTGGCCCTGGTAACTGACGTGGCCACAGACATGACCCTCGGCGTAGCTGAGATTATGGGCGCCACAGCCAAGGCCATCAAGGATCTCCAGGATCAGAAGATCGAAGAGGATAAGTTCTTTAAGATAGTGGAGGACTGATGGGTACTCCAGTAGCGGGCCCTGGCCAGTTCAGCAAGCGCACTGACAAGGCGGTAGGGGAAGCCAATCGCTCTCTACCTAACGCTGACTACGGTGAACAGGCTCAGTACCAGGAGCAGCTTCAGGCTGCTCCGATGGCACAAGACGTTACGGGCATGAACTTCAATGACCTGTTCGGCAATCCTGCTGAACGGGTAACCGGCCTTGGCGAGGACACCGCGTTTCCGGATCTTCCCGTTACCGATGGTGCCGACGCTGGTGCGGGTGCGGGGTCCGAGGTTCTCTCCTCTTCCGCCCAGACTTCACAGATCCAGGAACTCGCGTCCTACGTTATCGCGCTTGAAGTGATGGCCAACACGGGAAAGTCTGACACCGCCCGCAACCTTGCGAGGCAGGTCAAGTATTCGATCTAAGCAGGAGGTAACCCATGGCGAAGTGGTGGGAGAACAACGTAGCCGACGCTAGTCAGGTCATGTTCAACGACCCCAACGCGGCTCTCGAAGTCTCTACTCTCCCTAACGCCTACCTCCAGAGCAATGAACTCGCCGACCCCGAGAAGGTCAAGATGGGCGAGGATATGGCTCGTGCCGCCAAGGGTGGCTTCATGGACCGGATGAAGTACGCGATGGGCATGGTCAACGACACCTTCGACAAGAAGGCATCCGAGATCCCCGGGTACGGCGTGGCGAAGAATGTCACAGGCGTGCTCGCGTGGCCGGTCGACAAGCTTGCATCCGGTCTTTACTGGATGTACTCCAACGTCGTCTCTCAGCCGCTCTCTACGCTCTTCCTTCAGGAAGGCAAGCTTGCCGTGTCTGGAGATGTCAGCAAGGTTTTCGACTGGGATGAATGGACTGACGCCTACTCCAAGGCTGAACACATTTCCCCCGGACAGGCTGTCGCCAACGCTGGCGCTTCGGTAGGCACCAAGATTCGAGAGGGTCAGGGCGGTATCTTCCAGCCCATGGACCAGGACGCTCAGCGTCAGGCTGAGCGGTATCTTTACGACACGGAGTACTGGCGGAACAAGGCTGGCTGGGGATACACGCTCGGCACCGGAGCTTCGGACTTCGCTATCTCTGTCGGCATCGCTCCTGAGGCTGGACTCGTCAAGGGTGCCGCCGCTGGTGTACGGGCAGCAAAGAACATCGAGATCGCTGGACAGGCAGGCCGCACCGTAAGTGCGGCCAAGAAGACTCCGGCGGAAGCGACTCGCACCAAGTCCATGAACGAGCTCTTCGATTGGATGGAGGGCAAGACTGGACAGGAAGTCGCACAGTCTCCTGTGTTTGGCAAGGGTCGCAGGAAGAATCAGTTCGCCGATGCTTACGGCGAGATCTACTCCACCACGCCTCGCGATCTCAAGCCCCTGATCACTCGCTTCCAGACAGGCGACCCTGTCGCTATTCGAGAGCTGTCTTCGCGCAACGCTGACCTCACGGTTCAGCTTGGGCGACTGAACGACAACCGGGCATTTGTTGACTCGATCAAGTTCGACGAGGATCTTCTCGGTCACTTCATGACCGAAGAGAATGCGCTGCGCATCAGCCCGCACCTTACCGGTCGGGCTGGCATCGGAGCCGTCCCGTCCAACCCTTACCTGAACAGTCAGCTCGTGGAGCCTCCGTATCCTCGCCCCACGGTTCCTGGCCCGCAGCAGTCCGGCTGGGACGCCACGTATGGACACCTTGCCAGGCAGGCCGAGGCTTATCGAGCTGCTGCTGGCGAGGCGCTCAAGGCCTCGGGTGGCCGACTTACTACGCTGTTCGGCGGGACGCTTGTGCGTCCCGAGGATGTGCTGGCTGCGAATAAGTGGAAGCAGGGTCGACTTGAGTCAATCAACTCTCAGCTCGATTCCCTTAAGGGCGAACAGGGTGGCTATCAGCAACTCTTTGGCGGTCAGCTCGGAAGGCCGATCGACGAGATCGCCCCTGGCGAGATCAACATGTTCGGTTCCCAGAAGACGCTGTACCGAGTGGGGCCTCTGGCTACGTCCACCTCGAAGCAGGCCGATAAGGCTGTAGCTCGCCGCGCTTCCGGGCGCGGCTCTGTCGCTCATGGTGTCACCAGTCGAGTGATCCGCAACGGCTTCTATCGGACCCCGATCCGAGTGTTCCAGTCGTTCGGCGAGAAGATGCCCACCGGGTTCATCGACCATAACGCTGACGATGCGGCTAGCCGGGTGATGGACTGGCTCAAGCAGGTGAAGGGGCTCGACCCGGCTCAGCGTGTAGCCATGGCCTCCGAGTACGCCCGACAGGGCGACAAGGTCGGTCGAGGCAAGGCGCTTGAGGGCCTTCAAGGCGCGATCATTCATCACTACGCAAAGTCCAAGGGTCTTGACCCTGTTGTGGCTGACGAGATGAATGCGATGGTGGCCAACGGCCTGAAGACCGAGATGATGAAGCTCACCGGCGCCCACCCGACCACCCAGCGATTCACGTCTGCTCCGGGTGTTGGGCTTGTGGACAACGGCGAGGGCGTGATCATGGCTCCTCACGCGACGACTCAGCTCTCTATGGGTGACGCCCTGATGGATGTTCGGGAGCTTGAGCGGTTCGTTAATCGACACTCCGGCTACTTCCAGAACCTCAAGCAAGGGAAGCCTGGCCAGGCTCGTCAGATGGTCGGCGGTGTCGCTGACTCGATGTCGAAGATCTGGAAGGCGTCCACTCTTCTCCGCCCCGGCTATACGCTCCGGTCCGTCTCGGAAGAGGCGGCCCTTAGTGCAGTCAAGTTCGGAATGGTTTCTCGTCTGGGAAACCTCGGCGAGGGCGGGTGGGACTTCCTGCGGAATCGCAAGACTCAGATCTCTGCCTGGGTTGGAACCGATTCCCACGTTCCGACTACCGGCAAGGGTGCTGCTTCCAACCTGGCCCGCGTCCGGATTGACGATCCTGCGATCAGGGACATAGCCCAGAAGTACGGGCTTAAGGAAACCAAGATCAAGGTCAACCAGGCTTGGCCTCTGGTTCAGTCCAGGATCACGCATGAGCGTGATCTGATCACCAAGCTGGACAAGGAGATCGAGTCCCTGAACAAGAAGGGCTTCGATACTACCAAGCAGCTTGCGGCAAAGCAGGAAGCTCAGGACATCATCGACGAGCATGTCGACTACGCCACCGAGATCCTTCGTAACGCCAAGGACTCCACCGGTCGCCGTCTCGGAGAGAAGAGCTTCTCGTACCGAGGGATGGAAGTTCCCGAGGCGTTCAGCAAGGAGTGGAATAATCCGATCGCTCGCGATCAGGTTTCCTCTGATCGGCTGGTTGACTTCCTGTTCGCGCGTGGAGAGTCGATTGACACGAGCCGTCTCATCAAGACGGGCTCGTGGGCTGACGTTACCCCCGAGATGCCGCACCACATGGAATCTTGGCTGCATGCCCTGAACAATCAGATGCGACAGGACAACCTGTACAAGCTGGTCGCTCAGGACAATACGCTCAGGTCGGCAAGGGCGTGGCTGAAGACTCCAGAAGGTAAGCATCACCTGTCGATGCTGGGACCCTGGGCCCGAGATGTCGATGGGCTGCTGAACACGCTGAAGGTCACGCTGGACAACTACCTTCCACCCGGCACTGGACTCCAGGGCAAGCTTGCCAAGAACGAGGAGATCACCGAAGTAGACCTTCGCGGCGCTATGGCGCGCGAAGACTTCCCTACTGTTCACGGTGAAGAGGTTAAGGCCACGAGCGCTCTCAGCGCTCGGGACACGGCGTGGAACATGGTCGACAACATGATTGCTGACGGCTACAGGTTCCTTGGCTCGATCCCTTCGGACCTACTGGTTCGGCATCCCGTGTTCAACGAGGCATACAAGATGCGCATGAAGTCTGCTATTGATCAGCACGTCGAATATCGACGATCTGTCGGCGGAGACGAGAGCATCACGGCGGACGAAATGAACAAGATGTACGAGTCCGCCGCGAAGATGGCCAAGAATGACATTCGAACGGTCGTCTATGACCCTCAGCGAACTACGGCCACTGAAGCCCTTCGCTTCGTGTTCCCGTTCCTGTCGGCCCACTCTGACTCGCTTCAGCGCTGGGCGGGAATGATTGGAGAAAGGCCCGAGTTCGTCGGCAAGGTCGCGAAGATCTACAACGCTCCGGTTGCGGCTAATCTCGTTACCGACAATCAGGGCAACTATGTTGGCCAAGACGGCTACGCCGCAGTGGATCTGTCGTATATCGATCCGGCCACGGGTAAGCGGATCGAGAAGTCCGAGCGCAAGTTCGTTCCGATCGAAGATAGGGTCATCAACCTCCGCCTTCCGTGGGACACAAAGAATCAGAATCGGTGGGCCCAAAAGAACATTCCGTTCTACGGAACTCCGATCAAGGTTCAGGCCATCAACACGATTCTCCCGGGTGACCCTTGGTTCAACCCTGGAACTGGTCCGATGGTCCAGGTTCCAGCATCGGTGATCGCTAAGAAGTCTCCGGCTGTCGGCGACTTTCTTCAGTGGTCGAAGGTTCTTCCTTACGGTCCGTCTGGAAGCTCGATCGACCTGTTCACTCCGAAGTACATGCGTGACGCCTATGCTGCATTCACCACCGACGACCCCAACAACGAGAAGTATCAGCAGGCCTACTTGGATGTCTACAACCGTAAGGTCGCTGAGTGGCATCAGGGTGGCGAGCCGGTCGACCTCAAGGATGTCGAGAATGAGGCAAAGAGCTTCATGTTCCTCCAGGCCCTTACGGCCTGGGGGTCTCCTGCGCAGACTAAGGCTTCGCCCCTCACGGGCTCGCCTTACCAGTTCTACGTAGACCAGTACAAGAAGCTCCAGGAAGCCGATCCGAAGAACGCTAACGCGATCTTCCAGGCTACCTACGGCGAGGACTTCGCTCACTTCTCGACTTCGCTGTCCAAGTCCATCGGCGTTGCTCCGACGATTGCGGCTATGGCCACGGCGGAAGAGTATAAGGATCTGATTGACCAGGATCCCGAGATGGCTTCTTGGATTGTCGGAGACACGTACAACGGTGGCGGCTTTTCTGCTGCGGTTTACCGCAAGCAGATGGAGACCGAGATGGGCGGTAAGCCCATGCGGGAGAAGCAGACTGCTCTTGACGCTATTCGTGAGCAGCAGGTGCAGCAGGGTTGGGCCGAGTTCCTCAAGTACAAGGGTCAGCTCGATACCTGGATGCTTCAGTCTGGCTTCCGCTCCTATCAGGATGCAGGGGCTGAAGGGTTCCTGGACCTTCGGAATAGGATGCTTGACAAGATCTCTACGGACTATCCCGAGTGGGCTAAGAAGCGTGGAGAGATGGACACGCAGAAGATTCCTAACCGGATCAAGTTCTTCGAGAAGGCGATCCAGGATCAGCGTCTCCAGTCCGACCCTATGCGATTCGACCTTGCTGGGCTTGCCCAGTACATAGAGGGCCGAAAGTACTTCAAGGCTCAACTCGAAGCTCGTGGAGCTTCTAGGCTCAGCTTCGACGCCGAAGGTCGCCCCGAGGGGGAGAACCAAGATATCGCCTACCAGTGGCGTCAGTTCCAGACGAGCGTTGTCGCTGGCAACACTCAGTTCAACGACGTGTTCAATCGTTACCTTGAGAACGACAACCTCAATTAAGGAGGGCCCATGGCAGACGACTTCTGGGAGGGGCTGGGTCTTAACCCAGCCCTGATTGGACAGAACCCTTCGGGCTTCTCCGTAAACGGTCGCATGACATACGGAGTCAATCCTCGTGCGACCGACAAGATATGGCTAGGCGACTACGGGGCGGGCGTTAAGCCCGCCCCTGGCCCCTACGCTCCCGGCTACAAGCCGAAGGAAATCCCGTTCACACAGAAGCCCGAGATGACCACGTTCCAGGATGCCGCAAGGCTTCCCGCTCAGTGGGACGACAAGAAGCTCAAGGACTTCGTGAACAAGACGATTCTCTACAAGGTCCCGGGAGCCAGCCCTGATATGGGCATGCCTGAGATCCTGAGCATCTGGGACGATATGCTGAAGACCGCCTGGGCTGTCAGTACTCCGGACAAGCCGGTTACTCCATGGCAGATCCTTGACTCGTACGCCAAGTCCGAGGGCAAGTTCGGCACGACCGTTCAGGATGGCTGGGTTATCGACCTGTCCACCGGGAAGCGGATCGGCTACAAGGGCGAGCTGACCAAGAAGACCAAGCGCACCGAGATCAATCTGACCTCCGCCGAGGAGGTTCATGCGATCATGAATCAGGCTCTTGCTGACGCGCTTGGTCGCGCTCCAACCGACAAGGAACTTGCTACATTCAGGGCTTCTGTTGCGACGATGGAAGCTCAGCGTCCGCAGGTGTCCGAGGTTACCACTCAGCTCAAGCCTAACCTTGAGACTGGCCAGCTCGAAGAGGTTTCTTCCTCCGCCGTGAACAGCGGTGGAGTGTCTCAGGCTGACATTCAGCAGGCTGCCATGCAGGCAGCCCAGAAGACTCCCGAGTATGGCAAGTACCAGGGCGGTACCACTTACTTCGATGCGCTGATGCAGATGGTTGCAGGTGGCTAGTGATCAACGGATCGGACATTGTTGAGTACCTGAAGCAGTACATCGGTACTCCATATGTGTGGGGTGGGGATGGCCCCACCAAGGAGAACCCGAATGCTGGATTCGACTGCTCTGGCCTGATGGTGTGGGGCTTCAAGCATTTCGGTATCGATCTGCCTCGCGTTACATACGATCAGATCGGGCAAGGAACTCCGATCGGGATGAAGGGTCTCCGTCCAGGAGACCTTGTCTTCTTCGATACCGCAGCCAAGGCCGGTCCCGACCATGTGGGTATCTACATGGGCGGAGGAAAGATGCTGCACACCCCCAAGCCTGGCAAGTCCGTGGAGATCGCAGACCTCACGCAAGGCTACTACGCCGACCGGTTCATGGGTGGTCGCAGGATTGCTGGCGTTGAGTCTGTCGGCTCCAGTCCTTCCGACATCGAAGAGTCTCCGAAGATGACAGCCGAGGAGCTCGCATCCAACTATGGCTGGTCTTACGGCTTCCTGAATTCGCTCCCCGAGCTCAAGGGTCTGTTCGATCAGGCAGTCGATGGAACATGGACGGCTGAGAAGTTTCAGGCTGAGCTCAGGGATTCGAAGTGGTGGAAGGAGACTTCCGAGACTCGGCGACAGGCTCAGGTCATGAAGAACACCGACCCTGCCACATGGTCCGCTTCGGTTCAGGCTCAGATCCTCTCCATCCGCCAGCTTGCTGCTGAGATCGGAGCGGCGATTCCCGAGTCTAAGATCAAGAAGATCGCCGAACAGGCCATCGAGCTTGGGCTCGATGAGAGCGGGCTAAGGAACACGCTTGGCCAGTACGTGACGTTCACCGATAAGGGCACGCTCACCGGTCAGGCTGGTATGCACGAGTACACCATGAAGCAGTACGCGTACAACCAGGGCATCCGACTCGACAAGCAGACGATCAAGAACCAGGCTCAGCTTGTAGTGCGAGGCCTGGCTACCAGCCAGGACTTCGAGAGCCAGATCAGAGAACAGGCGAAGAGCATGTTCCCTGGCTATGCAGACAGGCTCGACGCTGGAATGTCTATGCGTGAAGTCGCCTCTCCGTACATTCAGGAGATGGCGTCCACTCTCGGACTTCCGGACAATTCGATCGACCTGATGGACCCGCTCATCAAGTCCGCTCTGAACGGGCTCAACCAAGAGGGAAAGCCTACAGGGCTTTCCCTGACTGACTTCCAGTCTCAACTTCGCAGCGACAGTCGCTGGAAGGGCACTAAGGGTGCACAGGATCAGGTGATGACCGCAGGCCTTTCGGTCCTGCGTGACATGGGATTGAGGTGATCGAATGGCTATCACGTTCGATCAGTTCATGGCGGCTATCGCTGGACAGGAAAGTGGCGGCAGGCGTGACGAGTACACCGTAGTCAACGATTACGGCGCTGTCGGCAAGTATCAGGTTCTCAAGTCGAACATCCCCGGTTGGGCGAAGGCTGCACTCGGGCACACAATCACCTGGGAACAGTTCAGGGATTCCCCTGAGCTTCAGGAGAAGATTGTTCGTCACCGCCTGAAGAAGTACTTCGATCAGTACGGCGCTCGCGGCGCCGCATCTGCCTGGTACTCAGGCAACCCCAGCCTGCATATGAGCACTAAGCCTCAGCCGGGTGGACCGTCCATCAAGGATTACGTCGACTCGGTACTTGCCAGGGCTGCTAAGGCGAACCCTTCAGGTCCTGGCGGAGAAGAGACAGCGGCTACCCTGTTCGACGATGTCGGCACGACCGAGTCGCTTTCAAGCTCCGAGCTTGCCGAGCGGTACGGGTTTGTCGAGTCGCTCCTGAATTCCGACAAGGAACTCAAGAGCCTGTTCGACAAGGCCGTCAAGGGTAGCTGGACTCCAGACAAGTTCCAGGCCGAGCTGCGCGATACGAAGTGGTGGAAGCGTCTCAATAAGACGCAGCGAGAGTTCCTTGTAACCCAGTACGGCGATCCGGCTACGGCTCGCCAGAAGCTTGACCAGAACTTCGTCAAGCTGAAGCAGCTCGGTGCTCAGATGGGTGTGAAGCTGTCCGACAAAGGGTGGAAGGACCTCGCTTACCAGTACTCCTATAACGGGTGGACTGATCAGCAGCTTCGATACCAGCTCGGTCGTCGTCTCAATATGCCTGGCACTCAGCGTTTTGGTGAGGCTGGCGAGATTCAGGACAAGCTCTCGGAATACGCGTACAACATGGGCATCAAGGTTTCTGACGGCTGGATGGACGGCGCCTCGAAGGACATCATCTCCGGAATGGCAACCCAGCAGGACTTCGAGTCCAAGCTGAGGGAGCAAGCGAAGGCTACATACTCCTTCTGGTCCAAGCAGATCGATGCCGGTCAGAGCGTATCCGATCTAGCCTCGCCCTACATGCAGACGATGGCTCAGCTTCTTGAGCTGCCTCCAGGCAGCGTCAACCTTTTCGATCCGTCGATCAAGAAGGCTCTCCAGAATCGCGACAGCTCCGGCAAGAGTGCGGTCAAGCCCTTGTGGCAGTTCGAGAATGAAGTCAGAAACGACCCTCGCTGGAAGAGGACCAACAACGCACAGAACTCCATGATGCAGATAGCGCATCAGGTCCTGTCAGATTTCGGGGTGAAGTACTAGTGGCGACAAGAGCGGCAAAGAAGCTGCCTATCCGGGCAGCCACACCGGCAGTCAGGGCTGCCTATACTCCAGAGACGGCATGGCAGGCCAGCCTCTCGGGCGAGAAGCGGGATGCGTATGCTGCCATCTCCGCCCTGTTCAAGTCCTACGGGCTTGAGAGTCTGAGTGGCAAGATCTTTGATTACGTGAAGAAGGGGTATTCTGCGGACACGATCACCGTGCTTCTTCAGGACACCAAGGAGTACAAGGAACGTTTTGCGGGTAACGAGATTCGGCGGAAGCAAGGCCTGCCAGTACTTACACCCGGTGAATATCTCGCGACAGAGGCGAGCTACAAGCAGATCATGCAGGCGGCCGGAATGCCGCCTGGCTTCTACGACCAGTCGTCCGACTTCAACAACTGGATCGGCAAGAACATCTCTCCGTCCGAGATCCAGTCTCGTGTTGACATGGCGACTCAGGCGACTGTGCTCGCGAATCCTGACTACCGTCGGGCTCTGAATCAGATGGGCATATCCAACTCTGATCTCACCGCCTACTTCCTTGACACGACTAGGGCGATGCCTTATCTCCAGAAGGCAGCCGCTACTGCGGCTGTGGGCGCTGAGGCTCTTCGCAACAACCTGAGGTTCGACACGTCGTACGCAGAGAAGCTTGCGCTTGAGGGTGTTACTCAGGAACAGGCGAGGCAGGGCTACTCTCAGATAGCTCTAGAGCAGCAGGATCTTGGAACGCTCGGTGAGATCTACGGCAAGGACTACGGTCAGCGTGTAGCCGAGGAGGCCATTCTGAGGGGTCAGAGCGACGCTCTGAGGCGTCGCCAGGATCTCGTCAACCAGGAGAGGGCTAACTTCTCCGGAGCCGCTGGTGCGGCTCGTGGTGGCCTTGCTCAGCGAGGCGGACAGAGGTAAGGAATTGGGTTGGCTGGGGAGTGAAAATGTTTGCTACCCCCTGACTAGATCAGGTCCCCAGCACAGTGGCTTATAGCTCAGATGGCAGAGCGGCGGATTGTTAATCCGTTAGTCGCAGGTTCGAGTCCTGCTAAGCCAGCCGTTACCCGACCAACCGGCATCGGAGTGACGTAGTCAAGACCGGTCTAAGGACGAGCGAAACCATCCTCCCCGGGATGGTGGGGCGTCACAACTCTATGGGAGATCAAATGAATGACAACTGGGGTTACGAAGACAACGCAGGCCAGGGCGAAAACCTTGATGGCCCTAAGGCTCTGCGTGATGCGTACTCGGCTCTGAAGAAGCAGAACGAGGATCTCAACATGAAGCTGACGAGCTTCCTTGAGGACCAGCAGAAGCAGAAGCTCGCATCGGTTTTCGAGTCTCTTGGCGTCCCGCAGGCCGCTCAGGTCTACCAGGGTGACGCCGACCCGGAGAAGGCGAAGGCATGGATTGAGTCCATGAAGTCCGTCTTCGGTTCTGGCAGCGCACAGGGGATCGACCCCACGCCTGCCGCACCTGCATTCTCGCAGGATCAGCAGGCAGCTCTTCAGCAGATCTCGCAGGCTGGCCACGATGGAGTCCCGATGGGGAACTTCGAGGCTGCCGCATCTGCTGTCGGGCAGGCCAATTCTATTGAAGAGCTGATCGCCGGTTTCCAGAAGGGAGTCGGAGGGATTGGCTAATATCCTAAGGAGTTGTAATGGCTAACGCCTTTACCGGCACTACCGCCATGGCGAACCTTGTCCAGACCACGTATGACCGTGCTCTTGAGTTCGCCCTTCGTGCCCAGCCCATGTTCCGCATGGTTGCCGACAAGCGGCCTGTCCAGCAGGCCATGCCTGGTTCGAGCGTTGTGTTCGAGCTGTACCAGGACCTCGCTCAGGCGATCACCCCGCTGAACGAGCTGGTTGACCCGGACGCCGTTGCGGCCGGTAACCCGACCACGGTCTCTGTCACTCTGAACGAGTACGGTAACTCGATCCTGGTCTCCAACAAGCTGGACCTGTTCAGCTTCACCGACGTGACCGCTGGTCTCGTCAACCAGGTTGCGTGGAACCTCGTCGACTCTGTCGATCTTCTGGTTCAGAACGTCCTGGCTGCGGGTACGCAGACCATCCGTACCTCGGGTGGTGGCGTTGTCGGCTACGGTTTCGGCACCACGCCGACCAACCCGGTTGCTCTCACCGCGATCGACTCTGACTCGGTGTTCACTTCGGACATGGCCCGTCTTGCGGTGACCCAGCTCCGGACTAACAAGGTTCACCCGAACAAGGGCTCGTACTACACCGCGTACATCCACCCGCAGGTCTCTTACGACCTGCGTCGGGAGACCGGTGCTGCTGCGTGGCGTGACCCGCACAACTACTCGGCCGCTGGCAACATCTGGGCGGGCGAGATCGGTGAGTACGAGGGTGCTTGCTACATCGAGACGCCTCGCTGCCAGAACGTGCAGTCTGGTGCTGGTGCTGGCGCGACTCAGACGCGCGTGTTCAACACGTACTTCACCGGTCAGCAGGCTCTTGCCGAGGCTGTCGCGGAGGAGTTCCACACGGTCCGTGGTCCGGTTGTCGACAAGCTCACCCGATTCCAGCCGCTCGGTTGGTACGGCGTGGCTGGTTGGACGCTGTACCGCCCCGAGTCCCTGATCGTGGCTCAGTCCACCTCTTCGGCTCGCAACGCCGCCTAATCCTTATGGGGGCCCTTCGGGGCCCCCTGTTCCCCAAGGAGGAACTCTTGTCTGGGTTTGACAACACTTCGGAGACGGTTCGAGCCGTCACCGCTACGACCACTCTCACCGCCAACGACTATGTACTCCTGGCCGACCCGGCCGGTGGTGCTATCACGGTCAACCTTCCGGCTGTGGCTACGACTCAGCCTGGGCGGACCCAGTAGGTCCGCACGACCGGTACGACCAACGCTGTCACTCTTGACGGCAACGCGTCCGAGACGATCGATGGTGCCACCACGAAGGCTCTGGCCTCTGGTGCGATTCACGCCGTGAAGATCGTGTCTGACGGTACCGCCTGGTTCACGCTGGCCTCGTTCTAAGATAAGGATCTCCCGTGGCAAATTGGATCTACTCGACAAACGTCGTAGAGGAAGCACCGTTCGCTTGGAACTCACTTCACGAGCGCTTCAGGATGCCACGGGGGATCTCTGTCCAGGAGATTTCTCCTGGCGTGTACGAAGAGATTCGATACTACTCGTACACCGATGAACTCGGGGCAGAGAACCTGCCCCAGAATCCCAACCAGAACACCGAGTTCTGGCCAGCCCCTTCTGCGGGGCTGAACTTCTTCCGTGGTGGCTATGAGCATACGGTGGATGACGCGGTTAAGGCCGATCTCATCGCCTCCGGTGTCGCCACTGCTGCCAACTTCACTCCCGCCCCGTAAGGAGAGCCATGAGTCACGAAAAGAAGAACCCGGCCAAGGAGCCGGTGAATCCTCTCTTCGAGCCCGCCTTCCACGACATGGAAGACTACGACCCGATGAACATCGGAGGCCCTGGCGGGGCCTCCATCAACACCGAGCACAACGAGAAGGGCATTCTTGAGTCTGGCCTTTTCCGTGTGATGGCCCACAACCCCAAGACCGCTGACCTTCAGGCCTCTCACCCTCGCGTCGGCATTTACGGATCGGACAACACGAACTAATGCCTCCGCGTACCCGCAAGGAAACCCCTGAAGCGATCCTGATGGTTGACCCCGAGAAGCCGATGCTTGACCCGAATCCTTATCGGATTCTCCCCGGTGCCTTCGTGCATGTTGTCACTCGGGGCGGAGCGAAGTACAAGAGTGCCGAGGTTCTGTCTACGGTTGACGGCCTCACGCTTCGCACCAGCCTGCTTGGCCCGACTCAGGCCGAGGTCACGTTTGTGCCCTGGTCTGCTATTGATGGCGTTGGTCTGATTGGCTCGCGCTAAGAAGAAGATCCTTGGTCAGAATTGCAGTTCGACCTGCACGACCAAGGATCATGAATCATTCGGAGCTTGCCTTCGGGGCAAGCGCCTCTCGCTCTCTCCTCACTTGAACGACACCTATAGTACGGCTCAGACCGCTTGGGACAGGGAACTTGACGCTTACGCTTACGCGCGGAGTCAGGGTGTGGAACCTGAAGGAACCAAGCAGTCTAAGATCGATGCCGCACTAAAGGCGGCTGAGTAGGGGGAACGGTGGCCGAACTCAGGGTCAACGTAGACAACCTTCCAAGCAATCCCGTCAACGTCACCGGAACGATCTCCACCACTCCGTCCGGTACGCAGAACGTAGCCGTCACTGGACAGCCGATCTCGGTGTTCAGTACGTCGAACCCGGCGATCACCGGTTCATACATCTACAGCATCAGCAATATCGCTGGCGTCGTGGCCGCAAATAACTTCATGTCTGTGCTCAATCCTGTCGGCAGCGGCAAGACGGTTGTGTTCGGTGGAGCGTTCATCAGTTCTGCCGCAGCAGGCGGTACGACCAACACCGAGCCCATCCGTGGCTATCGAATCACTACAGCAACTGGCGGAGTTCTGGTCAGTAACGCTACAGAAGTAGCTAAGCTCCAGACGTCATTCCCTACAAGCATCGTGGAGGTTCGGACGGGTAATCCGACGGTTACCCTCGGCCCTGCGGTGTTCAACTCACCTATGGCGAACGACAACGTCACCGACCCTACGCCGACTCACATCATCACCGTCCCGCCTGGCCCTGGTTCCTTCATCCTCGCTCCAGGCGAGGGGATTGTCATCAGGACCGAGGCTGGTGACGTCGATCAGCGACTCAACCTTTCAGTACTCTGGGCGGAGATCTAATGTTTGCAGGTTCACCCAGCGCAACCGAGATCCTTAATGGGTCTCGGACTACTACCGGAACTCTTCTCACTATCCCGGCTGGTAAGTGGTTTACCGGTAATCTTCAGATGACTGCCGCTGTAGCGGTTGCGGGAACCTCATCCCCTACCGTCACCACGGCTGGCACCAATGCGGCTCCGGCTGCTGGCTCCGTGATCGCCAGGCTGAATGTCACTGGACTCCTTGCCGCAGCGGCTGCGGATTCTCTTGACACGGAGATCCTGGTTCTAGCTCCGGCTGGGAATGACGTCACTCTGGAGTTCACTGCTGGCGCTGCTGGCGCCAGCTCTGCCACTGTTAATGGCTGGATCTACGGCTAACAAGGAGTCTCATGGCCACCTATAACGATCTCGTGAGCCGAGTGAAGCAGCAGCTTCTTGGTTACACCAGGGATCAGGCTTCCATCTCGTATCTCACGGCGCCTATGGGGGCCAGCGACACCACCTTTACCGCAGACCTTGACACGGTCAAGCAGATCTCCCGTGGACTTGTCGAGATTGGCGACGAGCTTCTTCTCGTCAAGTCCCGGGATCCTTCCACTGGCGACGTCACCGTCATGGCTGGAACGAGTGGCCGTGGCGTCGAAAGCACCACGGCTGCCGCTCACTCTGTCAATGACATCATCACCGCCGATCCCAGGTATCCGCGAGAGCGGATCAAGGAAGCTATCAACGATACGATCAACGGCGTCTATCCGGATCTCTGGGTATTCGGCGAGTACGAGTTCCCCTGGGTCTCGGCTCGTTACGAGTATCCGATTCCTGCGGAGGCGGAAGGAGTGTACAGGGTGACGTCGAACACCATCGGCCCTTCGGCCGTATGGTTTCCCAACTCTTCCTGGCGCTTCAACTCTCAGGCATCCACTACGCCTGGACAGACCAAGCCCACGCCTGCACCCACGGGCAAGACGATCCAGATCATGCGGGACTTCATTGTTCCCGGCCGGAACGTCCGGGTGATCTACACCAAGAAGCCGACGACGTTCACGAACCTGAACGAGAACTTCAGTGTCACAGGGTTTCCTGACCGGTACATCGACATGATCGTGTACGGCGCCTGCTGGCGCCTTATCCCTGCGTACGAAGCAGCTCGACTTCAGCAGTCTGCGATCGAAGCTACCGAGCGGGCCGAGCTTGTTCCTACCGGCTCCGCCTCAAAGGCGTCGCAGTACTACTACAACCTTTACCAGACTCGTCTTGAGGAAGAGCGCGATCGCCTCTTCCGTCTGTACGAGACCTACCAGACGTTCAACGGCTAGGAGAGACATGGCTATCAGAAACTATTCCAGCGTTGCAGCCGAAACCACTCTCCAGTCTGGCATCAACAATGTCAGCACCGTGATCCTGGTTGCATCCACGGTCGGCTTCCCTCCCGCCCCGTTCACCCTGGCTCTCGACTACGGCGCCCCTACCGAGGAACTGGTAGATGTCACCGGTGTTGCCGGTCTCAGCCTTACGGTCACCCGAGCGGTAGACAGTACCGCAGCCACGTCTCACGGTGCTGGTGCCAAGGTTCGTCACGTCTCTTCCGCCCGAGACTTCCGTGAAGCTAACCTTCACGTCAATTCCACTAGCGGAGTTCACGGAATCGTCGGCAACGTAGTCGGCGATAGCGATACTCAGACGCTCACGAACAAGACTCTCACGAACCCTGTGATCAACAGTGCCGCCGTAAGCGGCACGTTCCTGGGTGACATCGTCTTCAACGGTCTGAGTCCCGCGAATGCAGCATTCACCATCAAGGGTGCCGTTGCTCAGGGTTCTCTTCTTGAGATCAAGGACTCTGGCGGAGCAAACAAGTTCGTCGTCACCAATACCGGCGGAACGAGCACGGGTAACCTCAGCGTTGTCGGTACTGTCGACTTCACCAACGTGACTACGATCACGTGGGGCAACGCTATCGGATCGTTCAAGTACGCCTACAAGACTTCCGACACCACGCGAACCACTACGATTCTGGCGGCCGACCCTGACCTTACAGTCAACGTAGTCTCTGGCCACGTCTACGTGGTGGAAGCCTTCTTCGCCATCAAGGGCGACTCTGCGGGCGACATCAAGGTTGGCTGGACTGGGGCCCATACGGGCCTGTGGGGCCCGATCAACTTCGGTTCCAGCACGAGCACCGACTCGGGTTCTCCCGAGCTTGTGGCGAGCCTGTGGACCACTGTAAGGAACTTCGGCCTTAACGCTACTGGCACCACCAACTACGGCATTCATGTGCGAGGCACGCTCACTGCGGCGTCGACCGGATCTTTCGCCGTGAACTGGGCTGCACTTGCAGCCGGTACAGGATCAACCCTCTCGGCTGGCTCCCACATCAGGCTTCAGCGGATCGGATAGGAGCTGCTCATGGGAACGATGGTCAACAGGATTCCGTTTGAGATCGCTGGCCGTGGAAGCGGAAGCCAGGGACTCTACATCTCCACTGATCTCGACTATGACTATGCGATCGGTGGCCTGCCCTTCGTCTCCGCCATCAAGGACGAGTTCCCTTATACCGAGCGAATGGCACCGATCCGCAAGGACCAGTTCGACAGCTTCGCCGAGCCCGGTGAGCAGAGCCTTCAGGGTTGGTGGCTGAGGAGCCAGTCCACCTTTACGGGTGGAGCTGGCGTTCTGTACCAGGATCCGGATAACGACAACCAGTTCAACTACAAGTTCGCCGACTCTCTCGGAGTGGATCCCTGGAGCTCTGGCGACCTGAAGCTTCTTCGCAGGATGCAGCGAGTGACTGTCACTGGAGCTACAAATGTTCTGGTGCAAGGGTTCGTCGACCCTTCAGGGGTCGACGCGTACTGGCTCGTCACGGGCAACACCCTGGATAAGTACACCGATGCTGTCGGTTCCGCGATCCTTCTTGGTGGCACACAGATTCTGGACATCACGTCTACTGGTGCTACGTACATCATTGCTAAGACGGACGGAGTGTGGAAGGGCACCGATGCGGTTGCCCCCACCCAGCTCTACACGGACGCTCTCACGAACCCTGTGATCGAGTTCGTCAAGGATCGGCTGGTCATCACCAACGGCGTCAACGTGTATCAGGGTGTTCTCACGGCAGCAGCGGTTCCACTGCCTGCCGCCAGCTACTCGCACCCTGACCCGAACTGGCGTTGGCGTTCGATCACCGACGGGCCCACAGCGGTATACATCGCTGGTGACTCTGGGACTACCAGCCAGATTCACAAGTTCTCTGTGATTGACAATGCCGGTGTTCCTCAGTTCAAGTGGGCTGGTGTTACTGCGACCATGCCTGCTGGTGAAATCATCCGTACGATCTATTCGTATGTCGAATCGTTCGTGGGTATCGCCACGAACAAGGGCTTCCGCGTCGGCGAGATCGACAGCAATGGTGACCTGGCCTATGGCCCCCTGATCTTCGAAGTGTCGGGCGGAGCAAGAGGGATCGTCGGTAACGACAGGTTTATGTGGGTCGGTACCGGAGATTCCCACGATGGCGACTCGGGTCTTTACCGGATCGATCTCGGTAATGCCACGCAAGAGCAGACTTCTCGAACCGTGCGCTACGCGTATGCGCGAGATGTCTACGGAGAAGGAACCGATGGGCTCGTCAGTTCGCTGACGATGTTCGGCGCATCAGACCGCAAGGTGTTTGCGCTCAACGCCTCCGGATCCTATAGGGAGCACGCGACGGAGCTTCTGCCTAGCGGCTACCTGAAGACCGGCCGCATTCGGTTCAACACCGAGGAACCCAAACTGTACAAGTTCTTCTCGATCCGTACGCCAGCACCGTTGACCGGAACCGTTGCCATCTCCGTCCTCCCCGAGGGAGGAGGAGAGATCCCTTATATCACATACTCGGGGACATCGTCTTCTGGCACGAAGGATGTAGCTACGCCTCAGCCGGTTGGGCCGCAGAACTGGATGGGCCTCAAGTTCACCCTCGGTCGAGACCCTCTGAATACTGCGCTCGGTGGAGTCCTGAATGGCTGGCAGGTGAAGGCCCTGCCTGGCTCCATCCGCCAGAGGATCATAACCGTCCCGGTTCTTCTGTACGACAACGAGAGTGATCGGGCGTATCAGCATTACGGGTACGAGGGCTTTGCTCGCGAAAGGCTTGAGTCGTTCAAGAGTCTCGCCCGGTCCGGAGACACCTACCTCTTTCAGGAACTCGCTGAAGATCTCACTACCGAGGTAGTTATCGATGACTGGGAGTTCAAGCAAGACGGGCCACCCGCTCCTGCGGGTGCCCTTGGTGGAGTCCTCACCATGGTATTGAGGACAGTGGCAGAGTCCACGTAAGGCGACGCTAAGGCGTCGCTACACCCAGGAAAGGGAGAAGAATGGGTGTCGAAGCACTTATAGCAGCGGCAGGACTGATCGCAGGCATACTCGGTGGATGGGTTGGTGGCAAGCGTAATGCTATCGGCTCATCTGTCAGCATCGCGGCTGATACAGTAGAGCTACTTCAGGTCCAGGTCGAGGTTCTTAAGACTCAGGCCACCGCCCTGAAGGCAGAGAATGAGAAGCTCAAGCTTCGCATAGAAGCTCTTGAAGCTCTAGTGACTCAGCGGGCGGAGGTTGAAGAGGTGAAGCACGAAGTTCAGGGTGTGCGAGGCGTGGTCGATCGCATTGCTTCCAAGGTCGGTGTCTGATGGACCTTCCTTGGTTCAAGCGAGACATCATCCGCCCTGCTACAGAGTTCGAGCGCGAGGCTGTGAGCCACGCTCAGAGGGTCTTGCGCATCCCGGTGACCGGAGAGATGGACGAGCGCACGATCACCGTCCTGAGGGGCACACAGGCTGTTTTCGGGCTACGTATGACCGGCATCCTCGATAGGGCTACGGCCGAAGAGATCGAGAACATAAGGAGCTACTACAGTGTCGCCGTACAAGAGCGAGAAGCAGAGGAAGTACCTGCACAGCCAGAAGCCTGAGGTCGCCGCGAGGTTCGACAAGGACATCAAGGCTGGCAAGAAGGGTGCCGCCAAGAAGGCGGCCCCGAAGAAGGGGAAGAAGTGAGGGACGAATGGAAGCGCACGATTCGAACTGCAATCCAGATCGTCATTGGCGTGGCTTCTGCGACGCCACTCCTTATCCCTGCACTTGGTCTGAGTGCGACCGTCGGTGTCGGTGCCAGCATTGTGGCTGTAGCTGCCACAGTTACGAGACTGAGTCAGATGCCTCAGATCGCCGAGCTGCTTAACAAGTACTTCAAGGTGCCCATGCCTTAACATGGAGCAGAGGGGCCCTTAACGGGGCCCCTCTTTTTTGCGTTCTAGAACCTCTTCCCGCACCCGTTGCAGCGGCTATAGTCCTTGGGGTTGCTGTTCCCGCAACCTAAGCAGGTCTTCATGACTTCGTCTCATCGAACCGAAGAGAGCCACTGACATGCTTGTACGCGGGCTGCGAAGTGACTACCCCCGGAAACTCCGCAGACAGAGCGTAGAAGATATTCGCAGACACTTCAGAATACCCATTAAGGTCGCCTCCCACCTTACCGAGGATCACATACAGAACCTCCGCCTCCTCCTCCGTCAGGTCCAGTCGGTAGAAATTCTTGACTACGGTCTCGGTTCGCTTCTGAATCTCAGCCACTACTTCTCCTTGATGATGGTGAGCCGAAGCCTGCCATCAGGCAGGCGTTCGACGATTACCCTACGCACTTGCAGTCTTCAAAGGTTCGCTGGCAATTGGGACAGCGCTTGTCAGGCACGGAGCCACCAGCTAAACAGAGCGGGAAGGATCACTTCCCAGAAACTCGACGGAACCGACAGGTAGATGCTGACAAGTACATCCCTTACATCCATCGTGCCCCTCTCCAGGCTCGATATCCATCGGGGCGATGTTCTTCCACTCCAGATTCATCTTCTGGATCGTCGCGTCAAGGCGACACTTCTCGCACGTCATCGCTGCACCGCCACTTCATCGATACGCACGGTCGAGTCAAGCCAGCTCCACTCTGGTCCAGTCGGAGTCCAGTCGATGCCGAGGCTGTAGGCACCGCACGCCTTCTCGGCATAGCCCTGTGCGGCAAGAGCCGCACCGATCTGGCTCCCATGAACAGAGACGAGATCATCGCTCCCGTGATCCACAGAGTGCATCACCACGTAGACCTTGTCCATCAGTGCATCCCCTGACAGTTAGGCCACATCATGTTGTGGGTCCAGCACCAGTTCGGGTCACGCTGCGGGTCATTCATCATCGTCGATCGAGGCTTGAACAACGATCCAATCCGGCTGAACAGGTTCATCGGTACACCAGCTTTCGTTGTCGTCTTCGTCAGCAGCAGTTGCAGCCATCTTCGTACTCATCTTCCTGATCGCCCCAGTCCATGGCGATCGCTTCACCCTCCGTCTCCTGGGCGGACAGGTAGGCATGGGCGATGATCGCATACCCAGCCAGGTCGAGGAGCGAATCCTTGATGCCTTCGAAGTTGGTGGCCACGCGCTCATCGTATCCGAGTCGAAGGCTGTCGAGCCGGGTAATCTTGATGCCGAGCTGAGTCAGCATGACCGACAGGGGGTCCATCCCTCCACCCACGAACTTGGCAGTCTCTTCGAAGTTGTAGAACTCTCCGCGATTGGCGGTGTAGTCCTGGTTCTTGCCGACAAGTACGTCAGCGAGGAGCTGAACGCTCCTCTGGATCTCACTCATCTTCCCACTCAATCTTCGAGACCTCTCGCCCGATACGCACGTGAACGAACACCTGCTTCAGGATGCGGTAGTCGTCACGTGCGCCGTACTCGTCACCGATATAGATTTCGTTCCGGGTCCACGTGCCCTGAAGGATGTCGTCGAGTGTGCGGTACTCGACTACCCATGCCGTCTCGCTCACTGCTCTTCTCCGAACGTCTTGGTGCGGATGGTCCGCCACTCAAGCGTGGCGAACGGAACCGCAGGGTCAAGGTCGTGAACGACAGCCTCAAGCTTCTGAAGCTCCACGATCATGTACTCGTCGGCTCGATGCCAGGGCTCCCAGGACTGCTGAGTCTGATAGTAGCCACGGAACTCGATCTCCTCGTAAGGGTCACCCTTCTTGAACCGCCCGCCAAAGTGATCCTGAAGCCACTTACCGCGCTTGGTCACCTTGTAGCGGTAGACGTTGGTCGTGTCGGTCTTCGTGTTGTTCACAGGATCACCATCCGGTCATGGTCATCACGAACGATGTTAGACTCCTCTATCTCGTAACCCTCTACATCGTAAACGATGTAGTCATGGGGAAGACTCTTCAGCTTCTCAATAAGCTCGGCTACGGTCATCAACTACCACCCTCTCGATACCAACATGCTTGATCAGGACAGAGCACTGCGTACAGGGCTCGTCCGTTACGTATATCGTGCCGCCCTTGGCTCGCTCTGCACCAGCCAGGAGCACGGCATTGTGTTCAGCATGGACCGCATGACACGGGTACAGATTGTAGTCTACGCCCGCAGGTACATCGCTGTAAGCGAGAAGCCCGCGAGGGCAGCCACCATCAATACAATGAACTTCACCAGAAGATACGCCATTGTATCCTTCACCGACGATCTTCCCTTCTCGATTGACCAGGACGGCGCCCACCTGGCGCCGTGAACACGTGCTGAATTGAGCCAGACCGGCTGCCTGAAGCAGCCGGTACTGGTCCATCTTCTTCTGATCAGGCAACGTCTTCCCACATGATCTCTTCGCCATCCCTGCCGAGGCCGACTACCTGTTTCTGCACCTTGCAGCGACGAGTGCCCTTGAGGTACCGCTCCTTGTAGGCGTACACGTTCTCTGCTCCGTCGATCGTAGCTCGGGCCTGACCGGCCTTGAAGTACGGGCCGTACACGAGAACCTCGTGCCACTCGTTGTCGTAGAACGACTCGACAAGCAGGCGGTAGCAGATGACCTCATCGGTTCGCGTCTGGGTCCTAGCCATTACTTGCGATGCCTACCCTTCGGCTTCTCGATGCCCGCAGCGTCAGACTGCGGAGTGTTCGTGTACGTGCGGTTGGCGTTGTAGCCTCGGTCGAACTCCTTGGCCTTCGCCTCGGGCGAAGCCGAAGAATTCCACGGCTTGTTCGGGTCCTCGGTCTTGTCGTGCTTACCCATTACAGCCCCTCCTGAATCATCTTGGCAATCTCCATGACGAGCGCGTTCTCGTCGAACGGGAAGCCGTCCTCGAACTCGAAACTGATCTTCACCTTGATGTCGTCCGGGCCGAAGCCCAGCGTGATGCTCGGGTTCTCATCCACGATCAAGCTCCATGATGTAGTAGGTGTCCCGGAAGATGCCGTCCTCCGGAGGTGCGAGGAACTTGCGCTCGTGACCCTCAAGGTCAACAAGCAGATCACGTGCGATAGCGTGAAGCGCCTCAAGCGCTTCAGTCTCGCTGACGTACCACTGGGCAAGAACATTGGTCAGTGTGTCGTCGTGGTCGAGCGGCTCGTACTCCTCGACGATAATCCATGCGGAGCCACTGAAAATCTTATCGGCGCTCATGTCGAACTTCAACGCTTTACCTTTCCAAGCAGGTAGTCAGGGCCGTACTTCAGGTACGAGGAGTTTACATCCTCGCCCGCCTTCATGGGAATCTTCACGACCGGCATCTCAAGCCGGTCTCGCATGTTGTCGAACATCTTATCCCCGGCCGAGTCTCCGTCTGTAAACACGTAGATCTTGGAGAAGTCCTCGAACACGTGCCCCCAGTGGGGCTTCCAGGAGGAAGCCCCGGGAACCGCAATCGCGGGGATACCAATCTGGCGGAGGATGAGGGAGTCGAGCTCGCCTTCGGTGACAGCGATCCACTCGTCAGCTTCCTTGATCGCACGAACCCCGTAGAGGTTCGTGTCCCATCCTCGCATCTTCTGGTACTTACCGCCACACCTGGCGTGTCCGTCGTCCTCGCACTGCGGGTTGACGCATCGGAACGACATGTTCACAATACCGAAGTCCGTCATGTAAGGGATGGCCAGGCGCGTAGCGTATTCCTCGTGCAGGTCCGGAGGGTCAACTACTGCGCCGAGCCCTTCGGCCCGCGCGTGAGTCAGATCCACCCCTCGCTCTTCCAGGATTGGAGCGAGTACTTCGAGGTGAGCCTGATAGTGGGCTGCCGTCGCTTCCAGAAATCTCCTGCGCTCTTTCGACAGCGCGGCCAAGTGACACACCCTCTTCCTTCATGATGATCTGTACAGCGTTGCCCGTGGGGCAACCCTTAGCTGCCGAACAGTTGAACACGCCCTGTTCGGTATTGATCGAAGCAGACGCCTGCCTGTCCCCGTGGAACGGGCACTTGTACTTACGCCAGGCCATTCCTTCCTCCGCCCACTCCCCTCCGTATTCCATGAGGATCGGGACGATCGGGAACCTGCCGTCGTTATTCGCCTCTTGCTTCTCGAAGCTCATCCTTCAGCCCCTTGATCACTCGGTGCAGGTTGAAGATCTCTCGGCGCTGCTTCGTTACCCGATAGTGCGGATACTCCTCTTCAAGGATACCAAGCAGAGAACCGATCTCCTCGTTCTCTGCGTACGCACCAGCCTTCCTCATGGCATCGATCGTCTCCTTGAGTCCGACGATCTCCTGCTTGTGACTGGCGAGCAGTCGGTTCAGTTCGAGAACCTTCTCCTTCAGAAGGAAGGAGTCAGAGAACTGCCGAAGAACCTCCGCCTTAAGGGCGTCGGGTCCATTCAGGTAGACGCTGAACTCACTCATCGTGCCCACCAGAACCCGCGTCGCTTTGCCTCATCGCGCACCTTCCGAAACAGGGTGGAGATCAGCTCGGTCTCTTCGTCGTCATACTTGCCCTGGCTTGGGTAGATGCACTCATCGAACACGAGCGTATGCAGCATCTCAAGCTCTGCATCACTCAGTTCCATCAGTAGTCACCTGCCCACTCGTCCATGAACTCCTGGAAGGTCATGCCGAGTGGATCAGTCAAGGGAAAGTGATCGTCATTCCAGGTTCCCTTACATCCGTCTCTCGTGCAGCGATGCACCCCGTCACAACTGCCTGGGCTGTTTGTGCAAACACAAGAAAACAAAGTGTCTCCGCAGATCTCACTCATCGAACACATCCTTGAGGTAGGTGTACGTGTCTCCGAGCTTGCCAATCAGGTCCTTGGCGATCTCCGGATCGCCGATGCGCTCGACCACGCCAGCAATAAGGCTCAGGAAATCACTGTCAGCCCACGTCGCAAGGTCCACGAGAGCATCCTCAACCTGGTCCGTGCTGATGTCAATCTGAATGCTGATCACTTCTGCTCCTCCTCGATGATTTCGTTCAGCCTGTCCCGCAGGGCGATCGTGAAGTTCGGTCCAGTGAACGCCTCGTCGATCTCAACCACGAACTCCACGACCTGATCCGCGTTGAAGTCAAGCGAGTAGGCGATGTCGTACCCGCTCACATATGACCATGTCTTAACGTTGACCATCTGGCTTTACTCTCCCGATCCATCGGTAAGCGGGTGGCTGCCTGAGATAGAAGGCTCCTCGGGCAAAGGCTTGATCGTCATCTCGAAAGTGACCAAGTACTTTGTTGCATGGCCCACAGAGAAGCCCTCGTACGTATCCACTAGCGTGGTCGTGGTCGACTGCCAGTCGCTTTGTAGATCCGGTAGATCGCTGGCAAATGAAACAAACTCCACCCTGGCGCTCGTAGATCTCATCGTATTGCTCCTTAGTGATGCCGTACGTCTTGAGGATGTGATTACCATGGGCCGCCTCTCGGGCGGCCTTCTTCTTTGCGCGGTGGTGAGTGGCGCATCGAGGGCCAGGGTGAGGGGCGGGCCTCTTGGACCCGCCCACACAATCCTTACAGGTCCTGCGCGTCGTACTCATCGTCGCATTCCGCGCAGATCATGTAACCGCACGCCCCGTCGCAATCCTGGCATGACTGGTACATATGTCCATGGACTTCGCACGCGGTCCACTCGTTGAAGTTGTCAGACGTCAGCGACATCAGATGTCATCCTCATCAAGTTCGCCGTAGTAGATCTGGCAGGCCATGTCGTAGCCTTCCCAGTTGTCCACTCCGGCGGCAGTCAGGGCGTAATACCACTTCTCCGTGTCCATCAGGTCATCATAGTGAACCTTGGGGATGGTCACGGTTTCTTCGCTCAGTGCTTCAGACACGGGATCGGACCTCCGCAGATCGGGCACGACTGAGGACCGAAGTGCGGGTGATCCTTGGCCTCGGACGACTTCTGGTCGTCCGTTTTCTTGTGCTCATTCACAATCAAGCTCCTCGCTCTCGACAGGTCCGTGGTCCTCGAAGTCGCCTTCGATGCACCACTGAAGGCCAGAGTGCTTAGTCGAGCCGTAGAACTTGTGCCAGAACTCACCCTCGGTGGTTCCCTCGGGAAGCTCGAACCCCATCTTCACCGTGTAGTAGTTCACTGCTGAACCTTTCCCAGTCCATGGCACGCAGTACACGTGCCGATCAGGATCTCGATCGTGGGATTACCGCTTGCATCGTACGTCGGGTGCGGGGTCTTGCTTAAGCCATCTCCTCCGCACGTGGAACAGGTTGCCTCAGCCATTACCGGTCAGCTCCTTAAGGAGTTCGGCGGCATCACGGTCGTCCTCCGAGTAGTCATAGAGCTCGTTATCGCTCATGTACTTGACGGCGTGGATGATAAGAAACATCTCACGCTGACTCAGCTCCAGCTTGATGAGGCTGTTCTCGATCTTTGCCATTACTTCACACAGTCCTTATGGTTGGCGATGACGGCGATGCCGCCCTTCTTCGACGAGCTGTAAACGAACACCTTGTCAGGACCAACGCAGCTGACAGTCACGTCCTTTGCTCCGCCGTCCTTCTGAGGGGTTCCGCCCGGGTCGGCACAGCCGACAAGCGCAAGTGCCATGACAGGCACCACGAAGAGAAGCTTCTTGTCCATCAGAACTCCAGATCCCATTCAGGTTTGGTTGTTGCTTTATGCCGCTCGCACTCGTGATGCCCAAGTCCGCAGATGCATGGAGGTCCGGTATCGGGGTCAGAGGGGAGTCCCCGGATCGACCACTCACTCTCCGCCTTCTCGACAGTCTCGCAGATCTCCTCCTCTGGTGCACCCCGGAAGAAATCCCAGGCGTCTCGGGCTGTCCTCAACAGAGGGACGATCATGAATCGTCCCTTGCCTGTCTTGGTGGACGTGTCCCAAGCGAGCTTTCCACCCTCTGCACGCGAGGCCGTGTGCGCCCAGCTACGGATGTCCCAGTTCTCCTTGGTGTCCAGCTTACCGGCTGTGCTGTAAGGCCCTAGAGCGACCGTGTAGGGGTGCTCCTGGCCTGCGTACTGGATCTGCCCGACTACGAGGATGCGCTTCTTCTTGCCTCGCTCCTCGTCAATGGTTTCGAGAAGGAGTTCGGCCAGCTCGATGTCAGGCATCTCGTCGTTCTCTTCGATCAGCTTGGCCAGCTTCTTCAGAAGCAGGACTTCAGCCATCAATCACCCCTCGCCCAGCTGTACGCAAGGTACAGAACGAGCGCGATGATCGCAGCGCCGAGAAGCATCAGTCTCGCAGCCCTTCCGCGTACTCGTTCACAATCTCGTACGCAACGTCATCAGCCTCCCAGAACAGGTTATTGTCGTCGATCTCTAGCACGTGCTTCGCAACGACCTCGTAGTTGGGCTTAATCTTCAGCTTGATCGCCAGGTCCAGCATGGTGTCCCAAAGGGGGCGATCCACGTCGATCCCAAGGCGTTCGGCTTCGAAGTGAACAGCCCACCCAGCCACGCAGCGAGTGGTTCCGCACTCAGAGGCAGGGATCTCACTCCATCCACCGTCGTTCGGGTCGTAGTACTCGTGGTAATAGTCCTCCTCTTCTGCCGCAAGGAGAGAGAAGTCGGTACCCCAAGTGCCCATATAGAACGTCTCAGGGGCGCGCTCGATCTGGTCGCGGATCTTCTTGAAGAGCTCGGTGCTTGCCATCAGAAATCTACCTCCACGTTGATCTTGTCTTCAGGACGGACTCCAGGTCCGTCATGGAACACGAGCGGAACTTCGATCTTCTGGTCCATCTCGGAGATCTTCATAATACCGGGCTCCGCCTTCATCCAGAAGATGTCACGAGCCATAGCATCCTGAGGGCCGAACCGGTTCTTAACTACAGCAGCCTGAAGCTCCTGCTTTCGAGCGTCACCCCATAGGGTGACGATCAGGGCCGGAAGCTGGTTGGCCTTGCCCATGATAGCTGCACGGGGCGGAGGAGAGCCAGCCTTAGCGGACTCAGACGTGTGGTGCACGACCACGAGCGCAGTCTCCTGGTCACGGGCCAGATCCTTCAGCTCCGCCATCAGTGCCCAGTAGTTCTGTTCGGGCACCCCAGGATAGTCGACGTCCATCATGATGTCGAGAACCGTAAGGTGAGGATACGTACCCTTGATCTCACGGTACGCCTCCGCCTCAAGCTTCATGTGCTCGATCGTAGGCGAGGACCGGAACGACCAGCGCACATGTTCGAAGTCCTGAAGGACTCCGTACGCCAGATCCGACTGACCCATAACCATGAGTTCAGTTTCGTCTGTGGTCTTGCCGGTCAGCATGGCGAGCGTTCGGCTCGCCATTGTAAAGTCATCCGAGTCGGACGAGT
>Ga0247820_10000112_pt1 | contig 39277 bp, 61 predicted proteins | sample 13C_Glucose_Day1_2_FD_192480 | JGI IMG/M metagenome (GOLD analysis project Ga0247820, IMG submission 192480) | Soil microbial communities from agricultural site in Penn Yan, New York, United States - 13C_Glucose_Day14 | ecosystem: Environmental > Terrestrial > Soil > Agricultural land | place...
CGGACGGACCCGTCGTGCCCGACCGCCGTCGCCGCGCAGCGGATCATGCGGGAGGGCGGGCTGTGACCGAGCCAGTGACGACGATGGAGGCCGCGCCCGCCCTGGGCGAGCCGCTGCCCGAGCCGGAGCCCGCCCCCGGCTGCGCCAACTGCCGCGGCTGGGCCTGCCGCCGGGACATAGCCCGGAAGGCCGGCGACCTCACGCGCGTCTCCGACTGCAACGTGATGATCCGCCGCTGCACCCACTGACCCCCGCGCCCGGTGTGCAATCCGCCGATCGCACCGGGCGCGGGACCGAGCGGCCCGTCACCCGCCCCCCGTCGGGGACGGGCCGCTCACCCCCACGCCTGGCACGCCGCGCCTGCCTGAAGGCCGGAGCCAGGACGAGCGGGCCGCCGACGGCGAAGCACCACAAGAGGCGGCCCGCTCACCCCACCAGTTCGTGCAGGGGTACGCCGATCGCCGCGGCGAGACGGATCAGGGTGTCGAGGGTGGGGGACTGCTGGCCGCGCTCGATCCTCACCACGGACGGGCGGTCCGTCTCGGCGGCCAGGGCCACGGCCTCTTGCGTGAGGTTCGCGCGGAGGCGGGCGGCGCGGATGCGTTCGCCTACTGCCTGCCGCTCGGCGAGAACCCAGTCCGGCGGGGGCGAGGCAGATGGCACCCGCCAACCGTCGCCGGTCCATGATCCATATGTCTGTAGGAGCTGGCCTACATCGTTTGATCTTGCAGGGGTGGTGGGTATCGACCCGGGAAGCCCCCCTCACGGACGCCGGCCGCGGTGACCCTCTGCACGAGGTCTCCGCTCAGATAGCGGACCCGCGCGTCGGCTGGCCGCCCCGGTCCTCAACGGACCGGGGCGGTCCTGTTCCGGGGTGTGGAGTTCCTACAGCCAGCCGTCGACGCGCCGCCCAGAAGACGGGTGTCGGATAGGGCAGATAACTCCCGAGAACACGCTCAGAGGCCAGCAGGTCAAACGGCACCGAGCACAGCGCTCGCAGCGTGATAGTTGCTCCCTACCGGCCGCACGTCGATTCCCCAATCAGTGGCGTGACCTGCTGTTTCGACCCTACAGACTTTCTCCGGAGCCTTGTACAGCGCTCATAGGGCGGATAAGTTCCCGGAGTCATGGGAGACCAACGACGCCTGTTCACCACGCTCATCCGTTCGTGGGAGTTGTCGCTCCGCTCCAACAACAAGAGCGCCGAGACCATCCGCTCCTACCTCCGCTCCGCAAACCTCTTCGCCGACTATCTCATTGATCCACCCGAGCCTCCCAAGGACAGCGGCATCCAGCCCGTCGCCCCCGTGGACGACGTCATCGACATCACCAAGGCCCACGTCCAGGCGTTCACCGTCCACGAGATCGCCCGCACCTCCGCCTCGTCGGCACGCTCTCGCTTCCTCGGCGTCCAGCAGTGGATGAAGTGGCTCGTCATCGAGGAGGAGATCAGCCGGTCCCCCGCGGAAGGACTCTCCGCGCCACAGATCGAAGAGCCGGAAGTGCCGATCCTCAGCACCGACCAGCTGCAGCAGCTCCTGAAGACCGTCACCGGCCGCGGCTTCGCCGAGCTGCGGGACCGCGCCCTGATCCTGCTCTGGCTCGACTCCGGCGTCCGCCTGTCCGAGGCGGTGAACCGCACCGTGGAAGACGTGGACCTCGACATGCAGGTGATGCACGTGATGGGCAAGGCCGGCGGCGGGCGGGCGGCGCGCGGCCGGGCGGTCCCGTTCGGCACGAAGACCGCCCAGGCCCTGGACCGGTACATCCGGGCGCGGGCCCGGCACCCCGACGGCAAGCGACTGGACGCGCTGTGGATCGGCCAGAAGACGCGGAAGCCGCTGACCGTCTCGGGAGCGGGCAAGCTGCTGGCCCGCCGGTCGGAGGAGGCCGGGCTCGGCAGGATCCACCCGCACCAGTTCCGGCACACGTTCTCCCACATGTGGCTGACGGCCGGAGGGAACGAGACGGACCTGATGCGGATCACCGGGTGGAAGTCCCGCTCGATGGTGGACCGGTACGCGCGGTCGGCAGGCGCCGAACGGGCGCGCGAGCAGCACCGGCGGCTGAGCCCCGGCGACCGGCTGTAGGCCGACGCCAGGAAGAGAGCGGTCCCGACGCCCGCCGCGCCAGGACCTCCGCTCACCTGGCCACCCCAGTGCTCGGTGCGGGGCTAGTCCCCTGCGCCCCCGTCGTCGTCCGGGTCCTGCCGCCGCCACCGGCGCGTGTCCACGCTCTCCTGAAAGATCTCCGTCAGGCTGGCCGCGATCTTCTCGGGCGGCTGGCTGAAGTCGATCGCCAGCAGAAACTCCTTGCGGCTGTCCTTCAGCGCGGCCGGCGCTCTTCCTCCGAGATCGGCCGCGTAAACCGTGACCTGCGGTGCGTCCACTCGACCCCCACCCTTCCGCGCACGCGCGAGGGCAGCGCCGTCCGCACGTACGTTCGACCTGCACGAGGTTCGATCACTGTACGCGCAACGTGCTTAGTCAGGGAGTCACCTGAATGGCTGAAGTTAAACGTGCGGTGCATGAAACTACGCAGGTCGACGGCTGTTACTGCGAGTCAGGCTCTGGCTCGGGGTTGTCCAGAACAGCCCTTGCCTTCTCCAACTCCTCGGCGCTGACGCCGACTTCATGCGCAACGCGGATCACCGTGTCATCGTCGCCGGGGTCCGTATTGAACGGGTCGGTCACCTCGATACCGATGTACTGACGGATGGCTGCGCTGCGCACCTTGGCCGGATCCTCACCGATGCCGGCCGCGATGGCGCGCAGCACCGAAGGGGTGACCTTGATCTGGTGCCCCTTGGCCACGTTCTCAGCGGTGGACTTGCTGATGCGTCGCCCCGTCACCGGGTCGACGGCTTGCTCCTCGAATGCGCGGAAGGTGAGGCGACGTCCCCGGCCTACGTGCTCCTGCACTAGGCGCGTGAGCGCGTCATCATGATCCGCCATCCGGCCTCTCCCTCACCACGTGTCCACGCGTCCCCTGCAATTGCAGAGAAACGTCCCAGGCTGGGGGTTGTTAGGCAACCCTCAGCGTGTGGACACCCATTGTCCACGGTCGTGGACGCGCCCGGCCAGCGGGGCTTGCCTCTTTGGCGAACTCCTTGCCTAAACCGTGGACAGCACGTGTCCAGGAAACTGGACAAGCGCTGTACTAAGTGCCATGCTTCACGTGTCCAGAAACGTGGACACGAACGGAGAACCGTGGACGACCGCTACCGACTGCATGCCGGTGACCTGCTGCGGAGGTTGCTCGACGACCACCGCGCCGACGAACCGGCGAGCGTCCGCGAACTCGCCGCCGCCATAGGGCTCAGCAAGAGCAAGGTCCAGGCCCTTGTGGACGAAGACCGGCCAACGGTCAACGGCGACGAGGCGCGGAGGGTGGCACGCGCCTACCACCTCCCCCCACGCGCTCTTTTTCACCCCGTGTCCATGTCCATGGACATGGACAGCGACCACCTCACAGGCAAGGAGACACACAGTGCCGACGGAACTGAGTCCCGAGGAGCGCTCCCTGCGCGCCCGGCTCGCCGCGCACACCAGCTGGGCGAACACGCTCGACCCGCGGAGCCGGACGGCGAAGGCACGAGCCGCGGCGAACGACCGCTTTGAGAAGAAGGCCCGCGAGCAGCACCCGAACGCGACGGACGAGCAGATCGCCCGCGTGACCGAGCACCTGCGCAAGGCCCACTTCTCGGCGATGGCACTGAAGTCCGCCGCCGCCCGCCGCGCCAAGGCCCGCAAGCCGGCCATCGCCTGACCCTCCCCCACACGCCGAAGGGCCGCTCCGACTTGCCGGCCTGAGCGACCCCCGACTCGGCGCCCCTACACAGCAGAGAAAGCAGAGGTCACCGTGACCACGATCATCCCAGACCAACCGCCCTCCCGCCGCACCGAGTCCGGCATGCACACCCGCGCCGTGAACGCGGCCGCCGGCGTGCTCCTCGCCGCCATGCAGCAGGGACGGCAGACCCCGACCGGACTCGCCATCGCCCTCGACTCCGCGCGCCTCCTCAACTCCCCCGAGCACGCCGCCGAGGACGTGCGGCTGCGCGCCCGCGTCGAGGAGCTGGTGGCCCAGCGCGACGACCTCCTGGTGGAGTCGGCGACCGCCCCGGACACCGACGACCTCCAGCAGGAACTGCGCCACTGCAAGGAGCAGTTCGCCGAGGCCGCGGCCACGGTCGCCGAGCTGGAGTCCCTGACCGCGCAGGCGACGGAGTTCCGTCTGTGGGAGCCGGGCTACGGCTTGTACGTTCGCCGGGCGCCCGGTGCGCAGGGCTTCGGCGTGCTGGAGGCGCGTCGGTCGGACAAGGGCCGCCGCTGCTGGACGACCGCCGGGTGGCAGTACAGCGCGGTCCTGTCGGACACGGAGTTGTTCTGCTGGCCGGATGCTCAGACGGCGGTGGCCGAGGCCCGACGGGTGATGCCCGGAGCCGCGGTCTGTGAGCCCGTGCCGTTCGAGGCCCGGCCGCTGACGGTGTATCGGGCGTCGCACGACTCGATCGTGATGGGCCTGTACACCACGGCCGCCGCCGCCCGCGCCCACTGCGAGACCGAAGAGCGCCGGGCCAACAGCAGCGAAGCCACGCTCGACTGGATCGAGGACGAAGAGGACGGCGTCGCCGAGCTGGTCGCCGAGACCGTCCTTGGTGAGGAGAGCACGGGCTACGTGGTCACCGCGCTGGAGATCGCCGCCAAGTACGACGAGGAGGCCGACCAGTGAGCCGCCGCGCCCCCGCCACCCTGCCGAGCATCCTCTCCTGGGCCGCCCGCGCCGCCTGCCAAGGCCAGGACCTCGGACTGTTCTTCTCCGACGCCGAGCAGAAGGTGCAGCAGGCCAAGGCCATCTGCGCCGCCTGCCCCGTCCGCACCGCCTGCCTCGACGAAGCGCTGCGCGCCGAGGCCACCTCCAGCGGCGCCGGCATCTTCGGCGGCCTCACCGCCGACGAGCGCACCGAGCTCGCCACCGAGCGGGCCCGCCAGCAGGCCGCCGCCCAGGGACAGGAGCCGCCCAAGCCGCGCACCGGACGCAGGCCCGCCCCCTGCGGCACCCGCTCCGCCTACCAGCGGCACGTCAAGAAGCGCGAGCCCATCGACGACGCCTGCCGGGCCGCGAACACGGCCGCCGACAGGAGCCTGCGCACCACCGGCAGCACGAGGCCCTGCCGATGAACGCCGCGACCACCGCCGAGTGGCTCGACGCCGCCGCCATCGGCGCGGGCGCCTTCGTCCCGGGCGCGCTGCTGATCCTCGCCCTGGACCACGACCTGAACCCCGGTCACGTCCCCGCCGTCCGCGCCACCGCCGACCGCGCCCGCCTGGTGCTCGCCGTCGGTGTGCTCCTCGCCGCGATCCACGTCGACCCCACCACCGTTGGGAGCCGCTGATGTTCGGCCTCACCACCACCCGCCGCCGCACCCGGGAACTCCTCGCCGCGCACGCCGAGACCACCCGCGTCCGCGCCGAGCGGGACGCCGCCCTCGACGAACGCGACGCGTTCAAGGAGGCCGCGAAGACCGCCGCCCGCATCGTCAGCCAGGGCGACGTCTACGCCGAAGGCGGACGCCCCGGCGGCCCGCCCACCCCGCTGCACCTGCAGCTGCGCCGCTCCCGCGAACAGGCCCGCGCCCTCGACAAGCAGCTCGCCCACCTCGAGGCCATCAACCAGCGCTGCACCTGCGGCGGGACGGCGTAGCCACCTGACCGGCCGGGCCCGCCCCGACTCCGGCGGGCCCGGCCCCCGCACCACCCAGCACACCGACCAGGAAGGCCCGCACCGTGGCGAAGACCAGCGGCTCCGATGACGTCGGCGAGATGCTCGCCGAGCGCATCGCCGCCCTCATCGTCGACACCGCCAACAACGCCCCCCGCTCCCTCCAGAAGCGGCTCGGGCCCTCCGAGGTCGGCGACCCCTGCGAGCGGCGCCTGTCCTACAAGGAGTTGGACTGGCCCCGCGCGGCCGCCGACAGCGACCCGGCCGCCTCCATCATCGGCACCGGCTTCCACACCTGGATGGAAGAAGCGTTCACCCGGCGGCAGACGCTGCTGCCCGACGGCCGGCCCCGCTACAAGATCGAAGAGCGGGTCACCGTCGAGCCCTCCGCCATCGAGGCCGCCACCGTCGCGGGCAGCACCGACCTGTACGACCGGCTGACCCGGACCGTGTGGGACTGGAAGCTCGTCGGCCACACCACCCTCGACAACTACCGGCGCAAGGGGCCCGGCCCCCAGTACCGCACCCAGGCACACCTGTACGGGCTCGGGCAGGAGAACGCCGGCGAGCAGCCGGAGCGCGTCGCGATCTGTTTCGTCGGCCGCTACCACGAACTCCGCGTCCACGTGTGGACCGAGCCGTATGACCGGCAGGTCGCCCTCGACGGGCTCGCCCGCCTGGCCCGCATCCGCGCCCACCTCACCGGCCCGGAAGCCGCGGCCTCCGACTACGACCACGCCTGGTGGTCCCAGATCCCCACGAGCGAACTGGCCAAGTGCCGGTTCTGCGAGTGGTTCAAGCCCGGCAGCACCGACCTCACCGTCGGCTGCCCGGGCGTCCAGCAGCAGGCCGCGACCCCGCGGCACGGCTTCGAATCCCTCATCGCATAAGGAGACGCATCCGCATGGACGCGAACAGCTTCCTCATGGGCGGCGGCGGTGCCCCCACCGCCAAGTTCCCCACCCCCGGGACCATCGTCGGCGGCCGTATCACCGAGCAGCCCAAGGTCGAGCAGCAGCGGGACATCCAGTCCGGCGAGAAGAAGTTCTGGTCCGACGGCGACCCGATGATGCAGCTCGTCGTCACCGTCCAGACCGACCAGCGCGACCCGAGCCTGGAGGACGACGACGGACGACGACGCATCTTCGTCAAGGGCCAGATGAAGAACGCCGTCGCCGACGCCGTCCGCCAGGCCGGCGCCAAGGGCCTCGAGGTCGGCGGCAACCTGCGCGTCCGCTACACCCACGACGGCACCCCGAAGCAGCGCGGGTTCTCCGCCCCCAAGCACTACGAGGCGAGGTACGTCCCGGCCGCGCATGTCGAACTGGCCGCCACCGCGCCCGCCCCGGCCCCCGCGCCCGCGACCGCACCGGCCGATGACCCGTGGGGCACCGCCGCCGTCCCGGCCGGGGTGAACACCACCACCGGCGAGATCACCGGCGACGAGCCGCCGTTCTAGGCCCCAACCCGCCAGCACCGCCCGCCGCCGCCCGGCCCCCACACCGCGGCGGCGGGCGGGCCAAGCCCCACAGCGCAACAACCCCCGCCCGGGGCCATCGGGCGGGGATCGCCAACCAGCATCCCATGGAGAACAAGATGATCAGCATCACGGCCAGCGAACTTCGCCGCATGCTCCAGCAGGTCACCCCGCACATGTCCGACCCCGAGGATGGCCTGCCCGTCATCTCCTGCATCCAGTTCCAGGCCCGCGCCGGCTGGCTGTACGCCGCGGCCACCGACCGGTACACCATCGCCGTCTCCCGCCGGGAGGTCGCCACCACCGAGAACCTGACCGGCTACATCCCCGGCCACCTGGTGCCCGCCCTCACCGCCTGGCTCGACGGCTTGGCCAACCTCGGCGAGGCGGTCGGCCTGACCCTGCCCGTGGTGGAGGACCCGGCCGAAGTCGTCCTCACCTCCTCCGGCCTCGGTAACTTCACCGTCCAGTACGACACCGGCGACTTCGAGAAGTTCCCCGACTGGCGGAAGATCCTCCACGCCGCCCTCACCTGCGAGCCGGGCCCCATCCCGCTCACCGGCTTCACCGCCAAGTTCCTCGCCCGCTGGCAGCACGCCGCCGAGAAGCTGATCACCTGGCAGGAAGCCCCCGGCAAGCCGCTGGTTCTCCTCGACGAGCTCGGCTACTTCGCCGGACTGCACATGCCCATCGGCTACCACCGCGACGGCATGACCCGCCAGAAGGCCGTCGGCAGTTGGATCGCGGCCACTGTCCGCACCGCCACCGTCGACGGCTTCACCTACCACCTCGACCGGTCCTGGACCGACCGGGACGGCGACGTCTGGACCTACACCGGCGACGACTACCTGGACGGCACCCCGCTCATGGCCATCGAGGGCCTCGAAGAAGACCCGCACCCGCTCGACTCGGTCATCACCATGTTCGGCCCCCTGACCGACCACGCCTGACCCCGCCACCGCCCCGCCCGCCGCGACGGGCGGGGCAACCCCAACAGCAGAGGAACACCATGCTCACCGCACCCAGCATCAGCAGCGAGACCGCCCGCCACGTCCTCTTCCACTACGGCAGCCCCCAGGGCTACAGGCCCGGCAGCTTCACCCAGCGGCTCATGGAGGCCATCGACGCCGCCGACGTCGTCCACACCGCCCGCCTCCGCGCCGCCTACCCCGAGCTGGTCGACGCGATGAACCTCGCCGCCAACCAGCGCGACGGCATCGCCCGCCTCACCGCCATCGCCACCGGCAAGGAGGCGTGATCATGGCCGAGCGTCCGTACACCGACGACGACCTCCGCGCCGAGGCCGCCCGCCAGCACGCTGGCCTCACCGAGGACCCCGACTTCATGGGCGTCGGCGAGGCGATGGAGGACTCCGAGGTCGAGAGCCTGGCACCGCGCCACGAGCCCCAGGACATCGACGGCCAGCCGAACGACGCCGACGGCGTCACCTGGAACCAGCTCCTGCCGTTCGAGGCCGACGAGGGCGCCGCGTACCGGACGGCGCAGCACGCGATCTACGACCTCATCAACGGCGCCGCCGACGTGTCCGAGTGGGCCGTCAACCTCGGCGCCGACGACCTGGAGCCCCTCCCCGAGCAGCTCACCGCCCACACCCAGGACGGGCCCTGGTTCCGCCTGCACTTCGCCGTCCGCCCCGACATGCCCGACGACATGCGCCGCGCCCTCGTCGAGGGCGTCGGCAGCGAGATCGCGAAGCACTTCCCGACCGCCTGACCTGCCCCGCAATCCGCCCGGGGTGTCCACGTCCACGGACGCGGACACCCCGGCTCCACCCTCCGAGGAGCGCACCACCTTGAGCACCGCAACGGTCCGCGACACGCCACTCGACGGCGCCCTCTGGCTCACCCGCCACGGCTTCGCCGTCTTCCCCGTGGACCACCCCGGGCTGCAACAGTGCGCCGGCATCGGGCAGGGCCACGACCCCGCCACCTGCACCCACCGTGGCAAGCACCCCGCCGTTGCCTTCACCCGCACCCACGCCAGCGACGAGCACCAGGTGCGCGCCCTCTTCGGCGCCCAGCTCCGCAACGTCGGCGTCGCCGTCGGCGCCACCACCGGCCCCGACGGCGAGCAGCTCCTCGTCGTCGACTCCGACCGGCCCGCCGCCCTCGAAGACGCCGCCACCGCCCTCGGCCAGCAGCACACCCCCACCATGCGGGTCCACACCGCCAAGGGCCACCACGACTACTACTGGGCGCCCGCCCACCTGAAGCTCGGCAACGGACTCGGCACGTTGAAGGGCCAGTTCGACGGCGACGTCCGCGCCGGAAACGCCTACGTCATCGGCCCCGGCTCCGTCCACGCCACCGGCGTCATCTACGAACTGGACGACCCCGAGCAGCCGCCTGTCGCCGCCCCCGCCTGGCTCCTCACCGCCCTCACCACGAAGCCCACGCCCGCCCCGGCACCCGCCGGGCCGGCCGCGCCGATACAGCTGGACACCGACCGGCTCGACGCCTACACCCGCCGCGCCCTGCAGGCCGAATGCGACGCCATCGCCCGCGCCGCCGACGGCGAGCAGAACAACCAGATCAACACCAGCGCGTTCAGCATCGGCACCCTCGTCGCCGCTGGCGCCCTCACCGAGCACGAGGCCCGCCAAGCCCTCGCCGCTGCCGCCCGCGCCGGTGGGCACCCCGACGGCCGCGCCCTCCCCACCATCCAGTCCGGGCTCACCGCCGGCATGGCCCACCCCCGCACCCCGTGGCCGCCCACCACCCGAGACCGCAACAGCTTCGCCGGACTCCTCCCCCAGCAGCCCGCCACCGCGCCGGCCCCAGCGCCCCGCGGCTGGACCGCGCCCCTCGAGGAACCCGTCCCCCTGCCCTCACCGATGCCCGCCCGCGAATGGGACGACCTCGGCAACGCCGAACGCGTCATCGACCGGCACGGCCACACGATCCGCTGGCTCGCCGACATCGAACGCTGGGCCTACTACGAGCACGGCCGCTGGAACCTCAAGGCCGCCAACACCGGCGTCTGGACCCGCGTCGTCGACACCATCAACCAGCTCGCCGACGAGGCCCCCAACTACGACGACGAGCCCGTCACCGACGACAAGGGCAAGGAGACCGCCAGCCAGCAACAGCAGTTCCTCGCCTGGGCTCGCAAGCAGCGCATGCGCCCCAAGGTCGCCGCCGCCCGCGACGTCCTCCAGGCCTACCCCGCCGTGCACACCACCATGGACGCCTTCGACCAGCCGCAGATGCTCCTCAACGTCGCCAACGGCATCGTCGACCTGCAGACCGGCCAACTGCGCGCCCACGACCGCAGCCTCTACCTGATGCAGCAGTCCCCCATCCACTACAACCCCACCGCCACCTGCCCCATGTGGGACAAGTTCCTCGCCGGCGTCATGCCCGACCCCGAACGCCGCGCCTACCTCGCCCGCGTCATCGGCTACAGCCTCACCGCCGACACCGGCGAACAGGTCATGTTCATCCACCACGGCGAAGGCCAGAACGGCAAAGGCGTCTTCACCCGCGTCGTCATGGCACTCCTCGGCGAGTACGCCCAAGCCGTCCCCGCCTCCACCCTCATGGCCAAGCACGGCGACGGCGGCATCCCCAACGACATCGCCCGCATGGTCGGCAAGCGACTCCTGTCCACCAGCGAGACCGGCCGCACCTCCGAAGGCCGCGGCAAGCCCCTCGACGAGGAGCTGGTGAAGCGGCTCACCGGTGAAGACCCCGTCTCCGCCCGCTTCCTCAACGCCGAGTTCTTCGAGTTCAAGCCCGTCGGGAAGATCCACCTCGCGACCAACCACCTGCCCGACGTGTCCGGCAGCCACAGCATGGCCCGCCGCCTCCAGTCCATCGGCTGGGACGTCATCGTCCCCCCGGCCAAGCGCATCAAGGGCCTCGCCGAACAGATCCTCGCCCGCGAAGCCGCAGGCGTCCTCAACTGGGCCATCCGCGGCTGCCTCGACTGGCAGAAGCAGGGCCTGGCCGTCCCCGACTCCGTTACCGCCAAGACCCGCGAGCACATCGCCCAGTCCAACCCGCTCGCCACCTGGCTGGAGGAAGAGACCGACGCCGTCCCCGACGCGGTCACCGAGAACGGCCAGCTGTACGGCAGCTACAAGACGTGGGCCGACCGCGTGGGCGTGAAGCACCCCATGACGATGAAGGCGTTCACGACCCGCCTGCAGGAGCAGGGCTTCGTCCAGGACAAGGACTCCCGTACCCGCCGGTCCGTCACCCGCGGGCTCGCGCTGGCCATCCTCGGCGGTGCCCGATGACCGGCCGTGCGAAGGGGTGCGAAGGGGTTGCGAAGGGGTTTGCGAAGGGGTCTGCGAAGGCTTTGACCTGCAAGTCGAAGGGGTCGAAGGGGTTTTTCTACGCTCGCACATACAAGGGGAAGGAAAACCAGCACGCCTTATATGCAAGGGCAGTGGCGCGAAACCCCTTCGACCCCTTCGAACCGCAGGTCAACCCCTACGCGCACCCCTTCGACAACCCCTTCGCAACCCCTTCGCACCCCTTCGCGGGCCTCCCATGACCCGCCTCCCGGCGCACCTCATCGCCGAGCGTGCCGCCCGCGCCGCCGAGACCGTCCGCACCACCCCGTGCCCCCGCTGCGGAGCCGACACCCTCACCGCCCGCACACCCGACCGCGTCGCCGCCGTCGACGTCCGCACCGACCCGCACCCCGTCGACCCCGCCGCCATCCCAGCCGGCCGCATGGCCTGGTGCCTCACCGGCGGCAGCAACCACGCCCCGCAGCGCATCCGCTGGCGCGCCCGCTGGCACGCCCCGCACTGCACCCACCCCGTCCTCATCGACCACCACTGCCCAACCCGCCCTGTTCAAGGAGTCCTGCTGTGAGCCGATCGAAAGCCAAGGGCACCGCCGCCGAAACCGCGGTCGTCCGCTTCCTCCAGGCCGCCGGCTTCGCCCAGGCCGAACGCCGCACCCTCAACGGGGTGAAGGACCGCGGCGACATCGCCGGCCTGCCCGGCGTCGTCATCGAGGTGAAGAACTGCGCCCGGCAGGAACTCCCCGCCTGGGTGGAGGAGGCCGAGCTCGAGCGCGACAACGACCACGCGACGCTGGGCGTGGTGTGGCACAAGCGTCGGGGTACGACCGACCCCGGCCGTTGGTTCGTCACGATGTCCGGCGACCAGTTCGCCGCGCTCCTGCGCGAGCAGCAGGGCCTGCCCGCCCCGGCCGCCGAGACGCAGCCCTCCAGCGTCTCGCCCACCCCCATGACGGTGTACCTCGCCACCCCGTGCGACACCTGCGACCACACCCTGAACTGGCACCGAAACGACGTCGGGTGCACCGTCCCGACCTGCGTCTGCAGCCGCTTCCACTACCCCGCCGAGGGCGGTGAGGTCGCGTGAGCGAGCAGCCCGCCCTCGTCACCGGCATCCGGCCGGGCCTCACCGTCCGCGGCCTCGACCGCGACGACACCCCCACCGCCGACTGGCTGTGCTCCTGCCGCGAGCACGAGCGCGCCACCGGCCGTGCCGCCGTGCAGCAGCTCCTCGCCCGCGCCCGCACCGGCGTCTGCCCCCACCGGCAGGTGGCCGCGTGATGCCCGCCGTCGCCGTCCAGGCCATCCCCGACGCCATCGCCCCCGTCATCGCCGCCGTCATGCAGCAGCACCCCGGCGCCGCCCCGGACGTCATCGCCCGCCTCGTCGTCCACGAACTCCGCGACCTCGGCTGGCACATCACCGCCAAACCCACCACCAGGAGCTGACCATGACCCGACCCCGCTGCGGCAACGACCCCCGCGCCCAGCTCACCGACGGCGACCGCCAGGCCATCGCCGACTTCAAGGCGTACCTCGCCGACCGGGCCGCGCTCCGCGACCGCATCGCCGAGGCCCTCACCGCCGAGCACTACCGCCGTTCCGAGGCTCGCATCGTGGCCAGCCCCGAGGAGCACTGCGCGGCGATGGCCGCCGCCGTCCTGGCGGTGCTGCCGCCGCCCGCCGACCGGGCCGCCGTCCTCCGATGGGCCGCCGACCAGTACGCCAAGCTCACCGACCAGAACGAGGCCTACGACCGCGAGCACGGCGAGCTGGACGAGGATGCCCGGCTCCGGCACGAGGTAGTCCGCGACGTGGTGACCGGGCTGCGCCGCATGGCCGACGAGACCCCGGCCGCCGAGACACAGCCCGAGTCCTGCGCGCACTGCGGTCAGCCCATCAGCCGCGTGACCGGCACGCTCGCCGCGTGGTGGGTCCACAACCCGGGCGGCAACACCGTCTGCGACTGGGCCCGGGCCGCCGCCAGCACCCGCGCCACACCGGCCGCCGCCGGGGCGCGGCAGGAGGGGGAGGCATGACCCGCCGACTCAACTGGTGCGGCATCTCCGTCGAGACGATCGCCGCCGAGTACGAGACCGACGCCGCCCTCACCGAAGCCGGGATGGACGTGGACGACGGGTACTTCCTCGCCGCGTTCGCCGCCGAGGAGGAGCAGCGCACGCTCGACCACCAGGCCGCCGCCCAGGCGCGGCAGGACGGGGCGCAGCCGTGACCCACCGCCTCACCCACGCCCTCGCCGTCCTCTACGCGCTGACCGCGCTCGGCCTGGTCCGCTGCGCCGTCGTCTCCTGGCAGAACGGCAGCTGGCCCTTCGCCCTGTTCTTCGCCGGCGCGTCGGTCCTCCTCGTCACCGCGACCGTCCACCACTCCTGGCAGCGCGACGAACTCCGCTATGCCCAAGCCCTCCTGGAGCGCGCGAGCCGCCCGCCCGAGCCCGCAGTCGAGGGCGTCATAGCCGTCGCCCTCGCCGCGGCCTGCTGCGAACGCTGGTGGACGTCGGCCGGCGCCGAGCACGAGCCGGGCTGCGAGCGGCACCGGAGCACGGCATGACAGGCCCGTCCTCGGCGCCCCGGCCTGAGCACACCCCGAAGCCCGGCATCACCTGGACCACCACCGTCGAATGGTCCGGCGAGCAGCTGGTCGACGACGACAGCCCCGACCCCACCCCGCCCAACCGAGCCACCCGCCGCGCACTCAAGCGCGCGGCACGGAGGAAGCGCACGTGAGCGACTGCGAGACCTGCGGCAGGCCCGGCCAGCACCTGTGCGAGCGGCACACCACCAAGCTCGCCAAGATCCTGGCCGACCTCCCCACCCTGTACGACGAGGTCGGCCAGTGCCTGGTGCCTCGCGGGCACGGCTTCGGCGAGATCGTCACCACCCGTGGCGCGGCCGGCCCGCGGTCCCCGATCAACGAGGACGTCCTCGACACGGTGAACATGGCGCGGGCCGCCGAGGTCCTCCAGCTGTGGCGGGTGGATGTCCAGCGGGAGCGGTGGCCGCAGCACACTCCGCCGCCGCCGGCCTCCCTGGACGCGAACTGCCGCTGGCTGAGCATGGAGCTGGACTGGATCGCCGCCCACTACCCGGCCGCCGGGGAACTGGCCGGCGAGATACGCGCGCTGGAGGCGCAGGCCCGCGCCGTCGTCGGCGATCCGGTCCCCCGGCGGAGGGTCGTCGGGCAGTGCGTCGCCGTCGTCGACGACCGGGGCACGGTGTGCGGGGAGGAGATCACCCACCGCGCCGGGGAGTCCCGGCTGGTGTGCCGTGTCTGCCGCTGCGTGTACGAGGGTGAGCAGGACCTGCTCCTGCTCCTGCACTACCAGCCGGAGGGGGCCGTGTGAGTATCGCATCCCCCATTGCGCATAACCCCCCGTGTGATAGCCTCGGAGAGGTGGAAACGCCCCCATGGCGGGACCGTCTCCGTGCTGAGGACGCGCTGCTGGAACAGCTCGAAACTCAGGCGGAAGCGGCCCGCAGACGACGAGCGCAAGCCCTGAAGGACGGGGTCACCGAGCTCGGCAGCGTCTACGCCGTGGCGAAACGGCTGGGCATCAGCTGGACCGCCATCGCGAAGGCGATCAAGAAGTACACAACCGCATAACGAACGAGGGCCGGACAGCAGCTCTCCACGGTGCTGGAACACCGAGGAGGCGCGCGCGCCGTCCGACCCTCTACGCCCCCGGAGCGCAGCAACGCCCCGGGCACTTGGCCACGAACGAGATCGGACCTCGTCATGACCCAGCAGAACCCTAACGCCCCCACGGGCGCGCAGATCGCCCACACCAACGGCCTGACGTTCACGATCGTCCCGGCGGACAGCTTCACCGCCCGCCTGGCACGCGACGTCCGCCAGCTCGCCATGGCCGACGGCACCGTGTGGACCGTCGGCACCCGCGGCTACGGCAGCACGTTCGCCTGGCAGCCGCCCCAGCAGACCGACGACGGCAGCGACGACGCTTGCCCCCTCTGCGGCCGCTGGTCCTGCGACCCGACCACCTGCCCGCCCGAGGCCTCCGACGGCACCGACCGCGACCAGCTCGCCCCGGGCCGCGCGCACACCGCCGAGGCGGTCAGCCGATGAGCACGCCCACCCGGGCCCTCGCCATCGCGGCCGGCCTCGTCATCGTCGCCCTCACCGCCGCAGCCTTCTGGCTCTCCTACGCCCACCTCGCCGAGGTCGCCCTCGCCCACGGCATGCAGGACAAGGAGATCCGCGCCTGGGCCTGGCCCGCCACCCTCGACCTGTTCATCGTCGCCGGGGAGCTGCTCATGCTCCGGGCCGCCCTGAACCAGCGCGTCGACTGGTGGGCCATCGGCCTCACCGTCGTCGGCTCCGGCAGCTCCATCGCACTCAACGTCGCCGGAGTCGGCTCCCACGCCGACCCCCTCGACTACGTGGTCGCCGCCGTCCCGCCCACCGCCGCACTGCTCGCCTTCGGTGCCCTCATGCGCCAGATCCACCAGGCCCTCGCCGCACGCTCCGCCGAGCCGGTCACCGTCGCCGAGGTGACCATGGAGCGCCTCGACGCCGACCAGCCGGCCCCGCCCGCCCTGACCACCCGCCCCATGCCCGAGGTAGTCCCGGCCAGCGCCCGCATGCTGCCGCTCGTCGCCCGCCCGGAGCCCAGCGAGGAACCCGACGAGGTGGTCATGCCGCCGATGCCCCCGCTGGAGTTCCACCCCATCGTGTGGCCGCCCCAGGTGACCACCCTGCCCCGCCCCCAGACGACCGCCTCGGTACCCGCCGAGACGACCCGCGAAGTGGTCACCGAGGTCATCGCCCTCACCCCGGCTGAGCTGCGAAGGAAGGCCCGCAGCCTCAACCGGCAGGCGGTCAGGTCGACGAACCGGCCCGTGACCATCAAGGAACTGCAGGACACGTTCGGCCTGTCGCGCCGCGAGGCGACCGAGCTGCGCCGCGAAGCCCTCAGCGACCGGTCATGATCCTCGCCGCGTTCTTCGCCGCCTCGGCCACCCTCGCCCTCTTCGGACTCTGCGCAGTCGCGCTGCACGACGTCCCCCGCATCACCGGGACCGTCGCCTTCATCCTCACCCTCGCCACGCTCGGCGTGGCCATCATCCGCTGAAGGACCGCACCCCATGCCGTACATGGCCATCAACCTCGGAGGCGTCGCCCTCGGCGTCGGCATCATCCTCCTCTTCACCATGCGCTGGATCATGCGCGACAAGAAGCGCCTCGGCGCCCTCGTCCCGTTCGTCCTGGCCGTCCTGTACGGCATGCTCGCCGCCCTCGCCGCCCTCGGTTCCGTCTCCGCCCTCGGCGGCATCACCTGGGTCGCCCTCTGGGCGGGCAACGTCGCCGGATACGCCAGCCTCGTCTACGGCGTCGGCGGCAACGCGCCCGACGTCACCCGCGCCCAGCAGCTCATCCTCACCGACGGCGGATACGTGATCGTCTTCCTGATCACCCTTGTCCTCCTGGGCCTGCTCAAGTGGGGGCCCCGCCAGTCCAAGCCGGTCATCCTCATGGGTGTCCTGGCCGGTGTCCTGATCGCCCTGTCCGGCAACGTCGCCGGCGTGGCCGCCATCCCCCTCGGCTCCGGCGCCAACCTCGCCGGCACCGCCTTCACCGGAGCGTTCGGATGAGCGCCACCGAGGCCGAGCCCGCCGAGCAGGCCGCCGAGGCGGGGGAGCCCGACGGGATGAGCGAGCGCGCCGCCCGCCTGGTCCTGCTCGCCGTGCTGCTGCTCGCCATGTGGGGCATCGTCGTCGCCCTCCCCGAGACCGCTTACGTCGTCATCGGCGTACTGGCCACCCTCGGCTGGCAGCGCGTCCAGGCGTGGCGGGCCGGCCGCCGCGAGGACACCGCCCCCGACGCGAAGGAGCCGGGCCCCGACGTCACCGCCGCCCTGCACCGGCTCGTCGGCGACGACCGCGGCGTCCTCCTCACCCGCCTCCGCGAGGACCTCGGCGCCGCCGACACGAAGACCGTCCGCGCGCTCCTCGACGAGGCCGGCATCCGCGTCCGGGCGGGTGTGCGCACCCGGGCGGGTAACGGGCCCGGGGTCCACGCGGACGATATCCCCGCCCCTCCCCCGACCCCTGACGACGGTTGTTGCTGCAGGTCAGACGCCAACGCCAACGCCAACAACGGACCGGAGGGCGAAGGCCAAGAGGGGCTGCGTAAAGAGCACATCGGTCAGTCCGCCCGCATCTGGCGCGACCCCGCCGAGCCCGCCCGCCACCACACGGTGCGCGGCAAGTAGACCCCGGGACGGGCCGCTACCAACCGCCAAGAAGAGCGCGGCCCGCCCCGGTCCCCTTCCCGAACACGAGACAGGAGACCGCCATCATGGCACTCGGCTTCAAGAAGCCCATCCAGCAGGACGACCCCCGCCTCCAGGGCCACGAGACGACCTACCAGGCCTCCCGCGGCGGCTGGCTCAAGCCCGCCAAGAAGGCCAAGCCCGCCGAGCCGAAGAAGTAGCCAAGCACCGCCCTACCCCGGGCCCCGCCGCGCACCCGTCGCGGCGGGGCCCGCCGGGCATCATGGACGCATGGACAGCCTGTACGCCCCGCCCGGCCACCTCACCGCCGAGCAGACCCGCCAGGCCCTCGGCATCACCGCCGGCGCCCTCCGCAACCTCGTCTACCGAGGCCGCCTCACCCGCTCCGGCGGCACCGAGCGCTACCCCTGGTACGCCGCCCGAGACGTCGCCGCCCTACACGCCAACCGCGCCGCCCGCCAGTCCGCTTGACCCCAGGTCACACGCTGTGTGACGATCGCCGTGCACCACTGTGCCCACACGCGGCACCCACAGACGCATGACGAAGCCCCCGCGCACCCCACCCGCCGGGGGCTTCGTCGTGCCCCCACGTCCGCGCAGGGCGCACCCTGAATCGCTCACACGACCCGGGTTGCTGCTGGCGCACGCCCTGCGCGGACCCCAACGTCACAGGACAGGCACAGCGCCCCCACACGCGCCCCGCAGCGCTGATGATGGCCACGCCAGCATCAGCACACCGTGGGGGCCCCATGAGCGACTACAGAGACGTCCAGACCGCCGTGAGAGTCGAGAAGCTCCGCATCTGGTTCGCCTGGATCTGCGGCAACGTCATCCTGCTCATCATCGCCAACGGCACCCAGGACATCGCCGTCGTCAGCGTCATCACCCAGGTGCTGCTCATCGGCGGCTTCCTCGCGCTCACCGTCGCCCTGTTCCGCATGACCGGCGCCCTCAACCGCAAGGCCGCAGCCGCACGCCGCGAGGTCCTCGGCGACGACGCGTAGGGAGGTGGCGCCCGTGGCCGGCAACCCCCGCAACGGGCGCCCCTACCGCCGCCTCGTCGACTGGCTCCGCGCCCAGCACCTCCCGTGCTGGCTCTGCGGCCACGAGATCGGCTACGGCCTGGACGCCCAACACCCGCTGTCCTTCACCCTCGACCACGAGACGCCACTGTCCAAGGGCGGCAGCCTCCTCGACCCAGCCAACGCCCGGCCCGCGCACCGACGGTGCAACAGCAGCCGCGGCAATCGCACCACCCAGCCCAAGGCGGCACCGGTACGGTCGTCACGGAGGTGGTGACACCATGGCACACATGGATGCTGAGCTTGACCCACGCTGGGAATGGATCGAGCTACCTACGGTGGGCGGCCCATCGGAGTGGATCCGGGGCGCCTGCAACCACCTGGAGCCGGTGGAGGTGCGAAGCACCGTCGACGGCGAGCTGCTCGCCCTGCTGTGCACCGACTGCGACACCCAGTTCCCGGCAGATTGGCGGCGCTGACCGGAGGTGACGCAGCGTGCTGTACGTCGTCACGGGCCCGCCGGCCGCAGGCAAAAGCTCCTGGATCGACGCGCACGCCAAGCCACGCGACATCGTCATCGACCTCGACCGCATCACCCAGGCCCTCACCGGGCCCGGCGCCCCGGCCTGGAACCAGGACCCGCTCCACATCCGCGTCGCCCACCGTGCACGCTACGCAGTCATCGAGGAAGCGCTGCAGCTCCTCGACCGGTTGGACGTCTACCTCATCCACACCATGCCCAGCGCCAAGGCCTTGGCCAAGTACAAGCGGTACAAGGCGCGCATCGTCGTGGTCGATCCAGGCGAAGCGATCGTGATGCAGCGCATCGAGAGCATGCGCGCCCCGGAGATGGAGAGGGTGGCCACCCGGTGGTACCGGGCCAGGGCAGGCCGGCCCCGAGAGTCCATGCCGCAGGCGTCACGGTCGTGGTGACACACCGTCGCACCGCGTCGCTGCGCAGCGTGAAACGCGCTCGCGAACATGATCGAATCGCGCTCTGATCATGATCGCGGGGGGAGAGTGAGTCAAAAGTTCAGAAGGACACCGGGCGACCCAAAAGCCCTTGTCGCCCGATTTTTTGCGCGCCCAATTTTCAAGATCTATTCGCGCGAACTCGGTTCGACCATTTTAGTGAGTGTCACCCTGAGTGACCATCACGCACTGTGACGGGCGGTGGTGATCATGAGTGTGGCCGACATGATCGACGCCGAGCTGAGTGACCTCCACGCCGACGAGACCTCGCCTGGCATGGCGGCTGTTGCCCGCGCCCTGGCCAGGTCGATCGACGACACGGACGCCCTGACCGCGAGGGCGGTAGGTGCCGACAAGCTGCGTTCGATCATGGCCGACCTGCGCAAGCTCGCACCTGTCGAGACGAAGGGGGACGCGGTCGATGACATTGCTGAGCAGCGAGCGAAGCGCCGAGCGGCGGCCCGACAGCAGTCCGCCGGCGGCTGACGACGGCACGGTGTACGGCTGGCAGACCCCGCCGATCCAAGTCGCTCCCCCAGCCGTGACCAGCGCGGGCCAGGAGGCCATCGACCTCGCCGCCCGCGCCGGCCTGAAGCTGGACCCGTGGCAGCAGCACATCCTGCGCGTCGGCATGGGTGAGAAGTCGGACGGGAGTTGGGCGTCGTTCGAGGTCGCAGTGAACGTGCCGAGACAGAACGGCAAGGGCGGGGTGATCGAAGCCAGGGAGCTGTGGGGCCTGTTCATCGGCGGCGAGGAACTGATCCTCCACTCGGCGCACGAATTCAAGACGGCCAAGGCGGCGTTCAAAAGGATCGAGCGCCTGATCCGTCAGACTCCTGACCTGCACAAACGCGTGAAGACGTACCGGCAGACGGTGGGCGAGGAAGGCATCGAGCTGTACACCGGGCAGCTGCTCCGGTTCATCGCCCGGTCCAAGGGGTCCGGCCGCGGCTTCACCGGGCACTGCAACGTGATGGACGAGGACATGATCCTCGGAGATCCGGAGATGGATGCCCTGCTGCCCACGATGGCGGCCGTGCAGGACCCGCAGATCTGGTACCTGGGAAGCGCTGGCATCGGCGCCCCGTCCGTCCAGCTGGGGCGTCTGCGCCGCCGCGCGCTCGCCGCTCTCGAGGCCGGCCGCCCTGACCCGTCGCTCGCGTACATGGAGTGGTCGGCTGACCCGCACGTCGACGAGTGCCCGAACGACTGCACCGAACACGACGATCCGGCCTCCGACGAGGCGGTGCTGAAGTCCAACCCGGGCGTCGGCTACCGGCTGACGCTGGAGAAGGTGGCGCGGGAGCGGGCGACGTTGAGCAGGGAGGGATACCTCCGTGAGCGGCTCGGCGTCGGCGAGTACCCGGCCGACGAGGCGGACACCTGGCAGGTCATCGGGGAGGACGTCTGGCGGGCCCTCGCGGCGGCGGAGAGCCAGCCGTCGGACCCGGTGGCGTTCGCCATCGACATGACCCCCGAGCGGTCGCACGCGGCGATCTGCGTGGCCGGTGAGTGGCGGGGCGGCACGCACGTCGAGGTCGTCGACCATCGGCCCGGGACGGGATGGATCCTCGAGCGGGCCGTCGAGCTTCACGAGAAGTGGGGGCCGCGCTGCTGGGTCGTCGACGGGGCCGGCCCCGCCGGGTCGCTCATCGCCGAGCTGGAGGAGCGCCTCGGCGTCGAGGTGGTCCAGCCGAAGGGTCGCGAGGTGGCCGCGGCGTGCGGTCAGTTCTACGACGCGGCCACCGAACAGACCCTGTCCCATCTGGACCAGGCGCCGCTCGCCGCGGCGCTGGCGGGCGCACAGCGGCGCCCGCTGGGGGATGCGTGGGCGTGGGCCCGGCGGATCGTCTCCGTGGACATCAGCCCGCTGGTGGCCGCCACGCTGGCCCGGTGGGGGCTCGGCGTCGACGTCGAGGACGAAGGGGCGCCGAACCTGTGGTGAGACCCGTGCTGCACCTGCTGGAAGTCGTGTTCGCGCTCACCGTCGTCGCCGGCGTCGCCCTGGTGTACGTGCCCGCAGCGCTCATCCTCGGCGGCCTGGCGGGCGTCGTGGCCGTCGAGCGGGCCCTGTCCCAGCCGCCACCGTCCCGTAAGGAGGCGCGGTCATGAGCCTGTTCGGGCTGTTCGAGCGTCGGGCCTCGCTGGAGAATCCGGCGGTGCCTCTCACCTCCGCCAATCTGGTCAGCCTGCTGGGCGGTACGGCCGGTGAGTCCGGGGTGCAGGTCACGGAGACCAGCGGGCTGCGGATGCCGGCGGTGTGGCGGGCTGTCGCGGTCATCGCGAACGTGGCGGCCGCGCTGCCGTTGCACACCTACACGGAGGGCACCCGGGACCGCGCCACGGTGCCGCTGCTGGAGGACCCGCACCCGGAGCTCACCCCGTTCGAGCTGTGGCGGCTGGTGTACGTGCACCGGCTGCTGTGGGGCAACGCCTATGTGCAGAAGGTCCGCAACGGCGGCGGGAAGATCGTGCAGCTGTGGCCGATCCGCCCGGACCGGGTGAAGGTCGACCGCGAGAAGCCGAGCCCGGAGAACCCGGGCGGCAAGGTGTTCTGGGTACAGGACGACCACGGGGTCCGGCAGCGGCGGACGTCCCGGGAGATCCTGCACCTGCCCGCCCTCGGCTACGACGGCGTGACCGGCTGCTCGCCAGTTCGCGCGGCGGCCGAGGGCATCGGTCTGGGCATCGCAGCGGAGAAGGCCGCGGCGAAGCTGTACGGCTCCGGCAACATGATCTCCGGTGTGCTGCAGACCGAGCAGCGGCTGAACGCTGAGCAGGCCGCGCAGCTGAAGGCCAGCTGGAAGGCGAAGCTGGGCGGGGCGCAGACGGCGCACGACATCGCCGTCCTCGACTCGGGTGCGTCGTTCAGCCCGGTGACGATGCCTTACAAGGACAGCCAGTTCCTGGAGAGCAGGCAGTTCCAGGTGACCGAGGTCAGCAGGATGTTCGGCGTGCCGCCGTTCCTGCTGATGTCCACGGAGAAGTCCACCTCTTGGGGCACGGGTCTGGAGCAGCAGGCGCAGGGCTTCGTCACCTGGGACCTGGCGCCGACGTGGCTGACACCGACCGAGCAGCGCGTGAAGAAGGAGCTGCTGGACTCCGGGCAGTACGCCAAGTACCAGCTCGGCGGACTGCTGCGCGGCGACTCCTCGGCCCGGGCGACGTTCTACCGGGCGATGCGCGACACCGGCGCGTTCTCCGCGGACGACATCCGCGAGCTGGAGGACCTCAAGCCGGTCGGCGGCCGCGAGGGCGACATGCGGCTGCAGCCGACGTACATGGCTCCGCTGGGCAGCGATCCGCTCGCGGACCAGGCCGCGCCCGCGGGAGCCGAACCCGACGATCGGGCGGCGCGTGCTGCTCGGCATCTGGCGGCCGCGCACCGGCTGCTGACCCCTGACCCACCCGAGGAGGGCGGCGACGATGACCCGCAGCAATGAGGAGCGCCGCGATCTCGCCCTGGCCACGGCCGGGGTGCAGCTGCGCGCGGCCGGCGACGACCAGGGCGTGCGCGGCTTCGACGGCCACGCCGCCGTATTCGGGCAGCGGACTGCGATCGGGAACCCGCTGACGTGGGGGTTCTACGAGGAGATCGCGCCGGGCGCCTTCACCAAGACGCTCAGCGAGGGCGACGCCCGGTTCCTCGTCGACCACGACACCCGGCTGGTCGTCTCCCGGGTGTCGGCCGGCAGCCTGCGTCTGGCGCAGGACCAGGTCGGGCTGGCCGTCGACGCGGACCTCGACACCCGCCTGTCCTACGTCGGCGACCTCGCGGTGAACCTGGAGAACAAGAACATCACCGGGATGAGCTTCGGCTTCCGCACGGTCAAGGACGACTGGGAGTACGTCACGGTCCAGACGTCCGAGGGCGACATGGAGGCCGAGCTGCGCATCATCCGCGAGGTGCAACTCTTCGAGGTCAGCGCCGTCACCTTCCCCGCCTACGAGGGCACCGACGCCGCGCTGCGCTCCGTCGGTGTGGCGCTGGCCGCGCGCGGCGACGACACCGCCTTCGACCGCCGGGCCGCACTGCGGCCCGAACTCAACGACTTCCGCCGCGAGCCGGCCGCCACGGCGGCCACTCGGGGCAGCGACGCAACCCAGCCGGGAGAGACCACTGGGGGCCGTCAGGCGAGGCAGATGGAGCTGCTCGCCGCCCGCTACCGCCTGGCGCGGTAGCCGCACCCACACCCACCCTTCGCCCCTGCCGGAGACCGGCCCGGGGCTTCTCGTGCTGGAGGCACAATGCCCACCCTGAAGGACCTTCTCGACAAGCGAGCCAGCGCCTGGGACAAGGCCCAGGAGTTCCAGGACCGCGCCGCGTCCGACACGGACCTGTCCGCCGAGGACCGCGCCGCGTGGGACGAGGCCCTCGCTGACGTCGAGCGGCTGTCCGCCGACATCGAGCGCGAGGAGCGGCACACCCGCCTCGCGAACGTCGACTACTCGCAGGTCATCGACGCCACCAAGGACGCCGACGAGGAGCGGCACGGCGGCCCCGACAAGGCCGAGGCCTACGCCAACGCCTGGCGCTCCTGGGTCCGCGAAGGCACCACCGAGCTGTCCAGCGAGGAGCGCACGGCGCTGCGCACCGGCTGGGTCGACGGCAAGGAGCTGCGCGCCCAGGGCGTGGCCACCGGCGCGGCCGGCGGCTACATGGTCCCGGCGCCGTTCCGGGCCAAGCTCGTCGAGACGATGGAGTTCTACAGCTCCATGCGGGACGTGGCCGAGGTCATCACGACCGAGACCGGCGCGACGCTGCCGTGGCCGACGAACGACGACACCGCGAACGTCGGTGCGATCCTCGCCGAGAACACGCAGGTCACCGAACAGGACGTGACGCTGGGGACGAACGACATCGGCGCGTACATGTACACGTCGAAGCTGGTCCGGGTGTCGCTGCAGCTGCTCAACGACAACGCGTTCGACCTGGAGTCCTGGCTGGCCGGCGTCCTCGGCCGCCGTATCGGCCGGGCGCAGAACATCCACTTCACCACCGGTACGGGCACCGCCCAGCCGGAGGGCGTGCAGACCAACGCCGTCATCGGGAAGACCGGGGCGTCCGGGCAGACCACCACGGTCACCTACGACGACCTGATCGACCTCATCCACTCCGTGGACCCCGCCTACCGCAACAGCGGTCGGGCCCGGTTCATGCTCAACGACGCCACCCTGGCGGCGGCCCGGAAGCTGAAGGACGGCCAGAACCGGCCGCTGTGGGAGCCGTCCGTGCAGGTCGGCGTCCCGGACGGGCTGCTCGGCTACAACTACACGATCAACCAGGACATGCCCGTCATGGCCGCCTCGGCGAAGTCCATCCTGTTCGGCGACTTCTTCGCCGGCTACCTCATCCGCGACGTGCAGGACGTGCAGCTGCTGCGCCTCGCCGAGCGGTACGCGGACTACCTCCAGGTCGGCTTCCTCGCGTTCGCGCGCACCGACGGCACCCCGCAGGACACGGCCGCCTACCGCGCCTACGCCAACGCGGCCAGCTGACCCGGCCCGCCCCCCCCGTCCAAGATCAGGCAGAAGGAGCAGCATCATGGCGACCACGCCGAGGAAGGACGCCGGGCAGACCGGCGTCGTGCAGGACAAGCCGACCGCGAAGGCCGCCGAGCACGGCGACCACGACCGCATCGTCATGGCCTCCCGCAAGGCGGACGGCTCCATGGACCAGGTCAACCCCGAGTTCATCGGTGACAAGGACACGGCGATCGCGGCGGCCAAGGAGCAGCTCGCCGTGCAGGCGGTGTCCGCCGTCGACGTCGCGGCGCGCGGCGTGAGCGCCGGGCCGGCCGCCGACGGCACCGGGTCCTCGGAGCCGGACGCGGAGGTGAAGGCGCTCAAGGAGGCGCACGACAAGGCCAAGGAGAGCGCCGAGTCCCAGGCCGAGCGCGAGGTCGAGCAGCTGCACCAGGGCCTGGGCGACTGATGGCCCGCATCCGCATCCTGACCAGCGTTGCGGGCGAGGGCTTCTCCTGGCGGGCCGGGGAGGAGATCGACCTCCCCGGCCCCGAGGCAGCGAAGTGGGCGGACGGGGTGCGCGCCGAGCTGGTGCGCACCGCGCCCGTCGAGACGCCCGAGCAGCCGCCCGCCGCCGAGACCGCCGCCCGCCGGCCCCGTCGCAAGACGGCACCGCCCGGCCAGTTGTAGGAGGGGAGCGGTCATGGCGCTGGTGACGCTGGAAGAGGCCAAGCGGCAGCTGGACATCACGGGGGACAGTGAGGACGTCGAGCTGCAGACGTACATCGACGCGTTGCCCGCGGTCATCGAGGGCTTCGTGGGCGTCATCGAGCAGCGGGAGGTCACCGATCGGGTGACCGGTGGCGGGGCGGCGCTGGCTGTGCTGCACCCGCCGCTGCTGTCGGTCACCTCCCTGACGGGAGCGGGCGCCGCCTACTCGGTCGACGCGCTGACGGTGGACGGGGCCGCAGGCATCATCGGCCGCGCGGACGGCTCTCCCTTCCCGGCGGGGGCGTACACCGTCACCTACACGGCCGGCCGTCCGGAGGTGCCGCCGACCATCAAGCTCGCGGCTCTCGTGCTGCTGCAGCACCTGTGGCGGACGCAGCGCGCGACGCGCGGCGGACTGGCCGGTGGCGGCGACGACTTCAGCGTGACCGAGCCGATCCCCGGCTTCGGGTACGCCGTCCCGCACCGGGTGCTGCAGCTGCTCGACAGCTTCCGACTGCCGCCGGGGGTGGCGTGATGGGGTCCCGAGTGCCCGAGGTCCTCGACGCCCTGGTGGCGCTCGCCAAGGCCGACGCACTCCTCGGGGGCGTGCGGGTGTCGGACGGGCCGGAGGTCACCGACACCAGCGCGAAGGACTGGCTGATCGTCGGGTTCGACGGTGATCCGTCCGGCGACTTCCAGGCCGCGCAGACCGTTGGTGGCTGGGCCGGGCTCGGTGCCCGCCCGCGCGAGGAGCAGTTCCAGGTGATGGTCGCGGCGATCGCGCAGCGCGGCAGCACCGACGTGCGGGCCGCGCGGATGCGGGCGTATGAGATCGGCGCCCGCGTCGAGGAGTGGCTGGCCGCCGACCCGAGCATCGGTCTCGGCCGCGGTGAGGTGGAGGCCGCCATCGAGGCGTCGCAACTGACGCAGGACCAGACGGACAGGGGCGCTCAGGCCGTGCTGCTGCTGACGGTGGCCGGCAAGTGCTTCACGTAGAGAGGAGCGCACGGTGAGCGTGCGGATGCGGCACCCGAATTTGGAGCAGGAGATCGAGGTCGCCGAGATCTCGGTGAAGCACTACGAGCGGTCGGGCTGGCAGGTCGTGTCCGACCTGACCGCCCAGCCCGTGGAGACGGCCGCGGCGAAGGGCCGTCGGCGGACTGAGGGAGAGAACTGATGGCGACTCCGATCCAGGCGTCGACCCGGTACTACCGGCGCGGCGTCACGAAGGTGCTGTGGGTACCGACGATCGCGAACAAGAACGCGCCGACACGGGCGGAGCTGGACGCCGGGACGGCGCTGGAGGGCGAGACCGGCGCGATGTCCGGCTGGCAGACCACGTCCGGTACCGTGCCGACGCCGGCGCTCGGCTCCCGGTTCACGCCGGTGGTCGGCGGCGAGATCACCGCCTCCGATTCCTCGCTGACGTTCTGGGCGTCCAAGGACGGGGACGACGTCCGCTCGCTCCTGGTCCGCGAGGCGACCGGCTACGTCGTGTGGATGGACGAGGGCGACGTCCCCACCCAGACCATGGACGTCTATCCGGTCACCGTCACCTCGCAGGCCAAGGTGCGTGAACTCGACACGGCCGCGCAGATCATGGCGCAGTTCGCCATCACCAGCGAGCCCGCCGAGAACGTGGCCATCCCGGCCGAGACTCCCTGACCGGTCATGCCCAGCAGCGTGCAGGTCCTGGGCACGGGACAGCTTGTGGACCTTTCCCGGCGCATGCGGAGGGCGGGCGGCCCGCGACTGCGGCAGAACTTCGCCCGCCGTGTGCGCCGGGCCGCCGAGCCTTTGCAGAAGGACCTGCAGAAGGCCATCAGGTCTCAGCCTCTGGTGTCCGAGGGGCGCAAGCGCAACCGGGACGGGCGGATGGGACGCGGCGGCCCGTCGCCGACGACGCGGCCACTGCGGGCCACGATCGCGCGGGCGGTCAAGATTAGCGTCCGGCAGAGCACGGGGGTGGGCGCCCGCGTCTGGATCGACCGCGGGCAGCTCCCCGCCGACATACGGAACCTGCCGTGGGTCATCGAGTCGGGCCGCGTCCGGCACCCCGTGTTCGGCAACCGCAAACGGTGGGCGACGCAGTGGGCCCGCCCGTCGGGCTGGTGGTCCCGCACCGTCGCGGCCGGCACCCCGCGCATGCGGGCCGAAGTCGAACGCGTCCTCGGCGATGTGCGCCGGGACCTTACGTGAGAAGAGAGACAGCCAGTGATCATCGCGTACAGGCAGGATGACGACAGCGTCGAGCGGCTGTCCACCGACGATCTGTCGGCGCTGGAAGCCGCCGCCGTCGAGGAAGCCATGGGCGACGTGCCCTGGCGTGTCATCGAGGACCGGCTCCGGGTGCAGGACCCCACCGCGATGCGGGCCGTGTTGTGGGCGTTTCGTCGGCGCAGCGAGCCGGGCCTGGAGTTCGCGACGTTCGACGTGCCCGGGTGGCGGCGGCGCCTGTCCGCGCGGATCGAGCGCGCTGAGATCGACGAGGTCCTCACCAACCTGATGGCCGAGGCCATGAGCAAGAACGAGGACTCGGTGATCGACGCGGTCACCCCGCACCTGCGGAAGCTCGCCGACAACCGGGATGACGTCGACGCCGCCCTGGACGCGCTGGGAAAAGGCCACTTGGTGAAGGGCCGCCAGGACTCCGCGGCCTGATCTGGCAGTACGAGCCGCTGTTCTACCACTACCTGCACATGCAGCCGACGGAGTACGACCGGCTGCCCGTCGACCGGTTCCTGCGGCTCGTCGCGTGGCTGCAGCGGCACGTCGCTTCACTGAGGGGGTGACCCGTGGCCGAGCGTCTCACCTTCACGCTGGCCGGCCGTGATGAGCTGAGCCGGGTTCTGGACGGCACGGCTGACTCTGCGGACCGGCTGCGGCTGCGGCTGGCCGGGATCACGGCGGACTCCGACGGCAACCTGCGTGACCTGCAGGGGCGCTTCCTCACGCTGGCCGACGCGCAGCGCCGGGTCGACGACAGTTCCAGCCAGGTCCGCCGCAGCATGGCCACGCTGTCGGACGCGTCCAGCAAGCTCGGCGAATCCCTCAAGGCGAATCTGATCTCGCTCCTGCCCGCCGCGATCCCAGCGGCGGCGGGCCTCGCCTCCTCGGCGGCCGTCCTCGCCGGGCAGCTCGGCGCGGTCGGCGTGGCCGCCGGCGCCTACGCGCTCGCGCTCGGCCCGCAGGTCGCCGCGATCGGGGAGGCCCTGGAGGCGCAGGAGAAGTACGAGGAGGCCGTGGCCGAGTCCGGGGCCACCAGCCAGGAGGCCATCAAGGCGCAGATGGCCTATCAGCGGCAGCTGGAGCGGATGCCCCCGGCAACGCGGGAGGCCGCGGTCGCCGTCGGCATCCTGAAGGACAACTTCAAGGAGTGGTCCGACGAGCTGTCCGGCGACGTGATGGCCCCGTTCACCAAGGGCGTGGCCGTCGCCAACGCGCTGCTGCCGAAGACGACGGGCCTCGTCGAGGGCGCATCCACCCAGTTCGACCGGCTCATCACGCTGGTCGGCGGTGCCATCTCGACGCCCGGCTTCGATGCGCTCACGGGCCGGTTCGAGAAGTTCACCACCGACACCCTCGACCACGGCATCGACCGACTGACTGTCTTCCTCGCCAAGCTGCAGAGCGGCGAGTTCAACGGCGGTGCGCTGCAGGAGTGGTGGGACTACGCGCAGGCCGCCGGACCCATGGTGTTCGACACGCTGGAGAACGTCGCCGAAGCACTGCTCAACGTCCTCGAGGCCGGGTCCGGCGTGGGCGTCGGCATGCTCGAGGTCATCAACGCCCTCTCCGGCATCGTCAGCGCGGTGCCGCCGGACGCGCTCGCCGCGCTGCTGCAGCTGGCCATCGCCATCAAGGCGGTCAAGCTCGCCGCGGCTGGCGGTGCCGCGATGAGCGCCGGCCTGGCCGCCCTCGGTGTGCAGATCGGCGCCATGCGCGCGGCGGCGGCCGGTGCACCTGGCGCGCTCGCCGGGACCAGCGCGGCGATCGGCACCCTGTCCCGCACAGCGAAACTCGCGATGGCCGGGACCGGGATCGGGCTGCTGCTCATCACGCTCGACCAGCTGTCGGCCGGCAGCCGCAAGCCGCAGCCCGACGTCGACAAACTGGCGACGTCGCTCAAGGCGCTCGGCGAGTCGGGCAAGGTGAGCGGCGAAGCGCTCCGCTTCTATGGTGCCGACCTCAACGACTTGGGGCTGGCGTTCGAGCGGGTCATCGACCCGGAGGGAATCGACCAGGTCCAGCAGTCCATCACCAGCTTCTTCGGCATGGACTCCACGCCGGTCAAGCAGGCGAAGGAGGACGTCTCCGCGTTCGACGAGGCGCTCGCTTCCCTGGTGTCCGGCGGCAACGCCGACTTGGCGGCGGCCGCGCTGGAGAACACGATCGCCAAGCTCGAGGAGCAGGGCTACAGCACGGACGGGCTGCGCGACAAGCTCACCTCCTACAACGACGCGTTGGCCGCGCAGGCCCTGGAGCAGGAGCTGGCCGCCCAGTCGATGGGCCTGTTCGGTGAGCAGGCCCTGGCGGTGCAGGGGAAGCTCGACGCGCAGAAGGCCAGCGCTGACGGGCTGCGCCAGAGCATCCAGGCGTTGAACGACGTCAACCGGCAGGGTCTGTCCGGGATGATCGGGTTCGAGGCGGCGATCGACGCGACGACGAAGGCCGCCCGGGAGAACGCCGGCGTCCTCGACATGCAGGGCGGGAAGCTCGTCGTCAACACCGAGAAGCAGCGCACCGCCGCCACTGCCCTCAACGACCTCGCGGCGAAGACCGACGAGGCCGCGGCGGCGGCCCGCGAGAACGGCGAGTCGTGGGAGACGGTCAACGGCATCTACTCCAGGGGCCGTGAGCAGCTCATCGCGAGCGCCCAGCAGATGGGCCTCACCCGGGGCGAGGCTAAGGCGCTGGCCGATCAGATCCTGAAGACGCCGGACAAGACGGCCAAGCTGCGGGGCGACATGGAGGACCTGCAGGCGAAGATCGACCGGGCGAAGGAGCGGCTGCGGACGGTCCCGGACTCCCGTAAGGCGCAAGTGCGGGCGGAGATTTCCCAGCTGGAACGGCAGCTGGCTTCGGCGCGCCGTCAGCTCAACGGGCTGGACGGCAAGACCGCGACGACCTACGTGGTCACGAAGTACATCGTGCAGGGCGCCACCGGAGAGGTACGCAACCGGGAGAAGCTGCGGCCGGGCAGCTACGCCCAGGGCGGTGCCGTCGGCCGGTACGCCAGCGGCGGCAGCGTGCCCGGGTTCCCCGGCGGCGGTCTGCTGGTGGGGCCGGGCACGAGCATGTCGGACTCCATCCCCGTGCTGGCGTCGGCCGGCGAGTACATCGTCAAGGCCGCGTCCGTGGCCCGGTACGGGCTGAAGTTCATGGACGCCCTGAACGCCGGGAACCTGCCGGTGGGACGGGCGGCCCGCCCGGGCATGCCCGCCGCACCGGTTGCGTCGGCGAGCACTGCGGGCGGTGACCGGCCGTCGGTGACCTACCAGGTGTACCCGCGTGCCTCGGTGATCGACGTGGAAGACCTGCGGCTGATCCAGCGGCAGGAAGAGGCTCGGCAGCGTGTGGGGAGGCCTGGGTAGATGCCCCTGATCACAGCACCGGTCGTCACACCGGAGGAGCCGACTACTCCGCCGCCCATCGAGGTGCCGGAGATCGGGTACGCGTCGATCACGTACATCGACCCGGCCGGGACGCGGTGGCCGATGACCGACCTGGCCGCCGATTGGTACACCCTCGCCGAGGGTGTGTCCGGGCTGGGGGCCACGCCGTACACGCTCACCTCGGATCCTCACCCGCGCGGGGGTGCGCGGCTGCGGCACGTCCAGCCGCAGCCGCGGACCATCGTGTGGCCGGTGCTGGTCAAGGGCGCCGACCATCTGGCGTTCATGGCGAACTGGCGGGCCCTGGCGCGCGCTTTCACCAGGACGCTGCGGGAGGGCCCGGGCTGGCTGGAGGTGGCCCGCCCTGACGGCACCGCCCGCCGTATCGCCGTCTACTACAGCCAGGGCTGGGACGGGCAGGGGAGGACAGCGACCGGCATCACCTGGGACTCGGCAGTCGTCACCCTGTGGTGCGAGGACCCGTACTGGAAAGACGTCCAGGCGCAGACCGTCCACCGCGAGACCGGCGCATCGGTCGACTACCTCGCGCCGTACCCGTCGGTGTCCTCCTCGCAGGTCCTCGGCGCCACCACCGTCACCAACTCCGGTGACGTCGACATGTGGCCGGAGTGGACCATCACCGGTCCCGCGTCGGCGATCACGTTCACCCGCGAGGACACCGGCGACAGCTTCACCCTCACCATGACGGACACCGCGCACGGCGCGCTGCTGGCCGGCGAGACGGTGACGATCTCGACGGATCCGCCCCGGGTCCGGTCCGGCAGCGGAGAGAACCTGATCAGCGGCCTGGACTGGCCGTCAGCCGTGCTGTGGTCGCTGCCGCCGGGCGAGACGCCGGTGACGTTCGAACTGGCCGGCGCAACAACGGGAAGCGCTGTCGACCTCACGTACTACCCGAGATACGAGACCGCATGAGCATCCAACTGCTGGTCACTGACCGGAACCTGAACTGGCTCGGTGATCCGCTCGACGGGTGGGGCCAGCTGAAGTGCGACCTCAACCACAACCGTCCCGCGGCCGGTGAGGTGCAGCTGCCCGCCCGGCCCGCGTACATGGAACTGCTGCAGCCCGGCAACCGCATGGTCGTCGTCCGTGACGGAGGGATCTGGTGCGCGGGCCCGCTGGAGGAACCCCAGGACTACGTGTGGGACCTGGCGCAGAACGCCGGCCCGGGCACGGTGACCGTCCGTTTCACCGACGACCTCGCCAGGATCGCCGGGTACCTCACCTACCCCAACCCGGCCGTGAGCTTCGCGGCGCAGACCACCACCGCGGACGTGCAGTGGACCCGTGTCAGCGTCAACGCTGAGCTCATCATCAGGGCGCTGGTGAACGAGAACTGCGGGCCCGGCGCGCTGAGCGTCCGGCGCATTGAGCAGCTGGTCCTCGACGACGTCGCCGGCGTCGGCGGTCCCCGCTCGCTCACTACGCGGTTCGAGCCGCTGCTGGACGCCTGCCGTACCGCAGCGGCCTGGAACCGGCTCGGGTTCCGCACCCGCCAGCACAACGGGCAGATCCGGTTCGGGGTGTACCAGCCATCTGACCGCACTGCGACGGCCCGCTTCAGCGCCGGGCTCGGCAACCTCCGCAGTGTGCGCTTCACCATGGGCGCCCCGCGCGCCACGTCGGAGCTCGTACAGGGCGGCGAGGACCCCAAGCAGCAGGCGCCCTCGGGGGAGCCCGCCAACCAGCGCGTCTACGTCGAGGTCGCCAGCGGGCACGCCGCCGACTGGTACCGGGTGGAGAAGCTCCTCGAGGAGTCCGGCAAGACGGACGCCGATGGTGAGCTCACCCAGGCCGGGACGCTCGCCTTCGGCGACGACAACCCGCAGGCGTCCCTCGCCACGGTGACGGTGGACACCGAGGACCTGAAGGCCGGCCGGGACTACGGCCTCGGCGACAAGGTCACCGTCGTACTCCCCACCGGCCTGGAGGTCGTGGACATCGTCCAGACGATCCGCCTGGAAGCCACCCCTGACGAAGGAGAGCAGGTCACTGCCGTGATCGGCGACAGCGACAAGACGACAACGACGGCGACCGTGCGCACCGTGCGAGATCTGGCACGCCGACTCGGACGACTGGAAGCGAGGTAGCTCGATGGCACAGAGTTCATGGCCGGACCCGGCCAATGACCGTGTGGTCACCGACGTCCAGCATGAACGGCTCGCGGCCCGATTCTCCGACGATGGGGTATACGGCACCCCGGCGGACACCGCGGTCGTGACCGCCGGCCCGGGCCTGTCGGTGACCCTTCGCGCCAACGTGAACGCCAGCGTGCGCGGCCACGGGTGGACCTCCGGCTCCACCGGTGCCACGGTGCCCATCGCCGCGAACGCCGCCAGTTCCACCCGCGTCGACTGGGTGGTGCTGCGGCTGGACAGGTCGACATGGACTGTCCGCGCTGTCGCCGTGGAAGGCACGCCAGGAGCGGGGGCCCCCGCCCTGACCCAGGACGTGGGCGACACCGGCGTCTACGAGATTCCGCTCGCCAGGGCCACCGTCCTGGCAGGCGCGTCCTCGGTGACGGTGACCCGCGCCGAGCAGTACGTAGGCGCGCGCACACGGCCGTGCACGTCCACCACCCGCAACCCCAACCCCATCCCGGGCGAGACGTGCTTCGAGCTGAACACCGGGGTCATGCGGGTCTGGACCGGCAGCAGCTGGCAGGCCGTGTTCGACGACTCAGGCCAGATCATCGTGACGTCACCGGTGCTGGCGTGGAGCAGCAACGCCGAGCACGTGCTGGAGAAACGCAACGGGTCGGTGCATCTGAGGCTCGGGTCGTGGACGCGTGAGACCGGCCCGCTGGCGGCCGGCACCGAATCGCGGCTGCCCGTGCTGATCCCGGCCGCGTACCGGCACCCGAACCGGGACCAGTACGGCGTCGCCTACATCACGGGCGGCGAAAGGATCGGCCGGTTCATCATCTACTCGGGGACCACCGACCGGGCCGGGCAGGTGTGGCTGACGAACAAACCACAGATCGCCAAGGGCGAGAGCGTATTGCCGGCCTCCGGCATCAGTTGGGTGGTGTGACATGCCCCGTTACCACTTCGGCCGAGGAATCGCCGACTACGTCGTGCAGCCGACAGACGGCCTGTGGGGTGTCCCGTCCAGCGCCACCCTCACCTTCTGGGATGACCCTGACGCAGGCGCTCAGTACACCGACCTTCTTGACGCGTCCGGCACCACGACCACGACCATCACGGCCGACGAGTACGGGTTCATTCCCGACTTCCAGGGCCCCGACGGGGTGACGGGGATGTGGGCGGACGCGGGCGGAGAGTCCCGCGCGTGGATGGAAGCTCGCGATCTGGCCGCCGGCAGCGGTGGCAGCGGTGGGGCGTACACGTCGATCAGCCGGATCGTGGCCAGCGCGACCGCGCCGGCGGACATCCGGGCCGCGGCAACGTGGGTGTGCGACGGCATCGCCGACCAGGAGCAGATCCAGGCTGCCCTCGACGACGCCCGCGACAACGGCGGCGGCGAAGTACAGCTCACCGTCGGCGAGTACAACCTGACCGCCCCCCTGTCCATCGAGGGCACGGACGACGTCGACGTGGAGATCGGCATCATCCTGCGCGGCCAGGGCGCCCGAGCCACCATGCTCAAGGGCACTCCGGGTATCTCGTCGGTCGTCCACCTCACCAAGGTCGTCCGCATCTACATGAGCGACATCGGGTTCGACTTCGGCGGCTCGACCGATGCCCTGACCTCCTCGACCACCAACGGAGAGTTGAGCGGGCACCGCTCCTTCTGGAACTCCGCCTTCAAGAACATCCAGTTCAACGGCCCGTGGGACGGCAGCCACAGCGGCTGGGCGATCAACATGGGCAGCCCGTTCCGGTCGGTGTTCGAGAACATCGAGATCGGCGGCGTCGGCAACGGCGTCCGCTTCTACTCCGAGCATGAGGAGTTCAACCCGGGCGACTGCACCGTAGAGAGGTGCTTTGTCGACTTGGTCGGCAACGGCGGCACCGCCTACAAGGTCGAGTCGGGCACCGCGGCGGGGGTGATGAACCAGATCGAGTTCGAGATGTGCGAGGCCATCGCCGCCGGCACCGGCTGCACCGGCATCCACATCGCCGGCACTGGCGGCTGGGGCACCTCGCACACCCACTGGCGCGGCATCAACCTCGAACAGTTCGACAAGCTGGTGCACGTCGAGCGCGGGTCGTCCAACACCTTCCGCCTCAACCACGTCAACCTGCGGTCGGGAGCGAGCGGGCTGGTCGCGTACACCTTCGGCGCGAACTCCTTCAACAACACGATCCTGTCCACGGGCCTGCTGTACGCGACCGACAGCTGCCGCCTGTACGACGACGGCAACACGCTGGAGCCGACCGCCCCGAACCGCGTCCTCGACAGCCGGGTGTACCGCGAGTCCAGCGCGGTCGCCGTGTCCGGTCGCCTCAACGCGGCCGCCACCACGGTGCGCCGCGGCATCGTCGGGAACACCACGGCGTCCACGCCGAAGCCCGCGGTGCCCGGCATCTACGTGCCCGACGGCTGGGGGAAGTACTGGCTGGCCGCGCGGAACCGGGCGGCGGCCGGCACCGGCCTGGCCCGCATGGTGTGCGTCGGCGGCTCGGCGACCCTCGGCTACTACGCCTCCAACCCGCGCACCAAGAGCTGGCCCGGGCTGGTCGGGGCCGCGCTGCAGGCCGCCTACGGTGACGGCGGCTCCGGCTTCCACGGAGTGTCCCTGTCCAACACGCTGACCGGTGCGGGCAGTCCGACCGCCTACGCGGCCTGGCTGGCGAACGGCAGTGCGGTCGCGCAGTCCGGGACGTGGACGCAGGGAGGCAGCAGCTACGGGCCCGGCGCCACCTACCTGTACTCCGACGTCGCCGGTAGCTCGCTGACCTTCAAGGCCCGCGGCACCACCGTGAAGATCTTCACCGTGGTCGGCTCGGGCACCCGGCCCGCGATGCTGTACAGCATCGACGGCGGGGCGGACGTGTCCGTGCCGCAGCCGTCCGGCACGGCCGCGATCCAGACCACCACGGTCACCGGCCTGACCAACACGGAGCACACCATCGTCGTCAAGGTCGCTGCGGGCGGCAGCGCGGGTCAGTACGTGTCGGTGTGCGGCGTGTCCGGTGAGACCGCCTCAGGGGTCATCGTGCACAACCTCGCGCTGGCGGGGTCGACCAGCTCGCGCTACGGCACCGACACGGCGGCCGCGCTGAACGCGGTCTGGAACGGAGGCACCGCCTTCCCCGCGGATCTGGCAACGTACTCGGCCGCGCCGAACGACGCGTCGACCAACGTCACCGGAGACACCTGGCTGACCAACGTAATGGGCTGGGTCCGCGCCGTCCGGGCGGGCGGCGCCGCCGGGACCGGGACGGACATCATCGTCGCGCTGCCCCACATCGGCACCCACGAGGGCACCAACAACAAGTACCAGGAGTACTCCCGGCTCATCAGGCCGTTGGCCGACACCTACGGGTTCGCCCTCGTCAACTGGTGGGCGACCGGACAGAACTCCTGGGACGTCTGGAACGCGGCCGGCTACTGGGGTACCAGCGCCGGCACCGGTGCCGTCGGTACCGACGGTGTCCACATGAGCGACGCCGGTTTCCAGCACATGGCCGACACGCTCCTGCCCTTCATCGCTAGCTGACCCGTCCCTGCCCCACCGCCCCGTGCCACCCCGGCCGGGGCCGTTCTCATTATTGGAGGCCTCGTGGCCTGGTACTCCGGTGCCAAGAAGATGGAGCTGCAGCCCGAGTCGGACGCGCAGCCCGCCATCAAGCCGACACAGTTCATCGTCCACTCGATCGTCGCCCCGTGGACTGCCCGCCGGACCTACGAGTACTGGCGCGACAGCACGAACCTTGAGTCGCACTTCGGGCTCGGCTACGAGGGGGACCTCGCTCAGTTCATCGGGACCGAGACCCGCGCCGACGCCAACGCCGGAGCCAACCGCCGGCCGGACGGCACCGGCGCGGTGTCCATCGAGACGGCGTCCAACACGAAGGCGTCCGACCCGTGGACGCCCGAGCAGATCGAGCAGCTGGTGCGGCTCGGCGTGTGGCTGCACCAGAAGCACGGCATCCCCCTGCGGATCTGCCGCAGCCACTCCGACCCCGGCTTCGGCTACCACTCCCTGCACCGCGAGTGGTCCACCAGCGGGACGGCCTGCCCCGGCGCCGCGCGGATCAAGCAGTTCCGGGAGGTCGTGTTCCCCGCGATCGTCGCCCGCGCCAAGGGCGGCACCACGCCGAGCAGCGGAACCCCGTCCGCTCCGAAGGAGACCGGCATGCAGATGAACGACCAGATCACCCTGCCCGACTGGGTGCCCGAGGCGTGGCCCGACGACAAGGGCCTCTCCGACAAGAAGATCGCCGTCAGCACGGCGCTCGGCTCCGGCTACGGCCACGTCCGCCGGGCCCGCGAGAACACCGAGGAGCTCCTCCGCCAGGTGGAGGCGCTGCGTACCGAGGTCGCCCAGCTGCGCGCGGCCGTCACGAAGGGAGCCTGACCCATGAAGATCTTCGGCAGAGAACCGGTCGTCGTCCTGAACACCCTCGCCGCGGTGCTCGGCCTCGTCGTCACGCTCGGCATCACCAGCCTGACCGCCGAACAGGCCGGCGCCGTCGTCGCCGTCGTCTCCGCGATCCTGGGCGGCATCGCCGCCGCGATGACCCGGCCCGTCGCCCCGCAGGCGTTCACCGCGATCGTCGCCGCCGGCGCGACCGCCGTGGCCGCGTTCGGATTCGAGGTGTCCCAGGAGACCGTCGGCGCCATCAACACCGTCGTCCTCGCAGTGCTGACGCTCCTGACCCGCGGGCAGGTCACACCGTCCAGCCCGGCCGCGCCGACCCGGCCGACGGGAGTCTGATGCGCCAGGCGGCCCGGCGGCTCACCAGGCGACTGGGCCGCCGCGGCGCACTCCTCACCCTCAAGGGCGTCATCGCCGCCGGGTACGGCTCCGGGCAAGTCGTCCAGCCGACCGGCGACCGGCAAGGGCTGAAGCTGCTGCTGACGCTCTGGCCCCTCGAGGTGTGGGGCTGGGTCTGGATCACCGCAGGCGTCATCGCCCTCGTCTGCGCGTGGCTCCCCCAGCGCCGGGACTGGCCCGGCTTCCTCGCGGTATGGCTGGTGTCCGTGCCGTGGGCCATGGCGTACCTGGTCGCCTGGTGGCCGCTCGGAGAGAGCCCCAGAGGCTGGGTCGTCGCACTGATCTTCGGCGCGTTCGGGGCGGTGTGCTTGGTCGCCATCGGCTGGGACGAGCCACCAGCACGATCGGAGCCACCCCGTGAGACCTGAAATGCTGACCGCGCTCAGCGCCCTCGCCGTCGCTGTCGTCACCGCCATCGGCGGCATCGTCACCGCCGTCATCGGCCGGCGCCAGCCGCGCGGTCAGCAGCGCCGCGACGACTTCACCACCGTTACCGACCGCATGGACCGGGAGATCACCCGGCAGGGCCAGCGCATCGACGAGCTCGAGGAAGAGGCCGAGCGCGACAGGGCCAGGATCACCGCGCAGGACTTCGCCCTGCGGTACATCGGCGGCTGGGCCCGGTCGCTGGTCGCCTACATGCGGGACCAGCGCCTGGAGCCGCCCCCGCCCCCGCAGCCGATACCGGACGAGGTCCGCCCGTACCTGCACGACATCACCCCGTGAGTCCCGGCCCGGCCCCGTGGTGGGAGGCCGGCCCGGGACGACTCACCCCCAGCCACCTATGCCCCCGCCCTCCCCGCTCATGGGG
>Ga0247820_10000114_pt1 | contig 39172 bp, 63 predicted proteins | sample 13C_Glucose_Day1_2_FD_192480 | JGI IMG/M metagenome (GOLD analysis project Ga0247820, IMG submission 192480) | Soil microbial communities from agricultural site in Penn Yan, New York, United States - 13C_Glucose_Day14 | ecosystem: Environmental > Terrestrial > Soil > Agricultural land | place...
TTATAGAATAGATATCAATTGGGAATGTGTGTCATGGCTTACGATCCTCTCGACGCATTGCTGCGAATGGCGCTTATTGTCGAATACGTAACAGATAAGAAGGAACAGAAGAAAAGACTCATCAAGTTATCGAAGCGCTCCACTCCGTCCGTCCGGGAAGCGATGGTCAACAAGGTCATCGATGCTACCGGTCGTAAGGAGATGGTCTACTTCCTCTGTGAAGGATTGCTCGACTTGTACGAGTGCTCCACTGAAATCTCGAAGATGGGTTTCCCGGGATTCGTGATCTACGAGGGTGAGGCTATCCCGCTGGACATCAAGCTACGCGATCCTAAGGTGTCGGCGATGCAGGATGGTAATAAACACCCCCACGGCTACTATCACCAACAAACGTTGGAAGACCGGAAGTGGATCATCGCTAACGAACACGAGATGGTGGCAGCCGCTGCCCACTCTCTGATGAACTTCTTAAACATAGATCGAGTTGCATGCGAAGTAGTCCTGTTCAAGACCAGGGGCTTCTCGGGCACTCGTCAAAGCATCGAGGTAGAACGCGGCGTCGCAGGAAAACTCAACAAACGAATCGGGAACTCGAATTACTACTTTTAGCATCTTCGGCAGGCCCGGGAAATTGAATAATATCAGGAGATTCAGATGTTAGTTACTCGCTTTCCAAAGAACCTTTTGGGCCGTGACATTGCGGTCGGGGACATCCATGGTTGCTGGGACCGTCTTGAGCGGGGGCTTGAGGATATTGGTTTCAACAAAGATTTCGATCGCCTGTTCAGCGTAGGTGATCTGGTTGACCGTGGTCCTCAGAGTAGTCAAGCGCTCTGGTGGTTGACTCAGCCATGGTTTCATGCAGTATGCGGTAACCACGACCAGTATGTCGTGGACTGGCGTCAGCGCCCTGTAGACAAGTGGGTCAGCGAAGGCGGCTCCTGGTTCCAGAACTTCAGTGAAACCATGAAGGATGAGTGGGCTACTTTCTTCGCCCGTCTCCCGATTGGCATGGAGATCGAAACCGAAGGCGGCTTGGTAGGTATCGTTCACGCTGACGTGATGTTCGACACCTGGGCTACCTGGAAAGAATACCTGCACCACAAGGACCAACGTATCGCATGGCTCGTGCGCAACAGTGCACAAGGTAGCCGTCACCGTTACGCAATCCGCGACGACCGTCCGGTGCAAGATCTGCGGGCACTAATCGTAGGTCACTGCAAAGTACCTGAACCGTTGATCGTAGCGAACGTTCATCACATCGACACCGAGGGTTGGAAGAAGGGTTACTTCACCTTCCTGAACCTCGCAACACTGGAGCCTATCCGTGCGCAAGCTTAAGCACTACTTCGGTAACAACCGTAGACTCACCAACCGGGCCCGCGGCTATCAACTGCGTCAGGCGTACAACATCCTCGAGTCGCAGATTCGTGACGTGACGAAACAGGCGCTGGGCGATACGCCTTTCCGCATCATCATGGGTAACGACTTCGGGCCAGATGACTGGGCCGTTGAAGTGAAGACCTTCGAAGGGTATGCCTGGATCGAAGCTACCGACCCTAACTTCGAGAGGCGTATCCTGCAATACTCCAGCCACCCGCTGGAAGAACTCGCACCTATGCGCCTGCTGGAGGATGCACTTTGATCATTCCATTCCGCTACAAGGCCTGTATCTTCCTCGTTTCTATCGCCGCCTTCGCTTGTGTGCTCTGGTTGCTGATCGGGCTTAACGACATTATCTTCGCCGCCATCCCCGAGTATAAGGATACCGCGTTCTTCTACATCGCGGTCTACAGTGCGGCCATCAGCTGGCCAATCGGTGTGGCTGTAAACCGTCTGGTCGAGAAGCTGACCAAGTACGCGCACTCGCGCATTGACCGACATGCCAGGATGATTATGTCGCAGTGGCTAAGCGCCCATATGCGTCAGAAGCACCCGGGTCAGTTCAAGCGTGGCGACAACGTCAACCTCACCATGTCGTTCACCATTGACGAGTGGAAGATCGTCAGGAAGATTGCGTGAATCCGTAACTTTTTACTGGCACATTGCCTTGTATGTAAAGCACCACCCGCCGCATTAAGGATTTAGATGTTTGGATCCTTCAAAGCCTTAGGTCTCGCACTCCGACTTCTCGAACTCTCCGTCAAACGCATCGGTCTTCCAATCCGGACTCCTAGTTGGGAAGAAGAGGAATGCTGCGCTGAAGGTGAGGAAGATGATGACTACATCGAGTACGTTCTCCGCATGATCGGCGGTAGACCGTGGTCGTGGAAATCACCGGGGCGATTCCTTGGCAACAACTGCTGTGCCGCCGAGATCTGGACTCGGTTTGGCATGGCCCAGACTCCCTGACGCCTTTGGGACCTTAATCACCCACCCCACTGATAAGCGTAGATAGTCAACCACGAGTCGGGATGACCGCTCAAATTAGGCGTCTTGTGTGATGCCGCGATACTTTGGCGACAACCTGATGGGTAGCGGGGGATGAAGCAACACCCTGGCATGCGCTCACAGGCCGTCATGTATAGATGCAACCGTCACCTCCGGCATATGAAGCGTGTCTGGGCTCGCCGCTATTCCCTTGATCAGGGATAGTGGGACCGCCAGAGCGGGTTCAGAACCGGAGGTGGCATTTCCTTTCCTTTATGCCGCAAATTGGAGAACGATGGATAAGCAAAGCTACAGAATCGAGTTAATGGTACCAGAACCTGAGAAGGAGGAATTCTTCAATAAGGAACTGATACACCTCTTCGCCAAGACCTTCATCGTGATGGAGATGACGACTGTTGATAAATTCTCCCAACGTGAGTTGTTCTTCAGCGTACTGCATGAAGTCTTCACCACCAAGTTCGGTGAGAAGTTCGTGAAGCTGTCTGGCAAGTATCATCCAGCTAGCAGTAAGATGGGACCTCGTTACGATCTGGGGGTTTCTTTCGGCGAGGGTGATGAAGGACTCTACCTGATACAGATCGAACTCATCGGCGTGCCCGATACCAGCGCCACATTGCACTAGGAGTTAGACGACATGGCACTTCAGCAAGCATTCAAAGTAACCGGCATGACCATCAAGTTCCCAGTTGGTCACGAAGGCTCCATCGACGTTAAAGCACACCTGGTCGCAACCGGCCACTTCCCTGAAGACGTAGTCGTCGAAATCGACGAGAAGCTCGTCTGCGAAGAGAACGAGTTCGCTGACGTAGAAGTTGAAGGCACCACCATCAACTATAAGGCCCAGGCCGCCCACAACCAAATGCTCGAAGTCACCGTCTACATTCACTGAGGAGATCCCCATGCAAGCAGCAGACGTAGCAGCACTGTTCAGCCTCGCAGGTTACACCGCCACCGAGTTACAACGGATCGAGAACGGCTACTGGCCTGACCATCCAAACTACAACGACATGCGCGCGAAGTATCCGTGGTATCTCGTGAGTACCGAAGAAGGTCAGATCCGTATCGGCTGGCGGAAGCGCGTCATCGAGATCGACTGGTCGAAGACCTCCCGCCGCGGCGAAGTCACCGCCGAAGACGTCACCAAGAGCGACCGCATGGTCCATGCCTGGAACCTGTCGAAGGCTCTGGAATACCTCACGGCCATTCGTCGCCTGCCGGAAGTTGAGAACCCAACCGTTGACGTGGAGTGCTATCGCTACGCCGGCGTAGCGAAGGTGAAGGAAGGGATCAGCCTGCTGGCCCTGAATGGGGACAACGGTCGCCTTGAGCAGATGCTGGCTTGGGTGAGCCTGCTGCCCGAAACCGACGAGATCACTCTCACTGTTACCCGTAACCGCAGTCACCGCGGCCTCGAAGGCATGGCGTTCCATATCGACTACTACGGTATCGGCGTTCGCTTCGAAAGCAAGTAAGTTTCAGCAATACATAACCCCGGCGGTGAGAGTCTCACCGCCACTTACTAATTAGGAGTGACAAGATGTCCTATCGTCCGCAAGTAACTGAAGCAACCTTCCAGAAGAAACGCGTCCTGATCGATCCCCGCAAGCAATACGCTGACGCGTTCAAGAATCCCAGCATCTACCTTTACTTGCCCACCGACCAGCTCGGCAACCCCACCTGCCCAACCAAGGCCTGCCGCATGGAATGCTGGACTCCTAAACCGGACATCACCAAGGGTCGTCCTTCCTCCATCTTCTTGGAAGGCGGTATCAGTCACACGCTGATCAAACTCGAAGGTGACGAAGTCTACGTCACGTTAGCGCAGAGCGTAGCACTGGGCACTATCGGTGTCCTCAACAAATGGCTGACCACTCTGGTACGCACTCCTGACAACGATCTGTATTCCTTCGAAGTCTTCATCGGCCAAGGTGGTCTGTAATGGCAAAGCGCGCACTCGTACTCTTCTCTGGCGGTATGGACTCCACGTACCTCATGTGGCAGATGGCGGAGAAGGGACTTCAGGTCGATTACATCTACGCTGACGGCGCTCAGGGAGAGAGTAAATCCTCTGTCGAAATGGACTCTCGTTCTGAGAACATCGACCTGATCAAAGAGTACTGGCCAGGTTGGTATCCCCACAGCGGTGGGCGCGTACTGTCGAAGGTCAACCTGTCGCAGACACCCAAAGCCAAGTGGCGTCAAGCGCTGCCTTGGATGGTGGCTGCGATGGAGATCGTCGATCCTGACATCCACAGCTCGGTCAATATCGGTTACTGCGCCGATGACGACACGCTGCAAGAGAAGTACTCGATGATCGAGGCTTGGAACGCCATGTGGAAGTTCACCAAGAAAGGTGACGTTGTTCCATTGGAGTTCCCGCTTCAACTCACGCACAAGTTCGTCATGCTGCGCGATCTTCCCCCAGAGATCTACGCCGCCACCTGGATCTGCGAACTGCCGATTACCAATGCCCGTAAGGGCGCTACTGCGTGTGGGCGCTGTGAGCCGTGCATGACGCGTGAAGTGGAGAAGTTCCGCTTCAAGTTGCGGACGCACAAAAGTCTGGAAGAGCATCACGAGTCCATCGCTAAACGGTGCGATGAACTCAAGGAGCGTAACCAGAACAAGTGGCGGAGGGAGGCTGAGGAACGCCACAACTCTTCGGAAACGAGAGCAAAGCCTATACCTCCATTGTCGGAAACCTTTGAGCCTGTCGAACGAGTCGTCACCGGCAATGGCGTAATCCGCATCCCTATCCGTCATCCGTTGGATAAGATTCTTGACGAGAATCCCGGTATGGAGATGGAAGACGCCATCCATCGTCTCGCCGAGGCGTGACATAATTGGCCCGGCATTGCCGGGCCTTTTTCTTTTTGTATTTAAGTACATAGGGGAAGGAAAGTATGGGAATATACTGCGTACTGTTGAGGACTAACACCAGCATCGGTGTTACTATCGATCTGGAGCGATACCCGCGCAGGTGCTCTCTTGGAAACTTGGTCGAAGATGCGGAATACGGATACGTCATGACGGCGATCCACCATATCCTCACTAACGCCCCTCATGGGTTCGGTCCGCTTGATCTTGCCCGGTATCTCGGCAAAGAGATGGACAAGTATCCTGAGCTGGGTAAGTTCATCAAGATGATCAAGGTCGACGACTACTTCGTCCGCTATCGCAAACGCCAGCCCCGCAACTACGACCCTACCCGCGTCGTAATGGCTCGTGAAACTTATGACGAGCTTATGCTGTTGGCTATGTATGCGGAGAACGTCCATACCCGCAAACGGTTCCAGAAGATCCGTCGCCATCTCCGTCACTGGAATGAACGACTGGCTGAGGAATTCAAAGCCGAGTGGTTCCTTGATCGTATCTGGAGGTTGGCTAACCTGAGTCAGGTCCAGAGAATGCGGGATAGAACTAAGCATCGCAAGAAAGTGATCCTGGAAAAGATGACTTCTCTCAAGTCCGGCAATACCACACCGGAGAACAAGAATGAAGAGAACTAAGAAGTTCCTAGTCGATCTGGTGGTTGAGTTCAATCGGGACGGTGTGATGAAAATCGGCGTACGTCGGATCATCACGCACCCACGGTTCCAGGAAGCGTTCGAGTCGAACCTACATTACCGGTTACTCGATATCTTCGATAACCACATCAAACATAATGGGCTGATGACCGAAGAACAAATGGTCGACGTCATGCGGCGTCAGCTCGCACAATACCCAATGGCCTCAAATGGGGTCAGGGACTTTATACTTAAGGGGTAAACATGAGTTTGTTGTCCGATCGTCAAATCATGGCGCGTTCCATGCGACCACACCACTTCATGCGTCGTGATGGTTTCTGGGAACCGATCATCCCGGGCGTTACCCATACGCCGGAGATCGTAGCAAACATGGAGAAGCGTCGCTGGATGGGTCTCGAGACTCCTAAGGACGACGAGGACTGCTCGCGGTTTGGCTGGCGTCCAATGATCTTCCCGTTCTCTCCAGAGGCTAACCGCTTCAATGAGAAGGGTACCAAGATCATCAGCTGGGGTACGAGCTCCTACGGCTACGATATCCGCATCAAGGCCGACGGTATCAAGCTGTTCACCAACCTGTCTGGTCAGATCGTTGACCCGATGCGTCCGTACACAGATCAGCTTGCCGATCCGATGATCCACTTCGATGAAGAGTTCGGCCTGCACTACTTCGTGCTACCGCCTAACACCTTGGCGCTTGCGCACACAGTCGAGTACTTCGTCATCCCGCGTGACCTGCTGGTGACCTGCCTTGGCAAGTCCACCTATGCCCGCGTCGGCCTGTCTCAGCTGGTTACCCCGCTGGAGCCTGAGTGGGAAGGTGAGTTGGTTCTCGAGATCGCTTCGATGACCAACAGCCCTACCCGCGTATACCTCGGCTGCGGCATAGCCCAACTGCTCTTCCACACCGTCTCTGAAGTCTGCCGAATCAGCTACAAAGACAAGGGCGGCAAGTATCAGGGTCAGCGTGGGACTACTCTCGCAAGGACTTAAGATGCGTCCACGTAAGTTCAAGGTCCTTAACAAAGTGACCGACCAATGGGAAACGGTGGAGGGCGAAGAAGCCCTCGCCAAACTAATAGACGTACCGGTCTCGGAAATCCCGCGCTTCAAAATCTTCAAGTACACAGTGCGGCAATTTCAGATATACGAGACCTCTCTGTGAGGTAAAGGAATGTCCCACACCGATCGTATCGATAGTGAGATCAACGCTGCAATCGATCTGTCCATCAGACTGTACGCCCGTAACTCTAATAAGGAACGCAAGTTCCGGCTGGGCGCTGACTCGCTGTGCTTTCAGCGAGTAACGGACAAGCTGCGAATGGCTGTCAAGCAATACTGCCGTTCGCGGAAAGTCCTGATGGAGTATTCACCAATCACTCGGGAGTTCATGGTAACCATCAATCTGGATCTGGTGACCATGTCTCTTGACCAAGTACAGCGCTACGAAGAAGCAACGGCGCAATTAAACCAACATGCCTTAGCGTGCTAGCCATGAAACATTTCGTATACGCGGTATCTGTCACTCTGATCGTTTACACCATCGGCGCATTCGTCGCCGCCAGTCCCAACATCGGCGACTGGGATGGGTTCGGTAAGATGATCCTTGCCGGGCTCTGGTCGGCTGGTCTAGCGCTAGTGTTCTTTGACCACCGTCGCCAACAGTCGATCGATGACTACAACGAGTTCCAACGGCTCAAGCGTGAGAACAAACACCTTAAAGCCGTATCGCCTGCGCCAGGCAAGAACGTTCATCCGATCCGGGGAGAGCGGAAATGAAACACTTGATCGTACTACTCTGCTTCGCTCTCGTGTTTGTCGTTGAAGGCTACATCCTCGGCACCCATCGGATCTCCGAATGGAGCTGGACGGCTATCGTGATCATGGTTGTGATCGATGTCGTCATCGCCATCATTGCCTACGTGACTCGGGGTGCGGGCGAAGTCATGGATTGCGCTTGCGATGGGTTTGATCTGTTCGACTGATCTTTACAGTAAGGTGGCACATCGCTATGAAGAAACTAAAAGAAGTACTGGATGCCCTCCGCAATCAGCTGAACCGTACCTTACTGACCGTTGAAGAACCAGCGCCTGTACCAAAGGTCCATCGCATCCTGCGTCCCATGATCCTCGGTCGTGTGACAATCGATGGGATGGATGAGGACACCACACCTCAGTTCCTGTCGTACGGCTGGAGCAAAGGTAAGTACAACCACCTTACTGAGCCAGTCTACAAGATGGTCCACGATCTGCTAGGTGCCCCTGACGTCCAGTGGAACGTGCGCAACAACAGCATGAACTTCAAAAGTGGTATCAGTCTCAGGACCGTTGAGATCTCCCAGGTGTCGGGCTATGAGTTCTATGGCGACGCGCATGTCGCCTTGTTCTTCCCAGCGTCAGTAGTAGCCAACACCAATCAGTTGCTAGGTGGTCCGTCCATCAACCTACTGCAACTGATTCAAGAACTCGCCTTAGCGATTGAATGTCGGATCGTGACTATCGAGACCGCATCGGACGACACTGCGCTCGTCATCTTTAAGGCACGGGGACCAGAATTTTCACCAACCGCAATTGCGGAACATTACAACGACAGCCTGATTCCATAGGCTGGATTTAGGAGTAGGGGTATGAACATGTTGCAGGCAGCAAAGAAGACGTCGATCAAGGTGATCTATATTCCCGTGGAGGAAACTTCCGGTCACCGCGAGATCGCCATTGCGAACAGCAGTGTGTTTGAAGTGTTGAAAAAGAAGAAGTCCGCAGAGATTTCTTACTGGGGCGTGCCTGACCATAAGTCCGACGTGATGCGTCGCCGGATCCGCGTGGTCAAGCAGGATAAGAAAACAGCTGCTGGAAGTATTGAGGATATCCCCGATCTTGAAGACGTCCATTACTCCGACCTCCCGTGGATCGGGAACGTCACCTTCGGCCAGGCGCCAAGACAGTTCCGGTCAAGGCACGTACTGGCGGTGGTGGTGGAAACAGTTCGTGAGATCGATGGTTACTTGTTCAGTCTTCGGATTGACAGTGACAAGATGTTCGAACCACAGCCGCCGATGATTCTCTGCCGTCTGTATAAGGCAGGGCCGTTGGAGCTGAACCACCGGATCGACGTACACCTGGAACCTACTGAAGAACAGAAGGCGGCAATGAAAGCGCCTTGGGAAGTACCTCCAACTCTGATCAAGGAGATGGCTGCTCTCGATTACGAACTGCGAGGGAATACCTTCGTACACCCACTGCTCGATCAACAAGGCCATAGGCTGGTATGCGAGCAGTACGGTAAGCTCGTCATCGAACAGTGAGGTAACGTCATGAAGTTGGAACTGATTCCCAAGTGGGTCTGGCTGCTCTTGCTTGCGGCGGTACTGGGCGGTGCTTATTTCGGCATCGGCTATGCGGTAGACACCTACCGGCAAATGACCACGGAGTTGTCCGAGGAAAAGGCGAAGGTCGCCAACTTGCTCGAGATCAACGCTAGCGTCAACGCAGAACTCGTCAGACGCGTCAAAGATGATGAGGACCGCAGGAAGACTGAAGAAGCCATCGACCAGCAAACCATTGACCTCTTAGGTTCTGTGGACGAGTTAGGCGAGAAGCTCAAAGAAGCTGTGAAAACTCGTAAGAAACTGGAAAGCGAACTGGCTAATCAGTCCAACGGATCGAAACCACCTGCCTTCGCCGGCATCCCGGTTGAGATCGACATTACATGGCAGGCGTACTGTAAGGTAGCTAGCACCGACCCGCGGTGTGCGCCTAAGGAGAAGTAGCAAGTGCTCAGGATTCTATCTGTAGCGTGTTTCTCGATCTTACTGGCCGGTTGCGGCCCTAAGGTCAAAGATGTCATCGTAGAACGTACTGTCACCAAGTACGCTGTCATCGACGATCGGTGGTTGAAAGACTGTCCGGTGCTCGCACCGATGGAACCTGAGGCTTACAGAAAGCTGACGCTGCAGGATCGGGTGGACTTCTGGTCTGACCTTTACCTGCGGCAAGTAGGCTTGGTCGGTACGTGTAACATCCGGTTGTCTAACAGCCGGAACTACAACGCCCTCAAGCGGGATGAGGTTAACGTCCTCACCTGTAAGGAAGGCGTCTGCAAATGACATACAGGCCGGGTAATCCCCGGCCTGTATGCTGTTAAAGTTTATTCGGTCATACATAATCGACATGATGAACCGTGATAATAGGTGGCCTATGTTCTACCATGTGATAACTCACAATGCCACCGCTGCAGAGAGACTTGGACCTTTGCCGAAGTATGCGGACAGGGACGATGGATGTTTCATTTGGCGGTGCGGACACTGGACTGTCAGTGACGAAGTTCTGGAACCTCAAGTTACCGGACAGCCCACAACCGTGTCAGAAGGTTTCCTTCTGATGAAGCTGTTAGATGTTGACGCTCTCGCTATCGCGAAGTGCATCACTGCAACACAACGCTTCAGACGCTGGTACTACTTCCGTAAGGTAGGAAACAGCGAGCAGGTCAAGATCGTCCGATTAAAGGACAAGCTGTGTTACAAATACAGCTGCATCGCAGATGCGATTCCTGATCACGCCTACTTTGAGCACAACCTGGAAATCGCACTTAACCAAACCACTACAGATGAGAGTGAGCTTTATCTATGTCACATGTTAACCAGGTAGTCGGCTACGACGAGCATTTCGTAAAGCAAAGCGTGGACTACGGCCGGGCCGTAACTGACCTGCGCACTCGTCGCATGGCATTGGATGCCAAATATGGACAGCTGTCGACTGAACGTCAGGAGCTGCAAATGCGTCACCAGGATACCACTGACGTTACCGAACGTATCCGCGAGGTAATGGCCAAGATGCGTGAGATCTCGGATGCTATCGATATCCTGCTCGAAAAGCAGCTCGATCATCTCAATAGTTGTCAGCATCGGCACAGTGCCTAAATCGCATTGAAAAGAATTTCAGTCATACATACTCAGCGTGAGTTGTGCAACATGACGGCTCACGAAACACCAATCGCATAACACCGAAGGAGGTAATCGCGATGCTTAATTTCCTGTTTGGTAACACCCGCAGCAACGAAGTCACCGATTCCCTCCTGAGGGAAAAGCGGATGGCTGAGAAGCTGTTCGAACGCGCCATGCGTAACCATGGCGTTAACTCTGACGAAGCCAACCACTGGTCTGCGAAGATCGATGAGGCCGAAGCCGCCTTGGCAGCATAAGGGAATTGTGATGGCAGAGTTATTCAAAATTAGTCACTACCGTAATGACGTAGATGACGAGGATCCGGATGAGTTCTTTGACAAGCTCCTTGAGGAAGCTCAGGAGTTAGGCGATAAGGCTTTCAAGCTTAATCGCTTCGGAAGTAGTCCGCACGTTAACGTAGATTACATCGACATGCGTCGTCAGGAACTTCTGATGATGCAAGGCGATATCTACAAGTACGTCGTAAACGAACTCGGCATTCGAGGCCAAGCACTTTAGCGACCGAAAGGTCAGACTGAATATCCCCTATTAGGGGCGGGAAACCGCCTCTTTTTTTTTGTTACACAGACGCCTCAAGATATAGCTCACAAGGAGATTAGGATGAAGAAGAAAGTCAAGATGTATTGGCTAGATGTGTTATTCGCTGCTGCGATTATCTCGCAGATATGGTTGTCTGTCTACTCGTTCCACCGCCAGGGCTGGTACGATGAGCGGGTGGTGCGTTCTGCCGAGCTGACGCAAGCGTGGAGTTATCTAGACGGCTACAAGACCAGACTGACCGAGAATTGGACAGGCTACTTCAAAGATACCAGAACCGGCGCGATGTTCGAGTACCCTATCAGCGGTGGTGTTTATCAGACGTACAGGTCCGGTAAGCGTGGTCTGATTTACGACGTGAGTATTCGGCGTCATGTCTACGATCCTGATGTCGAGTATTCCAACTTCTGGATCGGTTCTGGTATCTTAGCGATTATCGCTGTCATCGTGCTGAGCATCTGCTGGGGTATCTTCGCCGGCTGGCGTTCCGATAAGAACGACCCTGATCCAAAGAACAAAGCGCACTGTCCTTATACCGGCTACTGATGATAGTCGTATGCCCACTGTAGGGCATTGACGGATCATCGCCATGGCAAAGCTGTTCAGTAACTTCGACACGCGTCAACTCAGTCGTCAAGAGAACCTGCTTCTCGATGACTTCAGCTTCAACGACCAGAGTGGTCTGGGCATCATCACTGCGAAGAAGGGTTTTGTCACCGACTACGCTTCGATCGATGCCTTGTACAACATCCTCACGTTCTTGTTCTACGCGCTCTTGATGAGCTACGGGGACAAGGGCGCCACCATCCATGACTGGCTGTATAGCGGTTATGGGATTGAGGTTGAGCCTGGCCGGTTCTATTACCCCACCCGTAAGGAATGCGATCAGATCTTCTATCGCGCTCTACGGGCTGAGGGGATTGCCAAATGGCGGGCATGGATCTTCTACGCCGGTGTCCGCCTCTTCGCCAAACGTAACTTCTCGACCACCGCTGAGAAGTTCGCTGTGTAGAGATAGATGAATGTTAGTTACCAATACCCTTAAGAGGAAAGACCTCGGTGTCCGCGGCATGTACGCCATCATCCACGAAGATACCGGGAGGATCTATGCAGCTGCGGTTGACAACATCCACCGTGATCTTTCTAAGCTGATGGATGACCTTGCTGCCGGCAAGTGTCGGAATACCAAGCTCCAGCGTTACTACGATCAAGACAAAGAGTTCCAAGCGCTGGTGAAGATCTCCGACGATGGGATGCGTGGTGCTAAGAAGGACCTGTCTAACTTCAAGGCTGGTCGTCTACACCTGCTGGTCAACTAACGACATAAAGCCCCGGCGTTTGCCGGGGTCTTATGCTGCTCTTTTTTTTAGCTGAGGATGCCCTTCAGCCAGTTGAGCACCATCGCTGGGCGAGTCATGATGCGCTCACCGCCCTTGATGGCCATGTTGAAGATGGCGATGTCGTCGAGGAGCTGTTTCTTCTCCTCAGGCTTCATCTCACGGCCCTGGCTTTCGAAGCGAGCGATACGCTTCTCCATGCCCTTGATGGTGGCTTGCAGGCCTTCGATCTTGCCGTGGATGTGGATGATGCAGTCGTTCATCTTGCCGATGTATTCGGAGATCTTCGGAATGTCGACCTCGTACTCGGTTTTACCTTCACCCGCACCATTGCCGTCGCCTGCGCCGCCGACAAAACCGTGCATGATGTAGTTGATGTCGGTCTGGGCGCCTTCGACGCCTTTGGTTTCACCTTCCATCAGCCTGTTAACTTCGGTGCTCTTACAGACGGCAACGATGTTATCCAGCGCACCCCAGTTGATCTGGTCGCCTTTGATCATCCAGCCCGGCAGGCGCTTCATCGACATGATCTTGACGGACTTGCCTTCTTGCGCCTTGTACTTCTCGGCGAACCCGTCGGAAGCCAGCTTCTTGATGCCGTCGTCGGCGTACTTCTTCGCGAACTCGGCAGCTTGTTCCTTGGCCTGCTTGGCTTTCTCTTCAGCCTGCTTGGCCTTGGTGCTGGCACGGGTGAAGAGGGCGAACAGTGCCTTGATCTTTTCACGGATCCACTTGATGGCCGCGTCGATGGCGCCCTTGACTTTCTGACCTACGGTCTTCTTGTCAGCTTCGGCCGCTTCGAACGAAGGAGCGATCACGTCGACAGGGATACCGATACCGCTGGAGCGCAGCAGGCATTCCAGGTTGAAGCGGTAGCTCTCCATGGCAGCTTCGGTGATCTCACCGGCTTCAACACGCTCGGACATCGAATCGAGCGACTGAACCAGAGCTACGCCACGATCGATCTCGTCGGCGCTGTGGTGGATCAGTTGGGACAGGTCACCATCGATGGTGTCGTTGTCCTCAGGTGGGATCTCTACGACAGCTGGTTCGGGAGCAATCAGCCCCGACTCGATGCCGTAGGTGTTTAGGATATCGCTGAGAGAAGTTTGCATGTCCATACTCGCTGTGATTAAGGTTGGCGGACCGTAGTCCGCCCCTATATTACTTGATACTGCGATCCATCCACGCCATCAGTGCAAGGATCACATCGCCTGCGACGTAGGTTGGGTCCGGGAACTCATCGACGATGGCTTGACCAACAGTCTGATGGTAATACTGATCGTAGTAATCCATGTACAGCATTTCGTCGTACTCATGGATCACGTTCGAGAACTCACTACCGTCCTCGAAGTCCAACCAGGACTGATACAGCTTGCTGTCTTCACGCATCTTCAAGCAGTCACGGATAAGCTTGACTGCTGCGATGAAGCCGTTACGATCCAGCGCGGCGATACGTCCGGGAACCTTGACGTCAGTTTCCTTACGCTCGATGTTACCACCGAACATGGACTTCTCATCCTTCTCGGCGTAGACCTCGACGCTACCGATCAGCTTGACCGGAGACATCTTCATCATCGGCACAGGGATTTCTTCGTACGCCTTGATGGCTTCCTTGATCAGCTCTTCGAACTTGTCGTGCTGGTCATGTTTGGCAGCCAGAATGAGCGGTTTCTCGTACTTACCGTAGACCCGCTGTACAGCGCCATTCATCTCTTTAAGCTGAGCCGCATACTTCGCAGCCTTCGACTTGTAGTCGTTGAGATGGCTAGAGATAGCCGACATCGGATTGGTGGTTGTGAACTTCCCATCGTACGACAGAGCCTGGATGATACCATTACTCGGCACGTCAACGTTGAACTGCTGCTTAGACAGCCAGGAGTCATTACCGAAGTAATCGTCGATGTATTCGAGCAGCGCCTTGATTTCCTTAGCGCTCATCCACGACTTGGTCGGCAGATGCTTCTTCTTATCCTCACGGCTAGCACCGAAGACCATCTTCTTCAGATTCGACATCATCTGGGAGAAGCTTTCTACGGAGTATTCCGCTTTGGACTTGACGATCTCCACGCGGTAGTTCGAGATGACCTTGTTCACATCGACTTGTTCGGTCTTGACGATCGACTCATCGATAGTGTTCTGGGTCTTGTACTCGTTCTCGATACCGTTCTGCTGGTTGAAGTTCGGCAGCCACTCATCGGAGTTCTCGCCACGGATCGTGTACAGGAACACTTGAAGCTTCCTGAGATCACCGGGAGTGATCTGATCTGGCGAGGTGATGGTGAGCTTACGAGTCTTGGCATCGTACGAATACCGATCGACGCGGAACTCTTTCTCAAGAGCCGAACCGATACCCAGCATGACTGCATCGTCACGTTCAGTGGTTGCGTACAGCCACTCGTTCGATTCCACGCCATCCCAACGGACCAGTTCACCGGAGCGCTGGAAGCCCGGCATGAGCTCGTGTTGCCTGTACATCGACCCGTGGTACAGGTAATGAGGAACATCGAAGCCCACGCTCTCTTTCGAGTACGCCTCGTTACCCCAGCCAGTACGACCTTGGTTGGACAGACCGCTACGTGCGCCGATGCGGTCGAGGAAGGCGTCGATGCCAAGGATCTGTGCGAGCAGGTCACCGGCATCAATCAGCAGGTCGAACACTTCAGTCGAGTAGCCTGCCAGCTCAGCAGATTCCAATGCCAGCGAATCCACATCGACGTTGGTCACGCCCATGATCTGCGACACTTGGTTCTGACTCCAGAGCAGGATGTCATTACTGCGCGTCGAGATGTTCGGCATGTCACCGGTGTCGAGCAGGAAGTCGAACACGTAGACGTTCTTGTCCTGACCGAGGCGGTTCGCACGGGCGATCGTCTGGGTCCGGATAGCGTCACGGAACGGCTGGTTGATCATGAGGATCGTGTTAGCCGCAGTGAGCGGTACCGCAGTCGACAGCGACTGGTAGGTAGCGCACAGAGGGTTGAGGTCCTCGTCCTTGTAGAACTGACCGACGATCGACGCCAAGTCTTTGTTGGTAGCGCCGTAGACACGGCCAGACTTGTATCCATTGGCATCAACGATGTCAGCTACCGACTCGAGCACTTCAACGTAGCTGGTGAAGATCAGCGTCTTCTTCTCAGCGTCGTCAATGTACTTGTTGAAGTCGATGTGTTTGACCATCTCGACGTGGCACTTGGAACGCATGCCGCCGACAATGGTACCCAGCGCTTCACCCATGATCTTCAAGTCGACATACTTGATAACCGAACGGGCGCCCTTGAAATTGTTCTTCAGTGGGTTGTTCAAAACCGGGATGATGGTCTTGAGCTCATACTGGTTACAGATCTGAGCCTCAGCCTTCATCGTCTGCGGATCGAAACGACCGGCGATGACTTTGAATGCCGATTGGTAGGCTGCGAACTCACGCTTCTGCTGATCGGTCTTGAGCGTTGCCTGGAAGACCTTGAGACCATCCTCGTAGAACTTGACGTAGTCCATGCGGTGCTTGGCGTAATGCTCACGACGCTTGTCAATGAACTCACGCAGCAGCTTACCGATGTTCTCGAGGGTGTAGTCCTTAGCGTTCGGCATCTTGACCTTGACGGTCTCGACGATGACCTCAGTGTGGACCACGTCCTGTTGCGGTACGTGATACTTGAGGTGGCCGATACGATTACGCAGGATGTCGTTGGCACGCTTAGCATCACGGCCGTAGATCTTGCGGAAGGCTTCTTCGCAGTAGCTGTCGAACAGCGGGTCGACGCACTTGAGGAACGGAATGCACTCGGTACCCAGAGCCTGGATCGGAGTACCGGAAGCCCAGAGGTTGTAGGTGACCTGAGGGAGGTTACACAGCTCGATGAAGAATTGAGTCCGGTCGGAGGCGATCCGGTTGAAGTTGTGCGACTCGTCAAGGATGACAAAGGTGTTCTTGAACTCCTTCGGGTTTGCCTTGACGAAGTTCAGCATCTGCTCGAGGGACTCGTAGTGGCAGATGAAGTAATAGTCGTTGACGCTCGGAGCTTTGTTTCCGACCGATAGCCAGTAGGGTTGCTTCTTCAGGACGATGTCCTTGATGGTAGCTTCCCAGACGCGTTCTGCGGCGTTTTTTGGCGTGACGATGATTACCTTGTTCGCATGCAGAGACGCTGCGATGACGAGGTCTGTGACGGTCTTACCGGTACCTGCGCCTGCATCGAGCATGTAACCCTTCAGACGGTAGGCAGGGACCATCTTGCCGAACACTTCCACGAACTCTTTCTGGAAGGGTTTCAAGGTGAAGCTCACCACCTTGTCGGCGATAGCGAGGTCAGTGATAGGAGAGATGTCCTTACCGACTTGACCAAGCCAGGTCTTCTCTTCGAGCTCCTCGATGATCTTGCCCAGGACGCGCTTAGGCATGCTGGTGTATTTCTCATCGTAGAGACGACGGCAGATATAAAGGAAGTCGAGACCGAAGAAGTGGCGCAGCTTGAATTCGCTTGAGCGTACGCCGGAGAACATGTACTTGGCGATGGTGTTGTTACCCCATACGCGATACATGTCCTTGGTGAACGATAAGGTACTGAAGCCTTCCACCACAATGTAGGTCGGGGTAGTGGTAACTTCCACCATTCCTAACCTTCTTTTGATTCCTGCAAACATAGGTGACTCCACGGCTTATCTGTGGTGAAAGAGAGTGTTGACATAAAATTGGTATTGAACTAAATTTGAGTCCCACATTGTACTCATGAACAACAACATCCGATAGGATAAAGCAATGCTTGATGAACTGAGAAATATTGTTATCGCTGATTTCACCAAGATGTGGGAGGTCAACGATAAAGCGCATCGGGTGGATCACTTCACTCGAGTTGAGATGTGTGGGAATATCATCAACGATAAGTTGGGATTGGGTTATGATCCCAAGTTGATCATGCTGGTAGCGCATTTCCACGATATGTTTGCGCATCAGCGTTTCAATCATCATCTGCTGAGTGCAGAGTGGGTGCGCACTACTGATTACAAGATCATCACGGAATTGGATATCACCGATCGTGAGCAAGTTGCGATGGGGTGTCATTATCACCGTGCGTCTTACGAGGGTGGTTATCCGAGTATGTTCGCTGAGTTGATGGCATCTGCTGATCGGGAAGTTCCTGGGAATATCGGTTTGATGGTTGAGCGCGCTGTACTGTACCGCATGAATCTTGGGATGAGTCGCAATGAAGCGATGAAGCCTGCAATCGAACACATCAAAGAGAAGTTCGGTGGTGCTATCGGGTATGCACGATATCCGAAAATGTATCTTGATGTATTCGGCGATGAGCTCGCCGAACAGCGTCGCATGATTGACAACATGTAATTTCATTAGGGGAGGATAACCTCCCCACTTATGCCGGAGCTTAAGCAATGATTGAAGTCGACTACTACACCAACGTCAAACTCACCTTCCGCAAAATGGGTCCTCTGCCAGAACTCTTCGCCTACCCTCCGATCACTCCCGGATGTCGTCCAGCCGATACGCGTGGACAGTTCGTCGACGACGCTCTGAAGATCCACGCGGTCCGTGAACCGCGTAAGGTGGAACTCCCCGGTGGTAACAAGGCGCCTCGCTGCGTATTCACGCTGACAGCCGATGCGCCGGTTGGGCGCAAGAACTTCGGTAAACGGTCGGTGACTGTAACCGGCTTCCTAGATACCGACTGTATCAGTACGGCATCTGGCGCATTCGATCCAACCGCCAAACTGTATTTCGATCGAGTGGTCACCTACATCGACATCGAGTCTCCTCAAGGTACGGTTCGAACGATTCATAGCGACAACCACGTTATCGCACCTACCGGACCCCTGGACTTTAATCAAGTATACCGTACCAGCCGTCCAGGCGACGTCATCCAGCGTGTTCAGATGGATGACGTTATCAAGGAGCTTGGCCGTGAAGGCGAACAAGCGTTCGATCTTCGCAGCATGATGACGAAAGTGCGCCTGGCGCCGGTGGTTCGTGAATCTGCTGACCAGTGGATCGGTGAGATCATGGAAGCGTTTGACGGAGCCTTCCTCGATCCGCATAACGCCGATAGGACCGACATTATCGAACAGATGTCGTACGCCTGCGAATACGATCAACCAGGCGGTTCGTTGCTGATCAATGACCTGTACCAGAAGACCGATTTCAACAACACCGGTTACGTAACCATCGGTGAGTTGGTCGAGGTTCTCGGCATCATGCCTCAGATGTCCTTCGATGCACCGATTCACCTGAAGGACGTCAGTGCCACTATCGAGGACATGGAGCCCGAGTACCACGTCATTCTGGACCGGATCTATCGCGCCACTTTGTCCGGCATGGCAATGCTCGGCGCTGAGCAGTTCCACGGCGTGTATAACGGGGCTACGTTCATTCCGACGTACACTGGCCCGTTGTACAATTCGGGTGTCCTCAGCCCACTTGATCCAGATGTCCAAAACCACATCCTCGACAGGATGCGTGAGGAGTATCGTCAGGCCATTTGTGATGAAGGTTATTTCATCACCGGACTTTGCATCAATTGCGTCGGTGGTGTAATGAACATCCATCTCATCAACCGCGGTTTCATGCCGTCCATCTCCATCCCGATGTTCATCACCGGGCGCATGTCCTGCCAGGTGGTGAGTGATCAAACCCAGCGCGATCTGTCCCTCTGGGTTGGTAGCGTGTGCAGTCAGCAGCAAGTCAACCGAGAGGAAGACTGATGAAAGATGCGCTAGAGGAACTCATGTGGGATTGTCATCGGGCTGAATGTGATGGCGCTCTGGAGCACGGCTTCCGCGGCGACGTGGAAGACATCGGTGAGAACGTCAAAGAGATCATCGATACGCCGGAAGAAGTCAACGTCCACAACATCGGGGTAAGTCACGGAATCTCCGCACTCCTTGACCAACTAGATGAAGCTGGCTACACGATCACTGACCACTTGGGCCGTAAGGTTTCCAAAGGTAAGTATCCGAAGCTCAGCATGGCGTGGAAGGCGTGGTTCAGGAAAGGGTTTATCCCTCGTCTGTCGATCGTTAAGTAAGCGATAAACATCAGGGCCGCAAGGTCCTGATGTGCTTTCTTTTTTTTGCATAAGGGACGTGCGTTAAAACTTATCGTATGGTCAAGTATATTGAGAGTAGGATCATGGCACAACTAACGCCAGAGCTCAAAGCGCTCGTGGACAAAGCCTTGAAGGATCCATTCTTAGGCCCTGCCGCACTTAAGAACCACATGGAAAACATCGTACCCTTGTACTTCGAGGGAAAGGTAGTGGGATTCTCTGTACCCTTCCAAGAGCCGGATGGCTACTGGCGGACAGGCTCTATTTACATCCTTCCCGAATATCGGGGAAAAGGTGTGGCAGCAGACTTCATCCGCGCTTTCCGTCAAGGTAAGCGCATGAGAGCCTGGATCGAACCGAAGAATGCTTCAAGTATTCGTGCATACAAGGCCGCAGGTTTCTTACCTACGACCAAACGTGCGTACGCCAATGCGAAGCCTTTTGACGAGTATACCGTCGAGGCTCGTGACTCGGAGAGGATGAGTAAAATGCTCGATTGGTGACATATGCAATATAGTATGTTAGACTGAATTATTTCGGGCGAATGGATTCAGTTTAATCCAACGGTGTGCACACTCCCATCGTTGGATCACCGTGGTCGGGAGTCCTCTCCGACCTTAGGCTACGACGGTCGCGGGTCCGTCGGAGTCTAGCTAGTGCCGATGAGTGCACAGCCTGCAGGAATCTGTTTTGTGAGGACATGCAGATTCTTGTGGGGTGACCACTCAGCCCCAAGTGTGAACCAACATAGATCCCCACCACTGGTCGCTCCGCCGGTGGTGGGGTTTATGCCGCATTTAACTTATTTTCAGTCACACATTGTCAGCGCGAACCTATCTCAATGACCGTGGAGGTCGCGCAATGAACTTTGGTAATGTAATCCGTATCGCTGCTCTGGGCGCTGTAGTTGGTGGCGTTGGCTATGCGCTGTATAAGTCGATTAAGTCAGCTAAGGCTGAAGATGATCGTACCTTGGCTAGGATCAAGGTAACTAGCATCATCTTGGATATCCAGATGATCAACTTGTTCGTGCAGCTTAATGGCAGTGGTCTGCTTAACGATGCGCAGGTTAACTTCATCGCTGACATCACTGTCAAGTCGCAGAATGGTAGCCTTGATAATCTTTCCCTTGATGAACTCGAGTCTATCAAAGATAGGCTTGCAGTCATCAAACTCATCGTCATGCCTGGTAAGAAGGGCTAAGGAGGTAATCGTGAACGCAGCAAGACTGGTAGCAGTTCTGGTAGCAGCTGGTGTCATCACCGGTGGCGGCTTAGCCGCTTACGAGCATTACAAGCCTGCCCCTAAGTCCCAGGCTGACAGGAAGAAGATCGATGAGGAGATCGAGTTTCTTCACAAGAAGATTCTAGACAGGATCGCATCTGTCGAGCTCAAGCTCACGGCTGCGGAAGCATGGCTCATGCAGACAATCGTCTCGCATGATTACAAGGCTGATCGCGACAAGGTGCTCAAGCAGATTCGCGAACTGTACAACAAGGTTTACGAGGTAGTTACGTGATAGCGCCGTACATCAAGCACAGCACTGAACACTTCGGGGATGAGGACGGCACTGTCGTCCACCTCTTCGTCGACACCATCCACGGTAAGCAGCGTCTCATCTGGGAAGCTGCTGATCCTAACAAGCACAAGGAGGAGGACATCTACATCAGGCAATATCTGCCAGATGGCGAAGTCAGCCACTACGTGCAGCTCACCAAGATGGTGGAGATGATTGCGTATCGAGACTTCTGTAAACAGAACGCGGTACCATTCTCCGAAATCAAGAACCTGTCCTACATCAAGAAAGCTATTGCTGCGTTTCAACGCCGCAAGGAGTAACAGCATACAGCCCGGCGAAAGCCGGGCTGTGCTGCTTTCTTTTTTTTTTGCGTGAATAGTTACGCATGATGTCAATATACTATGTAGAGAATGCCTCTTGCAAGATATTCTCTGAGCTCTTTTACAATTTAGATCTTGAACTCAAAGTAAGTCGGCTCCGGCGGACAGCTCCCTGAGGAACGGAAACCCCAATGGCGAAAGCCAACCCCCTAGCGTTCTTCCTGAGGCTGAACGCGCTCATCAATGACTTGTAGCTGAAACCTCCCTGGGCGGTGCGCCGCCTATAGCCAGACGCACATGTACGGCGACGAGCAACATGAAGATCAAGATGCCCGGCTTCGGCCGGGCCTTTATGCCGTTCGTATACATTTAACAATGACGGCTATCTAATGTATAGACGGAGGTCGTCATGGAATTGGAAGCGTTTCTGCTGCAAGAGGTGAGGTACAGAATCCCTAAGCGGTTGTTGTCGCTGCTGGGCGATGACTACCTACTTACCTTAAAGGTCGAGGGTTATCTCAACGAAGTCCGTAAGATGACCGACCATGATGTTCCGAAGCAGCTATGGCATCATACCGAGAAGTACGTGACAGCGTTAGTCAAGTACGAGGTTTATTCCACCGCGGTCGGTATGTCTAGATCCGACAAGCGTTGGCAAGAGCTAGAACCTAACTTCAAAGAGTTGGTTCACGAATACATTGACCAGCATGATGAAGCGATGGGCAAAGCCGTAACCATCATGACAATCTGGAACAACTACTACAGGGGAGTGCGTAATGGATAAACTGGAAGTCATCGTCAAAGGCAATACTGGCACTGGTAAGAGTCACGTCATGGCTGTCATCGAACGGGCACTTATGCTCGAGTATGGCGATGACGTGAAGATCACCAGCGAGGATCTGCGCGCTGAGCGCAACCTGGTTGGTGAGGATATTCGCGAGTGGCAGCGACCGGATGGCAAGAAGGTGGAGATGGTGATCCGTGAGGAAAACACCGTGCCGGAGATCGTCCTCAAATCTCTGGCGATGACCTTCCCAGCTAACTACCCTACCCAGATGGTTGAGCTGGTCAATAAGCAGTTGGCTCAGCCGATCATGGCGAGTCAGTACAATGGCCTGCACGAAGTCACGTTAGAGTACCTACCTCATCCTGATGTCGACCCAGAATTGTTTGCGCACTATATCGACCACATCAATCAGGACGTCCGTAAGTATAATGGCGATACTGACTGGGCGGTCTTATTGTTCCGAGAGGGCGAGTATAAAGAAGTCACTCAGGCAACCATGATCTATTCACCCCTGATGGACGTACGCCTATTACCTTCGCGGATCAATGCTGAGCGTGTGTCTGTAACGTTCCTTGGTCGGCGCGATACCTGTGAAGACAACAAGTTCTTCGCAGCCTGGGTAAAGAACTTCTCCGATGAGCGCCGCACCGACAAGAAGAACGTTATCAGGATGACCAACGAGTACATGGTCAGAACTGTCCGTAAATAGTTACGCAAGCACAAGGTAATATATCAGAGGACCAGCCGCGCATCCCGGACTCCCTCGCTGGCCGCCTGACTGTCTAAGGCGGTTGGTCCTCTGGTCGTCTTATCACTGATGATCGCAAGACGTTAAACATGGCGTGAAACACTTCTGTGTTTGATCTGCCGGCAACGGTAGCTCTGGCAACCTCATCCTGGACTGTCGGAGTATATGAGATACGCCTAAGCCTTTGGCCGGGATAGGTGTAACGAAGGGTACGGAGGACTCGCTAAGGTATGCCAACGCCTTAGCGAGTCTTCAAGTTGCTACAACGTGGTCCGGCCTGGCGGCATCCCAGGTAAACCTCCACGGTCCTGCCCTCGCGCTATCCACACCGCAAGCCACCTTGCGGATTGCAGGAAGGCGCGGGCGCGAAAGGAGGCTGTCGCCGCCGACAAACCGGTCCGTAGTACGCAGCCTTCAGATACCTGTAAAAGATGTGCACGTCCTTTATAGGTGATCTGATGGGTGGGTATTACCTGCTGACGCGGAGATAGTAGCGAAATAGCTTGGTCGCCCTCGCGACGATGATTTGCGAAGCAGCCGCATACTCCTCCCCAGGTGGTCATCGTCTAAAGGTTCGCTACTCTGATCCTTGAGCATTCCCCTACACCGGGCTTCGGTCCGGTGTAGGGGTTTATGCCGTTGATGGTATGTTAGGACTGTCCCTAACGTATTGTACAGGGCTTACCACCATGGCAAAAGTCAATACCTCCATCACCGCTGCGGCTAACGTCCTGGCGTTGATCAACGCTGCTAACCCCAGCCTGAATGCTACCGAAGCACAGATCACCGCCGGTGTCCCAACCACCGCGGCTGGTACCGGTGGTCGTAACACCGCCATCACCTACACCGCTGTCGACAACCAAGGCTTCAGCGGCACTCAGACCTTCAGCTACACCCGCCGCGCTCTGGCCTCCGGCGAAGCAATCGCTGCCGCCAAGGCCATTCCGGTGGTCATCGCTGAAGGTGATACCGACGCTCAAGTCAAGACCAAGGTCGCTGTTGCCCTGGGCCTGATCGAGTCGGAAATCGCACTGAGCGACATCGTGCGCCCTGCCGACGAATCGACCCCAGGCTCTGCCGACGTCGACGCGATCGCCAACAGCTTGCTGTACACCGGCACCTACGCTGTCACCCTGACCGTACCGGACGCTGACGTTCCTCTGGACGAAGCTGCCTCCGTGACCGATCTGGACGGCTTCGATGCCGAGGGTTAATCCCTAGCGACATAAGGCCCCGGCGCGAGCCGGGGCTTTATGCTGTTTACTTAACCCTCAACGTCAAACCCACCAAGGTCAGTTACTGGGGCGTTGATCGAGAGATCATTAGCCGGCAGGTCACCGCCGATGGTGATGGACGTGCCCGGTAGGAACAAGAAGCTGGTCGACGCAACAGTGAGGGTGATCGCGGTTGCGTTTGCAGCTACTGGAGAGTTCACTACGTCGTAGGTTGCGAAGTTACGGCCGAACGCTGCGTTGATAGCCGCCAGGCGCGCATGGACTGTAGTCTGATTACCAGCCGGTAGCGTGGTGGTGTCGAGACCTTGGAAAGCATCGACAATAGGCCAACGATTGTATCGGAACTCCATACTCCCAGAGTACGGGAAACCGGGTTTCGGTTTCATACTCACCTTGGAGTTATAACGAGCGTCATCGGCCAGAGCCCGTGGGTTCTCAAAGAACACTTGATCGACGGTGAGCTCTTTGACGTATTCTTTATTAACTGCGGTTAATAGAGCTACGTCTCCCTTCATAGCGAGGTAGCCGAGCGGCACTGGTGCGATCAATGCCCATCCGCGAACGTTACGCACCTTAACGTCGACAGGTGGTTGGGTTAGTGCGTAAGCCCTTACGTTACGAATGTCAAACGTTGGTACCGCTTGGATAGCTACGTATACTGGTGCACTACGTACCTTGAATTGCCCTGGAGCTAACGCACCCACATACAGCGGTGCATTCCTGAGTCTGAATTGAGTCATGACAACCTCTTTATACCGGAGTCAGTACCATCTCGAGGTTAATCAACCTAGTTTTGGTGAGTGCCGTACCGTCCGGCATGGTCATCAAGGTCGGCAAAGCAACGTCCTTCTGGGTGGTATAATCCCCTGCCGTTGGGAGGTAGCTAACCGACGCCGAAGAACTACCGTTATACTGCCACTTACTGGAGAGGTTGACGGAGTTACCAGCATCTCGGTTCGCACTAGTGACGCCGGACACTGCGACGATGACATCGGTATCTAGAATCGGCGAAGTGACTCGACGCAGCGTCATTGGCGTTTTGCTAACCGGCGAGAGTACGTACGGCGTCACCACGGTACCGTGGTGATTCGGGAGGTTCAGGCACGCAGCCCGAGCCGAGCCGTCAGACGTCTGCCATGCGGTGTCAAGGTTAGTGTCGACTTCCAGAGGTTTGATCCGCATGGGGCCTTTGCGAGTACTACCGTCGGCAGTGGCGGTGTCGTACATGCAGTAGATGTCTTCCATGGTAAACAGTCTCGTCTCGATACCGCCGCTACCCGGCGCGGTGCCGTTGTAGCAGACCACACCCATACGGCCAAACGTCAAGTAGTAATCCTTGATGTTGGTCTGACCTACGTTGGTAGCGAGGGCGATCGATGTAACGAATACCTTATCCAAGTAGACGTCGATCTTACTTCCGGCCGTCCCCACCGGCATCATGGTGAACGTGAATTCGTAGTAGCCGAATGTAGGGTAAGTGTTGGCTGCCGGCTGTGCTAACAGGGTGGCGGCCGGGGCTGCGGTTGTACCAACTGCCGGTCTGGTGCTATACAGGCACACCAACGGATAAGAAGCGGTGGGACTGGGGTTACCGCCACCGGCCACTCGCATGCCGATGGTAAATTCCACCACATCTGTACGCTCGGCGATGAACTTACCAAGCCGGATTTGGGAGATTCCCGACTTAACCGCGTAGAATGTCTCGTTTACCGAAAACAACAACTTATTGTCGTCACTGACGGAAAGACCTACGGAGGATTGAGTGCCGGCGTTCTTAGTGTGGGTTGGTTCGAAGTGACTCGACCCAAAACCATAACACTCAGCAATGTCGCCAACACGACCTTTCTGAAGATGGTGCAGTCCAACGAGTGTGATATCACGCATACGGAATCCTCAATGGGGGAGTGTCCCCACTCCCTTGATCGAATTAGTTACTTGGCGTTACCTTCACGGTAACGTCGGTGAGGAGGTTACGTGTCCAAGGGGTGCCGCCGGGCGCGTTACCGTACGTTCCTAGCGTGTAGAAACTATTCACGGTCGTGAGCACTTTGACTCCTTTGCCTTCCTCTACCTCACCATTCTCAACGACTACCGCGAGGCCACCCAATGCCGCTGCGTTTCGCCGACCGATACTGGTAATCGTGACCGCGTCGATCTTACCGGGAACGTCTGGTACCGATAGTTTAATCTCGGCATCACTGCCGGCCGCATCAGTACTAACGTAAGGCGCAGTAAAACTGGCAGAGTCGGTGATTGTGGTGTTGAAGGCATCGAGGACAGTGCCTGCCGACGCCTGCCACGGAGAAGTGACTGCAGCGATTGGTAGTGGAGAGACGATGCGAGGGCCGAGCCAGTCGGACGTCTCTCCAGCTAATTTCTCGCCGACGTAGATGTCTTTGATGGCATAGCCGATCACCGTAGACATCGCAGCCGAAACCGCTGAGGTACTACCGTAACAAATGCCCATGACATTGTTGGTGAACAGAGTATCGTAGGACGTTGCCGGGAATGGCAGATCGGCGATTCTGACACCGTCGATACGCCGCAACACCCTGCGGTTGGCCATATCCAGCGCCCACTCGATATAGTACTCAGTGCCTGCAACAGTACCGCCCGGAATGTCGTTACCGAAGAGGATCGTGAAAGCGTTGGCTGAGACCGTCGGCTGAGTGGCGTCGACGAACCGCAGTAGCGGCAGGAGGGTACCGGTAATCAGGCACTTGAAGCGCACGCCACCGTAAACATACGAGGAACTCGTGATGGAGGTGTAGTCGGCCAGTGGTCGGCAGAGACCTACAAACTTGCTGGTCTGCGTCGTTGTCCCGCCCGATGGAGCGCTGCGAAAGTCCAACCAATCTCCATCTAAAGTGACGGCGGTGGCTGCCCTGTTGGCGGAGGACGCCCCAACAACCAGATACGGTGTACCCCGAATGGCCGCAGGGGTTGAAGATTCTGTGGTGATGGGAACTAGGTCGACCATACCCTCAGCGGAAAGAATAGGCATGTCCTATCTCCTAGTCGTTGTACGGAATGTAAAAGAGGCCGATAGGTCCTTCCGCCGGTGCTTCGAAGCGCAGGATGAGTACGTTCTTCATGGTACTCTTGGTCGGATAGTTGGGGTTGTTAGGGCCGCGGTAGTCGACGTAGGCGTTGGCGAAGTTCCATTCCTTCACGCCGAGTTCGCTTACCCACTGGCCCTTACCCTCTTTCTTGTCGATCTCATTGAAGAGGTCGGCAAGTAACTGACCTTTCTCCACCCCGACCGCACTGCCGGTCTCAAACAGTTCGGCGACGGCCTTTACGTCAGGATGGTTAATTTGAAACGTGTAACGTGCCCAGTAGAGCGGAGTCTCGATAGCCATGTCAGATCCAGTCAATAGTGTCGCGGTTGAAGAGGGCGCTCAGGAGCGGGGGCTGGCCGAGCGGTAAGTTGAACTGTCCAGTCCAGCCTAGGGAGTTGGCCTTGGCCTTAAGGAGTACGAAGCTAGCGCTCTCAGTGCCAGTGACGAACGTCTCTTCTAGGTCGTCTTTGGTGAACGACAACCCCATCGAACTCTTGATCGCCTGGAGAAGCGCGTACACCGACGTACCAACCGTGGTGATCGGCGGGTAATCTGGCGCTGGGTAGTTAGCCAGCTGTGCCAAATTCAGACGGTTGTAATAGAAGACTTCGCTACCCTGATACGACGCGTTGGTCGGCAGGATCGTGAGACGGACCGCAGTGTTCTGGGTGATGGCCGGATTGCCGTTCACCGCTGGCCTACTGAAGTACAGATCGGCCAGCGGGATAGACAAGCCAGTCTTCTTAAGGAAAGCCGCGTGAATGTCGGCTTTCGATTCGAGATAAACTGACATGGTTCAACCCATTAGTTGTAGTGGAGGATGAGTTTGCCGTGGAACCACGCAGGCTCCTGCGGGATCAATACCAGACACCATTTGTACTCATCGGAGTTGGCTTCCGGTACAGCGGGGTTAGGTAAGGCGTAACGCATCAGCTTGATGTTATCGATACCAGGCTGGGTCGATACTTTCAAGCTGGCGGTCAACGCAATACCGGTAGGGACTTCGGCGACGGCGTTGATTCTACCAGCGATGACTGCGCTACCACTGCCAGCGCCGTTATAGACGTAATCAGCCGTCCAGGACGAGAAGTCGCTACGCTGACTGCTGAAGTCAAGGTGGTAGTAAAGCAACTCACCCTGGGGCTTGGAGCCGTCTTGGAAGTCGATCATCGCCTGAGGCCAGATACGAGCATTGAGGACGCGATCACCAACGAATTCACTGATGTTACGTTTACCCTTCACTGTGGTGACGGTAATCGAACCTTTCCAGCAGAGACTGGAACTTTGTACTGCGTATGCGTAGGTATAGTTGGCGTTAGACGTCGTCCCCCAAGAGAAGTCGTCATCGTGGAACTGAACGCCGTACTGCTCGGCAAACAGGCTGATGAATTCAGCCTTGGTCAGGACGCTGGTAGCTACCCACGGCACAACCAATGTCAGATTACGACCCTTGAACAATTTCGTGAGGTCGATACGACGGTACTTAACCGTAACCTTACCAGACACGTCACCGTTACCAGACGGCGAGACCACGACGCTGGTGTCTGGTTGGAGCGATAGACCACCGGCAGTCAGGTCACTGATAGCTAACGCCGTCGGCGCACTGTACGAAAGCGATGACATACTGAAGTCAGTCAACTTGGGATTGGACTTGAGCAGCAGTTCGAACAGCAGTTCAGCGCGAGGCTTGCGGTAGTCGGTGTCGCCAGCCGTTACTACCGCATCAGCGCTTGGACTTGTTAGTGCGTAACCGACCACCTTACGCACCTTCGTCACCTGAGCCGGACGGGTCAGCGCATAGCCCGGCGCGTTACGAATGGAAATCGTCATAGCCGATTACTCACAGATCAGGGGTGATCACCAACGATGTATTATCGATGGTGGTGTTGTCCCACTCTTTACCGCTTGGGGTGCGCGCCCAGACACTGGTCAGCGCGTTGTACTTCATAGCGGTACCAGGGATAGCGGTGCGACGGGAAGTGGTTGCCGAAGCGTCCTTCAGAGCAGCACCGAAGCGCGAGGTCGCAGTCTCGCCCTGAGCGGCCACCATGAGCTGAATCGCGTCAACCTTGGTGTTGGCAGGGATGTTCGACTTAAGACTCACCTCGAGCGCTGGAGCGCCTTGGGAGGAGGTCAGGATGCCTGGGTTCGCAACATCGATCGCGGCGTTGAGTACCTCGAGCGGGGTTTGTGTATTCGAAGGAGTCCAGCCTGTAGAAACCGGAACCGCATCGAGAGTGACAGGCCGCACCGTACGTGGGCCGAGTCGGGAAGTGAAACCATCGCCCGGTACGTCGTCGAGTACGTAGAAGTCACGATACGATACAACTGCTGGGGTGTTTGCCGTGGCGCCCTGGAGTACCAACTGGAGGTTACCGGCGGCAAGCTGAGTGCGGATGCTGGAGAGCAGGGTGGCGTTGTAGTTGATCAGGACGTTGTCTTTCCAGAACTCCACCGCACCGTTGGTGAGGTTGATAACGATCTCGATGTACGATTCGTTACCTGCGGTAAGAGTGCCGAAAAGGTTACCCATGTTCAACGTGGTGATAGCAGTGGTGCCAGGACCGTAGTCGACCCACAATGCCCAGTCGGTCAGCGAGCCGCCTACGGTCTCCAGCTTGGTGCGGAAACCAAACACGTAGGAAGTTGCAACACCGCCTACCATGTACTGACTGAGGTTCATAACCAGAAGGGTACGAACGCCAACTTGACCAGCAGCTGTGCAGAGCTTACCGTTACTGTCAACGATGATACCCTTACCGCCGGCTGGGTCGCTGACATAACGGCTGATCACATACCCGGAGTTGGCAATCCAGCTGTCCGCCACGTTCTTGGGACAGTGGTCAAAGCCAATGATGGCTCGTAACATATCTCGCTCCTTAGCGAAGGGTCCCCGAAGGGACCCGCTGGAAATCAAACCGAGTTCAGATCTTGCGGATCGTTGTAGTGTAGATAGAGCACTCCGCGAGGAGTAGTCACATCTGCACGTAGCTCGATAGCGGCGACGTACTTGTAATTCGGATTGGTCGGCAAATCGCTGCCGTTCAGGCCGTTACGCACGCACTTAGCACCACCAAGAGACCAGGTGGTGGATTGACCAGTACCATTCCACAGACCTTTACCGGACGATACGTCGACAGTGTTGAATGCCAGCACCAAAGCATCGATCTGCTCGGTGGTGAGGACAACATCGTCATCGAAGTCGATGAGAGTATCGAAGTACGGGGTCATGTCGTACGGATACATGTACAGCGCACCGTAGACTTCCTGATCGCTGGAGGTCGGGTAGTTCAAACCATCCAGAGACGTGTCAGTGATGATGTCGCTCAGACGATCACCGCCCTTCTGCACCGTGACCTGTGCGCTACCGATCCAGCCCAAAGAGCTAGACTTGGCGGTCAGTGTACCGGTATAAGTACCATTACCGTTATCAGTCATCGGACTGGAGACGATGTCATCAGCTGTCAGCGACAGCCCGGTGAAGTAACGGATACCTGCCAGGATATCTAGAGTGGTGGCTGGACTCGATGCTCGTGGTTTGAAGCCTTGGATCTTGGGCAGGATCGACAGGTCGAGACGATCGTACACCACGCGGACAGAACCTTGGTAAGTACCACCCTCTTTCGCGCTGACCCGCACTACGGTGTTCTTGGTGGTGACGTTACCCTGCCAAGAACCCTCGGTAGGGGCCGGCGTACCGAACGTTACATCGTTGAGTACGTAGGACGTGCTGTTCGCTACGTTGATGTAGTTCAGCACGTCTTGTTTGGATTCACTGATGAAAGACATGCGTCACCTATCAGAACGGATAGTTGCAGTGGAGGTACAGTTCACCTGCCGCCCACGGGCAATTGTCCGGAGGGTAGAAGATGAACAGACGGTTGAAGTCTGTCGAGTTGGCGTCTGGGAAGTTGGCGTTCGGCAAGACCACACACTGCCAGGTGAAACCGGCAAACTCACCAGGGGTAGTTTGCGAGTTACCGCCAGAGGTGATCTTGTAGTCGGTCCCACACTTGGCATTGACCGAGTTCAGCATCAACACGATCGGGGGGTAGGAGCCGGCCACTATATTGGTCTTAGCCCATGCGGTGCCGTTCCAGGTCGAGCCGGTCTGCACCCACGCCTGACTGACGTCCAGGCCGTAGCCTGCCATCGTCAATACGTCTGTGTGTTCTCCGCTGAAGTCGTTACCGCCCGGGACCAGACGACCACTTAGCTCACGCACGGTGATCATGTCTTCTAGCGACTGCTTGGTGTTCAACCACTTCAACTGGAAGGTGCCGGTGTAACCGAGCGAGGTAGCCTTGGTAGACACCGTGACGGTGGTGGTGTACTGACCATCTTCCAACACGTTACCGCGAAGGATGTTGACGTTGGTAAGATCGTCCTCGGTGAGGTTCATGCCGTAGCGCGTGTTGATGTCACCCAGCAGTTGGTACAGGGTGTACATCAGCGTACCGGTGACAGAACCTGCGGTCGACTTGAACTTCTTGATCAGAATGACCTGACCACGGAACAAAGCAGACAGGTCCAGACGACGGTAGTTGACTTCCTGACGACCGATGAAGTCACCAGTACCCGGCGCTGGCGACAGGGTGATCTTGGTGTTGTTCGCTGGCCAGGACGTGCCGGTGATTGCCGTCGGGGTACCTAGACCTACGTTGGACTGAGTCACCGGCAAAGCGAGCTGCGGGTTCGCCTCGTTGATGAGGTCATACACCAACTCTTTAGAGGGCTTCTTGTAAATAGGCATGATTAAATCTCTTCCAGGACGTTGTAGTGGAAGTACAGGTCACCCAACATCCCGCCGCTCACCACTTGACGTTGAATAACGACACGTTGGAATGCAGGGTTGGAATCGGGAATTGCTGAAGTTGGGTTATCTGTGATCCCAGCTTCAGTCCAGGCTGGAATACCCATCTCGGCACATGCCGACGAGAAGGTCACCCAATCGGCGTACCGGTTCTTGACCGGTAGCAGCGAATCGCGCAGCGACGTGAAGTCCTTCGACCAGGTCAGCATGCGCGCTGACTTCCGATAGTCCACTTGCTGAATCGGATGCTTCATCACCGGCAGGTTACGCGAATAGACCACCGAGTCCAGCCACGAACGACCGTACTCCAGATTGATAACCGCGGAACCAATGAAGCCCAACGACGTAGACTTCGCCGTGATGGTGACCTGACCGCTCTCACCGTCAGCCAGCTCAGGAGGCGTGAAGTCCTCAAGATCATCAAGGACCAACCACGCACCAGCGCTTGCGTTGAATAGATCGACCACCAGCTGCTTAGTCAATGGATCGACAGAACGCAGAGGAGTGGGACGTTCGAGCAGGTTGAGCGGGATGCGCTTGTAGAAGACTTCGTCAGTACCGTAGTAGCCACGGCCCGGGATACCTTCCAGCTCCAGCTTGGTGTTCCACCCCTCACCGGTATCGGTTTCCGGGATGCGCATGATCAGGTTGCGCTCAGTAAAGAGCTTGGGCGGCAGCTGTTCGTCGTTCAGTAACTGTCGCAGCTTCTCTGCACTATCCATCACTCACCTCACGTTTCAGGCAGGTTGTAGTGGAGGAACATGCGCCCAGCAAGTCCTAGGCACGCCGTACCGAGTTTCAACACCACCACCTTCTGGTAGTTCTGGTTGGTCTCAGGATACCCGGACGTCTCACCGACGTAGGTGATCTCGGCGCCTTCCAGCGAGTAGCGACTGGAACCAGTAGACACCCAAGCATCGCCGGTGATGTAGGCCAGCACATCCTTAACGCTGCTGAGATCGCCACTTTCACCAGTGAGGAGGATGTCCAAGGCACTGTAGCGAGCCGAGAAGTTGCGCCAGTAGCTGTAGGCGTTACCGAACGGCTTAGCCTCGTAAGGATCTGGATAGTCCAGACCGTCCAGCTTGGTCGTGGTAATAACGTCGGCAAGCAACTGTCGGCCAGGTACCACATTGAAGGTGACCGAACCTACCCAAGCGCGGGAAGTACTGAGCGCAGTCAGCGTGATAGTACCGGTACCGTTGGCGAGAACTACAGGCTCGTTTACGATATCGTCGGCCGTGAACAGCAAGCCGTAGAACTTGTTCAGCGCTAGGGCGAATGCCAGCGTGGTAGCGATGTTACTGACAGCTACTTCGTTGGGGATCAAGATCAGCAGATCTGCCAAGTTCAGACGGATGTGTTTGACAGACACCTCACCGGCGAATGGACTTGCCACCCCAGGAGAGGTGATGGTCATGCTGGTATTTACGCCGGACGCTTCAGTCGGAATGCTTGCCGGGGCCCCGAAGATGTACTCGTCACGCCCCAGCGAGACGCCGGAGTTCAGCGTCTTGATCGACTCCAAGATGGCGTCGAGTGGTTCTTTATACAAGGCCATGAGCGAGCCTCTTAGCTACGATTGAAATGGATGTACCCGTCACCAGCAAAATCAGGGAACGTGATATCCCGATGGATGATGACGTGGGTAAAGTCTTTGTTAGCGGATGGGACGTCTTTGGTAGCCTGGACAGAGATCCAAGGAGACCGCGGCACCTGTGGCCAGTTGTTGGGTAGACCGAACTTCGCCATCACCTGCCGCACGGTGCCGATGTCACGCCACGTACCGTTGATCAGCTGGAGTTGGTTTTGGAAGTCAGTGAAGTCCATCGACCACATGAACATGGCCAGAGACTTCTTACCGAGCGAAGGACTGATCGGATGCTTCATCACATCCAAGTCACGGAACACGATGGTAGCAAGGTCTGGACGTACCCGCTGATACTCGACGACAAACTGTCCCTCATACGCCGGAGACTCGGTCTTCGTGACGATGGGGATGTTGATCTGTTCGTTATCGTTCAGCCAGGTGATCGACACATCGACGACGTCGTTTTCACTGAGGTCAAGACCTAGCGTCTCGTTGATGATTGGCAGCAGTCGGTAGAGCGATGGATAGCCTACCCGGCGAATCTGTGGCTTGATGGTACCGTAGACTTTACCGATGTCGATCCGGTTGTAGTTGAAGCGCAGGTAGCCTTCGAACTTGCTGTTGTACATCGCCACCACAGGCAACGTTACCTCGCCCGGTTCGCCACCATTGACTTTGGTGATCTTACCAAAATAGAGGTCTCCTGGAGCCAACGGGGTGGGTGGACTGTTAGTGGCGTTGATGGCATCGATCAGAGCCTGCTCCGATCCGCCTGGTAACAGAAACATAGCGCATCTCCTAGCGCGGGCAGACAGGACGAGGGGAGGGGTGTGCCCTCCCCTCGTCCATGTTTGAGTCTGATCGTAGACCTATTAAGCCGGAGGCGCGTAGGTCAGACCGTTCAGGACCTTGGTCACGATGACCGAGCTCAGCGGGATGTCCTCAGCCTTCAGTTTGAAGGTCAAGCTACCGCGGTAGCAGAGCGAGTCGGCCTTGGCCACCACTTGAACGTCGAGCTCTTCGTTGGCAGCACCGGTGAATTCAGGCAGGCTGCCGTCAACGAAGTCGTCAGCGGTCAGGTTGATACCGAGGCGAGCGTTCAGCTCGGTAACGATCTCGGAGATCAGGGTGGCATCGCCAACGGCGAAGACCATGTCGCGACCAGCGCCGGAAGCGACGAAGGCGTCGGCAACGTCGGTTTGCAGATGCACGCGGTCATAGTTGATAACTTCGGCACCGCTGTAGCCGGAACCAACAACCGCGGTTACGGTGATGTCGGTGTTCTTCGCACCGGCGGACTGGGTTGGCAGACCGAAGTCAACCAGAGCTGGAGTCAGGGCGGCACCCTGAGCGGTGTTGTTGCGGTTGATGAGGGCGCAAAGCACCTCTTTAGGCGCAAGGGTCAGATTGTCGGCCATCTTCATTACTCTCGAGAGCTTTCGGGATAGGCTATAAATAGCCAATGCATAGAATTGGTTTTCCTTCTCCAACCCTATAGCATTCGTTAACATTTACGGCATATTTAGGGGAGGTCGCCCTCCCCGTCTATGCTGCATCATGCAGGTGGTGCGTAAGTGAGGCCGCTCATGACTTTGGTCTTGATGATCGCGCCCAGAGGGATAAGCTCAGGCTTGACATGGATAATGATCGAGTTAAGGAACACCAACGAGTTGGACGTCACCTTAAGTTCGATATCCTCGCCAGCAGAACCAATGGCCATGAAGTCAGGGATATCGCGATCGAAGATCTTCGACACGCCTAGGTTGATGTTGAGGCGTTCATTGATCCTTGGAAGCAACTCGGAAAGCTTGGTCTCCCCCTCGATCACAAAGTCAAGGATGTCCGGAACGTTTGGGTTTACGAACTGTGCAAGCGGCACTCGGTTGTAATAGTAGCTGTGGCTACCTTCGAGGGTTTGGCCAGGACGGGCGGTGACCACTACGACAGTGTTACGATTCACCCCAGGCTGGGGGACGTAGACATTAGGCGTACCGAACGTCACCATCGAACTGGTGAGTGGCTTACGGCCGTTGTCCTGACGAATGAGATCGACAATGATGTCGGCTTCACTCTTAGTGTAATCGGAGGCCATACACAAAATCTCGGTTGATGGATGGTCGGAAGGTCATAGAATTCACGCCTGACCAATCAGCTCCTCGTAAACACCCCCGTCGGTGATCTCTTCGCCACCAGGCTCAACGAGGCCGTTTAAGACGTTGAAGGGGAACATGGCACCGAGAGTCAGGGCTTCGGCTACAACGGTCACTGTGAGCGTTCCCAGCCACACGTAGGACGTAGGCTTGATGGTGAAGACAGCTACGTCATTAGAATAGCTGTAGTCGCTCAGGTCATCGAGGCGCAGCCAGAGGTTGTGCTTCTCTTTAAGTGCTGCGAGGATCGACGCTGGGGTGACTTCGCCAATCACCTGCGCTACTACTTCAGTTACGCCGATGTCGACAAACGCTTGCTGGATGTCGAGACGGTTGTAATAGTAGACGTGGGTCCCTTCAAGGCGAGGACCGAAGCCAGTAGCGCCGACCTTGGTGTTGAACCCACCGTCCCATTCGCCTGGGTATAGATCGGTAAAGCGGATGTTCTTAGTGGTGAGGATGAGGTCGACTTCTTCGAGCTGTGCTCGATTCGCCTCTTGGATCATCCCAATCAGAAGTTCTACACCAGTCATATCGCACCTTTATAAGAGGATTTCTCTACATCCTATTTGCAGTCAAAAAGATTTCAGTCATACATAGTCAACACGAACCTTACATCAATAGCCGAGGAGGCTAACATCATGCAACAAGTAATCACCGCTGCTAACCTGAACACCATCAAAGAAGTCATCGCTTTCGCTGCTTGCGAGCGTGTCATCATCCGCCAGAAAGTTGCCCAGCTCGAAGAGAAGCTGAACGACGTTGGCGCCTACATTGGCAACTGGGTTGGCCTGCAGGCTGACCTGGCTAAGTTGGAAGCTCTGGAAGAGCAAGCTGAAGATCTGCGCAAGTACATCTCCCGCTGTCACTTCATCGCCCTTGAAGAAGGCGAAGTCTTCCACCTGCCACAAGCTCTGGCTGCCTGAGGGTAGACTCATGGAAAACAACATCTCGATAATCGAGTTAGCTCAAGATGGGGCTGATCCAGTCAGTCCCGAAGAGCTGTTCATGATCCACTACATGTTCACCGAACACTTCAGTAATCTCGGTGAACATCAATCCATCGAAAGCGCAGCTACCCATGCTGGCGGCTGGTTGGTGGAACACCGCGACGATGTCGGTCGCAAGTGGGCAGCACGCCTTCCGGATCGGACGCTCATCGTAGCGCCCGGTCTGCGGGGTTATGTCGCTTTCGACTCCTTAGGTGAGGTCCACCTAAGCGAGCGCTATAAGAAGACGCTGATCTTCACCGAGCGTCAAGACCACGTAACTAACTTGCTGCGTAAAGCAGCAGAGGAGGGTCACCCCGTAACGTCGCTCGTTGAGTGTCTTGATATCTGCGTCAAAGAAGCCAGACGCGGACTCATGCTCTACTCGAACCTCGCGTTGCGAATGAATGAACTTGACCCGGAGAAATTCCCCCTATGAGGAATCAAACCATGTCGCAACTGTCCATCAACATCATGGGCAATCCGCTCATCCTCTGCGGGGATTCCGATCCACCCCCAGAGACGCATCGCATTGGCACTGTCCCGATCATCTTCGATCATGGCAACCCGGTGTACATCCGGATCTTCGGTAGCCTGAAGATCTACACTGACAAGAAGCAGCGCGAGGATTTCGAAAAGGAACTTCGCCGCACTTGTGAGAACCCTGCCGTGATCGAACAGATCATCGAGAACTACAACGGCAGTCTTCCACGCTCCAAACGCTTTAACCCATCGATCGCTCAGCAGAAGCGAGGCTGGTACTCAGGTCACAAGACCATTCATTGAAGTTGCACCCATCGACCGAGGAGGTCAACGTAATGGCTGTATTTAAACTCGAAGCTCGTAAAGTAGTTGTATCGGAAGCTGGCGTAACTAAGGTTCTCACCGCACCTTGCGGCGTGAGCTATCAGGAAGATGCCGAGCGTTGGACGGCTGGCGTATTGGGCGACACTGGCGCTTGGACCTCCAAGTCGTTCAGCATCAAGAAGCATGGCGCTATCGAAGCGTTTGAGATGGCGGTTGAGGCGCGTGAGGATGCAATGAACATGCTCTTCACTCGCCGCATCCTGCCGCGCATCCGCCGGGCTTACGAGATCCGTGAGATCAACGGTCTCTTCTGGGTCCGTGATCCAATCGAGAAGTGCTACAGGAAATTCACCACGCTGAAGTTCGCTGCTGAGTTCAACAGCAAATGCATCGAAGCGTGGAAGTCTCTGTACAAGTTCAACAAGGACCTGATGATCAAGGTCGACCTGGAAGGTAACTACAAACCCAACAAGGTACTGGACTCCTTTACCCGGGAGTTCCAGCGCCACGCTAAGGAGGTTGGACTATAATGGAAGAAGCAATCACGGAACTGGAACGTCAGATGAATGAGAGCATGGCGCAGCGTAGGAAACTGCGCATGCTCAGGAAGCTCGACACGTTCCTCAAGTGGACACTGATCCTCGGTATCCCCTGCTTCGTAATCCTCTCCATCGTAGCCTTGATCATGGGTGCCGAATGACCTTCACGGACGATAAGCCTAAAGACCTCACCATCACAGCTCTCGCAGCTGCGTTGGTGGTCTGTGCTAACGTGGCGCTGCTGTTCGATATCTTCGATCGCAACGCTGACTGTCTCAACAACAACCTCCGCGCCGAAGCTGGTGTTCTGCTCGACACCAACAAAGCCGGCCTGCTGGACGAATGCGCACCATGAGTACCCAACAACGCACTCTGCTGGACGCAGAAAAGATCCGTAGTCTCATGATCGAACTACAGGTTAAGCTCGATCGCAGCAAACATACGGAAGTAGGGCAGCAGGTTCTCTCTACTCCGATGATCAAAGAAAAGATCCGTCACATCGCCATCCACAACACGAGCTCTGACTACCTGACTGTAAAAGGATGGGTGGACGAACTCAATCGATTCCTATAACGACCGAGGAGGTCATCATGAAAGAAGTAACGATACTCGCCATCGGCATCTGCCTTGGGATGTACATCCGTCACCTCAAGTACAAGAATGTAGTTGAGCGTGAGGAGATGGTTGCCAAAGCTCGCGCCGAGGGTCGAGCTGAAGCTGCCGCCGCAGCAGGAGCTGCTTAAGCAATAGCAGCATAAGGACCGGGGCTTCATGCCCCGGCTCCCTCGCTTTCTTTTTTTTG
>Ga0247820_10000116_pt1 | contig 38897 bp, 34 predicted proteins | sample 13C_Glucose_Day1_2_FD_192480 | JGI IMG/M metagenome (GOLD analysis project Ga0247820, IMG submission 192480) | Soil microbial communities from agricultural site in Penn Yan, New York, United States - 13C_Glucose_Day14 | ecosystem: Environmental > Terrestrial > Soil > Agricultural land | place...
TGAATCACACCGAGGGTGGCTTCCCTCAGCAGGGTTGTACCTTCCTCCCTGCTGCTTTCGCCGACCCGGAATTCGTCTCTCATCCCCTCTTCGGAGCTGCTCTGCCGCCCAAGCAGGTGAGCGGCCACTTGAGTGGGAGCGCAAATCCCACCGACATCACGGCGCGCCTCCGCACCCCCTTCGAAGTCAACTGGGGATGGATGGCGAAGTTCGACCACGACTTCCTGGGCCGGGAAGCCCTCGAGGCGGAGGCTGCCGCACCGCGCCGCAAGACGGTGGTCCTCAGGTGGAACAAGGAAGACGTACTCGACGTGTTCGCGTCGCAGTTCGAGCCCGGGGAGGAATACCGGCACTTCGAGTTCCCGACGACGCCGCAATCACCAGCGGGCGACCATGCGGACATCGTCACCAAGGACGGCAAGCAGGTGGGTATATCATCGCTGGCCGTCTACTCCTACTACTTCCGCGAGATGATCTCCCATTCCACCATCGACATTGAACTCGCCGAGATCGGCACTGAAGTCGTCCTGCACTGGGGCAACCACGGCGAACGAATCAAGCAGATTCGCGCGACGGTGGAGCGGTTCCCCTACCTCGACCTCCCGGCGAACAAGGATGTCGATCTGGAGTCGTTTCCGTCAGGAGTCGTCGCGCACTGAGTGCATGACCGACTCCGACCTACTCGTCCCGTCACACGATCCTGGCGGCGACGACCACTTCACACGAAAGGACAACAGCACGATGTCACGAACCAGTCGCGACGTGGTCGACCTCGGCACTTTGATCGTGCAAGGCGACGACCGTCAGGGAATCGTCGCGGCGGTCTCGTCCTTGCTCGCGAAATACGGCGCGAACATTGTCTCACTGGACCAGCACTCGACCGACCCTGCCGGCGGCAGATTCTTCCAACGCACGACGTTCCACTTGGAGGACCTACCGGCACAGATTCCGTCCCTGTCCGACGAACTCGACAACGTTCTAGGCATGTTGGGACAGTCGTACAGGTTGACTGAAGCTCGCAAGCCGAAGCGCGTCGCCATCATGGTGTCCAAAACGGATCATTGCCTCCTCGACCTCCTATGGCGGCAGCGTCGTGGCGAAATCCACATGAACGTGGGGATGGTCATCGCGAACCATCCCGATCTCGGGGACGACGTTCGCGGATTCGGCATTCCGTTCATCCACATCCCCGTAAACCGGGCGTCACGGGCACAGGCGGAGGCGGAGCAGTTGAAGCTTCTCACCGACAACGTCGATCTCGTTGTCCTCGCTCGCTACATGCAGATTCTGTCCGGTGATTTCTTACAACAGGTGGGAGTGCCGGTAATCAACATTCATCACTCATTCCTGCCCGCTTTCATCGGTGCGGGGCCGTATCAGAAGGCGAAAGATCGAGGCGTCAAACTGATCGGCGCCACGGCCCACTACGTGACCGAGGACCTCGACGAAGGGCCGATCATCGAGCAGGACGTCGTGCGGGTCTCGCACGTGGAGACTGCAGCTGAGCTGCAACGAAGAGGTGCGGACGTTGAGCGCCAGGTGCTTTCTCGCGCCGTTGCCTGGCACTGCGAGGACCGGGTAATCAGAGACGGGAACCAGACCGTTGTCTTCTGATTCTCGTCTAACCACGGTAGGAGAGGGAGTCGGCATGTCGGCCCGATTGCTGAACGGCCGCGAGGTGTCGCGAGTCATGCGCGAAAAGCTTGGGACCCAGGCACAGCAATACTCGAGGGACTTCGGTCGGCGTCCGGTTCTGGCGACGGTACTGGTCGGCGACGACCCCGCCTCGCACACCTACGTGCGTATGAAAGCCGCTGCCTGCACCGAGGTCGGTATCGAATCGCGCCGAGTGCATCTCGACGCGGGGTTGAGCACGAATGCTGTCTGCGCGGAAGTTCGGGCGCTGTCTGAAGATCCCAATGTAGATGGGATTCTTCTGCAGCACCCGGTGCCACCCGGAGTGGACGAACGCGCTGCGTTCGACGCCATCGATCCGGCGAAGGATGTCGACGGTGTCACCCGAGACTCGTTCGCGGCCATGGCATTGGGAACCGCGGGCTTCGAATCCGCAACCCCCGGCGGCATCATGAGATTGCTCGATTCGTACGCCATTGCACTCAGTGGGCGGCACGCAGTCGTGATAGGTCGCAGCCCGATCCTCGGCAGACCGATGGGAATGCTTCTGCTGGCTCGTGACGCGACGGTAACCTACTGTCACTCACGCACTGCGGATCTGAGCTCCCACGTCGAGTCGGCCGACCTAGTCGTGGCGGCGGTGGGGTCCCCCGGACTGGTCCGAGGCGAGTGGATCAAACCCGGTGCTGTCGTGATCGACGCAGGCTACGCGGACAACAAAGGTGACGTCGACTTCGACTCGGCGTCTCGCAAGGCGTCATACATCACGCCTGTGCCAGGGGGCGTCGGCCCGATGACCATCACCACGCTGTTGGAGCAGACAGTCCGCGCCGCGCGAGAGCGCTCCATGAGCTGATCGATTTGTCCGGGTGTTCTCGTGCAGCGAGACGACTGCCGGAACGGAAATCCTCGTTCTTGCGCCGACCTGTACGCGCCTTGCCGATTCTGGTTGTCGTCGTCGTTGTCATGCGGCAGCGCGAGAACCGCCCACTGCAAAACGCTGTCCACGTCAGTGCGGTAGGTCGGCTTGTTCAAGAATCGAGGTCATCGCTTACTCAGGCCAATCCGGCGCCGGCGCGTTCCGAACGGGACCACACAACTGAGATGGACGCCTCGGCTCGTGGGATCGGCGATATCCTGGGGGAACATCGTCGAGAGGTGAGCAATGTGGCGTTCGTTGGCCGTGCCTCGAGCGGGATGAATCGATGTAATCGATGACTGATGTCGATCCGTTCGCGACGCAGCGCGACGTGGCCGGTTCGGTCACGGCGGAGCTGGCTGCTGCCGGATTCGAGGACGCCCAAGAGATCGGCAGCGGAGGGTTCGGCGTCGTCTACCGCTGCACGCAGGCTGCGCTCGACCGCACCGTAGCGGTGAAGGTCCTCACCGTGGACCTCGACGAGGAGAATCAGGCACGGTTCCTGCGCGAACAGCGCGCGGCAGGAAGGTTGACCGGACACCCCAATATCGTCAACGTTCTCCACGCCGGTGTGACCGACAACGGTCGCCCCTTCATAGTGATGCCGTACTACCCCCAGGATTCTCTCGATGCGCAAATCCGACGTCGCGGACCGCTTCCACTGGACGAAGCGCTGCGGCTCGGAGTGAAAGTAGCGGGCGCCCTGGAGACCGCGCACCAACTGGGAATCCTTCATCGCGATGTCAAGCCCGGGAACATCCTGTTCACCGACTACGGTGAGCCGGCGCTGGCAGATTTTGGGATCGCCCACATCTCTGGCGGGTTCGAGACCACTGCGGGCATTGTGACGGGTTCACCGGCGTTCACCGCCCCCGAGGTCGTGGCCGGCCAACCAGCCAGTCCGGCCGCCGACGTCTACGGTCTCGGTGCGACACTGTTCGCCGCGATGACCGGGCACGCAGCGTTCGAGCGCCGGAGCGGAGAGCAATTGGTCGCCCAGTTTCTCAGGATCACCACAGAACCCGTCCCGGATCCCTGCGAGCACGGCGTTCCGCACGATGTCGGTGCGATTATTGAAGTTGCCATGTCCGCAGACCCGGGGCGTCGTCCGTCCGTCGCGGAACTGGGTCAGCAACTCGAGACTTCCCAGCTTCACCACGGGTTCGCGGTCGACAAAATGGCCCTGCGCACCGAAACGGGAGTGACACAAGAACATGAAAGTAGCCCGCCGATACGCACACATTTGCCCGCGGCAACAGATACGTTAGCCGGACGCCGGGGGTCCCCCACAGGTCGTCTGCCCCTGGAGTTGACCAGCTTCGTTGACCGCCGCACCGAACTAGCAGAGGCGAAGAACGCGCTGTCGACCTCGCGACTGGTGACGTTGACTGGGATCGGTGGGGTCGGCAAGACCCGGCTGGCGTTGCGGGTCGCCACCAAACTGCAGCCCGATTTCCCTGACGGTGCGTGCCTGGTCGAGCTAGGTGAGCTTCGTGACGAGTCACTGTTGGTGGGCATGGTGGCGAGTGCGTTGGGACTACGCGACCAGTCGACGAAACCAATACACGAGGTACTCGTCGACTTCCTCGTCCCCCGCAAACTGCTACTGATACTGGACAACTGCGAGCAGATTGTGGATGCGGTGGCCGAGCTCACCGAAACCCTGCTACGCAGCTGCCCCGAGCTTCGGATCCTCGCGACCAGCCGTGAAGCACTCGACATCGGCGGGGAAGTGGCGCAGCTGATCCCGCCGCTGCCTGTACCGGATCCCGATCACCTGCCCAGAGGGCTGCCCCGCAATGACGCGGTAACGTTGTTCGCCGAACGGGGAGCCGCCGCCGTCCCGGGGTTCGCAGTCACCGAGGCCAACAAGGTCACCATTGCCCGGATCTGCCGGCGCCTGGACGGGTTGCCCCTAGCGATCGAATTGGCTGCGGCCCGGATGCGGGTGATGACGCCCGAGCAGATCGAGCAGCGGCTGACGGACCGTCTCGCGTTGCTAACGCGCGGCAGCCGGAACTTACCTTCACGGCAGCAGGCGTTACGGATGTGCATCGACTGGAGCCACGGATTGTGTATGCCGGTCGAGCAACGGGTGTGGGCTCAGCTGTCAGTGTTCGCCGGCAGCTTCGAAATTGATGCTGCAGAACAGGTGTGCGGCGGTACCCTGACATCGGAGGCGCTACTCGATACCGTGACCGGCCTGGTCGACAAGTCGATTGTGACCCGGGTGGAGTCGGGCGACACGGTACGGTTCCGGATGCTCGATACCGTGCGCGACTACGGCCGCGAAAAGGCGCACGAGACCGGTCAATATCCCGAACTCTCCCGCCGACACCGAGATTGGTACGAGCAGTTGGTGATCAAAGCTGAAGGTGACTGGATCAGTCCCCGACAACTCGCGTGGATCAACAGACTCGCGCTGGAGCAGCCGAATCTGCGAGAGGCGCTTGAATTTTCGGCGTCCGATAGTCCCGAAGCCGGAATTCGCATCGCAGCCGCGCTCTACCACTACTGGTATACCCGGGGGTTGTTCAGCGAGGGGCGGCGCTGGCTCGAGCGCCTCCTCGCCTGTCAGACCGGCGCACTTACCCGAGACAGGGCCAAGGCGTTCTTTGCGTGCAGCCTCCTGGCCGGCGTGCAGGGCGATCTTCGCGCCCAGGCCGCCTTGGTAGAGGAGTGTCGCACTCTCGCCAGCCAGACGACCGACCCGATGCTACACGCTCACCTCGATCTGGCCGCGGGGGCCTTAGCACTGTTCAGTGGAGATCTTCCCGGCACACGCTCGCATTTCGAGAATGCCATCGAGGCGGAAGCCACACAGGGAGACCTCACCTTCCAAGTCATTGCTCTCGGCCCCCTTGGAACGACTTACGCACTACTGGGCGATACGGAGCGGGCCATCGAATGCTACGAGCGCCTCCTCGCGATCACCGAGTCGCGGGGAGAATTCGTGTATCGGTCGTATGCAATGTGGGCGTTGGCTGTTGCGGTTTGGCGGCACAATGACCGCGCGCGAGCGGTACGGCTACTCGAGCAGGCACTGCAACTCGGTCGGAAAGTTAAAGACTGGTTGAGCACCAGCTGGTGTCTGCAAGCGCTGGCATGGATCGCAGCCGAGGAACACAACCCCCGCCGTGCGGCCGTATTGTTGGGAGCCGCAGAGCAGCTGAGCCGATCGGTGGGAAGTCCAACAGTGGTGGTATCCGCCCTGGTGGTCTACCAGGAGGAGTGCGAAAAGCAGACCCGCCAGGCGATGAGCGGGCAGGCGTTCGCCACGGCCCACGAGCGCGGTGGGGCACTCGGTTTCGACGCTGCCGTCGCCTACGCGCTGGGCGAGCAGGTTCCGCCGACATCGATATCCGCTCCTAGCTCGACGAAACTGACGAAGCGGGAACATGAGGTCGCCGAATTGGTCGCCGAAGGGTTGACCAACAAGGAAATCGCTGCTCGCCTTGTCATCTCGCCACGCACCGCGCAGGGGCATGTCGAACACATCCTGACCAAGCTGGGATTCGGCTCACGCGCACAGATCGCGGCATGGGTCGTCGAATCGCACAATAGGCCCTCCTGAACCACCGACCGACACTGGACTGCTGAATGCCGGCCTGGCGTACAGACAAGATCGACGATGCCGCGGTCGAACGCGCTTGTCGCGTAGCGCAGATGAATCGGCTACAACACCGCACGTCCTCCTGTGTCAAGCCCCTAGATCGGAATCCGCGGTGTCATTGGGGTTGGTGGCACCAATTACCTCACTGGCTCTCTCGGCACCGAGTACATAACGTACGGGCTAGAGTCTGGTCCTGGATTGTTGGTCGTGCTCGGGCATGTGGTGACATGGGGATACGCGCATTCGAATCGCGGCCTCCGGTTCCCACTTCCACGCTCGTATGAGGAGGAGCGGCACGTGACTGCGATAGTGCTCGCGGGACCGGGTAGCGCCAGACAACGCGAAGGGCACGCTCTCGGCCGACCGCGGAGTGCCTGCCCTTCGTCCGTATGTGTCGCGTAGGTCAGTGCTGGTATGTCGCCAGGTCTCGGTCCTTGCTCTCCTTCGTCAGGACAATGAACACTGAACTGACCACGGCGAGCGCGATCATGTAAGCCGCCACCAGGCCTGTGCTGCCGTCCGTAGCAGCCTGCAACGACACGAGGATTACGGGGGTGAAACCCGCGCCGAGGAGCGTGGCTGCCTGGTAGCCGAGAGAGGCACCCGTGTACCGAGCGGATGTGCCGAACTGTTCGGCGATGTACGCAGCCATCGGCCCGAAAGTCGCCGACTGGAACACGCTGAAGCCCAACACGAAAGCGAGTGCTACCAGTACCACGTTCCCGGAGGACAGCATGGACAGGATGGGGACGACGAACACCGCGAACCCGGCGAGGCCGGCCAACATGACCGGCCGACGGCCGATTCTGTCCGAGAGGCGCGCGAATCCCAGCAGTGCGAAGATGGCGATGAATTGGCAGATCGCGAAACCGATGAGGACGTCCGACCGTGTAGCACCCGACCTCGTGGCATAGCCGATGGCGAATGTCGCGAACATGATCTGTATCGCGACGCTGGCCATGCATCCCCCGGCCACGAGGACGACGTTCTTCGGACGGCGCAGGATGCTCATGAGCGGCGGCGGCGGCGGCGTGACCGGGACAGTGGCGGAATCGCGCTCTGTGCGCCGCGCCAAAGCCTCTTTGAAGACTGGGCTCTCCGAAACTCGACTTCTGATGAAGAGACCGAGCGCGAGGAGGACAGCGGAGAGTAGGAACGGGATGCGCCAGCCCCACAGGAGGAAGTCCTCCTCGGGCAGCACGGCCACGATCGCGAGTGCGATGGTGCCCAGCAAGGAACCGGTGGGTGCTCCCGCGTTGGTGAATGCCGCGGCGAATCCGCGTCCGCGTCCACCGACGTGTTCCAGCGACATCAGTGTGGCGCCGCCCCACTCGCCTCCGATGGCGATGCCTTGGCTCACGCGTAGCAGGACGAGAATGATCGCGGCCCAAGAGCCGATGGCTGACGCAGGAGGAACGAGCCCGATCAGGAACGACGCGCTGCCCATCACCGTCATCGAGACGAGCAACATGGACTTTCGGCCATATCGGTCCCCGAAGTGACCGAAAATTATGCCGCCGAGCGGGCGCGCGAGGTATCCGGCGGCGAACGTCCCCAGGGATGCGATGGTGCCGGCTACAGGCGTGAGATCGGAGAAGAAGACGGGCGCGAACACGATCGCCGCAGCAGTCGCGTAAAGCAGGAAGTCGTAGTACTCGATGGTGCTGCCGAGGTAACTCGACAGCACCACTCGTCGAATCTCCTTCTTCTTCGTGTCGGCGTCGGTGACGAGCGGCGGGTCCATGCTGGGAGTTGGTCGTAGTGGGGTCGGATCGACGGGTGAGCTCATGGTGCCTTCCTTGTGGGGAGTTCGAGGGCGCGCGCTGCTGCGTAGTGATCGCTCGAACCGGAGGCAACGGCGGCGGGAGACAGTCGCGGGCCGCGGTGCGCCGGCCGCCCCCGCCCGGCTCGGATGCTGCCGCCGGGCGAGCCGAAGGTGACGGACATCTGGTGAGAGAAAGTGGTGCCGAGACCCGTGTTTTCAGGAGATGGCGGCGTCGATCTTGTCGTAGCGGACCTCACGCACCCGCTCCATTACGGAACGGAGCGGCTCTGGGGCACGCCCGGTGATTTGCTTTACGTGATGGCTCAGAAGAGCCTGGTAGCCCTGTGCGACAGCCACTTCGGCGGAGACAAGTTCGTCGCTGGCCCATAGGTGCCCGTCCGGGCTAGGGGGCATGTTCGGATCGTAGGTGCGGGGAATCCCGATCGAGTCGAAGAATGCCAGCCGGTCGCGTTCGGTGATCGGTTGATACTCGATCGGTGTCGAGTGGATCTGCGCGCCGAGGGCTGCGATCTGATGAAAGTCCAGCAATTCCGGGCCTGTGATTTCGTAGACCGCGCCGACGTGGCGGGCGGGGTCCATGAGACAGGCGGCAGCGCTACGCGCGACGTCGCCCTTCGCAACGGGAGCCAGAAGCCCATCCCCGGTTGCCTGGGCCAAGATTCCTGACGGCACGGCGGGTGCCACCAGGATGTTGCTGACGATCTCCGCGTAGAGGGCGTTCCGCAGAATGGTGTACTTGAGCCCCGACGCGCGGAGATCCAACTCCGTCTGATGGTGGTCGATAGCGGACAGCGCAGGATTGCCCGGCTGCACACCGCCGACCGAGGTATAGACGATGTGACCGACGCCTGCCTTTTGAGCTGCTTCGATCGCGCCGCGATGCTCGGAAATTCGACGTCCGAGGTTGAGGCCGCTGATGAGGAAGAGTGTGTCGCCGCCTACGTAGGCTTCCTGGACAGAGGCTGGGTGCTGGTAGTCGCTATGCCGGATCTGCACAGTGTCGGAAGCGAGGCCAGCCAGTTTCTCCGGTGTGCGGGTGGTGAGGATCAGCTCCCGGTGCGGATCGGCTGCGAGCAATAGGCCCGTTACCCTCCGGCCTAGGTCACCCGATGCTCCGCTGATGATAATTCGACTCATGTGCACTCCTCGTATGCACGGCCCTGATCCGCTGGGCCGCCTTCGCTCAAACTGGTTGTGATGCAAGCTACATCGGACCACCGTCTGTGGCGTGGGTCCACATCCAAAATTGTCGTCGTTGTCATGCGCGGTGAGTATCGACCGCAGCCGATGTGTTTGGCGTATGAGGTCCGCAAACTTTGTGCCATTGCGACGAGGCGGTCGGCATCACATGCTGGTGTGGTCCGACGTGATCGCAGTCACTAGCAGCAGCCTGATCGCGTCCTACCGAGTGAAGAGAGACATAACATGGCACAGCTCGCCAGCACGGAACTGCCGGATCGCGACAAGATCCAGGTCTCGGATGCCGACCTCGTCGCCCGGGCTGCGGCCCTCGTCCCGCTCATCCGCGAGTACGCGGAACAGGGAACCAAGGACCGCCACATCGCACCCGAGGTGATCGACGCAATCTCGGAGGCGGGCTTGTTCCATCTCATGGTTCCCACGCGCTGGGGAGGCCAGGGAGCGTCGTTCAAGACTGCGGTCGACGTGACCGCCGAAATCGCCCGCGGTGACGGCTCGACCGGTTGGGTCACCGCACTCATGATGGTGGCGACCGGCTTCGCTAGCACGTTCTCCATGCAGGCGCAGGAAGATGTGTTCGGGGTGAACCCGAACGCGAGGATCTGCGGGATCTTCTCCCCGGGTGACCGCAGCGAGCCCGTCGAAGGGGGCTACCTGATGAGCGGCCGCTGGCCCTACGCCTCGGGCTCCTTCGCCGCCCAGTGGGCCAGCCTGACGATCACGCTGGAGGATGGTGAGCAGGGAATGGCGCTCGTCCCCGCAGAAGCCTTCACCATCGAACCGACGTGGTTCGTCGCCGGCATGCAGGGAACGGGTAGCGACACCGTTGTGGTCAAGGACCACTTTGTCCCGGAGTACCGCGTGCAGCGAGTGAAAGACATGTTCGCGTCGAACTTCCGCTCTCCGTTCACCGAGGAGCGGACGGCATCGATGCCCTTCAACGCCGTTGCCGCCGGCATTCTGGTTGCGCCGCAGATCGGACTGGGACGTCACGCCCTCGAGTTGACACGCGCGAAGCTTCCGCTGAAGCCGGTCGCGTACACGGCCTACCGCCAAGCCAAGGAGTCGCCTACCCACCAGATCGGTGTCGCGAAGGCGGCCACCAAGCTGCGCCTTGCCGAGATGTTGATGGCTGGCATGTGCTCTGACATCGACACCGCCGCCGAAAGCCACCAGCTGCCCAACTTGGAGGTGCTCGCGCGCATCCGCAACGACACAGGCGTGGTGGCGGAGCTGGTCAAAGAAGAGATCGACTACCTCCTCACCGCGAACGGTGCCGGCTCGTTCGCCGACGTCAACGTGCTCGGACGGGTGTGGCGCGACAGCGAGACCGCGGCCCGGCACGCACTCGTGACACCCGAGATCGGGCGCGAAGCGTACGGACGTCAGCTCCTCGGAAACGATGATCCGACCATCGGATTGTGAGATGACGATGACCTCCGCCGTCGAAGGGAAGGTGTCCGATGTGCTGAGCCCAGCCGATTACAGACGGGTCATGAGTCACGTCCCAACCAGCGTCTCGATCATCACCGCGATGACCGACGCGGGACCCACCGGAATGACGGTGGGTACCTTCACCTCCGTCTCGCTCGACCCGCCGTTGGTCGCGTTCTACGTGGACCAGGGTTCCACGACCTGGCCGGTGCTGGCTGAAGCCGAGTACTTCGGAATCAACATCTTGAGGTCGGGATGCGGAGATGTGTGTCGGGCGTTCTCGCGACGTGGGCAGGATCGCTTCGCCGGTGTGGTGTGGCAGCCCTCAGATCGGGGAGTGCCCCTCCTTGAGGACGCGATCGTCACCGTGGAGTGCTCGCCGCACCGCGTCGACCGCATCGGTGACCACCTGCAGGTAGTGGGTGAAGTCGAGGATCTCATTCAGCAGGGAATCGACGAGCCGTTGATTTTCCTGCGGGGCGGTTTCGTCGACATGTCGGCAATTGCCGGCCGGTCGGTGGAGGCGTGATCTCCGAGCACCTCGAGATCCAGCTCCGTCCGGGAGCCGGCGGCGATCTCGAGGCAGCTTTCGACGAGATCCGGTCGCTGCTTCTGGCAGCGCCGGGATGCTCGGAGGCAACCTTGTCTCGGAGCGTGGATCGGGACGAGACGTATCTCCTTCGCGCTTTGTGGAACCGCGTGGAGGATCACACCGAGTTGTTCGCCGCGTCCGCTGCCGGAACGCGCGTCCGCGAGTTGATTCAGCCGCTGTGCGCTGCCGTACCACGGGTCACGCACTACGAGCACTGACTCCGCCGCGCCGTCGGGGCGGTCTCGCGTGGCGCCCTGGCATACGCAAAAGCTATGACCGGTCCGCCATATTGATATTTGTCGGATAGCTCATCCGGGTCAAGAATGTGGTGTACGACATACCGACCGCTCCTGCAGCTCAGGCGCAACGGTCGCAGCCATCCCAATCACGAAGGATTCTCGCGATGATCGAGGTCAAAGTAGATTTCGCGCGGTGTGACGCGAACGGCACCTGTGCCGCCCTCATGCCCGATGTGTTCCAGATCGCCGACAACGGCCTACTCGAGCAGGTCGCGACGACCGTGCCGGCCGACCGGGACCAGGATCTCGACGAAGTTATCCTCTGCTGCCCGATGGGGGCGATCTCGCGCGCATGAGCACACTTCACGCTTTCGACCCGTTTGCACCCGACTCGCCCAGCCACACCGGTGGTTCCGCGGACGGCGCGTCGCTCGTACAGGGCGACTACGGATACGCCGTTCTCGACTTCGACCTCGCGACCAAGGTTCTTCGGGACACCCGTTTCATCAATGCCGCCCTGACGTTGATGGAACAGTTCGGCATCACCGACGGGCCCGTCCATGACTTCCGTGCCAAGAGTCTGATCATGGCCGAAGGCCCCCGACACATGCGGCTCCGAACCCCGTTGGCGCGCTTCATGGGTCCCACCACGGTCGAAGACATCCGCGCGGTCCTGCGCGGCATCCTCGAAGACATCGATCCGGGAAAGGACGCCGCCGGACCTGTCGATTTCCACGCGGCCGTCGACCAGAAGATCCCCGCGAGGGTGTACTGCCACTTGGCGGGCGCGCCGGCCGAGGACGCCCCTGTCGTGGCCAGTCTGTCTGCGCGGACACTTGCTCTACTGCAAAGGGATCCGAGTCTTACCGAGTCAATACTCAAGGCCTACGACGAATTGTTCGATTACCTTGGCGACCTGATCGCGCGCAAGCGGCAGGCCGGACTCGGTGACGACATGCTGTCTTTCCTCATTCGTCAGGAGGCCGAAGGAAAACTGACCTCCGAGGAACTGCTCAGCGAAGCGACGGCGATGCTCGAAGCCAGCTCCGTGAACACGGCACACCAGACCGGTCTCGTGGTATGGACGCTGCTCCGTGACAGGGCGGCATGGGCCAGGCTCGTCGAGGATCAGTCGCTGATCCCGGCCGCCGTCGTCGAGGCCTGCAGGTTGTACCCCCGCCCCGGCATCGTCAGCAAGATCGCGTCGGTCGACATCGAGCTCGACGGCACGGTCATTCCCGCCGGGTCCGACGTGCACGTCGCCGTCTGGTCGGCGAACCGCGATCCAGAGCGTTTCGCGCAGCCCAACGCGTTCGACCTCGATCGAGAGCGAAACCAGCCGTTGACGTTCAGCACCGGTCTGCACGGATGCCTGGGTCAGAGCCTGGCGAAGGTCGAGATGGAAGAAGTGGTGCGCTACCTTTTGAACCACTACCCCCATGCCAGAGTCGTGGAGAACGGAACCGACATCGGACACGCCGGCGGCAGGTGGCTGGTCGGATCTCTGGCCGTGGACCTCAATCCCTCAACGACGGCGACGACATCGTGACGAGCGACTCCCCGTCGCTGACCGAGCGGCTCGCGACGTTCTGGGCTCGAACAGGCTACGACGATCTGCCGAAAGACGTCGTCGACGGAATCAAGGACCACATCCTCGATACCTTGGCCGTCGCCCTGGTCGGCACGACAACTCCCGAAGTGAGCGGTGTCGTCGACGCGCTGTCACGCTTCTCGGCCGGCGATGCCGGCAGCCTGGTGTGGGGGACCGGCACACGCCTCACCCCGGCGCACGCAGCCCTGGTCAATGGAACTTCCGCGCACGCCAGAGATTTCGACGACGGAGGCGGGCCCGGTCACGCGGGGTCGACCGTACTGCCCGCGGCGCTCGCGGTGGCCGAAAAAGCAGGGAGTACCGGTCGGCAGGTCATCGCCGCCACGGTCGCCGGTTACGACATCGGGTATCGAACCCTGCAAGCGGTCGGCGGATTCGCAGCACACACAGACCGAGGATGGCATTCGAGCGGCACGATGGGCAGCTTCGCCGCGGCGGCAGCGGCAGCGAAATGCCTCGACGCGGATAAGAATGCCTTCGCCGATGCACTGGGAATCGCCGGATCGTTCACCGGTGGGGTGTGGGCATTCATCGACGACGGTGCCTTGACCAAGCGTCTGCACCCGGGCAAAGCGGGTGAGACGGGTGTCGACGCCGCCGTGCTGGCGACCGGGGGAATCACCGGCCCCCGGCGAATATTCGAAGCGAAGTGGGGCGGCCTCTACGCTGTTATCGCCGGCGGCACCGGCCATACCGATCGGGCGCTGACTGGACTGGGGACGGACTTCAACGTCGCCTCGTCGTACCTCAAGCCCTACGCGTGCTGCCGCGGTTGCCATTCGGCCGTCGACGTGATGAAGGACCTCGTGACGAATCGGGGCCTGACGCCGGAAAACGTTCGCTCCATAGTGATCACTGCAGGTACGACCGCGGTGAACATGCTGTCGGTGTACCCGATCGACACCGTGTTCGACGCCCAATTCAGCCTTCCCTACGCGGTGAGCCTCGCGCTGTGCGCAAGCGCCCTGGGACTCGATGACTACGACCCACCACGGCTGAACGATCCGCGGATCGCCGCGACTTTCGCCAAGGTCTCCATGCGCGTCGACGACGCCATCGAGATCGAGGACGGACCCCGGTTGGACATCGAGTTGACCAACGGCGAAACCCTCGTCGTCGAGGCCGGGAACCCGACGTATGCACGTGGGTCCGCTCAGAACCCGATGACACACGACGAGGTCGTCGCGAAGGCAACGCTCTTGCTCGAACCTCTCGGAGGCGACATCGCCTCCCGGTTGGTGGCCGCCGTCGAGGCACTCGACGACGCACCCAACCTGTCCGAACTGCTGTCCGTTCTCGCCGCCGAAAGGGTGCCGACCCCATGACTTCCCCAGACAAGATCGCACGCACGGAGGTCATCTCGGCCGAACCGGTTGAGGCGATGGCTGCGCTGCTGGACATCGATGTTCCTCATGCGATCGGTGACACGGTGCCACCGATCTGGCATTGGCTCCACCTGCTTCCCCGCGACGCTGAGAGCGACCTCGGTGAGGATGGCCACCCCGTTGTCGGTATCCCCGCGCCTCCCGGCGGTGGACGCCGCCGGATGTTCGGTGGTGGCCGCGTCACCGCCTTCGGCAGTCTACGTATCGGCGAGCCCGCCACGAAGGTGACGTCCATTGCCAAGTCCGTGGACAAGGTGGGACGCACCGGCGCCCTGACGCTCGTCACGGTTCTGCAGGAGATCACGCAGGGCGGTGAACTGATCATCCGCGAGGAGCAGGACATCGTCTACCGCGAGGGAGGGTCGACCCCGCTTCCCACGCCTGCTCCGTCGTCGGCCCAGGTGAACGGCCCCACGCTGTCCCTCGCCGTCGACGAGAAACTGTTGTTCCGTTTCTCGGCACTGACTTACAACACGCACCGCATTCACTACGATCTCGATTGGTGCCGCCGAGAGGGATACGACGGCCTGGTGATCCATGGGCCGTTGCTAGCCTTCATGATGGCCGAGCACATGCGTCGACAGGACATCTCGTTGCAGGGCAAAACATTCGGATACCGTTTGGTGTCGCCGATGACCCGCCCGCAGACCTTCACCGTGGTTCCGCACGTCGACGGCCTGGAACGCGGTGCCGAAGCACACAGCGCCGCCGGTGTCGTGTGCGCCACCAGTACGGTGACGGGGAGCTGATCGCTATGTCCACCACAACGGACGTCCTCATCGTCGGAGGATCGGTCGCCGCTATCCGCGCGGCCGAGACCGTTACCCGGCATGCGCCCGACCTCGGCGTCACCATCGTCAGCGACGAAGCGCATCCCCCATACGAGCGTCCTCCGCTCTCGAAGATCGGGCTCGGCGACGACCTGGATCTCGCGGCGTTGACGTATCCGTCCGTGGCGGATCTGCGCGCACGGGGGGTCGAGTTCGCTCTGAACACCCGTGCCACCGCACTGGACGTGGCGGGTCGCCGCGTCGTCACGTCGAACGGCGAGGTCGAGTATGGAGCCGTCGTCATCACCACCGGGTGCGATCCCATCTTCCCGGAGATGTTCCGCGGGCTGCCGGACGTGTTCGCGCTCAGGCGATTCCAGGATGCACAAGCCTTGCGTGCCGCGGTGTCCGATCACACCAAGTCAGTCGCTGTGATCGGAGCCGGATTCATCGGCGGCGAGTTCGCGGCGACGTTGGTCAAGGACGGCCGCGATGTCACGATCGTCGACCTCGCGGAGAAACCCCTCGGGCGCTTCGGCGACCAGGTTGCGGCGGCTTATGCAGCCCTGCACCGTGAGTCGGGAGTGACACTGCGCCTAGGTGACGCGGTCGTCGGCGTCGAGGACAGTTCGGATGGCCGCGTGCTCCGTCTCGCCGGGGGTGACACCGTACCCGCGGACGTCATCCTCGTCGGTATCGGCGTGCGCCCGTCGACCGAATGGCTGGAGAATTCCGGAATAACCCTGAACAACGGTGTGGAGTGCGACGCGCACTTGCGCGCAGCGGATCGTGTGTACGCGGCCGGTGACCTCGTGCGCTGGCCGAACGGTCGGTTCGGTACCTCGATGCGCGTCGAGCACTGGACCAACGCTGCGGAGCAGGGGCGTGTCGCGGGAACGAATGCTGCCAATACGGTGTCCGGGCTGCCGCCCGTGGAATGCGTCACCGTTCCGTACTTCTGGTCGGATCAACACGGTGTCCGCATCCAGTTCTCAGGGTTTCTGACCGGTGCCGAGGAGATCGTCGCGAGTAAGGAACCGGGCGGTTCGCTGTTCGTGTACAAGCTCGGCGACACCGTGACCGGAGTGTTGGCATTCGAACGTCGCGCGGAATTCGTCAGGATTCGGGCGATGCTGCGACGCGAAACCCGCTGGGACACAGTTCAGGGAATGCTACCCGTCGGGTCCTCGCTCGTCTGATCCGGGCTGGTGGGGTCGTGGTTATCGAGGTTCCGGATAATGTCGCCGAACCGTTCGGCGACGGGGGTGATGACGCCGTCTCGGCGGCTCACCACGCCGAGCGGAAGGTCCGGCCATCCCTCTTCGACGGCAACTTTCGCCACGCCGGGATGCTGTTCGGCCAGCTCGCGACTCAGAACGGACACCCCGACACCGGCAGTAACGAGACTGGCGGCCGTTTCGACGGTAGGCACGGATATCACCGACGCCGGGCTGCCTCCTGCTGTTGCGAACCGGTCGTCCAGCAGCCGGGACAAGCTCCGTGCGCCCGGTAACCGCGACGGAAGGACCCACCGTTCGTGTCGGAGGTCGGACAGGTGCACTCGGTCCTGCGTCGCGAGCCACGATGAGCGCGGCACGACGAGAGTCAGCGACGAGTGGGCGATGATCGTCATGGAGAACGCGACATCGTTGATCGTCGGCAGCGGCTCCTCGGCGAGAACGGGCACGACAGCGAGGTCGAGATACCCGGTAGCCAGGTTCTCCAGCAGCACTTGGGGATTGGCATCGGTGAGCTCCAGTGTGATGCGCGGGTGTTCGGCGAGGAAGACCGCAACTGCGGCACTGACGACCCGCCACATCCCGATCGGCTCCGCGCCGATCCGAAGATCGCCCTCGAGGCCCTGCCCCATTGACCGAAGCGCGGAGGTGATTCTCTGTTCTTCGGCGACGAGCCGCCGGCCGGCGCTTTGCAGATAGCGGCCCGCATCGGTCAGGGCGATACCGCGAGGGTGCCGGTCCAGCAGGCGAACGTCGAGCTCGGCCTCCAGCTTCGTCATCGCGCTGCTGAGAGGCGGTTGCGAGAGGTGCAGAATGCGCGCCGCCTCGGTGATGGACCCCGCATCCGCGACGGCCAGAAAGTATTTGACGCTCCGGATGTCCATGCGCCAAGTGTATGGCAACGGTGCTGCAATGGTATTGGCCTTACGGGGCCGAGTAAAGGATCGTGAACATCGGAGCGACAGCCCAGAGTTGTCGTGAACGCAGTACGGAGGAATCGTGCAAGAAGACCAGCAGGTAACAATCGTCGGAGCCGGGCCGACCGGTTTGCTGACCGCGCTGGGTTTGGCCCAGCACGGAATCAGTGTATCGGTGGTCGAGCGTGCGCCCGCGTTGCAGGACACACCGCGAGCGATCGTCTACCACTGGTCGACGCTGGACGGTCTGTCACGGCTCGGCCTGTTGGAGAAGGCATGTGGGGCGGGCTTCCTCAAGCAGGACTATGCATATCGGGTTCGAGACACCGGGGAGATCATCTCCTACGGGCTTGCTGCCCTGAACGGCAAGGTCGAACGACCGTACAACCTGCATCTGGGGCAGGGTGCGCTCGCCAAAGTCATCCTCGAGGAGCTCGACACGTTCGCCAACGCGCGGGTGCTGTGGGACCACGAGGTCACCGGCATCGATCAGGACGAGTCGGGCGTGACCGTCTCCGTGCGCGGCGTGGACGGCGACACGGTTCTCCGGTCGCAGTGGCTGGTCGGAGCGGACGGTGCGAGCTCGGCCGTTCGACGCACGTTAGACCTGGGCTTCGAAGGTATGACGTGGCCGGAGCGCTTCGTGGCGACGAACGTCCGCTTCCCGGACGACCGCGACGGCTGGGCCCAGTCGACGTTCTACGTCGACGATGTCTACGGGGCAATCATCGCGAAGATCGACGAGTCCGGCGATCACGGGATGTGGCGCTACACCTATATGGAGGATGCCTCGCTTCCGGCCGATTCCATCGACGAACGCATGCCGCGGTTCCTGTCCGCCGTGTTCGGACCCGAAGTGGCCGCCCGGACCGAGGTGGTCGCGGCATCGCCGTATCGGATGCACCAGCGTTCCGCGTCGTCGTTTCGAGCCGGCAGGGTGCTTCTTGCCGGCGACGCCGCGCATGCGACCAATCCCACAGGCGGACTGGGGCTGACCATGGGCTTGTTCGATTCCTACGCGCTCATCGAGGGCCTCGGGGCAGTGGCGCAGCACCGCGCCGACGACGAGGTGTTGACCGCGTACGCGGACCAGCGTCGGGCCGCGTTCGTGGACAAGGCGAGTCCGCGCGCATCGTCGAACAAGAAGCTGCTCTTCCACTCGTCGGATCCCGTCACGCGCGACCAGGACCTCGAGATGTTCCGGCGCATGTCTCGCGACCCAGAATTCGCCGCAGAAGTTCTGTACTTCACCAAGACCCTCGAAAGTCCGTCTCTGCTCTCGTCCGTGTAGGACGCGCCGCCTCGGACGCCACTCGAAACGAAAGAACTGCAACATGAATCCTCTTGATGGACTCACGATCGTGTCGTTGGAGCAGGCCGTCGCCGCTCCCTTCGCCACACGACAATTGGCCGACCTCGGCGCGCGCGTCATCAAAATCGAACGACCGGTCGTCGGTGATTTCGCGCGAGGCTACGACGAGACCGTCAACGGCCTCGCCAGTCATTTCGTGTGGTTGAACCGGTCCAAAGAGTCCGTGGCCCTGGATCTGAAGAGTGCGGAGGGCCGAGAAGCGGTGCAGGCTTTGGTCGACCGGGCCGACGTTTTTGTTCAGAACCTCGCCCCCGGGGCGGCGGATCGGCTGGGGTTGGGCGCCGAGGAGCTCCGTGCTCGGAATCCGCGGTTGATCCACGTGTCCATTTCGGGTTACGGAACGGGTGGGCCGTACTCGTCGAAGAAGGCGTACGACCTGCTCGTCCAGTGCGAAGCTGGCCTGGTATCCATCACCGGTACCGAGGACGAACCGTCCAAGGTCGGTATCTCCATCGCCGACATCGCGTCGGGAATGTACGCGTATTCGGGTGTGCTCACCGCCGTGATTAAACGGGAGCGCACCGGCGAGGGCGCCACGATCGAGGTGTCGATGCTCGAAGCGTTGTCGGAGTGGATGGGCTTTCCGCTGAACTACGCGATATACGGGGGCGCGTCCCCCTCCCGCACCGGAGCCCGGCACGCGGCGATTGCTCCATACGGTCCCTTCACGTGCGGCGACGGCAACCAGGTCTTCCTCGGCATCCAGAACGAACGGGAATGGGCGACGTTCTGCACCTTCCTCGGATCGCCGGAGCTGGCGCGAGACGAGCGCTTCGTGCGCAACTCCCTGCGTGTCGAGCACAACGCGGAGTTGCGCGCCGTTATCGAGGGGGTCTTCCAAGCCTTCACGGCCGAGCGGGTGGCCGAGCTACTGGAAGTGTCGGGTATCGCCAACGCTCTGCTGCGCACCATGGACGGTCTCGCGGAGCATCCGCAGCTCGAAGCGCGGGGCAGGTGGCGCACCTACCAGTCGCCGGTCGGGGAGTTGCGCGCCCTGATTCCACCCGTCACCATGTCCGATTCGACCCCCGTCATGGGTCCGATCCCGGACGTTGGGCAGCACACCGAGGCGATTCTGGCGGAGTTCGGGATCGCACCCGAATCCACGGTTCCGGCGGGGTTCTGACCGTGTCGACAAGTGTCTCCGCGCTCGCGGAGACCACGGCGCGAGTGCAGGAGGCCACGACGTTTCTGTTCGTTCCCGGGAACCGCAGCGACCGGTTCGACAAGGCGCTCGCCACCGGGGCGGACGTCATAGTCCTCGATCTCGAGGACTCGGTGGCACGAGGAGACAAGGCCACAGCGCGAACCGAGGTCGTGCGGTGGTTGTCCGAGGGCGGACGCGCATGCGTGCGCGTGAACTCGGTGGGCGACCCCGAGCACATCGGCGACGTGGATGCACTGTCGGATCTGCCGGGACTCACCGCTGTCATGGTCCCCAAGGCGGACGATTCCGTCCGGTATCTCGATCTCCGCCAGCGACTCCGGTGCCCCGTCATCGCGCTGATCGAATCCGCGGTCGGTGTGGACCGGTCGGGAGTGATTGCCGCCGACCCGGGCGTTGCACGGCTGGCGTTCGGCCATCTGGACTACGCCGTGGATCTCGGCGCGGAACCAACGCGTATCGCGATGCTCCACGCTCGGTCACAGCTGGTGCTCGCGTCACGAGTGGCGAACAAGCCGGGACCGGTGGACGGGGTGACGACGGCACTGAACGACGGTGCGGTTCTCGCCGACGACGTCCGCTATGCCATCGAACTGGGCATGGCCGGCAAGCTGCTGATCCACCCGTCGCAAGTAGAGCCGAGCCGTACGGCTTTCCACCCCAGCGACATCGCCGTCGCTCACGCACGGAAGATCGTCGACGCCGCTGCGTCGGGTGCGGCGGTGCGTGTGGACGGCTTCATGGTCGACGCGCCGGTGTTGGCCCGCGCCCACGCGGTTCTGCGCGCTGCGGGCGCCCCGACCCCCCACGTCGACTGAGACGATGCTGGTCGGTACGACGCCGGTCAGTACGACATAGACAGGATTTGGTCGCGGTCGTACCGGAGATGCGGATGCTGCTCGCGCAGATGGTGCTGAACCTCGTCGACCAGAAGGTCGTCGGTGCGCCCTTCCATGAGCTCCCCGCACGGACATTGCACGTAGCGTCTTCTCTCACCCGTCATGTCTCGACAATAACCGGCGGTCAGGTCTCGGTGTGTCCTCCCATATCGCTCAACCAGCGACAATGCGTCCAGAGTATGAGGACGGGGAACATCCTGGCATTGCGATGACGGGCACGTCAGCACAGGATCGACAGTGATCGGGATCTCGCCGGTGCAGGCGACAAGCCGGCCGTATGCGCCCGCCGACACCGAAGTTCGGGATCACGCGACCTCGCAGCAAGGAGAACTTATGTCCGTCACCGTCGACCGGCCGAGCAGCCTCGACCGCACCCGCTTCTTCATCGACGGCACCTGGATCGACCCGGTGCGCACAGAACTCCGGGACCAGATCGAGGCTGCCACCGGCGAGCGCATCGGGGTGGCCGCGCTCGGGAGCGAGGCCGACATCGACGCAGCCGTTCGCGCCGCCCGTCGGGCCCTGGACGAGGGCCCATGGGGCCGAACCACGGCTGCCGAGCGCGCCACCGTGCTTCGTGCTTTCGCTGACGCCCTCGACGCCCGAGCGGTTGACACGGCAACGCTCGTCAGCCGCGAAAACGGGATGATTCTCGGGCTGTCGCAGGCACTGAACGGCGGAGCCCCGGGGGCTCTGCTGCGCATGTACGCGGACATCGTCGAGAACCTGCCGCTCGAATCGGTCCGCCCGAGCCAGGCGGGATCGACCATCGTCCGCCGCGTGCCAGTGGGCGTCGTCGGTGCGATCGCTCCGTGGAACTTCCCGCAGGCCCTGGCGATGTTCAAGATTGCGCCGGCGCTGGCCGCCGGGTGCACCGTTGTTCTCAAACCGTCCCCCGAGACTGCGCTGGACTCATATGTATTCGCCGATGCAGCGCAGGAGGCGGGCCTGCCGCCCGGTGTCCTCAACATCGTCCTCGGCGACCGCGACGCCGGCGCGGCGCTCGTCTCACACCCTCTGGTCGACAAAATCGCGTTCACCGGCTCGACCGAAGCAGGGCGCATCATCGGTCAGGAGTGCGGTCGGCTGCTTCGCCGTTCCACTCTGGAACTGGGCGGAAAGTCCGCGGCCATCGTCCTCGAGGACGCCAACCTCGAGACCTTCCTCGCGGGCTTGGACAACGCATCGTTCCTGAACAACAGCCAGACCTGCACGACGCAGTCACGCATCCTCATCGCACGCTCGCGCTACGACGAAGTGGTGGATGCCGTCGCGAACTTCGCCGACTCGTACACACTGGGCGACCCGCTGGACCCGTCGGTAACCATGGGACCCATGGCGACCCCCACCCACCGAGACAAGGTGCTCGGCTACATAGACATCGCGAAGAACTCGAACGCACGCCTGGTGACGGGCGGTGGTCGGCCCGACGGTCTCGATCAAGGATGGTTCGTCCAGCCCACGGTATTCGCCGATGTCGACAACTCCGACCGTCTGGCGCGCGAAGAGGTATTCGGTCCGGTCATGGCTCTGATCCCGTTCGAAGGAGACGACGAAGCGGTCCGAATGGCGAACGACAGCAACTACGGCCTCGGTGGATCCGTATGGAGCGTTGACGAGGATCGCGCCCTCGGAGTGGCTCGTCAGGTCCGCACGGGCACGATCGGCCTGAACTACTACACCCTTGATCTCGGCGCACCCTTCGGAGGATTCAAGGACTCCGGCCTCGGACGAGAACTCGGCCCCGAGGGCCTCGATCCCTACCTCGAGTACCAGTCCGTGTACGCCTCGACGCGGTACCTGGAGTCGACCACGTCGGCCGGAGCTGCCCGGAACGCAACGGCATCCAGCCCCGCCGAGGTCGTCGCCGCGTACTTCGCCGGTGTCGCCGCCGGCGACGCCGCCGCGGTGGCGGACCTGTTCGCCCCGGATGCCCTGTTGCATAACGCAGCGGGCACCCTCTCCGGCGCGGAAGCTATCGGACGCATGTACGAAGGTGGCTTGAAGGCAGGGAAGATGATCCCCTCGCCCAGGACACCCGTCGTCGACGGGGAGAACGTGTCAGTGGAGATCGACCTGAACGCCAACGGCTCGCAGATCGTACTGGGAGATTTCTTCACCGTTCGAGACGGCAAGATCACTCGGCTCGCGATCTACAGTCTGACCCCGGACGGCGGGCGCCTGCTCAACGACGTGGGTGTCGATCCGTCCAGCCGCACGCCGTAATCGGTGGCAGTGACCCCGGGTCTGTCAGCACCACCACACCAAGCATCAAACGATCACAGGGAGCATAATGAAGATCGCAGTCTTCGGTCCGAATCGACGAGTCGGCGTTGTCGTGGGCGATGACGTCGTCGACGTCAACGGTGCGTACGCCAAATATCTGACCGAGCGCACGGACAGCGTGCGTCCGGCGGCGCGAGCGGCGCACGAGGTGCCAGCCGAGCTGAATTCCTTCATCGAGCAGGGGGACGACGCACTCGCCGGTGCAAACACGGCGCTCGACTTCCTGTCGGAGGACAGCGACAAGACGGGCGTCGACGGCGAACAGCTCGTGTTCCCCCTGAACGCAGTCACGCTGCACGCGCCGATCGAAGGGCAGTCGCGAATCTTCGCCGCACTGGCCAACTTCGCCGACCACATGCAGGCCGCTGCCGACAACACCTCTAACGGGAGTGACAAGGCAACCCTCGACCGGCTGGTGTCCGGTGGTCCGAAGTACTTCATCAAGGACCCGCGAGTCGTCTCGGCCGACGGTGACGACCTGGCCTACCCGCGCCGGACCAACCTGCTCGACTACGAGGCGGAAGTGGCCGTCGTGATCGGTAAGCGTGCCAAGGACATCGCGGCCAACGACTTCGGTTCGTACATCTGGGGTTACACGCTGGTCAACGACTGGTCCATCAGGGATAACGTCTCGTTCGGACCGGACTTCCAGTACTCGAAGAACTTCGATGGCGCCGCAACGGTTGGTCCCTGGATCGTCGTCGACGAGAGCCTGGATCCGCAGGACATCCCGGTGGAAGCACGCATCAACGGCGAGGTTCGGCAGAGCGGGAACACCAAGTCGATGATCCATAGCTTCGCCTCGCTCGGGGAGTACCTGTCCAGGGATTCGACGCTGTTCCCCGGGGATCTGATCAGTGGGGGGACGCCCAAGGGGACGGCCGTCGATTCCAGCACCCGCGACGCCGAGGGGAAGTTCGCGGACGATTCGCTCTTCCTGAACCCGGGTGATGTTGTGGAGGTCAGCTCCACCGCACTGGGCTCCATCACCAACACGATCTCCGGATCGCGCGGCGGGAAGAAGTAGTCATGGCCGCGAAGAAATACTCGGTCGGTGGTGTCTCGTACGACCGACCATTCAAAATTCGTCGTCTCAACCATTTCGGCATCAGCGTCACTGACACCGGAACAGCCGTCGGCTTCTACCGTGATGTCCTCGGCTTCGTGGTCGCAGACATGCTCGATCTGCAGAAGTACGATCCCGGTGTGTGGTTGGACGGCCTGTCCGACACCAAGATCTACTTCCTGCGGCACAACAGCGACCACCACACGCTGGTGCTCATGCCCCGTTCGTGGGTGGACAAGAACGACAACCCTGCTCGGGACGACATCACGGTCAACCAGATCACCTGGCAGGCAGGATCGTTGCGTGAGGTGGTGCAGGCTAGGTTGTGGCTCGAGGAGCAGGGCTCCACGATCGAGCGGTACGGCCGCGACCCCGGTTCCAACTGGCACACCTACTTCCCAGACCCCACCGGTCACACCAACGAACTCGAGTACGGCATCGAGCAGGTGGGCTGGGACGGCGTCAGCAAGCCGGAAGTGATGTGGCCCTGGGCCAACGAACATCCCGCGCTTCCCACGAAGTCGGAGGCGAGCGAGCTCGAGGAAGCCGAGGAAAAGGGCATCGACCTCACCTCGGGGCACCGCTGGATCGACACGCTACCCAAGACCTACGACGTCGGCGGAGTGTTGCTCGCCCGTCCCTTCAAACCGGTCCGCATCGGTCCGGTCAGCATCTTCGTTGCCGATCTCGATGCGGCGGAACACTTCTATACCGAAACGCTCGGACTGGTGAAGAGCGAGGAGTCGACCGTCGAGGGTCACCGCGTGCTCTTTCTGCGCGCCAACACCGAACACCACAGCATCGCACTCTTCCCGCTCGAGGTCCGGAGTGCACTGGGATTGAGCGACAACACGACCCTGCTGTCCTTCGGCGTCCAGCTCGGTTCGTACGAGCAGTTGCGGGACGCGAAGACCTTCCTCGAAGAACGCGGCGTCAAGCTGATCGATCTGCCGCAGGAGATTCACCCGGGCATCGACTACGCCATCCACGCGGTCGCGCCGGACGGTCACGTGATGCAGCTCTACTACTACATGGAGCAGGTCGGGTGGGACGGCACAGTGCGCTCACCTGAGAGCCGACGCCGCGTCGAACCCGGAGTCTGGCCCGAGACGCTCGAACCCATGTCCGATACCTATGGCGGCGAAACGTTCTGGGGTCCGCTCGGGTGACCACGCATCCGACCATCACCATTCATCGTCATCACGAAGTGAGGAAAGTACGTGCCTGAGCACAACGCTGAGAGGCGAGTCGCGGCGGTCACCGGTGCAGCGCAGGGACTCGGCGCCGAAATCGCGCAGCAACTCGCCGAAGACGGATTCTCCGTCGTCCTCCTGGACATCCAGGAGGACGGGCTCGAGACATCGAAGAAGCAGATCGAGACCATCGTGTCCGGCGTCGAGGTGCTCACGCTAGCGGTCGATCTAACCGACGAGGTAGCCGTCGTCGCTGCGTTCGAGAAGATCGACCAGCGGTTCGACCGTCTCGACGCACTGGTCAACACCGCCGGAGGCAGCGGAACGGATCCGGTGCGCTCGCTCGACGACCTCGGCGCCGACGTCTGGCGGCGGGTGCTCGACAACAACGTAACCAGCGCCTTCCTCTGCAGCCGACAGGCAGTGCCACTCATGCTGCGACACGGCTACGGCCGGATCGTGAACTTCTCGTCCGCGGTCGCCAACGGCCTGGCAGGTCCCTCGGGCACCGTAGGTGCCCGGCTGCCGTACGCCGCATCGAAGGCTGCGATCAACGGCTTCACGAAGCAGCTGGCTAAAGACCTCGGCGCAACGGGCATCACCGTGAACGCGGTCTCGCCCGGTCTGGTTCTACCGACCGCCGGCCGGGTGCGGACCATCTTCGAGGCGCTGTCCGACGAGACGCAGGACGCGACACGCGCAGCTATTCCACTGGGCCGCACAGGAACCGGTACGGAGATCGCGGCCGCAGTCGGATACCTCGTGTCCGAACATGCCGGTTTCACGTCGGGATGCATCCTCGCGGTCGACGGAGCTGCATCATGAGCGACGTGCTCGACGTGCCCCTGGTATTCGTTCCGGCGCTGGGATCGGACGCTCGCTCGTGGCGGCCGGTAGCCGACATCCTCGGCGACAAGGTAACCAGCGTCGTGGTGCGCGGTCACGGCAGTTCGATCGAGGACATGGCCGACCGCGTACTCGAGCAGAGCCCGCAGGAATTCTTCCTCGTGGGAAACTCCATGGGTGGGTACGTCTCACTGGAGATCGCGCTCCGGAGAACGGGTCGCGTGCGAGGCCTGGTACTGCTCAACTCGTCCGCAATCGCTGCCGATTCCGATCGGCGCGCGAATTCCCAGCGCCTCGTCGAGAAAGTTCGAGCAGGGGAATTCGACGAAGCGGTGACAATGATTTCGAGCGCTGTCGCCCCGCAGCGGCCGGACGTCGCCGAAGCCGCGGCCACGATGGCGCGAGATCTCGGTGACGAGGTGTTCATCGCACAGCAGACGGCCGTGTCGAACCGACGCGACCGGCGCTCCGAAATCGCCACGCTCGACGTGCCCACACTCGTGATCGTGGGTGAACACGACGCGATCACCCCGCTCGCGCTCGGTTCCGAAGTCGTCGACTCGGTCCCGCATGCGGAACTGGTCGTCCTCCCCGGGGTCGGCCACCTCTCGACTCTCGAAGCGCCGGACGCCGTGGCTTCGCACCTGCTGTCCTGGCTGTCGCGCCAGGTCACTTCCGCGAGGACGGGGCTGTGATCGAGTTCGACCACACCACACTCGGGCAACGGGTGCTGTTCGCCCGCGGGCAAGCGGTCGACAACATCGTCTCGGCCGTGGGGGACCTGTCCGCGTCGCGCGTGCTGCTCGTCGCTGATTCGTTCGTGACGAGCCTCGCGGACGAGATGGCTCACCGGGTACCGGTCGTGGCTCGGATCGACGATGTCGTCCAGCACGTGCCGGTCGCGAACGGTCGCGCTGCTGTCGACCTCGCGCGTTTAGAGGCTGTCGACGCGGTCGTGTGCATCGGCGGCGGCTCGTCGACGGGGCTCGCCAAGTTCGTTGCCCGCGACACTGGGATCCCGATCGTTGCCGTCCCGACCACGTTCGCCGGCTCCGAAGCCACCGACGTGTGGGGACAGACGGACGGGGATCGCAAGACCACCGGATCCGATCCGAAAGTTCTGCCCCGAGTCGTGGTCTATGACGCGGCTCTCTTCGCCTCGCTGCCCGCCCGACTGGCGGTGGCGTCGGGGCTCAACGCCGTCGCCCATGCGGTGGACGCTTTCTGGGCGCCGCGTGCCGACCCGATCGACACGGCACTTGGCACCGAGGGCCTCCGTGCGCTCGTTCCCGGCTTGCGGGCTATGTCCGAAAACCCTGACAATCTTGACGCGCGAGAGGCCACGCTCTACGGGGCCTACCTCGCGGCCGTGGCGTTCGCCTCGGCGGGCAGCGCGCTGCATCACAAGATCTGCCACGTTCTGGGTGGTGCATTCGGGCTGTCACACGCCGACACGCATGCCGTGGTGCTGCCCTACGTGATGGACTTCAACGGCCCCGCCGCGCCCGATGCAGCGCGCCGAGTGTCGGACGCCCTCGGTGGCTCGTCGGCTGCACGCGGGCTCTACGACCTCCGCCGGGACCTGGGTGTCGTCGACTCTCTCTCACAGTTGGGTATGCCGGAGGACGGCATCGACACCGCCGCCGAGCGCATCATCGCGGCGGTTCCTGCCTCTAACCCGCGCCCGGTCGCGCTGGCCGATCTGCGCACTCTTCTCGCCGCCGCGTGGGCGGGCGACCCGATCGATGAGCAGGAGCGAGTATGACGATCGAGCAGGAGCGAGCGAACGCCGAGCTGAACCCGTCGACCGAGCAGGCCGCGCGTGAGCAGGCACTGGTCGACACCGTCCTCGGCTCGTTCGGCGAATCGCCGAACGCCCGATTGAAAGAAGTCATGAAGGCGGTGGTTCGGCACGTGCATGCCGCAGCCCGCGAGGTCAGGCTCACCGAAGCCGAATGGAACACGATGATCGCGTTCCTCACCGAAACGGGCCAGACGTGTACGGACACCCGGCAGGAGTTCATTCTGCTGTCCGACGTACTCGGACTGTCCATGCAGGTGATCGGAATGAACAATCCATCGGTCGCGAACGCCACCGAGGCGACGGTGTTCGGCCCGTTCTTCGTGGAAGGTTCACCCCGAATCGAACTTGGACAGGACATGTCGTTCGGCGCGAAGGGGGAGCCGTGCTGGGTGACCGGCAGTGTCCGCGACGTTCACGGTAAACCCGTTCCCCGCGCGCGTATCGAGGTGTGGGAGGCGGATGAGGACGGGCAGTACGACGTGCAGTACGGCGACGACCGCGTCGCGGCACGTGCGCACCTTTTCGCCGACGACAGCGGGGAGTTTCGATTCTGGGGTATGACTCCAACTCCCTATCCGATTCCGCACGACGGTCCGGTGGGGCGGATGCTTTCGGCCGTAGGTCGTTCCCCCATGCGCGCGAGTCACCTGCATTTCATGGTGACTGCGCCTGGCTTACGGCGTTTGGTGACTCACATCTTCGTCGACGGTGACGAGATCGGCTGGAAGGATGCCGTGTTCGGCGTGAAGGAGTCGTTGATCAAGGCGTTCGAGCGTCACCCGTCGGGACCCACTCCCGACGGGCGCGTGGTGAACGGCTCGTGGAGCGACGTCACCTTCGACATCGTCCTCCCCCCCGGGACCTGATGGTAAGGGTCACTCGTCCTCTCGGTCGATATCCGAGCTGGCGAAGTGGCCCGTCACGAATTCGAGAAATGCTCTCGCTGGGGTTCCCGTCGGCCCGTAATTCCGGGTGATCGCGCCGTAGAAGCGAAATGCGTTGGCGTCGCTGATCGGAATCGTGACCGTCGGTGACTGCTGATCGGCCTGGGGAACCGGCACGATGGCGATGCCGCGGCCGTGCCGGACCAGTGCGCGCAGCGTGGACAATTCGGTGGCTTCGATACCGATGGTGGGAGTAAGGCCGGCTTCGTCGAAGAGGCGGTCGACGACTTGGCGCAGCCCGTAGCTCGGGCCGAGAGCGATCATTGGCCGCCCAGCAATTTCGGCAATGGTGATGGACTCGCGATCGGCGAATTCGTCCCCGGGCGGGACTTCGAGACAGAGAAGTTCTCGGCCCAGCGGCACCCAGGCCAGATCTTCCGCGTTTGGTCGAGGTGCGACGAACCCGACGTCGATCCGGCCGTTTCGCACGGCGTCAACTATGGCGTCCGCGGCCCCTCCCTCGAGTTCGAACGTGGTCAGCGGTGCAACCAGGTGGTATTGGTCCAACAGGGAGGGGACGAGCCAGGATCCGAAGGAATGGAGGAATCCGAGGGACACCACTCCGCGCTCAGGATCCACCAGAGTTCGGATCCGTTCTTCGCCCTGGGTGAGCTCCTGCATTGCTCTGACCGCGTGGGCCCGGTAGATCTCACCGTATTTGTTCAGCCGGATCCGGTTCTGATTCCTGTCGAATAACTTGACGCCCAATTGACGTTCGATTCTCGCCAGTGCACGCGACATAGTCGGCTGGCTGATGTGGAGATGTGTGGCGGCGTTGGTCACGTTCTCGGTTCGCGCCAGGATGACAAACCATTCAAGCTCACGTAATTCCATGGTTGTAAAGCACTTCCTCTCATAGCGCCAAAGGCGTATCGGTGTCCACGACCCGCAGACGAACCGCGTGTCCACTCGGATCGGACAGCGCCTACCCCAAGGTGGTTCCGCCCAAGGTCGCAACGAGCGCGCTCGCGGTGTCAAAGTTGACGAAGCCTGCACGGTGAAGTTCCGGAACCGTCACCTGGGCAAGAAGTTCCACGGTGCCAGCGTTCCAGAGAGGGAGAAGCGTGACCCCATCTGCGACTCCCGCTGTGCGGATATCCGCGGCCAAACATGCGAGACCACTCGCTGTTCCCACGAATCGCAAGGTTGTCGGACTAGAGGGGGTCGCCAATTCGAGTTCTCGAAGTGCCAGCCGCGCCTTCCGCGCAGTCGAAGCGAGCAGAATTTCGACGTCGAGCAGCACGAAGGGCCGATTTGCGGATGCCTGCGCGTGGTCGACCAGCCTCCTTGCGTACGCGTCCGTGGCCAGTTGCAGATCGCGGGCACGGAATCGTTGCGTTCGTTCGTCACCGGGTGGCGCAATTCGGGATGAGGCGTCCGGAGCGGTCCGGCTGCGTTCGTATCCGACCGTGAAGGCAGGATGATGGCCACCGTCGACGAGATCGACTGCGACGTGAACGTGCCGCTCGCGGAACGTCGCCGATCCCACGGCGGAGAGGTGACCTAAGCCGCGCGCCGCGGCGGAAATTTGCTCCCCGAGCGGTCCCTCATTCGGGCACGACACGTATTCGGTACTCAAGCCGACACCGGCCAGGCGCCAGGTACTGCTGGCCGCAGCACCCGTCTCGGAGTTCCTTCGGACGGCGCGCGGTCTGCTCGCGCCGGAATCGCCGAGACACCGGCGACGAATTTCAGGAAACGCCGTGCGGCCTGGCTACTCGGACCATGCCTGCGGATGACCGCCCCGTAGCACCGGAACGCAGTCGGGTCGCTGAGCGGGACGGTACCAGTGGCGGACGGGTGTCCCGATGGGGCGGCGGGCACGACCGCCACGCCCAGTCCGGCCGCGACAAGGGCATGCAGTGTGGGAAGTTCGGTGGCTTCGAGCGCGATGCGAGGCCTGAACCCCGCCTCCCGGCATAGGCGGTCCGTGGCCTGGCGTAGACCGTGTCCAGCCTTCAGTGCGACCATTGGCTCGTCTGAGACATCGGTCATCGCGATATGGTCATGGCCCTCGAACGCATGGCCCGCGGGAACCCTCAAACACAGGGCCTCATGCCCGAGCGGTATCCACACGAGATCGTCCGCGGCCGGCTCAGGAGCTACGAAGCCGATATCAATTTTCCCCTGCCGCACACTGTCCACCACGGAATCGCAAGCACCCCCATGTAATTCGAAGGACGTACTTGACGCGACACCGCGATACCTCATGAGCAGATCCGGTATCAGCCACCCACCGAAGGAATGCGCAAACCCAAGCGACACCGAGCCTCGATCCGGATCGACCAGGGTGGCGATCCGTTGTTCCGCACGGTCTAACTCGTTCAGTGCCCGTAACGCGTGGGCCTGGTAGAGCTTGCCGTACCTGTTCAGTCGCAGCCGGTTCTGGTGGCGGTCGAAAAGCTGCACTCCAAGCTTGCGCTCGATTCGGGCCAACGCCCGCGACAGGGTCGGCTGGCTGATATTCAACCGTATCGAAGCCTCCGTGATGTGCTCGGTTTCGGCCAGCGTCGTGAACCACTGAAGCTCGCGCAATTGCATGGTGAACCTGCCTAGGGGAGAACGCCGTCGCTGGCGGATACCTACCGGTGGTCCAGCGCTGGGGTTCCAGTCGACAATTAGGACCATCCCTCGCACCTGGGTCCTCGGGATGGGAACTCCACCTTCCCCCGCGCGGCATGTCCGTGACAGCGTGGGAACACCTAGAAGCTACGTAATTGGGCATCTACGTACCCTGTGACATGGGACACCGATCCGGGGACGCGCGTCACGCCTTCTTGCCGAGGGCGGCGGCTGCCCACAGACCGGCCTCAGTGCGTGATTTGACGCTAAGCTTGGCCAAAATGTGCTCGACATGAACCTCGACTGTGCGCGGAGAGAGCACCAGCTTGCCGGCAATGGCACGATTGCTGAGACCCTCCGCCAACAGCGCCGCTACCTCCGTTTCCCGCGGCGTCAGCAAGCCAGCCGCAGCCACCGTGTCCGTCGGGTCCGATGGGACGGCGGCGACCGACCCCAGCGCCAAGCGCATCCGCTGACCGCGGTCCAGTCGCCGACCGATGTCGTGATGGCGGGCGAACAGGTCGTCCCCGAGCCGATCCTGGACGGCGGATTTGATCGCCTGATAGCGCGAGCCAAGCATGCCCGGTACCTCAGTATCGACAATGGCCAGCAGTTCAGCGACGACGCCCAACATCTTCGCCGCCTTCTTGGGATCGCCGTCGTCCAGCGCGATGCCTGCCATCAGATCGAGGACGACTGCACTGCCGAAGTCATCGTGATAGTCCCATCGCAATGTGAGGCTCTGCTCGGCGTACTCCTCAGCGACATCGAGGTCCTGACGCGTCCACGCGTCGAATCCCAACATCCACAGCGAATAGGAGCGGCCCCAAGTATCGCCCAGACGTTCGCTTCGTTCGACGGCTTCCCGGCCGGCGTCCGTGGCACCTACATGATCTCCGGATATGCTCCTGACGAATCCGAGCAGGAACAAGGTCATCAGCAGACCCTCGGCATCCGCGTGCTCGAGGTGGGCGGTGTAAGCCATTTCCAGAGATGAGCGGCTAACCTCGAAATCCCCGGTGATCAACGCGGCCAATCCTGTCCACGTCGCGGCCCGCGCAGCAATTCGCGGATCACCGATCTTCCGGGCGATCGTGTCCGCTTCGTCAAGAAGCTCCCGGGCAGTATGCGTTTCGCCGTGCAGCGCCTCAATCCACCCCGCTGCCCACAGGGCATTGCCACGCTCGGCGCAGACGGTCATATCGTTGGCAAGGGCACGCTCCAGCCAGCGGCGACCCTCACGGAGATGGCCATTCATCCAGAAGAAGCGGAGGTCCGCAGCGAGCTCCAGGGCGCCATGAGAGCCCGGAGCCGCGTGGAGGAGATGGTCAAAGGCTAACTCGAGGTCGGTGAGGTCAGACTCCCACCGCTGGACCATATCGAGTTGGCGCGGGCCGAAGAAGTTCTCGGCGGCTCTGCTCGCCCACGTTCGGTAATACTCCGTGTGGGCACGCCGGACGCGACCGTAGTCTTCGCCGGCCCCGGCTTGGGCCCGCCCGAACTCGCGCAGAGTTTCCAAGAACCGATAGCGCATGTCGCCGTGCGTCGTCTCGGTGAGAACAATCGACTTGGATACCAAGCCATCGAGCGCGTCGAACAGTTTGGTTCCTTGCAGTGGAGGGAGCCCGCACACGGCGCGGATCGTGGGAAGATCGACGCTGCCGCTGAACACGGCCATTCTCTCCCAGAGCAGCTGTTCGGTGGAGGAGCATAGGTCATAGCTCCACCGCACCAGGGCATCCAAAGACCGGTGGTGCGGCGCGGCGGTGGGGTCACCCGAGGTCAACAGTGCGAATCGGTCGTCAATGTGAGTCAGCAGCTCGTGCACCGACAGCGATCGCAGCCGCATAGCAGCGAGCTCGATAGCCAGCGGCATTCCGTCCAGATAGGTGCACAGCTGTGCGATCTCCGCCGCAGTCCGGTCGGTGATCTCGAATTGATCGTTGACCGCCTTGGCCCGGGCTTTCAGCATGGCCGCGGCCGGATACTCGCAAAGTTCGTCGGCGGTGAGGCCGCGATGATTCGGGGGGATTTCCAGCGGGCGAACGGCGACTACACGCTCGCCTCGGATTCCTAATGGCTCTCTGCTGGTAGCCAATACTCGCAGCTCGGCGGAGGCGGCGAGGAGCGCGGACACCAATCGCCGGCATCCGGGAAGGACGTGCTCGCAATTGTCCAGTATCAACAGCATTGAGCGATCGGCCACATGCCGCCGGAGCTGTTCTTCGGCATCCACGCTGGCCGATGCGCTCAGGCCGATTTGTGTCACCACGGCTTCGGCTACAGTGTCTGAACTGCGTTGCGCGCCCAGCTCGACGAACCATACGCCGTCTCGGAATGCCCGGTCGAGCTTGGCGGACAACGCCGCAGACAGAGCGGTCTTGCCCACGCCCCCGGGTCCGGTGAGTGTAACGAGGCGGGTAGAAGCAAAAAGTTCACGTGCGCTCGCCAGCTCGCGCTGGCGCCCGAACAATTCCGCCGCTGGTGGCGTCAGTGCTCGAGCCCGCGAGACTTGCCTACCCATCTCGGGCATTTTACTCCAGCGCCGACAGCGCAGTGAGCAGGGCGTAGTCGAGCGCGGACAGCGCCAGATCGGTGGCCTTCAGGCCTGCAAGGGGGTGCCGCATTGGGTGCCGAACGTCGTCCTGCTCCCACACGGTTTCGCCAAAGAACGAGGCCACGGAATGTTTGCGCCTCCTCCTACCTGCCGATGCCTTTCAGGGCGGCGTCGACCATGGCATCGGTGGCCTCCTCGTCCAGGTCCCCGGTCTGGAACAGAAGTCGGAAGTAAATTGGAGCGTAGAGCATTTCGGCGACGACATCAGGGTCGATGTCATCCCGCACGGCACCTTCGGCGACGGCGCGCTCGATCAAAAGCCTTGCGGCGTCGGCGCGTCCTTTCCAGAACCGTTGCTTGAACTCCTCGAGGGTTGCCGGATCATGCTGGCACTCTGCGATGAGCTGCGCGATCAGTCGCCCCTCCGGCCCACTGTAGACGCGTGCGAGTGACGCCAGATGTGCCCGCAGTGCATCGATAGCTGGACCCTCGTCGTGGATCGGGGTCTGCGCCACGTGGTTGTCGAGGAAGGAATCGATGACTACAGCCGTCTTGCTGGGCCACCACCGATAGATCGTCATCTTGCTGACACCGGCATGCTTGGCGATGCCTTCGATGGACAGCTTCTGCAGCGACACCGGCCCAGGTGGGGTGTCGTTGAGCAACTCCATGGTTGCCTGCAGGACCGCCTTGCGGCTTGCTTCACTCCGTACGGCCATGCCCGAAATGCTATCCGGTCCGTCTCGGATCGCAACTACCCGGGCCCTGGCCTCGTGGTGGTGGTTTGCACTGGCGCTGGTGATGGACACCACAGTGCTGTACGGTACGTATCGAATTGAATTGGAAGGAGTGGTTGAACCGGAACCCTCGGAAACGGTCGGTCTCGAGCTCGATCGTCGACGCGAGCCGGGACGCAACTCGACGGAATCGAATCCTGCGTACCCCATCGGAGAACGGGAGGTCGCGTCGTGGCTCCCGAGGAAAAGCCGTACCCATTCGCCACTCAGGCAGTGAACTGATTTCAGAAAGGCAGCACACAATGAATCAGCCTCAGGCGCGAACCGCCTCTATTCGTCGGGTGGTGACGGCGGTCGACGAGCAGGGCCGGTCATACGTCCTTGCCGACGGCAAGGCCCCCAACATTTTCAGGTCACCGACGGTTCCCGGATTCGGCGCCGCGCAGGTGTGGGCCACCGAACCGGGACCGGTGTCCAACGACGGCCGCCTCGACCCAGCTTCCGTCGACGCCGAGATCCCGATGTACCCGGAACTGGGTGGCACGATCTTCCGCGTCGCCGACTTCCCACCCGACAGCGTGTACGAAAAGGCCGGGAAGGACCAGCTATTCTCCGACATCGGCGGCGACCACGCGCGAGAGGAAGCGACCCACAGCGGCAACCGCCACTTCTGGTTCCACAAGACCGACTCGATCGACTTCGCCGTCGTAATCGAGGGCGAGATCTGGCTACTTCTCGATGAGGGCGAGTGCCGGCTCGAGGCCGGTGACGTGATCGTCCAGCGCGGCACCGCGCATGCCTGGTCCAACCGAACCGACGAGAACTGCCGGGTGGCGTTCCTTCTGTTCGGCGCCTTGCCGGTATCGACCGACGACACCCAGAGCGAATTGGCGGGGCAGTCGTCGTGACAGAAACACCGGGGGACGTTCTGTGGTGCCCCGATCAGGCCCGCACAGAGGGCAGTGAATTCACCAGATTCGTCACCTGGCTGACCACATCGGGTCTCGTGACGCCGGGCACGATCGACGACTACCACGCACTGTGGCACTGGTCGGTCACCGACCCGAATGCGTTCTGGCGCGCGTTCGCCGACTACATCGGCATCGTCGTCGACACCCCGGACGGCGAACCTGTCGTGCCCGACACGATGCCCGGCGGGCGATGGTTCCCGGGAACGACGGTCAACTACGCCTCGTATGCGCTCGCCGACCACGACAACGCCGACGAGGCCATTGTGGCCATCGACGAGGACGGTACGACAACGACGACCACATGGCACGAGCTCCGCCGGCAAGTCGGCGCCCTCGCCGCGTTCCTGCGACAATCCAGGGTCCAGCACGGCGACCGCGTGGTTGCAATCCTGCCCAACCGCACCGAAGCGGTGGTCGGGTTTCTCGCCGCAGCCTCGGTCGGGGCGGTGTGGTCGATCGTCGCGCCCGAGTTCGGCGTCGGCGCCATCGTTTCGCGGCTGCAGCAACTCGAACCCGTCGTGCTGATCGCGGCGAGCGGTTACACCTACGGTGGCCGCCGTCTCGATCGCAGTGACGTCCTTGCCGACATCGTCGCTCAACTGCCGAGCCTGCGCGAAATCGTCTGGGTCGATACCGCTGCGGGTGTTCCGGCCACGTCGATGCGTACGCACTCCTGGCAGGACGTCGTGGCCGCCGAGCACGAATGGGAAGCCGACCAACTACCGTTCGACCATCCCCTGTGGGTGCTGTTCTCCTCGGGCACCACTGGCATCCCGAAGGGGATCGTCCATGGACACGGCGGCGTCGTCCTCGAGCACCTGAAAACCCTGACCCTGCACGCCGACCTTCGCCCCGGAGACAAGCTGTTCGTCGTCGGCACCACCAGTTGGGTGGTGTGGAACATGCTCGTCTCTGGGCTTCTGCGCGGGGCCACCATCGTTCTCCTCGACGGCAACCCCGCCCATCCCGACATCGACCGGGTCTGGCGAGTCGCTGCCGAGAACAAGGTGTCGATGCTCGGCCTCGGCGCTGCCTACACACACGCCAGTATGCGCGCTCAGCTGCGCCCAGGAACCGACCACGACCTCTCCGCGCTCCGAATGATCCAGGTCACCGGCTCCCCCCTGGCACCGGACGCATTCCGGTGGGTCTACGACGCCGTCGGGCCGGTGTGGCTGGCATCGGTCAGCGGGGGCACCGACATCGCCGGAATCTTCCTCGGCGGCGCGCCGACCGAACCGGTGCGTCTGGGACGCCTCCAGCCGCCTGCGCTCGGGGTTGCCGCCGCAGCATGGGACACCGCCGGCCACCCGGTGGTCGGCCAACCCGGCGAGCTGGTGATCACCAGCCCGATGCCGTCGATGCCGCTGTACTTCTGGAACGACCCCGACGGCTCGCGCTACCGCGAGAGTTACTTCTCGACGTACGCCGGTGTGTGGCGCCACGGAGACCTGGTCGAATTCGATACCGATCGCAGCTCGGTCATCGTCGGACGATCGGATTCGACACTGAACCGCAACGGCATCCGGATGGGCCCAGCGGACCTGTACCGGGTGGTCGAGGCGTTGCCGGAGGTCGAGGAGGCACTCGTGGTGGGTGTCGAGGAGACCGACGGCTACTACATGCCGCTGTTCGTGCAGTTGCACACCGGAACCGATCCCGAAGCCGCGATCACGGCCATCCGCAACGCGATTCGTGCGGCGCTGTCACCACGGTACGTCCCCGACGACATAATTGCTGTCTCGCGGATTCCGCACACCCGCACGGGCAAGAAGCTCGAGGTTCCGGTCAAGCGGATTCTGCTCGGGCACTCCGTGGACCAGGTGGTCGACCCGGGTTCGGTCGACGATGCGCAGGTGCTGATCGAGATCCGTGACCGCACGATACGACAGCGACAGGTGAGCGTGCCATGACGATCACCGAGCCGGTCCGCAGGCTGCTGGCGCAGGATTCGAGCCTGGCCGAATTCGGAATCGAGGTGCTCTCGGCGGGGGAGGGGCGGGCGGTACTGCACATGGTGATCGATGAGTCCGTGGCGAACGGCCACCGCATCGCCCACGGCGGGGTGATCTATGTCCTCGCCGACAGCGCCTTCGCGTGTGCCGCCAACAGCCGCACACCCGGAACAGCCACCGCCGGTGCGTCGATCGAGTACTACACCCCGGCACACGTCGGAGAGGAATTGGTGGCCGAGGCAATCGTCCGGCACCACACCGGTCGGCACTCCCTGGTCGACGTCACCGTCCGCAGCGGCCCCCGTGTCGTCGCGGAATACCGCGGCAGGGGGGCAGTCCTGCGCCGCCCGGATAGTGCGGTCGGCCACCGAACCGCCGACCAATCGGAAGAGAGATGAGGATGGACCAGAAACGATTCACACTGGGGACCTTCGACGCCGGCAACGGCCCATTCCCCGGACTGGTAGTCGACGACGACGTGTACGACATCAGTGCATTCACAGCCTATGACTCGACCGCCGCGCTACTCGAGGACTGGGACTCCGCGTTCAAGACACTGGCCGAGGCCGCGGTCTCACCCACTACGCCCGGAACACCCGCGTCGGAACTGCGAACGCTGCCGCCGGTGACCCGGCCGGGCCAGATCTACGGGGCCGGAGCGAACTATCGCGAGCACATCATCCAGATGGCGGTAGCGCACAAGCTGGGCACCGCCGGACTGACGGACGAGGAGCTCGCCGAGGAGGCCGGCCACGACATCGACGAGCGCAAAGCGCACGGCGAACCGTATGTGTGGACCGGTGTCCCTTCGGCGATCAGCGGCGCGTACGACGACATTCTTCTTCCTACCGGATGGTCCGACCACGACTGGGAACTCGAGCTCGGCGTGGTCATCGGTCGTCGTGCTCACAACGTCACGGTGGCCGGCGCACTCGACTACGTCGCCGGCTACACGATCTGCAACGACCTCACCACACGAAGCCTGGTTCCGCGCAGGGATATTGCGATGATGGGAACGGACTGGATGCGGGCGAAGAACTTCCCGACGTTCTACCCGACCGGCCCGTGGCTCGTTCCGGCAGCTTTCGTGCCAGACCCACTGAACCTGGGTATCCGGCTTCGCCTCAACGGTGACACCATGCAGGACAGCACCACGGGCGACATGGTCTTTGGCCCCGCGGAACTGATCTCCTACATCTC
>Ga0247820_10000119_pt1 | contig 38574 bp, 31 predicted proteins | sample 13C_Glucose_Day1_2_FD_192480 | JGI IMG/M metagenome (GOLD analysis project Ga0247820, IMG submission 192480) | Soil microbial communities from agricultural site in Penn Yan, New York, United States - 13C_Glucose_Day14 | ecosystem: Environmental > Terrestrial > Soil > Agricultural land | place...
TCTGGATCAGCGTGTTGAACAAATGCTGGGTAGGCCCGGCGAACAACACGAACAGCAACAGCGCGCAGGCCAGGAACAGGTTGATGTCGCTCATCACCCGCACGCCCTTCTCCACCCCGGCGACGGCGACCGCCACCGCCGCGCCCATCATCAGGGTGATGAGCAGCACCTGCACCCACTGGCTGTGGTCGATGCCGAACAGGTAGTCGAGGCCGGCGTTCAGGTGCAGTACGCCAAACCCCATGTCGGCACCCAGGCCGAACACCGTGGCGATGATGCCGAAGCCGTCCACCGCATAGCCGATCGGCCCGTTGATGCGCTTGCCGATCAGCGGGTACAACGCCGAACGCAAGGCCAGCGGCAGGTTGTGCCGGTAGGCGAAATAAGCGAGGGCCATGCCGACGAAGGCGAACACGCCCCAGCCATGCAGGCCCCAGTGCAGGAACAGGATCTGCATCGCCTGGCGCCCGGCCTCGGCCGTGCCCGCTTCGCCCTGGGGCGGCTGCAGCATGTGGGTCAGGGGTTCAGAGACGCAGAAAAAGAACAAGGTGATGCTGATACCGGCGGCGAACAGCATGCCGGCCCACGACAGGTAACTGAACTCGGGCTCGTCGTGGTCGGCACCGAGCTTGATCTTGCCGTAGCCGGACAAGGCGGTGACCACCACGAAGACCAGGTACAGCGTCATCGCCAGCATGTAGTACCAGCCGACCGTGTTGGCAGCCCAGTTCTGCGCCGCCAGCAACCAGTCACCTGCTGCTTGCGGAAAGGAAATGACCACCAGGCCGAAGATGAGGATGAAACTTGCCGCGAAATAGAACACCGGAGGGTTCATGCGGATCTTGCCATTGGCAAGGGAAGGGGTCGGTGCACTCATTGGGGGCGCACCTCGTCGAATGACGTAAGGCTCGGAATGAACGGGTTCAGCAAAGGAATCCTCCTGTTGAACACCGGCAGCGGACCAGCGTTTTTCATTGAACAAGCGTTCAAGTTAAACATGGATCGGATTTCAATGCGAATTGGGGCGCTGATTGGTGTCCTCCTGTTCCGGCCCTTTCGCGGGTAAACCCGCTCCCACAGATACTGCACAGAATTCAAAATCTGTGGGGGTTCTGTGGGAGCGGGTTCACCCGCGAAGAGGCCGGTACAGGCCAAGGAATTGCCAGATCAGTTCTTGTCCTGGCAATCCAGCTGCAGGTTGGCCTGGGTGATGTTGCTCTCGGCCGGCACGCTGCGGGTCAGCCACACATTACCGCCAATGGTCGAGCCTTTGCCGATGGTGATTCGCCCCAGCACCGTGGCCCCGGCATAGATAACCACATCGTCCTCGACGATCGGGTGGCGTGGCAAGCCCTTGTGCAGGGTGCCCGACTCATCGCTGGGGAAGCGCTTGGCGCCCAGGGTCACCGCCTGATAGATGCGCACGCGCTCGCCGATGATCGCGGTTTCGCCGATCACCACGCCGGTACCGTGGTCGATGAAGAAACTCGGGCCGATCTGCGCCCCGGGGTGGATGTCGATCCCCGTGGCCGAATGCGCCAGCTCCGAGCTGATCCGCGCCAGCAGCGGCAGGCCGGCCTGGTACAGGTGGTGCGCCAGGCGGTGATGAATGATCGCCAGGATGCCCGGGTAGCACAGCAGCACTTCATCGACACTGCGCGCCGCCGGGTCGCCGTGGTAGGCGGCCAGCACGTCGGTGTCGAGCAGCACGCGCAGGCCCGGCAGAGCGGCGGCGAAGCCCTGCACCAAGCTCAGCGCATGGGCATCGACGCCGGCCAGCTCGCCTTTGCTTTGCCGTGCGGCGTAGCGCAGCTCCAGGCGGGCCTGGGCCAGCAAGGCGGTCAGCGCAGCATCCAGGGTATGGCCGACGTAGAAGTCTTCGCTTTCTTCGCGCAGGTCGACCGGGCCAAGGCGCATCGGGAACAGCGCGCCGCACAGTTGCTCCAGAATCTGCCGCATTGCCTCGCGCGAAGGCAGCTCACGCCCGCCTTGCTCGCCAATGCTGCGGCCGTTGCGGGTACGCCATTGTTCACGCGCGCCGCGCAGGCCGGTGACGATGCTCTGCAACTGCCAGTGCCCGGATGAAGGTTGTTCGCTCACGGTTTTCTCCTGCCTGAAGAGGCCAACTATTTTTATCGGCAGGGCCGGCCCTTTCGCGGGTAAACCCGCTCCCACAGGGACCCCAGGAGGCACAAGATCTGTGGAGTCCCTGTGGGAGCGGGTTTACCCGCGAAAGGGCCATGCCTGCCTACATAAAACCACTCTACGGCAATCCGTCCCTTGGAAAAAACAACGCTTTATTCCATCCTGCGCTAAGTCAGGCATAAGCCGCGATGACGAAGCAGGCAACCTCGCCTACCCTCAAAGCAGCCAGCACCTGGCAAAAACAAAAAAGGGAATAACAAAATAATTTTTTAGTATTTCCTGGCCTAAGCAGCCGCACCTATAGTCGCCACCCACTACTTCCACAACAAGCGCGGGGCTCTGAAATGTCGAAATTCGCCAAACCGCTACTCAACGCCAGCCTGGCTCTCTTGCTGGGTGCCGGCCTGCTCAGCCAGGCCTTCGCCGGCGAGCAACTGAAGACCATCCAGGAAAAAGGCGTGATCAACGTCGGCCTCGAAGGCACCTACCCACCGTTCAGCTTCCAGGACGAAAACGGCAAGCTGACCGGCTTCGAAGTGGAACTGTCCGAACTGCTGGCCAAGGAACTCGGGGTAAAGGCCAAGGTGCAGCCGACCAAGTGGGACGGCATCCTCGCCGCACTGGAGTCCAAGCGCCTGGACGTAGTGATCAACCAGGTGACCATTTCCGAAGAGCGCAAGAAGAAGTATGACTTCTCCGAGCCTTACACCATCTCCGGCATCCAGGCGCTGATCCTGAAGAAGAAGGCCGAGCAGCTGAATATCCACAAGGCCGCAGACCTGGCAGGCAAGAAGGTCGGCGTGGGCCTGGGCACCAACTACGAGCAATGGGTCAAGCAGGATGTGCCGCAAGCCGATGTGCGCACCTATGAAGACGACCCGAGCAAGTTCGCCGACCTGCGCAACGGCCGCATCGACGCCATCCTGATCGACCGCCTTGCTGCGCTGGAATACGCGCAAAAAGCCAAGGACACCGAACTGGCCGGCGATGCCTTCTCGCGCCTGGAAAGCGGCGTGGCCCTGCGCAAGGGCGAGCCAGAACTGCTGGCGGCGATCAACAAGGCGCTGGACAAGCTCAAGGCTGACGGCACGCTGGCCAAGCTGTCCGAGAAATACTTCGGTGCCGATGTCACCAAATGATTGCTGAAAGCCTGCAACTCGTTGTCGACTCCGCGCCCTTCCTGCTGAAGGGCGCGGGTTATACAGTGCTGCTCAGTGTTGGCGGCATGTTCTTCGGCCTGCTGCTGGGTTTTGCCCTGGCACTGATGCGGCTGTCGAAGATCTTGCCGCTGAACTGGCTGGCGCGGGTCTACGTGTCGTTCTTCCGCGGCACGCCGCTGCTGGTGCAGCTGTTCGTCATCTACTTCGGCATGCCGCAGATCGGCATCGAGCTCGACCCGATCCCGGCATCGCTGATCGGCCTGTCGCTGAACATGGCCGCCTACATCTGCGAAATCCTGCGTGCGGCGATTTCCTCGATCGACCGTGGCCAGTGGGAGGCTGCCGCCAGTATCGGCATGACCCGCGTCCAGGCCATGCGCCGGGCGATCCTTCCCCAGGCCTTGCGCACCGCACTGCCGCCGTTGGGCAACAGCTTCATCTCGCTGGTCAAGGACACCGCCCTGGCGGCGACCATCCAGGTGCCCGAACTGTTCCGCCAGGCCCAGCTGATTACCGCGCGCACCTTCGAAGTGTTCACCATGTACGTGGCGGTGGCGGTCATCTACTGGGTGCTGTGCAGCATCCTCGCGCACTTCCAGAACCGCATGGAAGCGCGAGTCAACCAGCATGACCAGGAGCACTGAGCATGATTGAAGTCAAAGGCCTGACCAAGCAGTTCAAGGGCCAGACCGTGCTCGACGGTATCGACCTGACCGTGCAACCCGGCGAAGTGGTGGCCATCATCGGCCCCAGCGGCTCGGGCAAGACCACCTTCCTGCGTTGCCTGAACCTGCTGGAAACACCCGATGCCGGGCAGATCCAGATCGGCGACATCAGCATCGACGCCAACCGCCCGCTGGGAGGGCAGCAAAGTGCGATTCGCCGCTTGCGCCAGCAGGCCGGGTTCGTGTTCCAGAACTTCAACCTGTTCCCTCATCGCACCGCCCTGGAAAACGTGATCGAGGGGCCTGTGATCGTCAAGAAGACGCCCCGCGAGCAGGCCATGGAACTGGGCCGGCGCCTGCTGGCCAAGGTCGGCCTGGCGGGCAAGGAAGACGCCTACCCGCGGCGCCTGTCCGGTGGCCAGCAGCAGCGGGTGGCCATCGCCCGCGCCCTGGCCATGGAGCCGGAGGTGATCCTGTTCGACGAGCCAACCTCGGCGCTGGACCCCGAACTGGTGGGTGAAGTGCTGGCGACCATCCGCGGCCTGGCCGAGGAAAAGCGCACCATGATCATCGTTACCCACGAGATGAGCTTTGCCCGCGACGTAGCGAACCGGGTGATCTTCTTCGACAAGGGCGTGATCGTGGAACAGGGCGAGGCCAAGGCGCTGTTTGCGGCGCCGAAGCAAGAGCGTACCCGGCAGTTCTTGCGCAAGTTCCTCGGTACTGCTGCCTCCGAGTAAGCCTGCACTGGCCTCTTCGCGGGTAAACCCGCTCCCACAGAGAACCTCCACAGCTCTCAAAACCTGTGTAGGCCCCCTGTGGGAGCGGGTTTACCCGCGAATAGGCCGGCACATCTGTAGCAAATCCCTCCTTCTATACATATTCCAAAGTGTTAGTTCATAAACTTTTTATAAAGCATTAGGGTATATGAACCGGACCACCGGACCAGCACATATCTGTCGCGATCAGCTGTAGCGGCATTCATTTTTTGTGAGGTCAGGAATGGTCAGGATCACAATCACCCCAGTGCGTAACGCCAGGGCATTGAGTGCAGCCAAGGAGCGGTACTGATGTCCAGCCAACCCAATACCCAACTCCACAGCGATCTCGACAGTTCGCCACTGCTGCTGCCGGCCAAGGTACTGCGCAACGACGCCGAAGCCCTGCAAGCAGCCCGCGAACTGGCCGAGGTCGCCCGCGAGCAGGCCGCCCGCCGCGACCAGCAACGCAAACTGCCATGGGCCGAGATCGAACTGTTCACCCGCAGCGGCCTGGGCAGCATCAGCGTACCCAAGGCCCATGGCGGCCCGGATGTTTCGTTCGAGACCGTGGCCGAAGTATTCCGCGTGATCAGCGCCGCCGACCCGGCCCTGGGGCAGATCCCGCAGAACCAGTTCGGCATGCTGCAACTGCTGCGCCTGACCGCCACAGAGGCACAGCAGGCGGTTATCTTCCGCAGCGTGCTCGACGGCTGGCGCATCGGCAATGCAGGCCCAGAACGCGGCACCAAGGACACCCTGACCCTCAAGGCCAGGATCACCCGCGTCGGCGACAGCTATCGCATCAGCGGCGAGAAGTTCTATTCCACCGGCGCCCTGTTCGCCCACTGGGTGGCGGTCAAGGCACTCGACGACGAAGGTCGCCAGCGCCTGGCATTCGTACGCCGAGGCAGCCCGGGGCTGCGCATCGTCGATGACTGGTCCGGGTTCGGCCAGCGCACCACTGCCAGCGGCACCGTGCTGCTCGACCAGGTACCGGTGGATGCCGACCTGGTGATCGACAACTGGCGCCAGCGCGACACTCCCAACATCCAGGGCGCGGCCTCGCAGCTGATCCAGGCGGCGATCGATGCCGGCATTGCCGAAGCGGCGATCGAAGACGCCATCAGCTTCGTGCGCGAAAAAGCCCGGCCATGGATCGAGGCCAAGGTCGACCGCGCCAGCGACGACCCCTATGTGATCGCCGATATCGGCCGCCTGAAGCTCGAACTGCACGCCGCCGAAGCCCTGCTGCGCAAGGCCGCGCGGGTGCTCGACGAGGTCAATGCAGCACCGGTGGATGCCGCCAGCGCAGCACGGGCGTCGATCGCGGTGGCCGAGGCCAAGGTACTGACGACCGAAATTGCCCTGCAGGCCAGCGAAAAGCTGTTCGAACTGGCCGGCAGCCGCGCCACCCTCGCCGAGTTCAACCTCGACCGCCACTGGCGCAATGCCCGGGTGCACACCCTGCATGACCCGGTGCGCTGGAAATACCACGCGGTTGGCGCTTACCACCTCAACGGCACCTTGCCCGCGCGGCATTCCTGGATCTGATTTGTAGCCTTTGGGGCTGCTGCGCAGCCCTTTCGCGACACAAGGCCGCTCCCACAAGTAGTGCGCGGTTCCCTGTGGGAGCGGCCTTGTGTCGCGAAAGGGCCGCAAAGCGGCCCCAAGGCCCCGGAGACACACCATGACTACAAACATCATCACCAGCGACACCGAAGCCCTGGCGGTCGCCGAAGAAGTCGCCCAACAACTACGCCGCGACAGCGCCCTGCGCGACCGCGAGCGCCGCCTGCCGCACGCCGAACTGGAACTGTTCACCCGCTCCGGCCTGTGGGCCATCAGCGTGCCCAAGGCCTTTGGCGGGGCCGGCGTGTCCAACATCACCCTGGCCAAGGTCATCGCCCGCATCGCTCAGGCCGACGGCTCGCTCGGGCAGATCCCGCAAAACCATTTCTATGCACTGGAAGTGCTGCGGGTAAACGGCACGCCTGAACAGCAACAACGCCTGTACGCCGAAGTACTGGCGGGCAAGCGCTTCGGCAACGCCCTGGCCGAACTGGGCACCAAGACCGCCAACGAGCGCACCACCCGCCTGACCCGCGACGGCGATGGCTTTCGCATCAACGGCCGCAAGTTCTACTCCACCGGCGCCATCTACGCCCAGCGCATTCCCACTTCGGTAGTCGATGAACAGGGCGTGCAGCAGCTGGCCTTCGTCCCGGCCGACAGCCAGGGCCTGAAGGTTATCGACGACTGGAGCGGTTTTGGCCAGCGCACCACAGGCAGCGGCTCGGTGGTGTTCGACAACGTTTATGTCAGCACCGACGATGTGGTGCCGTTCCAGAGCGCCTTCGAACGCCCCACCCCGGTCGGCCCGCTGGCGCAGATCCTTCATGCGGCCATCGACACCGGCATCGCTCGCGCCGCATACGAAGATGCCCTGCACTTCGTGCGCACCCGCAGCCGCCCTTGGGTCGACTCCGGCCTGGACAAGGCCAGCGATGACCCGCTGACGCTGAAGAGCTTCGGCCACCTGGCGATCCGCCTGCACGCCGCCGAAGCCTTGCTGGAGCGCGCCGGCGAATACCTGGACCGCGCCCGTGACGACAGCACTGCCGACAACGTGGCCGCCGCTTCCATCGCGGTGGCCGAGGCCCGCGCCATCAGCACCGAGATTTCCCTCGCGGCCGGCACCACGCTGTTCGAACTGGGCGGTAGCCAGGCCACCCTGGCCGAACACAACCTCGACCGCCACTGGCGCAACGCCCGCGTGCACACCCTGCACGACCCGGTGCGCTGGAAGTACCACGCCATCGGCAACTACTACCTGAACGATGCCAACCCACCACGTCGGGGGACCATCTGATGGCCAAGCAGATCCTGCTCAATGCCTTCAACATGAACTGCATCGGGCACATCAACCACGGCCTGTGGACCCACCCACGGGACACCTCGACCCAGTACAAGACCCTGGACTACTGGACCAGCCTGGCGCGCCTGCTGGAGCGCGGCCTGTTCGACGGGCTGTTCATCGCCGACATCGTCGGCACCTACGACATCTACGGTCAGTCGCTGGACGTCACCCTCAAGGAGTCCATCCAGCTGCCGGTAAACGACCCGCTGCTGCTGGTCTCGGCCATGGCCGCCGTTACCCGCCACCTGGGCTTCGGCCTTACCGCCAACCTCACCTACGAGGCGCCATACCTGTTCGCCCGGCGCCTTTCCACCTTGGACCACCTGAGCAATGGCCGGGTGGGCTGGAACATCGTCACCGGCTACCTCGACAGCGCCGCTCGGGCCATGGGCCTGACGCAGCAACCCGAGCATGACCGTCGCTACGACCAGGCCGACGAATACCTGCAGGTGCTGTACAAACTGCTGGAAGGCAGCTGGGCCGACGATGCCGTGGTCGCCGACCGCCAGCAGCGCGTCTATGCCAGGCCCGAAAAGGTGCGCAAGGTCAACCACCAGGGCGAGTTCTACAAGGTCGACGGCTACCACCTGTGCGAGCCCTCGCCACAGCGTACACCGGTACTGTTCCAGGCCGGCAGCTCGCAGCGTGGCCTGGCCTTCGCCGGTAACCATGCCGAATGCGTGTTCATCAGTGGCCAGGACAAGGCCGCCACGCGCGCCCAGGTCGACAAGGTGCGCGCCGCCACCCAGGCCGCTGGCCGCGACCCGCAGGCGGTCAAGGTGTTCATGGGCATCACGGTGATCGTCGCCGCCACCGAGCAGCAGGCCCAGGCCAAGCATGCCGAGTACCTGCGCCATGCCAGCGCCGAGGCCGGGGTCGCGCATTTCGCAGCGTCCACCGGTATCGATTTCGCCGCCTACGCCCTGGACGAGCCTATTGCCTTCAGCCAGGGCAACGCCATCCAGTCCGCCACGCGCCAGTTGCAGGACAACGCCTGGACCCGCCGGCGCCTGCTGCAGCAGCACGCCCTGGGTGGCCGTTACGTGACCCTGGTCGGCGCGCCCGAGCAGGTGGCCGAGCAGCTGATCGCCTGGATCGATGAAACCGGCCTGGACGGTTTCAACCTGACCCGCACCGTAACCCCGGAAAGCTTCGAGGACTTCATCGACCTGGTCATCCCGCAGTTGCAACAGCGTGGCCGCTACAAGACCGCCTACGCCGAAGGCACCCTGCGCGAAAAACTGTTCCAGGCCGACCACCCGCACCTGCCCGCCGACCACCCTGGCTCGGCTTACCGCTTTCCCTCTACCCCTGCCCCGACTGGAGCCCTGCACCATGCTTGATAAACTGTTCCGGCCCGTCGCGGCCATTGCTCTCACCCTTGGCCTGTCTGCCAGCGCGTTGGCTGCCGAACCGCTGAAGATCGGCACCACCTCGGCCTTTGCCATCCCGCTGGAAGCCGCAGTGGAAGAAGCGCACAAGCAAGGCCTGGAAGTGAAGCTGGTCGAGTTCAGCGACTGGATCGCCCCCAATGTCAGCCTCAACAGCGGCGACATCGACGTGAACTACTTCCAGCACATCCCGTTCCTGGAGAACGCCAAGGCAGCTGCAGGCTTCAACCTGGTGCCTTACGCCCCCGGCATCATCAACAACGTCGGCCTGTACTCGAAAAAGTACAAGAGCTTCGCCGACCTGCCCGAAGGCGCCAGCGTGGCCATCGCCAACGACCCGATCAACAGCGGCCGTGGCCTGCAGCTGCTGGCCAAGGCCGGGCTGATCACCCTCAAGCCTGGGGTGGGCTACAAGGCCACCGAGGACGACATCGTCGCCAACCCGAAAAAACTGAAGATCCTTCAGGTAGAGGCTGTGCAGCTGGTACGTGCCTATGACGACGCCGACCTGGTGCAGGGCTACCCGGCCTACATCCGCCTGGCCAACAGCTTCGACGCCGGCTCCGCACTGCTGTTCGACGGCCTGGAGAACAAGGAATACGTGATCCAGTTCGTCATTCGCCCGCAAAGCAAGGATGACCCTCGCCTGGCCAGGTTCGTCGACATCTACCAGCACTCGCCGGTGGTGCGCGCAGCCCTGGACAAAGCCCACGGCAAGCTCTACCAGGCCGGTTGGGAGGGCTGACATGAACCAGGCCAGCGCGCTCCGGGCGCCTACCATACAACCACTGCCGCCAACGGCCAGGGAGCAGGCCTTGCGCCCGGAGGTCAATGAAGCCCATGTGCGCTTCATCGGCCTGGGCAAGACCTACCCGGGCCAGGCGCAACCGGCCTTGCAAGGCATCGACCTGAACATCCGCCATGGCGAAATCTTCGGCATCATCGGCCGCAGTGGCGCCGGCAAGTCATCGCTGCTGCGCACCATCAACCGTCTGGAGCAACCCAGCCAGGGCCGGGTGCTGATAGATCAGGTGGACATCGCGCCCTTCGACGAGGACCACCTGGTAGCCCTGCGCCGGCGCATCGGCATGATCTTCCAGCACTTCAACCTGATGTCGGCCAAGACCGTGTGGCAGAACGTCGAGCTGCCCCTGAAGGTGGCCGGCGTGGCCAAGGCCGAACGCCAGCGCAAGGTGCGCGAACTGCTGGAGCTGGTCGGCCTGCAGGAAAAGCACCACGTGTACCCGGCGCAGCTGTCCGGCGGGCAGAAGCAGCGCGTGGGCATTGCCCGGGCGCTGGTGCATGACCCCGAGATCCTGCTGTGCGACGAGGCCACCTCGGCGCTGGACCCGGAAACCACCGCTTCCATTCTGGAACTGCTGCGTGACATCAACCAGCGCCTGGGCCTGACCATCGTGCTGATCACCCACGAGATGGCGGTAATTCGCGATATCTGCCACCGGGTGGTGGTGCTGGAACAAGGCGAAGTGGTCGAGCAGGGTGAGGTGTGGCGGGTGTTTGGCTCACCACGCCACGAGGTCACCCGTACCCTGCTGGCACCGTTGCAAGCCAGGTTGCCAGCTGCGCTGCAAGCCAGCCTGCGGGCCAGCCCGGCAAGCCGCGACAGTGCCGTGGTGCTGAGGCTGACCCTGCTCGGCGAGCCCGAACTGTCTGCCCTGTTCAACGACCTTGGCGGCCGCGTGCGCCTGCTGCAGGGCGGTGTGGAGACCATAGGCGAGCATGCTCTGGGGCAGTTGATCCTGTCAGTGCAGCACTCGCCGCACGACACCCATCAATTGCTGGAACGCGCCCGCCGCTGGGCCGAGGACGTGGAGGTACTGGGCCATGTGGTTTGATCGCCTGCTGGAAGGCTTGCTCGATACCCTGCTGATGGTTGGCGTGTCGTCGCTGATCGCGCTGCTGGTGGGGGTACCGATGGCGGTGCTGCTGGTCACCAGCGACAAGGGCGGGATTTTCGAGGCGCCGCTGTTGAACCGGGTGCTGGGTGCCTTCGTCAACCTGTTCCGCTCGATTCCGTTCCTGATCCTGATGGTCGCGCTGATCCCCTTCACCCGCCTGGTGGTGGGTACCACCTATGGCGTGTGGGCCGCGGTGGTGCCGCTGACCATTGCCGCCACGCCGTTCTTCGCGAGGATTGCCGAGGTCAGCCTGCGCGAAGTCGACCACGGCCTGGTGGAAGCTGCGCAGGCCATGGGTTGCCGACGCTGGCACATCGTCTGGCATGTGCTGCTGCCAGAGGCGCTGCCGGGGATCGTGGGGGGCTTCACCATTACCCTGGTGACCCTGATCAACTCCTCGGCCATGGCCGGAGCGATCGGTGCCGGGGGCTTGGGGGATATTGCCTACCGGTATGGCTACCAGCGTTTCGATAGCCAGATCATGCTGACCGTGATTGCCATGCTGGTGGCGCTGGTGGCGTTGATCCAGCTGGGTGGGGACCGCTTGGCGAAAGGCTTGAACAAGCGTTGAATTCTTCGCGGGTAAACCCGCTCCCACAGGGATATCACAGCCATCAAACCCTGTGCAGTACCTGTGGGAGCGGGTTTACCCGCGAAGAGGCCCTCAACCCCAGTGCAGATCCTCGGCAGGCACCGGCCGCCCGAACCAGTACCCCTGCCCCAGCTGACACAGCTCCTGCAGCAGGAAGCTGGCCTGCTCCGCCTGCTCGATACCTTCGGCATGCACCTGCATGCCCATGCTACGGGCCAGGGCTATGATCACCCGGACTATCGCGATGTCGTCCTCATCCAGCGGCAACCCGGCAACGAAGCCCTGGTCGATCTTCAGCTTCTGCACCGGCAAGCGTTTCAGCCGCAGCAGCGATGAATAACCGGTGCCGAAGTCGTCGATAGCCAGGGTCACCCCCAGCTCGCGCAAGCGGTGCAGCTGCTCCAGCGCCACCTCCGGGTCCTCCATCACCGCACTCTCGGTCACCTCCAGTTCCAGCACGGCCGGGTCCAGGCCGGTGTCGTGCAGCACCTCGGCCACCTGCTGGTACAGCTCGGGCTGGCCAAACAGGCGGCTGGAGATGTTCACCGCCACGAACGCCAACTGCCGCCCTTCACCCTGCCATCGCACCATCTGCCGACATGCCTGGCGCAGTACCCAAGCGTCGATCTCGGCAATCAGCCCGGTGCGCTCGGCAATCGGGATGAACTCACCCGGTGGCACCAGGCCGCGCTGGGGATGCTGCCAACGCACCAGGGCTTCGACGCCGACCTGGCGGCCGCTCGCCAGGTCGTGCACCGGCTGGTAGAACACCCGCAATTCGTCCTGCTCCAGGGCCCGGCGCAGCTCGCCGGCGGTTTCGACCCGGTGCTGGGCGTGAGCGGTCAGCTCTTCGGTATACAGCGCATAGCAGGCTCGCCCGTTGCTCTTGGCCTTGTACAACGCCGAGTCGGCATTGCGCAGCAACTGCTCGGCACTCAAGGCATCGCTGGGGAACAGGCTGATGCCCACACTGACGCTGATGAACAGGCGGTGGCCGTCGAACACGAACGGCTCGCGCATGCGCTCGATGATGCCCTGCGCCAGCTTGCCCGCCTGGCCGACCTCATGGCAGTTTTCCGCCAGCACGCCGAATTCGTCGCCCCCCAGGCGCGCCAGGGTCACGCCGCTGCCCAGCACCTCGCCCAGACGCTCGCCAACCAGCTTCAGCAACTGGTCGCCGATGGTGTGGCCAAGGCCGTCGTTGATGCTCTGGAAGTGATCCAGGTCCAGCAGCAGCAAGGCGCAACCGCGCTTGTTGGCCTGGGCTGCGGCCAGGGCCTGCTCGGCCCGGTCGTTGAACAGCAAGCGGTTGGGCAGGCCGGTCAGTGGGTCGTGGTGGGCCAGGTAGGCCAGTTCCTGTTCCGAATGCTTGATCGCGCTGATGTCGCTGAACACCGCCACGTAGTGGCTGAGCTCGCCTTCATCGTCACGGATGGCGCAAATGGTCTGCCACTGCGGGTAGATTTCACCGCTCTTGCGCCGGTTCCAGATTTCGCCGCTCCACTCGCCCTTTTCCGCCAGGGTGGCGAAGATCTGCTGGTAGAACGCCAGGCCATGGCGACCCGACTTGAACTTGTTCGGGCGCTGGCCGATGACCTCGTCCTGCTGGTAGCCGGTGATGCGCATGAAGGCACGGTTGACGTGCACGATCAGGCCATCGCGATCGGTCACCAGCACGCCTTCGAGGGTGCTGTCGAACACCGCCGCAGCCATGCGCAGGCGTTCACGGTCTTCGCCACGCATACGCGCGCCAACCCCGATGAAGTCGAGCAGCCGTACCCGCGACACATAGATCAGCACAGCGCTGAGCAGCACCCAGACCACCAGGTTGATCTGCCGGCCCACGTTCAGTGCAAGAGGGTCGTCGGTCATGCCGTGCAACACCACCTCGGCCAGCGTCAGGCAGAGGACCGAGAGCACCACATACAGCGCAGCCATGCGCAAGGCGTCGCGAACTGAAACAGACATGTCGGGTGCAATTGCCCATAGAAAATGATGGGGCATTATAAAGGCTGAAACATGCCGTGACTTCCTATCTGAACGGTTGACTGGTTTTATTTCCCGGTCAAGGGATAATCGGCCCTTCCCCCTGCATTTCGAGGGTATCTACACCTATGTGGTACAACGGCCTGCTCGACTTGTCGGCCTGGCAACTGGTCGGCATCACTTTGTTGATGACCCACGTGACCATTGTCAGCGTCACGGTCTACCTGCATCGCTACTCCGCGCACCGGGCCCTTGAGCTCAATGGCGCGCTCAAGCACTTCTTCCGTTTCTGGCTGTGGCTGACCACGGCGCAGAACACGCGCGAGTGGACTGCCGTCCACCGCAAGCATCACGCCAAGTGTGAAACCCCCGAGGACCCGCACAGCCCCGTACACAAGGGCCTCAGTACAGTGCTGCGCAAAGGTGCCGAGCTCTATCGTGAGGAGGCGCGCAACCCGGAAACCCTGCGCATCTACGGCAAGAACTGCCCGGATGACTGGATCGAGCGCAACCTCTACTCCCGCTACAAGCTGGGCGGCATCGCGCTGATGGCGGTGATCGACCTGCTGCTGTTCGGCACCATCGGCATCACCATCTGGGCAGTGCAGATGATGTGGATTCCGTTCTGGGCCGCCGGGGTGGTCAACGGCCTGGGCCACGCGCTCGGCTACCGCAACTTCGAATGCCGCGATGCCGCCACCAACCTGGTGCCGTGGGGCATCGTCATCGGTGGCGAAGAGCTGCACAACAACCACCATACCTACCCCAACTCGGCCAAGCTGTCGGTCAGGCGCTGGGAGTTCGACATGGGTTGGGCGTGGATCCGCCTGTTCTGCCTGCTGCGCCTGGCCAAGGTGCAGCGCGTGGCGCCGATCGCCCACCGGGTCGAAGGCAAAGGCAACCTGGACATGGACACCGCCATGGCCATTCTCAACAACCGCTTCCAGATCATGGCCCAGTACCGCAAGCTGGTGATCGGCCCGCTGGTCACCCAGGAACTGGCCCGCGTCGATGCCTCGCTGCGCCACCACTTCCGCCGTGCCAAGCGCCTGTTGTCGCGCGAGACCAGCCTGCTGGAAGACCGCCACCACGTGCGCATCGAGTCGATGCTCGCCCACAGCCAGGCGCTGAAGACCATCTACGAAAAACGCCTGGCCCTGCAGCAGATCTGGGCGCGCACCAGCGCCAACGGCCACGACATGCTGGCCGCCATGAAGGACTGGGTACACGACGCGGAAACCAGCGGCATCCAGGCTCTGCGCGACTTCGCGGCACAGCTCAAGACCTACTCCCTGCGCCCGACCGGCGCCTGACCGCCGTTGATCGGCATGCCCCTCTGGCGGGGCGTGCCGACCGGAACTTCGCCCTCTCGTTTACACTCATATCTGGCACATCGCCCGCGTGGCGGGCCAGATGCTGGCCGCACGCTTTCACGCCGAGATCTGCTCCGTGCACATGGCCAAGAACATTCCAACGATACTGCCCGGCACCCCGCCTCCCGAAGCCGCCCAGACCTTGCTTGCGCTGTTCCACGCCCAGGGTGAGGTTGCCCGCCTGAGCGAGCGCGAGCAGCTGTTCAGCTCGCTGCTCGACAGCGTCAACGCGGTGCTATGGGCCTTCGACTGGGAAACCCGTCAGGTGCTGTACGTCAGCCCCGCTTACGAGCGCATCTTCGGCCGCCCGGCCAGCCTGGTGCTGGCCGACTACAACGAGTGGCGCGACAGCATCTACCCCGACGACCTGGAGTTCGCCGAGCGCAGCCTGGCCCAGGTACTGCTCAAGGGCTCGGTGGAAGACCGCGAGTACCGCATCCTCAATGCCGACGGCCAGCTACGCTGGCTGAGCGACAAGTGCTACATCAACCAGCAACGCGATGGCGACCGGGTGATCATCGTTGGCATCGCCGAAGACATCACCGAGAAGAAGCAGCTCGAAGGCGAGCTGCAGCGCCTGGCCACCACCGACGTGCTTACCCAGAGCAGCAACCGCCGGCACTTCTTCGAATGCGCCCAGCAAGCTTTCGACAGCGCCCGCGAAGACGGTACGCCACTGGCCTTCCTGCTCTTGGACATCGACGATTTCAAGCGCATCAACGACAGCTATGGCCACCAGGAAGGCGACCAGGTGTTGCAGCAGATCGCCGACAGCGGCAAGGCCGTGCTACGCCGGGGCGACGTGTTCGGGCGTATTGGCGGTGAGGAGTTCGCGGCGGTGTTTCCGGGCTGTACTGCCCAGGTGGCGGAACAGATTGCCGAGCGCTTGCAGCGGCATATCCAGCGGCTGAGCTTCAGCCATGGGGAGCAGACCTACGGCGTGACGGTAAGCCAGGGAGTGACCGGGCTGACTGACGAGGATGCGGCGCTGGACAGCCTGTATGCCAGGGCCGATGCGGCGATGTACCAGGCCAAGCGCCAGGGCAAGAACCAGATCGTCCGCGGCTGAGCCTTTGGGGGGGCTTTGCCCCCCTTTCGCGACACAAGGCCGCTCCTACAGGCAACCGCGTACCCGTGTAGGAGCGGCCTTGTGTCGCGATGGGCTGCAAAGCGGCCCCAAGATCTCAGCCCGAAACTTCACCCTCAGCTAAAGGCGGTTCTTCCTGCTGCGGCTTCACCTCCGGGTTCTCCACCTTGCGCAACCGCCTCAGTTCCGGCAGGCCAAGCTTGAGCAGCCGCGCAGTCTTGCTGCTGGCCACCTTCTCCAGCCCCTGCTCGGCCGGCAGCCGCGACAACTGCCCGGCCAGGTTCATGGCCAGGATCTCCCGCGAATACACCCCGCCGCCCAGTTGGTAGATTGCCGCGATCAACTCGCGCAACCCCAGCGGCAACCGCCAGCGCGTACGCAGCGCCGAGCCGAACGCCGCACCGAACTCATTGAGCGACAGCTGCACCTGGTCCTCATCCAGCTCGCCCCCGGCCAGCCGCCACTCCTGCAGGCAGCGCAGCACCGCCAGGTCGCCCAGGCAATGCAGCAACCCCGCGCAATAACAAAGCCCTTCGTCCAGCTCGAGCATGCGTGCCAAGGTGCGGCCATATTCGGCAGCGTGCAGCGACAAATCCCAGTAACGGGCTGCATGCTCCGCCAGCAGCGGGTCACTGAGGCGCGCACTGCGCTTGAGGGTCATGCCCAGGATAAGGTTCATGCTCTGGGTGCTGCCAAGCTTGTTCAAGGCCTGCAGCAACGTCTGCACCGGTGCTTCGCGGTGCAGTGCTGCGCTGTTGGCCGCAGCGATCAGCACGGCGGTGATCTGCGGGTCGCCCTGCACTTGCTCTTCAAGCACTCTCAGGTTCAGGCCATGGGGGTTGAGCGCGCGCTTGATCGCCACCTGCACATCGGCCAGCAACGGCCCGCCATCGGCGGTAGCGCGACGCTGCTCGAGGTAGGCCGGCAGGCTCGCACCTGCCTGCAAGGCCGGCACTGGGCAGGCGATTTCTTCGCCAACCGCCAGCAGCAGCTCTTCCAGGCGCTTGCGCAGGGTGTCCAGGTTCAGCGGCTTGCTCAGGTAGGCCGTGGGGTGCAGGGGCAATGCTTCGCGCACACTGGCACTGTCGCTGCGGTTGCTCATGAGGATGAACGGCAACCCCGAGCCTTTGGCGCGCACCTTGCGCAACAGGTCGAGGCCATCGACACCAGCCAGTTCGCGCGCGGCGATGATCAGGTCGGGCTTGCTGGACAGCGCGCTCAAGGCCTGCGAGCCGTCGGCGCAGACCTGCAGGCGGGCATCACAGCGCACGCTCAGCAGCATTTCGCTGAGCATGTCGCGTACCCAGGGGTCGCCCTCGACAATCAGCACGCTTGGTGGGGTGGGGTCTGCAGCGTTCATCGCCAACTCCTGAATAGCCCTGACACACAGTCCATCGCAGCTTCCTGAGCAAATCCTCCGACAACGATAGCGCTCCATGGCTTTCCTGGGCACAAAAAAAAACCCGCCGAAGCGGGTTTTTTCTGAAGCGCGTCACATCAGGCGAGTTCAGCGAAGCACTCTTCGATGATAGCCAGGCCTTTGTCCAGCAGTGCGTCTTCGGCGGTCAGCGGAACCAGGATACGCAGGACGTTGCCGTAGGTACCGCAGGACAGCAGGATCAGGCCCTTCTCGCGGGCCTTGGCGACAACCTGGCCAACGGCAGCAGCGTTCGGGGTGTGAGTGCCTTTCTCGAAGACTTCGACAGCGATCATCGAGCCCAGACCACGGACGTCGCCGATGATCGGGTACTTCTTCTGGATTTCGCGCAGGCCAGTGGTCAGGCGCTCACCCACAGCTTTGCTGCGGTCCAGCAGTTTCTCTTCTTCGAACACTTCGATCACGGCCAGGGCCGCGGCGCAAGCGATCGGCGAGCCGGCGTAGGTACCGCCCAGGCCGCCAGGAGCGATGGCGTCCATGTACTCGGCCTTGCCGCACACACCGGCCAGCGGGAAGCCGCCAGCGATGGATTTGGCGAAGGTGGTCAGGTCAGGCGCAACGCCCATCTGCTCCATGGCGAAGAAGGTGCCAGTACGGCCAGCGCCGGTCTGTACTTCGTCGGCGATCAGCAGGATGCCGTGCTGGTCGCACAGGGCGCGCAGGCGCTGCATCAGCTCTTTCGGCGCTGGCAGGAAGCCGCCTTCGCCCTGTACCGGCTCGAGGATGATCGCGGCGATGTCACGCGGCTCGGCGTCGTTCTTGAAGATGCGCTCGACCGAGGCGATGGCGTCGTCAACGCTGATGCCGTGCAGTTCGCTCGGGAACAGGGCGCGGAAGATGCCACCTGGCATCAGGCCCATGCCAGCGGAGTACGGCACGACCTTGCCGGTCAGGCCCAGGGTCATCATGGTACGGCCGTGGTAGCCGCCGGTGAAGGCGATGACACCAGCGCGGCCAGTGGCGGCACGGGCGATCTTGACGGCGTTTTCAACGGCTTCGGAGCCGGTGGTGACCAGCAGGGTCTTCTTGTCGAAGTCGCCTGGGACCAGCTTGTTGATCTTCTCGCACAGCTCTACGTAAGGCTCGTAGGCCAGCACCTGGAAGCAGGTGTGGCTGACCTTGGTCAGCTGCTCTTGCACGGCCGCAACCACTTTCGGGTGCAGGTGGCCGGTGTTCAATACTGCGATGCCGCCGGCGAAGTCGATCAGTTCGCGGCCTTCAACGTCGATCACGGTCGAGTTCTTCGCGGTATCGACGAAGATCGGGTGGATCTGGCCAACGCCACGTGGGACGGCGGCTACACGACGTTGCATCAAGGATTCGTTGGTCTTGCTCATAATGCCCTCATTGCGCCGGTCTGGAGTGGCGCTTTTATTCGGGGGTGGCTGGGAGTGCTCGCGAACAGTATTCGTTGATCGACTGCCATGAACGCCCTGGCCACCAGGTACTGCGATGTAAAAAAGGCCAGCGAGACGTCGCTCTCGCGCCCCGCTGGCAGAGGTAAAGCCGTTACCGTGCGATCAGACGCTGATGCACAGGTATTTGATTTCGAGGTAGTCCTCGATACCGTACTTGGAACCTTCGCGGCCCAGGCCCGAGGCCTTGATGCCACCGAACGGTGCCACTTCGTTGGAGATCAGGCCGGTGTTGATACCTACCATGCCGTATTCCAGGGCTTCGGCAACACGGAACACACGGCTCATGTCGCGGGCGTAGAAGTACGAGGCCAGGCCGAACTCGGTGTCGTTGGACATGGCGATGACTTCGGCCTCGTCCTTGAAGCGGAACAGCGGCGCCAGTGGGCCGAAGGTCTCTTCCTTGGCGACGGCAGCGGTCTTCGGTACGTCGACCAGAATGGTCGGCTCGAAGAAGTTGCCTTCGATGATCTTGCCACCGGACAGTACCTTGGCGCCTTTGCCAACGGCGTCTTCGATGTGTTCCTGGACCTTGGCGACAGCCTTGCCGTCGATCAGCGGACCAGTGGTGGTGCCTTCTTCCAGGCCGTTACCGATCTTCAGCTTGGCAACAGCGGCGGCCAGCTTCTGGGCGAACGCGTCGTAAACGCCGTCCTGCACGTAGATACGGTTGGCGCAGACGCAGGTCTGGCCGTTGTTGCGGTACTTGGAGATGATCGCGCCCTCGACCGCCTTGTCCAGGTCGGCGTCGTCGAACACGATGAACGGGGCGTTGCCACCCAGCTCCAGGGAAACCTTCTTGATGTCCTTGGCGCATTCTTCCATCAGCTGGCGACCGATTTCGGTCGAGCCGGTGAAGGACAGCTTGCGGACCAGGGAGTTGCCGGTCAGTTCGCCGCCAACTTCGCCAGCGCTGCCGGTAACCACGCTCAGCACGCCAGCCGGGATGCCGGCACGGTGAGCCAGTTCGACCAGGGCCAGGGCGGAGTAAGGGGTCTGCGAGGCAGGCTTGAGCACCATGGTGCAGCCAGCGGCCAGGGCCGGGCCGGCTTTACGGGTGATCATGGCGGCCGGGAAGTTCCACGGGGTGATGGCCGCGGTAACGCCGATTGGCTGCTTGATGACGATCAGGCGCTTGTCTGGCTGGTGGCCCGGGATGGTGTCGCCATAGACGCGCTTGGCTTCTTCGGCGAACCACTCGATGAACGAGGCAGCGTAGGCGATTTCGCCCTTGGCTTCGGCCAGCGGCTTGCCTTGTTCGGTGGTCATCAGGCGAGCCAGGTCGTCCTGGTTCTCGATCATCAGTTCGAACCAGCGACGCAGCTTGGCCGAACGCTCCTTGGCGGTCAGGGCACGCCAGGCCGGCAGGGCCTTGTCGGCGGCTTCGATGGCGCGGCGGGTTTCCGCGGTGCCCATCTTCGGCACGGTACCGATGACTTCACCAGTGGCCGGGTTGGTGACCTTGATGGTCTGGCCGTTGTCCGCATCCAGCCACTCACCATTGATGTAGGCTTGCTGGCGGAACAACTGAGCGTCTTTGAGCTGCATGTCGGCTTCCCGAATTGTTGATTGTTGAAAAGCGCCCAAGGCAGGGCATCGAGCGTTTGAAATCTCAAACGAATGCTAAGCGGCTGCTGGGGTGTTGGACAATAGGCTGTTCGAAAAAAAGAACGAATGGTTGAACACCCTGGCGGAAAATTCATGATTTGCATAATGGCAACCGGCCTCTTCGCGGGTAAACCCGCTCCCACAGGATCTGCACAGCATCCAGAATTTGTGCAGTACCTGTGGGAGCGGGTTTACCCGCGAAGAGGCCAGTACAGGTTAGACGAAGGAGCTGAAGGAAATGTGATGGGAGGACCGACGGCCCTCCCGGAAGGGGTTGATCAGAACGCCTTGGCCAGGTCGATCACCAGGGCCCGGTAACCCACGCTGCCCGGCTGCCGGCTGTGCACCTTCAGCTCCACCAGCACCTCCTGGGTCCCGCGCCGCACCTCGTTGAGCACGGTGGTGGTCAGTTTCTCCGGGGTCAGGAAGTTCACCGACGCCGAGTAGATGAACTGGGTGTCGGTCTCTGGCCGGTAGGCCACCACCGAAGTCACCGGGCTGTACCACTCGTCGCCGCGCTCCTTGCCGTATTCCCACACCTGCTCGACCGTGCCCTTGGCCTCGTCGATGCGGTACTCCACCGCCCGGCTGTAGTTGCCGGTCAGCCTGGTTGGCGCAAAGTCGCGGCCCCAGCCGTTGTCGAACACGGTCAGCGTGCCTTTGCCGGTCAGCCAGGCGGTGTGCTGGGTCCACGACCAGTCGAAGCCTTCGCTCGCCACTGGCGTCAGTACTCTTTCGCGCAGGCGCTCAGGCCAGCCTTGAGGCGAGGCGAGAATCCATTTCACCTGTTTGTCGCGGCCTATCTTCACCACACCCTGGTGCCGTGCTGAAACGATGATGCTGTCGTCTTCGGCGTCGTAATCGATGGCATTTACGTGTGCCCAGTTACGCCCGGTGCCCACCCCCGGGGTGTCACCAAAGGGCAGGTCACCCTCGGCCAGCTCGTTGGCCAGCCGCTCGTCCTGTTTCTGCACCCCGGGCGGCAACTGGATGGCTGCCTTGCCCAGGGTTTCCAGCAGGTCGCCACGGTACGGGTCGAGGATCTGGTTGAGGTCCCAGAAGTCCAGTACATCACCGGCCTCGTTGACTTCGATGATGTGGTCGCGAATCGATCGCACGCGCTTGCCGTCGGGCCGGCGATAGTCGCTGGTGCCCACCCGCAGCAGGTAGGTGCCATTGGCGGTTTCGCGGATTTCATGGGAGAAGTCGGCGAACTTGTCTGGCAGGCTGCGCTGCCAGATACGCCGGCCCAGCAGGTCGTATTTGGAATAGGTCTGGCCCTGGCCCCAGATCAGCTTGCCGTCGCGGGTCTGCTGGAAGCCCATGGTGCCGCCCAGGCCATCGCGGCGGTTGGAGTCGTGGATCTGCTCGATGTCCAGGTACCAGCGCACGTCACCATTGCTGTCGGCGATCCAGTTGTTGCCCACCTGGTCCCATTCTGCCGCGCCGCCCAAGGCATTCCACTTGAAGGCGCGCCCGCCCGGGATGTCACCCTGCAGGTGGTTGAACAGGTACAGGCGCTTTTCAAAACCTGGCGCTACCTTGACCGGCTGTACTTCAGGCAAGGCAGCGGTCTGCTTGGCCACCACCGGCAAGCGCACGGCCGGGGCGTAGATCTGGTACTGCTCGCGGATGCGCTCGCCGTCAAGCTTGTAGGTCACTTCCACCTGGTTGACGTGATCCGGGTACAGGCCGAATACCGGGATGCCGCCGTAGGTCCACAACGAGCGGTCGGATACCTCGTAGGCGATGTCCACACCCCGCTCGCCCCGCCCCAGCACGCGCACGTGCGCGGCACTCAGGCTGCGCCCACCGTCGCGAATGATCGCGGTCAGCGGCGCCAGGCGATACGGGTTGACCACCACGTCGCCGAGCAGGGCACCGTCAGGTTCGGGGACCTTGGCGGTCAGGCAGGCGCCTTCAGGCAATGCAGGGGTTTCGGTCTTGGCATTCATGGCATAGCTCCTTGTGCTCAGAAGTCGTAACGGGCGGTGGCGCCAAAGGTGCGCGGGGTGCCGAGCACGCCGGCATAGCCACCGTTGGCGGAGTTCCAAAGGCTGGTGAAGTAGGTCTTGTCACCGGCGTTCTTCACCCACAGCGACAGGTCGACCACGCCGTCGCCCTGGTCCAGGCGCACACCGGCAGAAAGGTTGACCAGCGCGTAGCTGGGGATCTGGCCGAAATCGGAGTCGTCGATGGTGCCCACCGCCTTGGAGCGGAAGGCGTAGCTGGCGGTGACATAGGGTTCGATGTGCTCGCTGGCCTGCCACTTGTACTGGGTGTTGAGGTTGGCGATGTACTTGGAGGCGCCGACAACCTGGTGGCCGGACAAGTCGCAAGTGGCGGTGGCGTTGGCCAGGCTCACCTCCGGCGGGCATGGGGCGTCCTTGTACTCGGTGTAGCGCACATCGTTCCACGAGCCGTTGAAGTTGACCGTGAGGCCGCGCAGCGGCAGCGCCGTGGCTTCGAACTCCAGGCCACGCGAGCGCACCTTGCCGGCGTTGGCCAGGTACTGCACGCGGTTGACCTGGTCGTAGACGTTGGCCTGGTAGCCATGCACTTCGGCCCAGAACAGGTTGGTATTGAGCTGCAGGCGGTCGTCGAACAGCGAGCTTTTCAAGCCGACTTCGGCGTTGTTGACCCGCTCGGTGCCAACCAGCAGCGAGTCGGTGCCCAACCGAGGCGCAGCGCCAACGGTAAGGTTGATGCCGCCAGACTTCTCGCCGTGGGTCAGGGTGGCGTAGCCCAGCAACTGCTCGTTGAAGCGGTAGCTCAGGCCCAGCAGGCCAGAGGGGCTGAAGCTGTACTGGTTGAGGTCGCCTGAATCGTAGGCGCCTACCCGAGCCTGGCGCGCTGCTGCGGCGGCCCCGGTTACTGCTGCGCCGCCGGTTGGTGCATCGCGGGTCACCCAGGCGCTCTTTTCTTCATAGGTGCCGCGAACGCCGGCGGTGAAGTCCAGGCGGTCGGTGATGTGCCAGGTACCCTGGGCGAACAGCGCGTAGCTGTCCGTGTCGATGTGCCCGTTGCCAATGGTGTCGACGTTGGCCAGGGCGCCAGCCGGGGTGAGGTTCCAGATATCCGCCTGCGGCCCGTAGTAAGTGAAGGATTTGTTGTCCAGGTCCTGCTTGAAGTAGTACGCGCCAAGCACGTAGTCGAAGGCGCCCCCGGTGGGCGAAGCCAGGCGGATTTCCTGCGAGTACTGCTTGTCGCGCACCGATACCCCGGCGCTGTAGAACACCGGCACGTTGAGGCCGTCGTCATTGCGCGGGGTGAAGTCCCACCAGCGGTAGGCGGTGATCGAGGTCAGGGTGAAGTCGTTGGGCAGGGTCCAGTTGGCCTCCACCGAGGTACCGCCCTGGAACACCGTCACTTGCTGGTCGGCGTCGAAGTTGACCTTGCGGTCCTTGCCCGACACCAACGTCGCGCCGGCCTGCGCGGCCAGGCTTTCGTAGCGGTTGACGCCATTGATGGTCGGGCCGGTGCTGTACAGGCTGAGGATGCCGTTGTCGGAGTCTTCTTCGTTGTATTCGCCGATCCAGCGCAGGTTGAAGGTTTCGCTCGGCTTGAACAGCAGCTGGGTACGAAAGCCTTGGCGCTTGCCGCCGTTGAGGTCGTCGCCGTTGTGGATGTTCTTCACATAGCCGTCGTCCTCGGTGCGGTAGGCGCTGATGCGCCCGGCCAGTGTGTCGCTGATCGGCCCGGAGAAGCTGCCTTGGGTCTGCAGGTAGCCGTCTTCACCTATCGACTGCTGGATGCTGCCTTCGCGGTGGAAGGTGGGCTTGCGCGTGGTGATGTTGAGCACGCCGGCGGTGGTGTTCTTGCCGAACAGCGTACCTTGCGGGCCGCGCAGCACCTCCAGCTGCTCCACGTCCAGCAGGTCGAACACGGCCATGCCGGGGCGGCCGAGGTAGACGTTGTCGAGGTAGATGCCGACGCTGCCTTCCAGGCCATCGCTGGCGGGGTTGTTGCCCAGGCCACGGATCGAAATGCTCGACTGGCGGGCATGAACGTAGGCGACGTTGGTGCTTGGCACCAGTTGCTGCAGGTCCTGCACGCGGTAGATGCGTTGGCTTTCCAGGGTTTCGCTGTCGAGCACGCTGATCGGCGTGGGCACGCTTTGCGCGGTTTCTTCGCGGCGGCGTGCATTGACCGTGACGGTACCGAGCTTGGCTTCCTGCTCCACCGCCGGGGTGGCGTTGACTGGCTCTTCGGCGAAGCTGGTAGAGGATGCGGCCAGCAGCACGCCAGCAGCCAAGGGTTGCAAGGTGAAACGCGACGCGCGCGCAGGCCAACGGGAAACTCCGGACATGCAAATGCTCCTTGAGGCATGGGCCCTGGCGAGCATTTCCGTTGGCGGAACCGAATCGCGGTCAGTCGGGCTTATATTCTTTTAAGTGATATAAATATTTGCAATTCATATTTTGTGGAATAAGTGACACCCTTTATAAGGTGGCTAACCCTTGTCAGCAATTGCATTCGACCGAAAGTTTCAATGTAAAAAATGCATATCGATCTCCGTCAGCTGCGCCACTACATTGCCCTTGTCGAGCACCGCAGCTTCGTTGCTGCGGCGGCTGCGGTGAACCTGTCGCAATCAGCATTCAGCCGCAGCATCCAGACCCTCGAACACAACATCGGCTGCCGCCTGGTGGACCGCGCCAGCAAGGAGCTGGCGCCGACTCGCCAGGGCCTGTTGGTGCTGGAACATTCGCGGCGGCTGGTGCATGGGGCACACAACCTGGTCAACGAGATTCACCAGTTCAACGGTGCCACTACCGGCGTGGTGCGCTTCGGCTCCGGCCCCGCGCCGGCAGGGGGTTTGGTACCGCGGGCGGTGGCACGCTTCGTCGCCGAATACCCCGCGGCCCGTACCTGCTTCCAGGTAGATAACTGGCAGGCGCTGAACCGCAAGCTGGTTGCCGAGGAGATCGAGTTCTTCGTCGCCGACACCCGCCAGTTCGAATCTGATCCGGACTATCAGGTGCACAAGCTGGCGCCGCAGCGCTGGCATTTCTGCTGCCGCGTCGGGCACCCTTTGACCGAGCGCGAGAATGTGCAGGCGCGTGACCTGTTCGACTATCCCCTGGCCACCACCTTCCGCCCGCCGAATATCCGCAAGATCCTCAGCGACCTCAGCGGGCGGCAGGATTTTCTGCCGACGGTGGAGTGCGAGCATGGCTATGCGCTGCTGAATGTGGTGATGCATTCGGACACCATCGGCATTGCCTGCAATGCCAACTTGCGGCCGTATCAGCGTGACGGGGGATTGGTGGCATTGCAGCTGGCCGACCTGACAGTGGAGCAGGAGGAAGCGTTCTACACCCGTTATGGGGTGGTGAGCCGGGTGGGGTATGGGCTATCGCCGCTGGCTCAGGGGCTGGTCAGGCAACTGATTGCCTGCGATACCGAGTTGTAGCTGGCGGGGGCTGTGCCCCCGAATCGCCGGCAAGCCAGCTCCCACACCGACCGCGCCGAGTTCAAGCCATGTGCAGTACCTGTGGGAGCTGGCTTGCCGGCGATGGGCCGCAAAGCGGCCCCGGCAATATCAGCCTTTACGCGTAGTACGGCTGAGTTGCCCATCCACCCCGACCGGCACCTCACCCGCCAGGGTCACCCGCCGCACCACCCGCGGCTGGGTCCCGTAATCATCCACCGCATAATGCTGCGTCGCGCGGTTATCCCAGATGGCCACATCCCCAGCCTGCCAGCGCCAGCGAACGGTGTTCTCCAGGCGTGTCACATGCCCTTGCAGCACTGCGAACAGGTGTTGCGAATCCGCCAGCGAATAACCTTTGATGCGCTTCACGAAATGCCCCAACTGCAGCACCCGCTCGCCACTGATCGGGTGCACGCGCACCACCGGGTGCTCGGTCTCGTACACGGTGGAGGTGAACACCTTGCGGTAACGCTCAAGCTTCGCCGGCTCGACATCGGGCTTGAGGCTCGCGTAGTCATATTCGTTGCTGTGCACCGCCCACAACTTGTCGGCCAGCTCGCGCAACGGCTCGGGCAGCTCCTGGTAGGCCGTGGCGGTGTTGGCCCACACGGTGTCGCCACCGGATGCCGGCGCCACCACGCTACGCAGGATCGAGGCTTTGGGGTAGGCGTCGACGAAGGTCACGTCGGTGTGCCAGGAGTTGGCCCGCTGGCCTTCGGCACCATCGAGCTGCAACAGGTAGCTGGTGCCATCCACCACTGGCACGGTGGGGTGGGCGACCGGCTCGCCGAGCAACTTGGCGAAGGCTTCCTGGCTTTGGTCATCCAGGTGGGTCTGGCCACGGAAGAAGATCACCTTGTGCTTCACCAGCGCGGCCTGGATGGCGTCGAGGGTGGCGGCATCAAGGTCGGCGGACAATTGCACCCCGCGAATTTCGGCGCCGATGCGGCCGGCAACCGGGTGTATGTCGAGTTCGAGGGTTTGTGGCGCAGTGGCCAGGGCGGCGTTGCTCATGGTCGTGTCCTTGCGGTCATTGTCGGGTTTTCGGGTTTCAGCGGGCGGCCTGCACGGCCTGTTTCTGTTGCAGGGCGGCTTCGAGGAAGCGTGGTTCGATCCAGTCGGCCACCTGGAAGCCACGGCGGATCAGGCGCTCCTTGGCAGCCAGGTCCACGCCCTGCTGCAGCTGGCCGACAAATTCGGCGTCCAGCCGTGGATCGAAGTAATGGGCCAGGTCTTCCTTGGCCAGGTCGTCGGTAAGGATGCTGCGCGGCCAGTTGGCATTGCTGGCCACCAGCTCGACGTAGGCCTCGCGGTTGTGTTCGTCGCGCAGCCAGGCGCTGGCCTGTTGCTGGGCATTGACCAGGCGCTGCACCAGCTCGGGGTATTTGCGGATGAAGTTGCCAGTGCCCAGCAGCACCGCCTGGGTACTGCCGGCGCCTTCCAGGTCACGTGAGTTGACCGGTAGTTCGACCAGCCCGCGTTCGCGCAGCGACAGCAGGTTGGACAGGCCCCAGGTGGCGTCGATCTGCTTGGCGGCCAGTGCGGCGTTGGCGGCGTTGAAGTCCAGGTTGATCACCTTCAGATCGCGCTCGCTCAGCCCCTGGCTGGCCAGGGCGCTGGCGAACGACAGCTGGTTGGCGGTGCCACGGAACACCGCCACGCGCTTGCCCTTGAGGTCGTGCAGGGTCTTGATGCCGGAACCGGGCACCACGCCCAGGTAGCTCTTCACCCCACGTACGCCCGCCGACAGTACGCGGGTGTCCAGGCCATTGGCCTTGCCGACAATGGCGGCCAGGTCGCCGAGGTAGGCGAAATCGGCCTGGCCGTTGGCCAACGCTTCGTTCACCACCGGCCCGGCGCCCTTGAAGAAGTGCCAATCGATGCGAATGTTGTCTTTGGCGAATTCCTTCTCCAGCAGTTGCTGGTCACGCAGCACATCAACCACGCCACCGGCGCTGGGCTTGCTGCCCGCGCTGAGGTCGGGTACGGCGATGCGGATGCTTGCTGGCTTGGCCGGTTCAGCTGCGTGGGCGCTGAGGGTAAAGGCCAGCCCAAGGGCGGTGATCAGGTGACGCAGCGGGGTTTTCATGGCAAGGCTCCTTGGCAGGCTGCCACCGGCGATGGCCGGCGCTTTGGCCAGAAGCTAGGCAGGTCTTGTTAGAACCTACAAAGATCAAAACTTCATTCTTCAGTAACTGGAAAGCATAAATCAGGCGACATGCGGGCCTGCGGCGGGCTTGCGGAAAACGCATGGAAAATATGAGGAAAACGCAACGGCGAGGGGCTTCCGTATGCAGGAAGTGCATGCTCTTATCTCTTGAAAGTCGTTTTTGAGAATTTTTAATTCCATAAATGAATAATCTAACAATGCTTCGAGAGATGGCCGATGAATGGAATTCTGAGCAGAGGTCGGGATTGGTTTCGAGGGCCGCTGCGCGGCCCATTCGCGACGCAAGGCCGCTCCCACAAAGATCGCGCCAGCTTGCTGCCCTGGTTGTTGCCTGTGGTTATTGCGCTGCTGTGGGTAGTGGCCAGCCGGGAGCACTGGATGAGCGAGCAGATCCTGCCAGCGCCGGCATTGGTGTGGCAGAGCGCGGTGGAGTTTGGCTCCGGCGAGCTGTGGGGGCACCTGTGGATAAGCTTGCAGCGGTTGTTCTGGGGGTTGGCGGTCGGCATCGGCAGCGGCTTGCTGCTGGGAGTCTGGCTGGGGGCTTCGCGGCGGGCGCAGACGCTGGTGCTGCCTACTTTCGTGGCGCTGGCACAGATTCCTACCCTGGCCTGGATCCCGTTGTTCATGCTGTTCTTCGGGATCGGCGAATTGCTCAAGCTGGTGGTGCTGGTAAAAGCCGTGGTGGTCCCCGTTACCTTGCACACGCTGGTCGGTGTACGTGATGCCCAGCCCAAGCTGCGAGAGGCCGCTGCAGTGCTGCGCCTGCCTCGCCATCTGCTTTTTCTGCGGCTGCTGCTGCCGGCTGCACTGCCCGCCTTTCTAACTGGCGTACGCCTGGCCCTGGCCACCGGCTGGACCTCGCTGCTGGCGGTCGAACTGCTGGCCTCCAGCGAAGGGATTGGCTACCTGATGGTGTGGGGGCGGCAACTGTTCATGCTCGACCTGGTGCTGCTGTGCATCCTGGTGATCGGCCTGGTCGGCGCACTGCTGGAGCGCGGCTTCTCGGCCCTGGAAAAGCGCCTGCTGTACTGGCCGCAAGCGGCCACAGGGGAGCAGCACCGTGGCCCCGTGCCGCGGGGTTGGCAAAGCCTGCTGCTGCCACTGGCACTGTTGGCACTGTGGCAGGCCAGCAGCAGCTTTGGCTGGGTCGACAGCAACATCCTGACCTCGCCACTTGAAGTGTTGCGCACCCTGCTGACCGGCCTGGCCGATGGTTCGCTGCCTCAGGCCTTGCTGCTGAGCCTGCAGCGCGCCCTGGCCGGCTTGCTACTCGGCGGTGGCGCTGGCCTGCTGGTCGGTTTGCTGTTGGGGCTTTCGGCCAATGCCGAACGTATCTTCGGGCCAAGCCTGTCGGCCCTGCGTCAGGTGGCGCTGTTTGCCTGGGTGCCGCTGCTCACAGCCTGGTTCGGCCTTGGTGAAGGGGCCAAGCAGGTATTCGTCGGCATGGCCGCGTTCTTCCCGCTGCTGATCGCCACCCAGCGCGGTATCGCCAGCCTGTCGCCGCAGCTGGGCGAAGCGGCGCGCACCCTGCGCCTGAACCTGTGGCAACGCCTGCGCCTGCTGGTGCTGCCCGGCGCAGCCCCGGCCATTTTCGCCGGCCTGCGCCTGTCGCTGATCTACGCCTGGCTGGGCACCATTGGTGCCGAATACTTCATGCCCTCGGACGGCGGTATCGCCAGCCTGATGGTCGGCGCGCAGCAACTGTTCCGCATGGACCAGGTAATGGCCGCCATGCTGTTGATCGGCCTGGTCGGCGCCCTGCTCGGCACCCTTGGACAACGCCTCGAATCGCGCGCCACGCGCTGGAGAACCGCATGAACGCCTTCAATACCTCACACCTGCACGCGGCCAACCAGCCCGACGTCACTCCTCCCCTGGTCAGCTTCGAGGGGGTCGGCAAAGTGTTCAGCGTCGATGGCCAGCCGCTGGAAGCCATCCGCAACTTCAACCTGTCGATCAACCAAGGCGAATTCATCGCCATCGTCGGTGCTTCCGGCTGCGGCAAATCCACCCTGCTGCGCCTGCTGGTCGGGCTGGATACCGACTACAGCGGCAGTATCCGCGTCGACGGCCACACTGTCAGCGGCATTGGTAGCGAGCGCGGCATCGTGTTTCAGGAACACCGGCTGTTCCCTTGGCTGAGCGTGGAACAGAACATTGCTCTGGGCCTGGTCAACGAGCCGCTCATCCAGGGTGAACGCGCGCGACGGGTACACGAGTTCGTGCAACTGGTGGGGCTGGTCGGTTTCGAGTCGGCCTACCCACACCAGCTGTCCGGCGGCATGGCCCAGCGCGTGGCGATCGCCCGAGGCCTGGTAGCCAGCCCGCGTATCCTGCTGCTCGACGAGCCGTTCGGCGCGCTGGATGCGCTGACCCGCCAGCAACTGCAGGACGAGCTGCTGGCCATTCGCGAACGTGCCGGCATCACCACATTACTGGTCACCCATGACGCCGAAGAGGCTACCTACCTGGCCGACCGGGTGGTGGTTCTGGAGCCACGCCCGGGGCGGATCAAGTCGGTGGTGGAAATCGACCTGCCACACCCACGGTTGCGTACGGGCGTAGCACTTCACGGGCTGCGCGAGAAGGTACTGCACCAGATCACTGGGGATGGCGGCTACCTGACACCGCCGGTGCGACGGGTCGAAGGGCTGAGGCCGGAGCTGATTGCGCTCTGAGCCTGTGGGAGCGGGCGTGCCCGCTCTCACAGGACTGCACATGACTTTTGAATTAACAGGAACCCTGTGGGAGCGGCTTCAGCCGCGAACACCGGCGCAGCCGGTGCCATGCACCGCGTTGGATTTTTCGCGGCTAAAACCGCTCCCACAGGGTACGCGGACCGCCTGCGAATTCAGGTCTCCATGCGACAGCGAATGCCCGCGAAGAAAACTCACCGGGCACTCAGGTCTCGCAGGTAAGCCCAAGGGTAGATACCCCGTTCATGCCCATCGCTGAACACCAGTTGCACGCCATATCCTTGCGGCTCGATGTGCACCACGCGCACATCATCGCGAACCAGGCTGATGTTCCCCTGCAGCCGTGCCGCTCGGCATTGCGAGCAGGGGCAAGCACCGCGCAGGCGGGCATGGCTGAGGCTATGTTCGCCGTCTTGCCATTGCAGCATCAGTTGCCCGGGGCCGCGCATGTTGCGAAGAGCTTGCGGGGCGTTCATCAGGAGGCCCCGCGCAGTTGTGCCATGGCAATCCGCACAGCCTTGCGCACCTCGGGGTCGCTATCGGCCTCGGCAGCCTGCAGCACCGGCAAGGCACGCGCCTGGCCCAGCTCCCCCAGGGCCAGAGCGGCCTCCTTGCGCAGGTTGGCCATGCCGTGGCCAAGCAACTCGCCAAGCGCGTCCAGTGCCGCAGCATGACGTAGCCGCCCCAGAGACCGCGCCGCACGCAGACGTACTTGCCAGAAGTCATCGGCAAGGGCATTTACCAGTGCCGGGCCTGCAGGGGCCAAGCCCACCTTGCCTAGCGTGGTGGCGGCTTCTTCGCGCACTTGCCAGGCCTTGTCACTCAATGCCGCCACCAAGGCTGGCACCACCGCGCTGTCGCGCGCGAGCCCCAGCGCACCGATGGCCGCGCGGCGCACCTCGGTGTCCGGCTCGTCTTCGGCAAGCTTTGCCAAAGCTGGCAAAGCCGGCTGGTGCTTGAGCCAGCCAAGAATACCCACGGCCTCACGCCGGACCGCAGCGTCGTCATCGGCCAGGGCAAGCAGTGCAGGCTCCGCGGCATCTTCCAGGCGCAGCTCGCGCAAGGCGCGCAGGGCGCTGGCACGGACGAAGGCATCGGCATGCTTGACCCATGGCAGGATCAACTGCCCGGCTTCCAGGCTCTTGAGCTCGCTGAGGCTCTGGGCGGCCGCCAGCCGTACCGGCTCGGCAGCATCGGCCAGCGCAGCGCACAGGGCCTGCACGACTTCGGGCTCTTCCCAGGCCTCGAGCAGGCGCGCGGCCTCGGCGCGCACCTCGTCGGCGGCATCCACCAGCAGCGCATCGGTGAGCCATGGCAAGCCATCGGGGTCTTCCAGGTCGGCCAGTTCGATCAGGCCGATACGGCGTACCCCCGCGTCAGCGGCCCCAAGGCGAGGCAGGAGGGCAAGGATGTCGGGGTTGTCAGTCGTTCGTTCAGTCATAGCGCGATCCGTAGCGGTGGGTGCTCAGTGTCCGGCAGGCCCAGCGGGGTCAGGCGCGGAAGTTCGCGGCCCTCCTCGTGACGGAGCAAGGCCAGACAGTGACGCTTGAGGTGAGTGAATTCAGGGCTGGTCAGCAGGCTGGCGCGGCGTGGGCGCGGAAAGTCCAGGTGCAGGTCTTCGATAAAGCGGCCAGGTCGCGGGCTCATCACCAAGATACGGTCGGCCAGGAACAGCGCCTCGTCGATGTCGTGTGTGACGAATACCACGGTGGTGCGGATACTTGCCCAGATATCCAGCAACAGCTCCTGCATGCGTGCACGGGTTTGCGCATCCAGGGCACCGAAAGGTTCGTCCATCAGCAAAAGGCGCGGGCGGTTGATCAGCACCCGGGCAATCTCGGCCCGTTGCTGCATACCGCCGGAAAGCTGGCTGGGCCAGCGCCCGGCAAAGTCATCCAGCCCCACCAGTTGCAGCATTTCGCGAGCCTGCCGGCGACGTTCGGCGCGGCCCTGGCCCTGCATCTTCAGGCCGAAGGCCACGTTGTCGAGCACGCTACGCCAGGGCAGCAAGGTATGGTGCTGAAACACCATGCCACGCTGCGGTGACGGCCCGGCAACAGCCTGGCCGTCCACGCTCAACTGGCCGCTGCTGGGTACCAGGTGCCCGGCCAGGGCACCGAGCAACGTCGACTTGCCACAACCGGAAGGGCCAAGGATGCAGACGAACTCGCCAGGCTCTACGGCAAAGTCCAGCCGCTGCACCGCTTCGAATGCTTCGCTACCGTGCCCCAGGCGTATCGACAGGCCACGCCCGTCAATACGCCCTGGGGCTGGTTGATAACTGTTCATCAGCTGGCCCTCCGCGTGCGGTACCAAGGCGTGGCCAACTCCCCAAGGCGCTTGACCAGGGCACTGCTACCCATGCCCAGCACGCCGATCAGCAGCATGCCGACGATGATGTCGGGGTAGTTTTGCAAGGTGTACGACTCCCAGGTGTAGTAGCCGATACCGAACTGCCCGGAAATCATCTCGGCGGTGACCAGGCAGAACCATGATGTACCCATGCCGATGGCCAGGCCCGTGACGATGCTTGGCAACGCTCCCGGCAACACCACTTCACGCAGAATCGACCACCGCTCTGCCCCGAGGCTGCGCGCCGATGCAACCAGGCGCGGGTCGACGGCCTCGACGCCGTGCACGGTGTTCAGCAGGATCGGGAACAACGCGCCAGTGAACGTTATGAACACCATCGACAGCTCCGACGACGGGAACATCAGGATCGCCAGCGGGATCCACGCCACCGCCGGAATCGGCCGCAGTACTTCCAGTGGCGGCAGCAGGGTGTCCTCGGCCCATTGCGAGCGGCCGATCAACAACCCCAGGGCCACGCCAGTCAGCGCTGCGGCGGCATAACCGGCAAACACCCGCGACAGGCTGCTGCCCAGGTGCGCCAGCAGGGCGCTGGAGGTCAGCAACTGCCAGGCAGCTTCCAGCACCGCCTTGGGTGTGGGGACATAGGTGAACGTCAGCAGCCCGAGGTCCAGCTTCACGCTCGCCGCTGCCTGCCAGAACAGCAGGCAGGCCAGCAGCGAAGCCAGGCGCACCGGCCAGCGCTTGAGGTTACGGGTCATGTCGGTGCCTCCCGGTCAGCGCTGGGCGACCAGCTTCTGGTTGGCGCTGACAAAGTCCAGCGCTTCACCGCCGTGGGCCTTGGCATACTGCTCGGCCTGGTCCTTGAGCAGGAACGCCGCGAGTTCACCCTTGGCGTTGCGCACGAACCAGGCCTGGTTCGCCAGCAACTTGATTCCGCTGTCGGCGGCCTGGGCGTAGATGGCGCGGATGTCCTTGCCCTCCTGCTCCAGCTGGGCCAAGGCGCCAAGCGCGGCCTCCGGCGAAGCGTAGTGGCGGACCTTGCCTTCACCGCGCACCCAGATCTGTGCCAGGCGGCTGAAGTCGGTAATCGGTTTGCCTGTCAGCGCGTCATTGGCCTTGAGTGGCTGCGGGTCGTAGTCTTTCAGCGCCTTGTCGTAGTCCAGGCCAGCCTCCTTGAAGGCCGCACGGATGTACTGGTCGTCGATGAACTTGTCGGTGTCGAGACCGCGATCGGTCTTTTTGAGCAGCTTGAGCGTATCGATGGAGGTTGCGACTGCCTGACGGTATTCAGGCTTCCAGGTCAGGTCGCGGGTCTGCAGGCCGAGCGGGCCGTGGAACAGGTAATTGACCTCGGCTTCGATGCCGGTGACTTTCTCGATCAACTCGCTGTACTTCTCAGGTTCCGCAGCGATCAGCCGATCGGCTTCGAGGCTGGCGCGCAGGTAGGCGGTGACCACTTCCGGGTACTTCTTCGCATATTCGGCATCGACCAAGGCGCCATGGAAGGTCGGTGCGTTGGCCTGGGCGCCGTCATAGATCTTGCGGGCGAAGCCGCGGTTGGGGAACAGTTCGGCGAACGGCACAAAGTCGGCATGGGCTTCGATGCGGTTGCTACGCAGGGCGGAACCGGCGATTTCCGGCGCCTGGGCGATGATGCGCACATCCTTCTGCGGGTCCCAGCCCTGGGCTGCCACGGCACGTAGCAGCATGCCATGGGCGGTGGAGGCGAACGGCACGGAAATGGTCCTGCCCTTGAGTTCAGCCAACGATTGCACGCTGGACGCCGCAGGTACGACGATGCCATTGCCGCTGCCGTGCACGCTGCCCGACAGCACGCTTATGAACAGGCTGCGTTTGCCGGCATCCAGGTGAGCAACGCCGTTGAACGAGCCGGGGAAGTCGGCCATGGCGCCGAAGTCGAGCTTGCCAGCGACCATTTCGTTGGTCAGTGGCGCACCGCTGGTGAAGTTCTTCCACTCAACCTGATACCTGGCATCTTTGTATTTGCCGTCATGCGGCAGGTACTTGTCCAACAGGCCAAGCTCGCGTATCAGCAGGCCGCCGGTGGCGCAGTTGATGGTGGTGTCCTGGGTGCCGATGGCGATGCGGATGGTTTCGGCACTGGCATTCAGGCCAGTGAGCGCCAGCGCGAGGCCGGCCACGGTTGCAACAAGGCGCATGGGTGTTTCCCCTCGAGTCGTTATAAGAATTGGGTCGTCTCCGCCGCCCGGCTTGGGTGGTGGGAAACGAGGGGCAAAGCAGGAGGGCGTCCGGTGGTGCGCCGGATGGCGGGATGAATCAGCGCAGCAGGTACGGGATATCGACCTTCACCGCACCAGTGGGGCAGTCCTTTTCGCAGGGCATGCAGTACCAGCATTCGTCGAAGGCCATGTAGGCCTTCTGCGTGGCCGGGTTGATCGCCAGCAGGTCCATGGGGCAAACCTCGACGCATACGGTGCAGCCTTTGTCGGCGATGCACTTGTCTTCGTCGATGGTGACGGGGGCACTGCTGCGGAAGAAGATTTCTTGCGGCTGGTAGGCCATTTCACGGAGTCCTCGGGGCCTTCATTGGCTCCCTTCTATCTAGAGGCTTGCACGTTTCCCTGTGGGAGCGGGTTTACCCGCGAAGAATCCAACACGGTGGATGGCACCGGCTTCGCCGGTGTTCGCGAGTAAACCCGCTCCCACAAGGTGAGGTGTCGCTTAGGCGGCATCGGCTTTGACACGCAACCGGTCATAAGCGGTCTGCTCTTCTGTATCCAGGGCGACCAGGTAGGGTTCGACGGCCTTCTTGAAGCTGGTCATTTCACCGTTCTCGCCCTTTTTCAGATGGCAATGGCAGAACCACTCGCCATCGTTGCGCTCGGGGAAGTCCACTCGGTGGTGGTACAACCCCCAACGGCTTTCCTCGCGGAACAGCGAGGCCCGCGCCGCCATCTCGGCGCAATCGCGAATCACCGAAACTTCCATCGCACGCATCAGTTCATGAGGGTTGCTGGCTTTCATCTGGTCCAGGTCACGTTCGATCTCGGCAAAGCGCTCCAGGCCGATTTCCATTTTCCTGGTCACCTTCGGCGGCTGCAGGTAATCGTTGACCATGCGTCTGAGCTTGTACTCGACCTGCGCTGGCGGCAGGCCATGCTGACGCTGCAGCGGAGCAAACACCCGCGCGCGCTCGCGCTCGACCTGTTCGGCATCAACCTCGGCGAATTCGCGCCCGGTCACGTAATGCGCAGCGTTCACACCGGCAAACCAGCCGTAGGTGAAGGCCCCCAGCATGTAGTTGTGCGGCACCGCTGCCATATCGCCTGCGGCATACAGCCCTTTGACGCTGGTCTCGGCCTTTTCATTGACCCACACCCCCGACGCCGAATGCCCCGAGCAGAAACCGATCTCCGAGATATGCATCTCGACCATGTGCTGGCGATAATCGGTGCCACGCCCGGCGTGGAACTGGCCACGACTGGGGCGCTCGTTGCTGTGCAAGATTTCTTCGATGTTCTGGATGGTTTCCTCGGCCAAGTGATCGAGCTTGAGGAACACCGGGCCATTGCCGCCCTCGAGTTCCTGATGGAACTCCCACATCATCTGGCCGCTCCAGTAGTCGCACTCGATAAAGCGCTCACCCTTGCTGTTGGCGGTATATCCACCCAGTGGGCCGGTGACGTAGGCGCAGGCCGGGCCGTTGTAGTCCTTGATCAGCGGGTTGATCTGGAAGCACTCGAGGTTGGCCAGTTCGGCACCGGCATGGTAGGCCATGGCGTATCCATCACCGGCGTTGGTCGGGTTCTCGTAGGTGCCCATCAAGTAACCCGACGACGGCAAGCCCAGGCGCCCGGCCGCGCCGCAGGCAAGGATCACCGCCTTGGCCCGCACCACCCGGAACTCGCCGCTACGGCAGTCGAAACCCAGCACGCCAGCGGCCGCGCCTTCACCATCGAGCAGCACACGGGTGCAAACCATACGGTTGCTGATCTCGACCCGGGCACGCTTGAGCTGGCGGTACAACACCTTCTTGATGTCGTGGCCTTCGGGCATGGGCAGCACGTAGGCGCCCATGTGGTGAACCTTTTTCACCGCGTAGTCGCCGGTCTCGTCCTTCTCGAACTTCACGCCCCAGCGGTCAAGCTGTTCGATGGTTTCGAAGCTGTGGGTAGCGTAGGCATGCACCGTGGCCTGGTTGACGATGCCGTCATTGGCCACGGTGATTTCCTTGGTGTACTGCTCGGGGGTGGCGTGGCCTGGGATGATCGCGTTGTTCAGGCCATCCATGCCCATGCTGATGGCACCGCTGCGCTTGACGTTGGCCTTGTCCAGCAGCAGCACGCGCAGGCTTTTGTCCTGCTCCTTGGCCTTGATCGCAGCCATCGGCCCGGCGGTACCGCCACCGATAACGATGATGTCGTAGTCCTGAGTCTGGATGCTCATGCCTTGCTCCCCTTCTGGCGGTCGATGCGCAGGCGGTACTGGAAAGCATCGCCGCGGTAGTAAAGGTGTTCGAAGTCCAACGGAGTACCGTCAGCGGCATGGGTCAGGCGCTCGATGCGCATGATCGGCGAGCCTTCTTCAACATCCAGGGCCTGGGTCAGGTCGCTGTCGGCCAGCACGGCATCGATGGCCAGGTCGGCGTGGCCAAGGGCAATGCCGCAGTCGTTTTCCAGAAGCAGGAAAATGTCGCGGGTGACGAGGTCGGCCTTTTCCAGCTTCTCGCCGACGGCCTTGGGCAACCAGGTCAGCTCCAGCGACACCGGCTCGCGGTTGATCAACCGCACCCGGCGGATCTCGGTGACCAGGCTGCCCTCTTCGACCTGCAGCCGCGCGGCCACCAGTGCATTGGCCGGCACATGGCGGAAGCTGCGCAGGCGGTTGATCACCTCGTAACCCATTTGCGTCATCGACTCTCCCAACCCTTGCAGGGTGGTGACGTTCTGGAACGCTTTGGGCTTGGCGACAAAGGTGCCCTTGCCGTGGATCTTGAAAATCAGCCCTTCCTTCTGCAGGTCGCCCAGCGCCTGGCGCACGGTGATGCGGCTGACGTCGAAAGCCTTGCCCAGTTCGCTTTCCGAGGGCATGCGGCTATGCGATGGATAAGTGCCGTCGAGGATGCGCTCGCGCAGCAATTCCTTGAGCTGGGTGTAAAGCGGTACCGGGGACAGGGGGAGCAGTTCGGCCATGGGGTCTCTTCGCTGATCGGATACTTGTTATAACAAGTTGTGACCAGAGAATAGATGGCATAACAGCGACCATGGAAATATCGATATTGCATATGGATAGAGGCATTTGTGAGTGCCATTGCCGACCGTTTCACGGCTAATGGGAAAAATGGCTACAGATCAAGGTGATGGACGCCACCACCACAGATGGGTATCATGCGTGCGCGTTGCACTCGTAGCTCAGCTGGATAGAGTACTGCCCTCCGAAGGCAGGGGTCGTGGGTTCGAATCCCGCCGAGTGCGCCATCTTCTTCCCTTGTGTCACAAGGGGTCGGCGCTTCCGCGCAG
>Ga0247820_10000120_pt1 | contig 38401 bp, 66 predicted proteins | sample 13C_Glucose_Day1_2_FD_192480 | JGI IMG/M metagenome (GOLD analysis project Ga0247820, IMG submission 192480) | Soil microbial communities from agricultural site in Penn Yan, New York, United States - 13C_Glucose_Day14 | ecosystem: Environmental > Terrestrial > Soil > Agricultural land | place...
GGGCAGGAGGGGGGTCTGGGACTATTGATCCCCGCCCCCTCATAGCGAAACCCTATAGAAATCGTGCGAATCGTTCCCATTTGCGCGAGAATCATGCATTTCGCACGATCAAGTGGCATTCATTCGTATTTGAGTCATGCATTTTGCACGAAGGCTGCGTCGAACGCGCAGCCGATGCGGATCAGCCTCTACGCGCAGTGCCTACGCCTTCGGCTGCGGTCTTGGCACTGTGGCAGGGTGCACACAGGGGCTGCCAGTTGCCTTCGCTATCCCAGAACAGCTTCATGTCGCCTCGATGGTCGACGATGTGGTCGACCACGTTGGCCGCAGTCACCTTGCCCTGTGCCTCACACATCCTGCAGAGCGGATGCTTCGCAATGTAGGCAAGGCGAGCCCGTTGCCACTTCCCACCATACCCACGCTGTGCAGTGGTCAGCCCTTCACGCCATGCGTCAGGGTTCAGCATCTGCACAGCCGTGGTGCTGGTCTCCTTGGCTCGCGTGGGTTGCATGGTGACGCGGGGCTTAGCCATTATCCTCCGACTCGCATAGGTGGAGGGCTTGGAGGCTTAGGCCGATTAGCTTTGCAGCGCTCACATTTGCCGCATGTGGTGCCTAACTCCCAAGCGCCTTTGCACACGGGATAGTCCCGACTGTTCAACCCTGTCGGCCTAGCGTTAAGCGCCTGTGGTGCGATCTGAGACTCGCTAAGCTCAGGAGCCCTACCTTGCTGTGCAATCTCCTCTAGCGCCGCGCATACGCGCTCCAGCAAAGCCGAGGCGCCATACTCAAGGCGAGCATCGGCGCCACTTCCTAGAACCAGCGCTTCAACACCTAAGGCTTCGGCCGTCGGACGGATCGCTTCGGCCAGGTTGTCGCTCTGCTCTTGCGTCAGGGCTATCGGGTAGCGCAGCACCAGTAATCCGTTGCTTGAGTTCTTCGAATCGTTCATTGGCTAAGTCCAATAGTTTTTTGAGTTTCGCCCGACGTCGAGCGCATCCGGAACATGCCATGGGTTCCGCTCCATGTGGTGGGGTCTTCAGGCTATCAGAATTCCCCTTTCGCCTCTTGGTCCTTCAGGTACTCGTAATGCGCCATGAGTTCCGCTTGGCTCACGATGCCTTTCGGCGGCGGATACAGAACGTCTTCTGCACGCTCCTTCAACTTCCTCTCCCAGTGCTCGCGGCAATGTGCGCACAGCGACCAGTCGTTGAGCTTTGGGATCTTTTTCTCGTCGTATTTCGCTTTGCAGTTCTGACATTTCATTTTGACTCTCCGAACGCGCAATTTTTGCAGATGCAGGAAATCGTAGTTTTTCGGTGTAGTAAGTAAGTGCATTCCTATAGTCATGCACTCTTACTTACGACTGCTACCTGTCGTAAGTTACGTAAGTACGTACCTTTTACGATACTTACGTGCAGGTTTTGCGGATTCATAAACCTGCATTTTCTGCGGATTCGATAGGTGATACCCATTTTTCGTGTCTAACAACGAAATTCTTGGCAGCCAATGCGGTCAGCGCTTTCTTCAAATTGCTCTTGGTATCGCGTCCTGCATTCGGCGTTTTCTCTTTCGCCGCGTTCAAAAGTTCGTCCTCTTCTATGCGGCTCCGGTGGCCGTAACCGATCAGCTCGTGCAAGGTCGTCAGAAGCAAAACCTCGTTCTTCCCGGACGGCATACCGTGTGATGTGCTGCCGTACTCCACGACGCAACTGGTGATCGTATCGTCGTCCTCATCAAGCCCTAGGATCACATCGACCAGTTTGAAGCCGTGCTCGGCACCGTCGCGGCCGTCTTTAAGCTTGGTCACCTTGATAGCCCGCACTTCGTCAGAACGCGTCACCTCAAGCTCTACGTCAGCCGCTGCCCGAAGGCCGGACCAGCCGCGCGCACCCTTGGCCGCATCCTTGCCGCTGTGGTGGATAAGCAAGACCATGGCGCCGCTGATGCGGGCGATACGTTTGCACTGCTCCAGGGCGACACCCATGTCTTCGCCGCTATTCTCGTTAATGCCGGCGGTCATTTGGGCGAAGGTATCCATGATGATGACCTCGTAGGGTTCCCTCGCCTTGATGTCCTTTATCAAGTCGGTAACCTGGCCGACTTCAGTCAGGTTGGGCACCATGTCGGTGATCAGATCGATTTCCCGCTTCTCGACGCCGTGCTGATGGTCATAGGCATCCATCCGCTGGATAAAGCCGTCGGCGCCTTCAGCAACGACATAGAGGACGCGGCCCTTGGTAACCCGATGCCCATTCCAATCTGTGCCGCGAGCGATGGCACACGCCATGTCCAGGGCCACGAACGATTTCCCCGTGGTCGAAGCGCCGAACATCACTCCGAGTACCGCTTTAGGCAGAAAGCCTTTAATGAGCCAGGCTGTCTTACGGGGACGTGCGCGAACCTCTTCCCATGACTGAATGCGGTACTTGCCGTGAGTAGGCATCGGTAACGCTTCAAATTCATCGGGGGAAGCCGTATCGACGTTTACCGGGCAGCCGAGGGCCTGAGCTTCGCGCAAGACAGACCAGAAGGTCTTCTCGTTGCCGCTGTAGTTGCCCATGGTCGACCATTTGTAGCGGATCTCATCGGGTCCTTCGTACTCTGCTATGCCTTGGCTCCATTCATCCCAGAGCCATTCGCCTTCGCCTTCAGTCTCGTGGTGGAGGGCAGCACCGATGGACATCCAGCGATGGTAATCACCGCCTGCGGTCCACTGAAGCACGATCTTCAGTTGAGCATCTGTGAGACCTACGCGCTCCTTGTCGCTCTTGCCGACCGATATCTGTCGAATGGCTTTGGGGCCGAACCGCTTTTCGCAAGTTTCGAGGAGCAGAGCTGAAGGCTCGGCTACTTCGTTCTCGCACCCGAAGTCAACGGTATCAGCGGTCATGTCGCCGGTGAAGGTCACGAACCTGGACGAGCTATAGGTCTCGAAGCCGAATGATCCGTCATCAGGGTGCGCGTCACTACGATCGCCAAGGTTACCTTTGACGAAAGCTCTCACGCCGGTTCCAGATGGACTTATTTCGGCATAGGTGCCGATGATCAACGCTTCTACATCAGGGTGGATTACCCCGTCGGTGACGCAATGGTCGAAGTCCAAGGCGGTTACAGGACAACCCTCCACCATAGCTAAGCCCACGCCAGTCATCCCTCGTTCAGCAGCCGCAGCCTTAGCCTCATCGAAGGTGACCAGCAACGGCAGTTCTTCCGCCGAACCCTGGCCTACCTTCTTACTGCGGGGCCCAGGCATCCAGCCGCGCTTAGTGCCCGACTTGGCGTAGTACGGAACCTTGAGGTCTTTCTTCCCGGGTTTAGGGTTAGGTTCGAACTTCCATATCAGCCACTGCTTCAACTCCCGCAGCACGGCGGGCGCCTGCAGGCTCTCTAATGCCTTTGCCATCTTCGCGGCTCCCACGGCTTATACGTCGGATGCGTCGAAGTTTTCTTCGTCTAGAACCGGCACAGACCGAGGTCCGCGGCTCAGACGGGCTACGGTTTTACGGCGAGAGGGGGCTGCACGTCTCTCCTCTACGTCTTCATCCGAAAAGCTAATGGGTTCCAGAGCGCGGGCATACTTTGGGTTCATAAGCTCGGCGCGAGGGATACCGTAAAGGCTCTCGATCTCGGCGATGCGGTTGAGCGGCACGAAACCCTGCGCGGCCCACTGCTGGACAGCCTGGGGAGATACGCCGGTTTGGCGAGCCAGCTCGGAAAGGCTGCCAGCTTCTACAGCGGCAGCCAGGACACCGTTATAGGAAGAGGCGCGGTGCAGCATGTTGAGGATGTGCCCGTGGATGTTCCGGTCCAAGGCGCGTTCTAGCAGAGCGTTCAGTTTCTTGTCCATCGTGGTTCCTGCTTCTATAGGTAGGTGATTTGTCGGCACACTACCGCATTCAACAAGCTATTTCAAGTTGTGAGAACTTCACTACCGTTCGTCAGAACTGCTAGACATGCCAAGCAACTGCTTGTATATTGAACCCACAGAAAGCAAACAACCAAAGGGAATACGAAAATGAACAACTTCAAAGCCCAAGACAAAGCACTGAAAGCAGCCCGCGCAGCAGTCAACGCGCTGACCTTCGGTACTAGCGAATGGGAAGCAGCAATGCAGGTTGTTCGTGAGCTCTGTGAGAAAGCAAACGCCGCCGACAACGCTATCTTGAACCATCGCTGTGACTTCAGCCGGTGAAGCCGGTTGTCCACTACCCTAGAGATGGGGTGACGTACATGAGAGGGCAATGCGGGGCGAATTCGATTAGCTCCTCTACCGATCTGAAACTCGTGACATGTCCCTCTTGCTTGAAACTGCTCCGGAGTGACACCGATGCGCAAGCCTAAGAAACCCAAGATGCCCAAAGTCAACACCAGCGACTGCGCCAAAGGTCAGATGCACGAGCCTGCGGCACAGCGATACGTGAAAACCATGCCAGGAGGATTTATAGCGTGAGTACCTACATTTTGAGTTTTGAATTACCGGATGCCCCAGGCCAAGAGCAAGAAGAGGAATTCTATTCTGTTAAGGCGGCCGTAGAACGCGCTGAAAGTCTCCGAGCGTTACCCTGGCTAGTAGCGTGCCCTACGTTCACCTTGGCGGACGAGCACGGTAACGAGGTTCCGGTTTAAATGACCCTCCAATGCCCAAAGTGCGGTAACCCGGACGTGATACGCATGAGCAGCCTACGCATTATTCACTGCCCGGATTGCCATACCGAATCACCCTGGCCGTTGAAGGACGGCCAGAAGCCTTTGATTGGAAGTAGTAGAGGAGATCGGAAGAAATGACGCAATCAAAACTGGAATCGTTTATCGAAACGTGCATCAACACGCTGATCGGCTACGTCGTAGCCCTTCTGTCACAGCTACTCGTTTTCCCGCTTGTCGGTATCCACGTTCCGTTCTCTACCAACCTTGAAATCGGCGCATGGTTCACGGTTATTAGCATTCTGCGCGGCTACATCATCCGCCGCTGGTTCAACGCTCGGCTAAAGGCCATGGCGAAAAGCTTGGCGCAGGAAGGCTGAAACCCTAACCGTTCGTCGGACCTACAAGCAATCGCAAGTTTCGTGTTGTATAGTGGCGTCACACAGTAAACGAATAGGAGAAGGATGATGTCTGATTTTTTCGCAATCGTGATTGTACCGATCTTGGCGCTTGGCGTGATCCTCGGCGGCGCTGTCTGGGGTGTCGACGCCATGGGTGCCAGATCCTGCGGTATCTACACCGAGGAAACCGGTATCGAAACAAAGTGGCGCCACTTCGATGAGTGCTACCTCAAAACTCCTTCTGGGTGGATGCCGTGGAGCGAGTTCAAAGCGCGGGCGGTCACTAAGGAAGCCTCCAGGTGAACCGCTTCAAACCAAATCAGACCGTTCGCATTAACGACACGCAGAGCGAGTACCACAAGTGCCTGGCGCGTGTCGTGAAGGTCGGCCAGAAGAGCTACGACGTAAGCGTAGGGCCTACCACCATGCGCGTCGTCCCCGAACAACTGCTAGGAGTACGCAAGCGGTGAACGTAAAAGATCGCTACGAATGGTTGTGCAACGCAGATATCGAAACGTTTCTACGAAAGTGTTTATCGCGGCTGTCTAAACCCTTTCCAACGTTTGAACCGCTTAGTAACCCACAAAGCAAACGGCGATCGGAGGTCCAAATGATCACCCGCGCACAGGCTGAAGCGTTACTGACCCTGGCCGAGTCGCTGGAAGCGTGCGAGAAGCTCGAAGTTCGCCTTGAACAGCACCGCGATATCTACGTGAACATCGCCGGTCAACACCGATGGATCGAGCCCACGGCAATGGGTATCCGACTCGCTGTCAACGCGCTGATCCCAAAGAAGGAGACCTAGCATGGACGACGCCGACTTCATGTTCCTGACCATCGTTGCTTTGATGCTCATAGCGTTCTATTTCTCCTAGGAGGTGCGCCATGCTTCAGCCGCCAGTATCAGACCTAGCGCCGTGGCGCCCCGGGCACTGGATCACACAGACCGGGTATGCGTTGAACGAAAAGGACTTGATCGTAGGTCTTCGAAACAACCCGGCAGACCGGATGGACAAGCAGTCCAGTGTGTTCGAAGTCGATTTGATAATTGAAAGGGTGATGAGCGAATGATTATTCCAAAGGGAACAACGCACAAGTGGTCCGTGTCCGGCCAGTTCGCTAAGCGCTGCGGCGGTAACACCTGGGCTATTTGGCAGGATCACGAATGGCTTTGGATCGGCGACGAATTCAAAGGTTCTATGATTCACTTTCTCGCCGAGCGAGAAGCTGCCATATCGGATATGTGCGAAGTAACAGGCGAGCATATAACCGTCCGCTCAGCCGCGGCCCTTTATGACGCCGGCTACCGCAAATTCGAAATCGTCGAGGATGACGTATGACCAAGTTCGAAAAGTATTGGGTGTTCGGCATGATCTGGATGTCGACGGTAAAGCACTACGACAATCCGACGCTCTGGAACTCGATATCCAACGTTTCTAGCTACCTGATCGGCACGGTTTGTTTCGTTCTGATGATCTGGCACTTTTTCGTACGGAGTGAAAAATGACCAATCTCGTGTTGACCCGTAAAGCCGGCCAGTCCGTTCGCCTTCTGATAGGCGACAAAACGGAATACGTCGAGATCCTCGATGTGACCGGCGGCTTCTGCAAATTCCGTTTGCTGTCCACCCTCCAGGTGGAACGCGTCCGGTTCCGTGACTCCATGCAAATTGCTGAAGGCGTAAGTGTCTATGTCGTTGACCTCGCCAAAGGCCATGCGAAGCTAAATTTCACCGCGCCGCGCGATGTTCACATCCTGCGTACTGAACTGATAAAGGAGACAGAGTGATGCGGATGGAAATCAACGGGGCAGACTTGGTTTTCATCGGGATCTTCGGCTACTCCGCCGCTGTTAGCTCGCCTCTGTGGGCGCTGGCGATCCCTGTGATCATTCTGAATTGGTTCTTCAAAGTGACGTGGAAAGGCCAGAAAGGTTTTGTGTGGAGTAAGCGGTGAACCGTTACCCGTGCAGGTGCCGGTCCTGCGATGGCCGTAGAACCCTGAGCCAGCTACCGGAGAACATGCGCAATGGCTGCAAGTGCAAAGCGTGCCGGGAAGCACGAGCAAAAGGAATAGAGCCGATTGTGCATTGCGACTGCGGCGGCACGTACCGCGTGGATTGGTATCGCAAGAAGAAAGAGCACAAACAACTTGGGTGTCCATGCTCGGGCTTCCCATGGGAGCTGTACGGCGCACCCCACCGCAAAGGCAGTTCCAGCCCATCGAACGGGTGGTACTGCATCCATAACGTGAAAGGAGAATGGCAGCATGAATGAAATATCGTTTGACCTGGAAACACTGTCGCTTGACGCCGACGCGCAGATCTTGTCTATCGGTGCGGTGAAGTTTGACCGCGAAACCAAAGAGCTTGGCGACCAGTTCCACTTGATCATCGACATCGGCGCCGGGCATGCCGGGAAAGTCGACGGCTCAACGGTGATGTGGTGGATGGGTCAATCGGCAGAAGCTCGCGCCGCCGTGTTCGGTGCTGAAGTAGAGCGCACTCCTTTGCTGCATGCCCTCGGCTTGTTCTCCGAGTTCTGCGAAGGCGTTACCGAATACTGGCAGCGCGGCGACAAAGACGCGCAGTGGCTCGAAGCATCCTACAAACGCGTAGGGCTGCCGGCGCCTTTCCGCTTTTGGCAGCTCAACGACCAGCGCACTCTGACGAAGGCTTTCGAGCACAAGATCCTGCACCTCGAGCACGGCGGCGCGCACAACGCTCTGGAAGACGCTTTGTTCCAAGCGCGCTGCATTCTCGCCATCCTGTAAATAGCTACAAGTATTAGCAACTAAACCACTTGACATACCTTGTGCCGCTCTCTACCATATGCGGCACACCTTAACCGAAAAGGAACTTGCAACATGTCGATCGAAGCCCTGATCCAAGCCCATACCGAAGCGCTGCTCGCGAACACCGAAGCCGTCAAGCTGCTGACCCTCTCCCTGGCCGGGCGTACGCCTACTGCTGAAAAGCCGAAGACTGAAAAGGTTGAAAAACAAACCAAGGCCGAGAAGGCCATGGAAACAGACGCCGGCGTCGCTCAAGCGGTTAAGCGCGAAGAGATTGATGCTGCCGAGCGCGAAGAGAAAGAATCGAAAGCCGAGCTGCTGATCACTCCATACGAAACCGTCCGCGCACTGGTGCTCAAACTGGCCCCGACGCAGCGAGACGCGATCAAGGCGCTGAACGCCAAGCACGGTATTGCCAACCTGAAGGTTCTGCTCGACAAAGAAGACGACTTCAGCACCGTGAACGACCAGGTGAAGCTGGAAGCAGTGTACGCCGATCTGCAAGCGCTTGAGGGCTAAGGTATGACTGCGCTCGAAGAGATCGTGCAGCACGTCGAGGAAGGCGCCAGCCAAGAGCAGATCCAAACCGGCAACTATGAGGAGCGCTACATCAACGCGCTTACCAATTACGAATTGCTCAAACTGCTGAGCGATGTTTCTGAAGCGAAGGAGCCTACCTAATGGGCGTACACGCACTCTTAAGCCCGAGCGGAATGCCGGCAGCAATTCGCTGCCTGGCTAAGGTGCGCCGCGAACGCGGTCTGCCGGACCAGTCCAGTAGCTACGCCGATGAAGGCACTGCAGCGCACTTTCTCCTTGAGCAATGCCTTCTGCAAGAAGTCGACGCGAAGCACTTCCAAGGCTTACGCATCAAGGTAGAGAAAGGTTCGCCGGAGTTCCACACCGACGGTATCTACCCGGTCGGACTAGACATGATCAGCGACATGCAGAAGGCGCTGGATTACATCCGTGCAGTAGCCGACGGCGCCACGATCTACGCTGAGCAGAAGCTAAGCATTGCGCATATAACTGGCGAGCATTGGCATAAGGTAACAGGCGCCGTCTGCTTCCTGAACGAAGATGGCGATTACTTCGACATCGATACCGGCGATCTATATACGGCCGATGAAGTAGAGCCCGCCACCGGTACGACTGACGTTTGGATTATCAAAGGCAAGGTCGCTCACAGCCTCGATTTGAAATGGGGAATGGGCATCCAGGTTTACGCCCAGGATAACGAACAGCAGGAAATGTATACCGACGCGGGTTTGCAGGAATTCGACTTCCTTGGTGAAGTGGAAGAGATCCATCTGCATATCCTGCAACCGCGCATGAAGCACTTCGATGAAGCTGTGCTGACCCGGAGCCAACTGGACGAAAGGATCGATGCGATTCGCGTGGCGTCGAAGACCATTGCGTTTACGCCGATCGACCAGTTGCCAGCGACGGCCGGCCCTAAGCAATGCCGGTTCTGTAAGGTGGCGCCCAATGAATGCAAAGAGAGGATTGAATATAACTTGAACCTTATCTGCAGCGACTTCGTTGATCTGGAAAAAGGTTTCGTCAAAGTCGAAATGCCTCAGGCTGAAAAGCTATTGGCGCAATCGTTCGGCGTTACCCCAAAGGCGATTGCATACCACGAAACGGAAAGCCGTGAAGACGGTGCCTATTTCTTGGCGCACTTCACCGTCAAGAAGCCGTGTATCCGCCCGGCGCTTGAAGCGGCAACAGAGCGGCTTACCACGGACAGCGACGAACGCCTGGCAACGCTGATGGACGCTTGCGACATGCTTGAGTCTTTCCCAAAGGCTGTTCGTGCCGAGATCGAACGCAGATTGTTAAAAGGCGACTTCACCGACGCTCGGTACAAACTGGTCGAAGGTCGGCAGGGCGCGCGTAGCTGGACGAGCGAGGAGGAAGCTGAAGCCGCGCTGAAAGCTATGCGCTTGAAGGTCGACCAAATGTACGACTTCAAGCTGATCAGCCCCACAACGGCGGAGAATGTCTTGAAGGAAGCGAACCCCCGCAAGTGGAACAAGCTGCAGCCATTGATTGGCCGTAGCGATGGCAAGCCATCCGTAGCACCGGCGAGCGACAAGCGTCCTGCGTTGAGCATGGCGATTGCCGAGCAGTTCGAAGATCTGACCGACGAAGAGGACGCAGTGCTTACGACTGAGTCCTACGTAGAAACCGTAATCAAAAATGCGCCAATCGAAGACAACTTCGACGATCTCGTTTAACCACTGAAATACCAACGACATAAAACTGAGGATTTACCATGAAACACACTTTCGCAAACGCCCGCATTTCCTTCCCGAACATCTTCACCGCCAAAGCCAACGAGCAAGGTAAGGAGCAGTTCTCCGCAGCCTTCCTGTTCGAACCTGACCACAAAGGCATTCCGGCTCTTGATGCGGTTATCGAAGAAGTCGGTAAGGCCAAGTGGGGCGCCAAGTGGCCGGCGGTGAAGAAGGAGCTGACCGCGGGCGGCAAACTGCTCGTGCACAACGGCGACAGCAAAGCTTCCTTGGCCGGCTACGAAGGCAATCTGTTTTTCAACGCCTACAACACTGTTCGGCCAACTGTGGTTGACCGTGACCGGTCGCCTCTTACCGCTCAAGACGGTAAGCCGTACTCCGGCAGCTTCGTTAACGTGATCGTCGACATCTGGGCGCAGGACAACAGCTACGGCAAACGCATTAACGCCCAGCTCCAGGGTATCCAGTTCGTCAAAGACGGCGAAGCGTTCTCCGGCGGCGGCACCTCGGCTGACGCTAGCGACTTCGAAGAGATCGCAGACGGCGCTGACGCAGACGACCTGGCCTAACCGCTAGAGCAACACCAGAAGGCCCGGCTCTCGTCGGGCTTTTTGCTGACCGCTCGTCGGGATACGCAAGACAATACAAGTAATGCGTTGTACATTTGCTTTAACGAAAACAAACGCAGGGAGTAACGGGAAATGGCAGACAAATCTTCTGACGAGATGTGCGACCTCATTAGCGAATTTCTATTTTCGCAGATCCGCGACGGTCAGGGTTACGGAGGACTTTCTGCAAACGCTCGCGACAAACTGGCAAAGAATTTGAAAGCCTTGGTTTCCGCAATAAAATCAGAGCTTCAGGAGCAAGCCAAATGAACATCTCCTTCAGCATCCAGTGCTACAAGAAGCTCCGCGCCAAGGGCTACAAACCCGCCGCCGCGCTCTACGCAGCAAAGTTCTACAAATCGCGTTATCCGTTCATCAAGTAGGGAGAAGGGAAATGTCACTACAAAATAATTGCCCTCATGTTCGAAGCATCTGGCACCGCTGCTGGAAGGTTTGGGTCTGCGAGAAGTGCGGCAAACAAACCTCCTGAATTGTTGAATGAATTCTTAAAGCTCAACGGAGAACTGCCATGAAAACCCTTATCGCCGCTGCACTGCTCGTCAGCCTTACCGGCTGCTCTACCATCATGAACGACCGCATTACAGATGTCAGCGTGCTGTCTGAGCCCTCCGGCCAACGCTACAGCATCACCGACGAAGACGGTAAGCGCGTACGCACCGGCACTACGCCCGACAACATCAAGCTGGACGCAGCGGCCGGGTTCTTCGACGGTCAGACCTACCAGGTGTCGTACGAGGACGGCAAGACAGCCGAACTCGACTCACACACCACACCTTGGTACTGGGTAGGGTTCTGCATCACAGTCGTATCCGGCTTCATCGTCGATCCGCTGACCGGCGATATGTTCAGCCTTCCTGCGGAGGTGTCGAATGTTAACCCCGATCGTTCTTAACGGTTACGTACAGTGGGTTCACCCGTGGCGCGCTGAGCAAGGTCAGTCCGTCTTCCTGTACGGCGAGGACTACAATTCCCCGTACTGCCCAATTCAATTCGAGGTGCGCAATGACAGCGTTTGAACAAGGTTACGCGGCTTTCCTAAGCGGCATGGATCGCAAGGAAAACCCATTCGACGCAGAGAAATGCTCGTTTTCCTGCAAGCGCTGGACGGAGGGTTGGAACAAGGCATATCGGGCGCGGATGGAGAAGCAGACATGAAAAACGCATTTGAATACGAAGCAGAGCTGGCTGCTTTGCGGGAAGAGCTGCTGAGGCTTGAGGAAGAATATGACACGCTCGAGCACGCCAACATCACACTCAAGCTTAGCCTTGCGGACGCCGAGCGCCTGCTCACTCGCGCCAGGATCTACGCACGCAGCGAATTCCGCGATGAGATCGACGCTTGCCTCAAGGAGCTGAATAAATGATCTGGTATTTCATTATCGGCGTTGTACTTTTCTCGCTCAGCATATCGCTACTAGCGGGCGCTGCGATCAAGTGGGCGGATTCGGAGGATTGGGTGTGAAAAGGATACTCATCACCAAGGAGCAACGTGACAAAGCCCAGGAGATGCGCAAGGAAGGTTTCTCGTGGGAGTGGATAGGTATTGAGATCGGGGTAAACGAGGAAAGCTTACGGCGCTCAATGTCGCGTAACGGCTACGAAATGCAGGGGCGCCGATATGGTTCCGCAAGCTGAGCTCCAGTTTCACATGTATCGGCTCGGCAGCCGTCGGAATGTGGCACTACTTTACGGGGTCAGGACGACCACGATGTACCAAATGCTCCCTGTAACCGACGTCGACAAATTCATGTCGGGCCAGATGATCAACATCGGCGGCATCTTGGCTAAGCGCTGTAATAAATGTGGCACGGCCAGGGAGCTTGAAAGCTACTGGGCGGATCAGGATAGAGCGAGCGGCTGCGGTGCGTGGTGCAAAGGCTGCCGACTCAAATACAACTCAGTGAGGAAAGGGAAATGTCAGAGCAAATAACATGGACACACGTCGACAAACTGGTCCGCAAGATGCACGACGAAAAAGGCATGTTGCCGGTCGGCCTTACTGATGCAGAAGTTGCACATGCATTCATAAAATGGCTAGACCGCCGAAATGGGGATCTCATTCGCCAAACAGAGCAGATGGACGAGCGCTGCGACCAGTTGGAAGTCGAGTTGATGAAGCTTCGCAACGCGCCAAAATCGAAGACCAAACAACGCTTGGCGGCTTTAGAATCGGCGGTCGCTGAACTCTACGCCTTGGATCGTCGCGAATGAACCTCGACAAGTGCATTTTCCTCGACACGGAAACCTTTTGCGAAACGCCCATCAACAACGGGACGCACCGTTATGCAGAAGGCGCCGAGATCATCATGTGGCAGTGGGCGGTCGGCGATGGGCCTGTTGAAATTCGCGATGGGGATGAAGACATCAGCGACTTGCTCGCATTGCTTGAGGATGAAAGTTATGAAGTGGTTATCCACAATTCGGCGTTTGATCGGAATGTCATCCGACACGCCACCGGAATCGAAATTTCCGTGCGAAGAGTCTTTGACACAATGGTATGCGCTATGGCGCACTCACTCCCCGGCAGTCTTGCCACACTCTGCGCGATTCTCGGCGTTGCCACCGATAAAGCGAAGGATAAAGAAGGAAAGACATGGATCTCGCTCTTTTGTAAGCCTCAGCCGAAGGGGCGGAAAATTCGTCGTGCGACGCGGGATACCCACCCGGTGGAATGGCAACGCTTCCGAGATTACGGGGGTCTTGACATTGAAGCTATGAGGGAGATCTACAAGAAGCTGCCGCGGTGGAACTACCGTGGCGCGGAGCTTGAGCTTTGGCACCTCGACCAGAAGATCAATGAACGCGGTGTTCTGATGGACCTGGACTTAGCGCAGGCGGCTATCCGCGCTTCGGATCGTGCTCAGAAGATCCACGCGGCCGATGCAGTGCGTTTGACCGATGGCGCCGTGACCAGCGCCAACCAGCGCGACAAGATGCTGGAGCACATCCTAGAGGCTTACGGTGTCGGCCTTCCCGACCTGCAGATCAGTACGCTGGAGCGTCGCATTGACGATCCGGATTTGCCGATTGAGTTGCGCGAACTACTGGCCGTCAGGTTGCAGGCCAGTAAAACGTCAGTCAGCAAGTACAAACGCGTTCTGAACGGGGTTAGCGCCGACGGCAGGCTGCGGGGGCTTCTTGCGTTCTGTGGCGCGTTACGCACAGGCCGGTGGGCTGGTCGCCTATGGCAGCCACAGAACCTGGCTAGACCCACGATCAAGAACAAAGAAATTGAACTGTGGATTGAAGCGCTCAAGAATGACGCCGAGGATCTGGTATGAAGGCCTATTACAACGAGATTGATCCATATGCAGCCCAGTGGTTGCGCAACCTTATTGCCGCCGGGCACCTCGCACCAGGTATCGTAGACGAACGGAGCATTGAAGATGTCACACCCGCAGACCTCTCTGGATTCACACAGTGCCACTTCTTCGCCGGCATCGGCCTATGGTCTCTCGCTCTGCGAAAAGCAGGATGGGGAGACGAGCGGCCAGTTTGGACAATGTCATGCCCGTGCCAACCTTTCAGCACGGCAGGCGAGGGAGCAGGGTTTGCTGATGAGCGGCACCTCTGGCCCGCTGCATTCCACCTTGTTACGGAGCACAGACCTGCAGTCGTTTTTGGAGAACAAGTTACGGCTTCTGCTGAATGGGTCAATCTTGTGCGAAGTGACCTGGGCTCCTTGGACTACGCCATGGGGCTGCTCCCTATCGAAGCCGCTAGCGCGGGTGCGTTCCACCTACGCGCTCGAATATTCTTTGTGGCGGACACCGATGGCTTCGGACGGCAGGAAGGGGGACTGCCGGTTGCCGGGAGTGCTGAAGCGACTGGAGAGCGGCCGACAGATTTCCTTGGCGATGCAGGCCAGGTTGACTTTGTTGGATGTCTCGACGGAAGGAAAAGGCCAGTTGAATCCGGAGCACGCACGCTGGTTGATGCGCATCCCCGCCGAGTGGGAAAGCTGCGCGCCTACGGAAACGGTATCGACGTTGGAGCAGCGTCGAGCTTCATCAGCGCTTACATGGGATGAAGCAATGATAGAAGCACTTTACGGGGACCTCGTATGACCACCGTTATGGAAGCCTGCAGCAGCGCAACGCGCGGCTGTGTGATCGCGCCCAAGGGCAAGAAGCTGGTCGTCGCCGACTTGAGTAATATCGAAGGGCGCAAGCTCGCCTGGCTGGCAGGGGAAGAGTGGAAGCTTCAAGCGTTCCGCGACTTCGATACGGTGATCGGCTGGGATGAGAAGAAGCAGAAGCCGATCCGTAAGGGTTTCGACCTCTACATCCTGGCATATGCGAAAGCGTTCGGTTGCTCGCCGGAAGATGTCGACGACTTCATGCGGCAGATCGGCAAGACGATGGAACTCGCCTTGGGTTATGCCGGCGGCGTAGGCGCGTTCATTACCTTCTCGCTCGCCTTCAACATCGACTTGGAACTCATGGCTAAAAACGCTTGGGACGCTATCCCCGAAGCGATGCGGCGTGAAGCCCGCGACTTCATGGAATGGCATATCAGCCAGGGGAAGAGCACCTACGGTCTATCCGAGGAAGCGTTCATCGTCTGTGAATCCTTCAAGCGGTTGTGGCGAGAGGCTCACCCGAACACGGTCAGCTACTGGAAGGAACTGGAGAACGCTTGCCGCAACGCGATCAACAACCCGGGCCAAACGCTGACCTGCCGTCGCCATAAGATCCGCCGCGACGGCGCTTGGCTTCGGGTCATGCTCCCTTCGGGCCGTTATCTGTGCTACCCGTCGCCGCGTGTCGAAGACGACGGGCAGATCACGTACATGGGCATTAACCAGTACAGCCGCAAATGGGAACGGTTGCGCACATATTCTGGAAAATTGGCGGAAAACGTTACGCAAGCAAGTGCAAGGGACGTACTCGCGTATTCCCTTCCCTCAATCGAGAAAGCCGGTTATGAAATCGTTCTTACCGTCCACGACGAGATCATCAGCGAAGCGCCGGACACCGACGACTACACGCACGAACACCTGGCCGAACTGATGTCTACCGGTTGCGACTGGACAGAAGGCTTACCGCTCGCCGCCGCCGGCTTCGAAGCGTATCGCTACCGGAAAGGTTGACTACAAGTCGAATCTTGCATAAGCTTGCGTTACTTAAACCAGTTTAGGAGAAGGACGATGGCTTTTTACGGTGAATACACAGAAATTTGTGCCGACGCTCTGCGTAAAGTTCCTTGCGGCGTGCGAACCGGGCACGGTGAAAACTGCAACGTCCATCAGCCTTGCGATGCGTGCTATCACATACTGAAACTGACGAAAGCTCTCGCGGATTCGGTAGATAGGCTCAATAAGGTCCGCGATCAGGCAAATAGGTAGGGAGAAGGGTGATGAACGAAGCAATCGTAGTTATAAATGGGGTTCGTTTGGATATCGGCCAAGCAATGACTTTGCGCGTCGCTATTGGCAGCTTTCTCGCCAGTATGCAAGACGATGGTCTAGGTAGCGACCCTGCGGGAAAGGCGATGGCCGAAGCCTATATCGCTCGGGCGTCTGAAATTGAGATCCTTTTGACGGAGCCACGGCCATGCTAGAACGCGATATCGAAGCGTACCTCGTCAAGCGCTGCAAAGAGATTGGCGCCCTGGCCGACAAATTCGTCTCGCCCCAGCGTCGTTCGGTGCCCGATCGGCTGATCACGTTCAGCGGACGCGTGTTGTTCGTTGAGCTGAAAGCGACCGGCAAAAAGCCTACCGAAGCTCAGGTGCGCGACCATTGCCGTCGGCGTGCAGCAGGTGCCGAAGTGTTTTGGCTGGATAGCAAAGAGGCTGTCGACTCGGTGATCTTCTCGGTGTATGGGAATTGTCATTTGGATTATGACGAAGAATTCAAGGTGATTTGCTGATGAAAACAGAAATCGAAGTAGCGTATGACGATGCTATGGACGCATCTAACGAACTGGGCTTCGCCTGCATGACGGCGGGGGACGTAATCCGGTATCAAGCCGATGAACTCGTAGCATTTCGGGAAGCGCTGGAAGAACCTTTCCAACTGGTATTCGAAGGTTACAGCCGCCCCGGTACGGACTTCGCCTCAGACGCCGCTTGGGCTACCTGGCAACACGCCCAGTTGACCAAAGCGTTCAGCCTCTTGCAGAAGATCCGCAAAGGGCCGGGCAATGGCAATTGACTTCATACCGCGCCGCTATCAGGAACTGATCGGAGGCTTCATCGTCGGCAATAAGCGTTGTGCTGTCTGGTCTAGCCCGGGTACAGGCAAGACAGGCGCCACGCTGTCAGCACTCGAAGACCTTACGTTCGTCGAGGACGTGTACCCGGCACTGATTGTTGCTCCCTTGCGCGTTGCTCGAACCACCTGGCCGAACGAGGTGCGCAAGTGGAACCACCTCAAGCACCTGCGCGTTGTCGTCGTCACGGGCACGCTGAAAGAACGCCGCGCAGCGTTACGCATTCCGGCGGACATCTACACAACCAACTTCGAGCAATTACCCTGGCTGGTCGAGGAGTTAGGCGACCGCTGGCCCTTCAAGACCGTCGTAGCTGACGAAGCGACCAAGTTGAAGGGCTTTCGCTTACGGCAGGGTACGCAGCGCCCCAAGGCACTTGCCCGGGTCGCGCATACCAAGATCAAGCGGATCATCCTCTTGACCGGTACGCCCAGCCCTAACGGTTTACAGGATCTGTGGGGGCAGATGTGGTTCGTCGACAAGGGCGACCGCCTTGGCCGAACCTTCGATGCCTTCAAACAACGCTGGTTTCGAGCTTCTCATACCGGATTCGGCGTAGAGGCGACCGACCAAGCGCAAGGCGAGATCCAGGCAGCGCTTAAAGACGTGTGCATCACGATCGATGCGGCCGACTGGTTCGCGCTGGAAGAGCCGATCATCAACCGCATCATGGTCGAGCTGCCGGCATCGGCCAAGGTGATGTACAAGCAGATGGAAAAGCAGTTCTTCATGGAGCTGGAAGGCGGGCAGCAGATCGAAGCGCTGAATGCTGCGGCCAAGTCGATGAAGCTGCTCCAAATTGCGAATGGCGCCGCGTACCTGGAAGGCGGAGAGCAGTGGGAAAAGATCCACGACGAGAAGCTGGACGCGCTGGAAGAGATCATAGAGGAAGCCGCCGGTATGCCGGTGCTGACCGCGTATCACTTCAAGAGCGACTTGGCGCGCCTCAAGAAGCGTTTCCCGGACGGCATCGATCTATCGGCCAAAGGTGGGCTGGAACGCGCTCAGGCGGGCGAAGGAAGGGTTTGGTTCGGCCATCCGGCTTCCATGGGCCACGGGGTCGACGGTTTGCAGTATCACACGAACATCATGGCGTTCTTCGGGTATAGCTGGTCGCTGGAAAACTACTTGCAGTTCATCGAACGCATCGGGCCTACTCGCCAGTTGCAGGCCGGCTTCAAGCGCCCAGTGTTCATGCACATGATCATGGCGGCGGATACCGTGGACGAACTGGTACTGGAGCGGCTGCACAGCAAGCGCGAGGTGCAGGATATCTTGATGGAAGCGATGAAAGAACGCGGGTTTAAAACAATCACAGAGGACGCAGCATGAGCGATATAGGGCCATGGACTTGCGAGAAGCATTCAATCTACCTGCGGCATGATCAAGATTGCCCGGCCTGTACCGCGCAGCGTATGACTGATCGCCAAAGAGTCAGATACGACCCAAACGACATTCCGCCGCCGCGATTGATCCCTGAACCGACCGAGAGCGGCGTTAAGCACGATTCTGGAAAAGCGCCTATGTCTCTACTCGATCGTAAGGCTCTTGAAAGCATCGCGGAGGTTCTGGCGTTCGGCGCCGAGAAATATGCTGCGCATAACTGGCGCGCCGGGTTCAACCATACCCGCTTGAGCGATGCCGCTCTGCGTCACATCTTCGCGTGGATCGATGGGGAGGACGCTGATCCGGAATCCGGCCTTAGCCATATCGCCCACGCGCAATGCTGCCTTATGTTCCTGCAGCGCCTGATCATCGAAAAGCCGGAACGCGACGACCGGTACAGGGAGAAAGCATGAAAATCCTAGCCATGCTCTACATGCTAACCGCAAACGGCCCGGTGCCAGTGGCCGCGTACTTCACGCAGGACGCCCAGGTTATCTGCCAGGTGACAGCCGCTGCGCAAAATGCAACTGAGGAAGAGGAGTATTACTGTGAGTGATTACACGAAGGTGTTAGTCGTAATCCGAAGCTGTAAGACACCAGCACAGAACGCCGTGGCCGAGAAGGTAGCAGAAGCGTATGCCGCCAACGAATGGCGAAAACTATTCTTGAGACCAATCATGTCTGTAACTTATTCGGATACCCAGAAGGTTAAAGAAATGACGGAGGAACTTTTCGCTGAAAACGAAAGAATGCTGCACACGATCATTTCCCCGGCGAGCTAGAACGCTTCCTCAATTCCGACCGGCAGAACTGCAACTCGGCGAACTGCCGGTCGAGTCCTCTTCGCAGATCCCAATAAGCGCGTCCAGCTTCGGCTGTAAGCTCTGCGGTTCCGCTGACAGCTCCGCCGGAAACGGTTCCATCGGCATGCACTGTTGTACAACTGGCTTTGACACGCAGCCGCTTAGTACCATCAGCAACAGCCCGCTCAAGAGCACTCGTCTCATTTTCTTTACCTGCCTTGTACTCGATGAACGTCGACCGAATGGCTTCCGTCTGTGCGCGTGATGCGATGAGCTGTTGGTTCACCGCGTCCACGTTCGCGCTGATCGCCGTAGCGGTTGCCAAGTCGGCCGCCTGCACATCGTTATCCCAACGTAACCCCTGGACGTACCACGAGCCGGCAGCGCCGATAAGGAACGCAGCGGCGTAACCGTATCCCGGCATCACGATACGTTCCAGAAAGCAGTGTGCCGAAGGTGAAACGGTTGGGGCCAAATGTCCGGTCTATACGCTGCGCACACTGCGTAGGCTAGTTCTGTCATCTTCACTTGAGCACCGTCAGCGCGTACTTATACCGTGCTTTCCTGTCTTCAAGCCCATTGGTTCCACCGTTGATTGCACGGGTGATGTCGGTAAACCGGTCGGCATCTGCCAACGCATTCAGGTTGCGCGTCGTCCAGTACCAGACCGCAGACTTCGCCGCCCACTCCGGTTGTTCCAAAAGCTCAGGCGTCTTCAGCAGCCGGTCATCGCCAAACAGCGCTTGGCTGGCTCTGCCATAGTTCGCCCGGCCGGTGACCTGGATCAGCCCGCGACCACAGAACTTAGCGCCGTCGCCGGGTTGCGTGTTGCCTAGATCTTTGCGCCCGTCGTACTTGGCGAAGTAGCTAGGGCCGCCAAGTTCTTTCGAATAGACCAGGGAACCGCTCTCGTGGCCGATCTGAGCGAGGAAAGCAGCGATGCGCAGTCTGGTATTGATCTTGCCGCCTTCCATCGCCAGGGTAAGCGCTGCGGCCCACTTCTGCGCGCGGGCTAGGGGGATGTTCATAACGAGCATGAGTTCGGCGGCGTCCATTAGAGAAACATCCTCGTGTTGATCGGCGGGATCATCTTCGCCACGTTCCCCTTCGCCCTAACCAACAAACCTAACACACAGCCGAAAGCCAGGATCATCAAAGCATGGACCATGGTCGGGCCGGGCTTTACGATGTGGAAGAGAATAAGCGTGAAGAGTCCGACGTTCGCTGCGGCGAGTCCTACAGCTAACATAGAGACGCCCCAGCGTTGTCGTGAGTGGGAACCGTTGTAGACGAAAAGAATTAGGAAGGTTGCGAAATGGATGACGCACTCTACCCAAAGCAGAATCACGTTAAGCTCCATCGTTGCCACCCCGGCTTTTGAAAAATGGAATGAGACCGATGATCGTCTTAATCCACTCTGGCACTGGGCCATCTTTCTCAACCATATAGCCTAGAGCGGTAAATACGACCGCGATAAGCGCACCTATGGCCCCTGATACGAACAATGCTTTCTCATCGTATGGCGGACCGCCACCGTAGAAATACACACCGCCACCGTAGGCCATACCCCATGAGAACACGGTAAGCATGAATCGTTCCCGGAAAGAGGTGGCCCGAGGTGCGGCCAGGTAGAAGCAACAACCTATCGCGGCGCCGGCGGCGGCGTAACCGTTCATCCCGGCTAGCAAAGCACAAACCCAAAGGTATGCGTAAGTCTCGCACTGATCCCGCATGGCCTAACCCCTATGTGTTTCGGCCATGATACCACGCACAATTAACTCGGCGGGAACGCGTCGTCGTCTGCGTACATCCTCACATCATAATTGACAGCCTTCACGCTGCAGGTGCGCGTTCCGCTCGGCGACACATCCGTAATCAATGCGGGGAAGGCCCAAGTCGATTCATGTCCGAACTGGATGATCGGCGGCGTGTCGATGTTGCCTGACACGTTCGGCACGAAGTCCAGTGTAGGAATGGTAAAGGTGTAGTCGTCGACGTAGGTTGCGACGTATGGGCCGGAGGCGCTGCCGTCAAGGCGACGCACAACGACTTTATGAACCCCCGGTACAGACCAGTCGAGCGGTTGCGACACTTCCAGCGTGATCGGGCTACCTATCGTATACGGCTGCGGCGAGTAGCTTACAACCTCCGCGCTCTGCCCATAGCCAGGGGTCGCAACGCCGAGCGCCACGTAGTCGAAGTAGGCGCTGTTCAAGGCGTCAAGCTCAGTCTTGAAGCTGTACTGCCGCTGGCGGTAGATATGGCCGCGGCGGCGACGCATACCGATGCGCCACGCTTTGTACCGTACGCCCACGCCGTCTACGCGGATCTTTTCCACGCGTTCGCCTGCGTCGCCTGGCAGTCGGCATTCAACCGTTTCGTCTTGCCGCGTGATGTGGTCGTAATACTCGACGTCCACGCCGTCGAAGTCATCCGGCTGATCCGGCATCACGAAGTTGTCGGCCAAAGGCTCGAGCATGATGTGGGGATTGTAAACGTGGTCGAACGCAGGGCCACGCGGCTCGTCGCGTACTGGCACCAGCAGTCCGCGATCGATCGTCAGTTCTGAGAAGCCGGCCTGCAGCGCGTCGATCAAGTTCGACTTGACAGTCTTTGAGTCATTCACGATGCGGTCGTACGTATCCCCGCGCGGCGTCCAGCGTGTTGACTCAAGTCGGTCCAGTTCGGCCAGGTCTATATCCGTCGTGTCGTTGTATCCAACGTTTCGGATGATGTGCCCGATTGCTGCGGAGATCTCCCTGGTCGGTTGTGCTGGTTGCCATACGCCGCTGCGCAGCACCGGCAAGATACGGGTGCACGCCAAGTTAATCAGGCTCTCGCTTTGCGAAGAGATCCTGTCACCGCCTCGGATATCGCAAGTCAACACGGTCATACCGGCGTACGAAGTCGGCGAAGAGTTCAGCATCAATCCCTTGAGAGCCTTCCACATCATGGTGTCGTTCTGTTCTTTATCCGGGTCGCCGCTCCCCTGGTTGACGAAGATTTTCTTCATCCGCACTTCGGGACGCATTGGGTACGGCAGATTGATTCGGTACGTGTAGCCTTGCGCGTCCAGGGTGTTGTCGGTCGCTTGGATCGTCGTAGCAGTCCACGCGCCACCGATCGCCATGTCGCGGTACTCCCACGACTGGTACGCGATGAGCTGGCCGTAGTTCCCCTTCGCGTCCAGGAATACAATTCCGCTCGGGTAGAAGATGTCGACCTCGATTGCGGTGACCAACTGGCCGATAGGACAAGCCGGGAAGGGGCCACGGTAGCCTGCCACGAGGTTCGAGCTATCGAGTAGGATCTGCGCCACGTTGGACGACAACGCATCCCAACCTGGCCATGAGTTGTCGTCGGTGCCGTCTGCGCGAAGGCGTTTAACCTGCATGGTCGACGTGGTGATCGCCAGAATGCGGAACTGGAAATTGCGGTATGACATCGCCATTACGACGGGACCAATTACGAGGCCGGTGCCCGGCGCGCCACCGTCATAGTCCAGTTCCAACGTGGTCGGGCTAACAGCGGTGACCGTGTAGAATCCTTGGTTCTGTCCCGTGATCTGGATCTGATCGCCCACGATGAAGTTGAACTGGGCTATCGGCCCGGAGATCACATCGCGTCCGCCGGTCCCTGTTCCGTCTGCGACGGTGAAGTTGTACGGCGCTGCCGGGTTAACGATCAGTCCGACCGTCCAGTCTGCGGGGAACGTACCCGCACCGCCGGGAAGCGTTACGGTGTCGCCTGCGAAGTTCATCACCGAGGCGGATACAGCCGATGTCAGACCGCCGGTGCTTACCGTCAACTCAAGGCCGGAGGCACCGGTATTACTCGCCCCGACTTCAGGGGCCGTGTACCAGAAGTAGTGGGCGGCGTTGGTGGACAGATCGGCGCCGGGCCCGTAAACCGAGAACAGAGCGTCAGAGCCCAAGTTGGTTAAAGGCGTTTCGCCGGTCTTGATCTCGTTTGCGTTGATCAGGTACGAGCCTTGCCCAACGGCCAGGCACATTTCCGTGCGGATCTCGCGAGGCGCGGCGAAGTAGCTGCGGGGCGGCACGAGGTAATCTGGATAACGCTGCGGGTTGTATCCGAACAGCTCCGGGCGCACGTCATTGATCTTGACCTTGTTGCCCTTACTACTGGACTGGTCGAGAGCTTTGCCCTGTTGGCTAGACTGCTGGTTTAATCCGGGCAGCTTTGGCATCAGCAGCCCGAGTACCGCCTTGGCGCCAGCAACCAGGGCGAAGGTAATCGAGAAGGGGTCCGTGCCTTTCGGCTCGCGGTAGATCTCTACGCGATCTTCTGCGGTGATCAACGTGCTTAGCCACTGACGCGGCAGCAGGCGTTCGTCATTCACGTACAGGCTGATCGCCAGCTTATCCAGCGGCGTGCGTTTGGAAATGCCGTGACGATACAGCCACTCCGCGACCATCTGCGGCTTGCGGATCTTATAGGTTTCCTTCCCTTCGTCCGAAAGGCGGCTCGCGTAAATCTCGATCATGGGCGATCTCGGTGAAAGGTCACGGTAGAGTGGTCGCGCAGCCACTTGTGTAGTGGCATGCAGCGGGGGCCGCGCGCCGGGTTGATCTCCAGAATGCGCAGCCCGTCCGGCGAGTCGATCACCAGCGCGACGTGAGTACAGATGCGCCCGATCATAACGGCCGCGATGGCGCCATGCTCGGGTTCGCAGCGCTCCATGCAGGATGACTCTTCCTCGTAGGCCCGGGTGAACTCCCTCGGGTCTGTATTACGCAGGGCGCCGTATTCGGCCAGGAGACGCTTTCCAAGTTCAGCATGGCGGACAAGACGGACTAGGCCCCAGCAATCGAACTTGTCAGGGCCGCGAGCGCCGTCCTCGTAGGAGCATCCCAAGTATTTATTCACAAAGTCCATCAGATGTACCTGAGCGCAGGAGCGTAGTTCACAGTGTACAACGCTCTCGGCCAGGCGACACCGATCATGTTGAAGTACCCGGTCTCCAACTGGGCTTCCTGCCCCTGCAGCGTACCGCCGAGCACCGTCAAGACGTACGGCTTTTCAGCCGGCGCCGAGAGGTTGGTATTAAGGTACGTTCGGTATACCGCGGTGACCCTAGCGTTCGTTGCTATCGCTTGGTCGATGCGTCGCGATACTTCGCCCGTCGTGTTATCTACCGCGAAGGCTAGGGTTTGGTTCCCTTTGTTGTTCTTCGCGGCCAGGGCGATATCGATGTTCGCGGCGATAAAGGTGACGGTGCGGAAGTCCTCCGTCACCGCGGTTACGTCGTCGAACCCGTTGCAGATGAAGACCGGTTCGTCCCAACCTGGGCAGGTCAGTTCAAGCGTCCTGATAATCGCATCAAGACGCTCGTTTGCCCCCGCGTTCACTTCTGCGAGAATTTGGCTCATTGGTTATAGTACACGGTTACGTCAAGGGTAGCCGAGTCAGCATTAGCAACCGTAACGTCTTGCGTCGCAACCGTGAAGCCGGTGGGGCTTTTGCTCACGACAACGATTGGCTCGCTAGCTGTTATCTGCACAACGTAACCGCTGTTCGGGTAATCGGTGTCCAAGAATGAAAACGCATACGATCCAAGCCCAGTACGGATGGCCGTCATACCGAAAATACTGCCTATTTCCGTAAGAGCGCCAGTTCCGGTATACGAGCCTGATGCGACCACTGCTGGCGCGGCGGCGCGCGCCCCTGCTGACAGGTTTATGTTGGTCGTACAGCTATCGAAGTAATTGTCTTGTCGGTTCGCCCCCTGGATGTGCCGGTTACCTACAGCACCTACCACAATGCCGTTCGCTAACTGCTCGAAGCGGTTCCCCTTCATGAACACGCCATTGCAATTCTGCAGCACGTTAATACCCGTTGCGAGGTTGAACGGGTATTCAAAGCCGTTTGAGATAATATTGAAGTTGCTGATCCGTTCCGCGGACGAAGCGCTGAGTAGGATACCGATTGCGCCAGTCAACTGTACGGGCCCCGGCATTGTGCCGCCCGGTTGGAACCGGCTTTCGAACACGGTGTTATTGTTGGCTCCGTCGCCGACCCGAATACACGTGGACGTATTGCCCATGTAACACCGGGTAACGCTGTTATACGTGCACTCGGTGACGATCCACGTTGCTTCCATGTTAAGTGTGCAGTTGCCCAAGATAGGCTGCCCGAGGATCCAAACGCGATCGATGATGCCGAACTGGATAGATTTCCAGTCGACCACGTTGGCGTTACCAGACGCCGGCGCGTTAATGTTCAGGTCTTTCAATTCGCAGAAGAGCCGCGTAATTGTCGCGCTGTCCGGGTTGCGAATGACAGGGCCGGCACCAGTGAAGTTCAACTTGGTATCGGTCATGCTTTCGCCGAGCAGGCAGCAGCCGTTTGTTTTATACAGCAGAGTGCCCGTCAACGAGTAGGACGCGTTCGGCACATTCACCCGACGGATGCTGTCAAGTGGCTTTTGGAACGATGCAATATCGTTGGTTACGTTATCGCCTCGTGCGCCGTATTCGAATACATCGTCATTCGGTTGAACGCGAATCCAACAGCCGCTGCCCCCCGGCAAAGTTTCCCCGGTTCCGTCAAGGAAAGCAGACAGTGCCGCTTGGGTACCATCCCACGGCACTGTCGGGCTGATCACCCGTCCGCCGTCGTGCCTGCTTTTCAAAATACTCGGATCGTAAACGAATGTGCCGCCACCTTTAGGATCAAACGTGGCTGATACAGCCCAGCCTGTGTGGTAACTGCTAAGACGTTTCTGCCGTCCTGACGCAGTGGGCTCCGTCAACAGAGCGAATACGGATTCAACAGGTTGCAGAACCTGTCCTACGGTGTCATCCGGGTAGGAGGTAGCTTCGTCGAAGCCTATCATCCCCGCCCCGGTATCGAGTGCCAGGGAAGCGCGCAGGGCGGCATCGCCTACGTCGACCAGTAGGAGCTGGTCGGTCGCCCAAGTACCCGTCAGGTTCACCGGGAAGCTGGCCGGCATCTTCACCTTGTACACGGAGCCAGCGCGGTCGATGAGCTGCGTAGGGCGCAGCACGGTAAGCGGCGTGCCGTCCACGTAGACCAGGTGGGTAGCCTCCCACCCGAAAGCCTCGATGAAGTCGGCGACCATCTTCTGCATGCCGGCCCATGTCTCACGACGCTTGTTGAAGCGGTCGTAGAACGATGGCAGCTCCGAGTTCATCGCGTCGTCGAAGTTCGAGGCGTTGTTGAACAGCACCTTGACTTCAGTCGAGCCGAGCGGAAACTGCGTTGTTGGGTAGGTGTTGGCCATTGGAACCTCTGATTAAAATTTTAGCTTGATTTTGTCCAGTTAGTGCCGTCAAAAACCAAGAGGATCCTGGTAAATCCGGTCAAGATCAAGTCTGCACCTATTCTGATGTTACCGCCCGAAGTTTTCAGCGTGATAGGTTCGGCGCCAACACCGGATGCCAGCCACAAGATATCCCCGAGAGTCCCCCCATTGATGGTCGAAAGATCTACCCCGGCTCCCGTTCCGCTTACGATGTTGTGATAACTACGGGTCATAGTCACGGCACCTGCCGCCACGGTCAGCGTCGAGCGTTGTAAGCGATGCTTCTGCCCTTCGTTCACTATTGGGGTGAACAAGCCTGCGCTCGTCATACTGGCTCGAACCGAGCCGCCCGAGACAATCTCAAAGGTGTCAGCCGCAGAGTTGCGAAGGATGGTGCCTGCGGAGCTTGACGTGGTGCTATTGGCGAGTTGGATAGAGGGACCTTCGGTTGGCATACGCAGGCGAATCACTTTTCCGCCGCGAATCACTTCGACCGCTGCCGCGGGGGTAAAGCCTATGGTGCCGCCGACCATGGTTATGTCGCCGTCTATCAGTGCATCTAGTTTCCCTGCGCCATGGATCGGGTCGTCAGTGAAGCGGCATCCTACAAAGCCTATTTTGTCGCAGGTAGAGTTACCAATGAATTTTGATGTGGTCGCTCCGGGACTAGCCAAGTCGGGTAGCTCCATGACTGTCCCATAAAACCATACGTTACTACAATCGTTTAGGATCAATGGGGTATCGCAGTAGGTGTTTATCCTCCCTCCGTAGACGTAAAGACCGTCGATGTTATACCCGCCGGTAGACGAATACATAAGAGCGCATACGCCCCACTGGGCTGCGGTAAGGTCTCGCTTATGATGGTCATTAGCGTAGTACATCCACCCGTGGGATTCGGTGCCGCTATGGCCTGCAGAACCAGTGCCTAGGTTTACGAATCCGCGCTCACCCATGGAAGATCCATTGGTGAAAGTGTTTGAATCAGGGTCATTACCGTAATTTATTACCCCGGCCACTTTCCAGTACCCAGCAGAAACGAAACTAAAACGCCCTAAACAACTATCCCGGACGAAAACACCGACGTCATAATCAGCACGATTATCGGTAGACACCGATGTTACAGCGCCTCCCGCGTCTAAAACATCCATGTCCATAATGACCGCTATACCGTGGAGCTGGGCCGGAGAATTATCACCGACCATAGTCACTGCGGGCCGAATTGAGGTGAAGGGGGCCTCGCGAGCGGTTGATTCTGTATGGGCCCCAATTCCTGTAAAAAGAAAGGAGGTTCCTGGTATCAGATGTTTATATCCGGGCCTTAAAAATCTCTTGTCGTCTTGAATCGTCGGGAAAGCCCCCATTACACACGAGCCGTCTCCCACGGGGATCATGCCTAGCGGAAACACGATCCCATCCGAAAAACGATAAACGCCCTTTGGGAACCAAACGGTACTGGTCGTTGGGATATTCGCGATCATATTATTAAAAGCGGCGAGATTGTCGTAGGACGCGTCGCCCCGTAGACCCCAAAGCTGAGCATTAATACGCGTCATCGCGATAATAGCTTCACCGCCCGGCGCTAGAAGTTCATCCCGCAGAACAATGGCGTCTGCGTCCGCTTCTATCCCTGCCAGGGTCCGGCGCGTTGTGCCGAGACGATCCACGAACGTTGGGAAAGTGCTATTCGTAAGCTCGTCGATATGCTTGGCGTTATCGTCCAGGTCGCGAGGGTCGATCGAAGGGACCGGGTTGCCCGTATTGTAAAAACTCATGGCGTCGGCCACTCCTCATTGATAGCTTGATCGGTTTCGAGAATGTACACCTGCCAAGGGTTAAGAGGCCATTCGTCGTTCATAGCGTAATCGAATATTTCCGGGTTCAGTACGAAGGACGGCAGCAGCTCTGCCCAACCTGGCGGCAACAAGGGACGGTTGCGCAGCTCGCAGGTGACGCGGTAACGCCAAAGGAATTTCCCGGTAAGCTCGCCACCGACCGGCACTTCGGTAAACCGCACTTCGTGCTCGTTGAAGCCCATAGGCGTCAAGAGCGTCATCGTGAACCAGCCGGCGCCGACAACCTGAGCAGCCCAAGCTTCGAACAACATGGCTTGTGGGCCGGACATGATCCAGCTTAAGGACACCATGGTCGGAGCATTAGGAAACTCGATGCGCTGCCGAGCGCGGCCGCTGTCCATCGGGGTACGCCGAATATTATTCGTCGGCGTGAAGCCGTAGTTCTCCCGCAGCGGGCAGGGCAGCCCTTCCGGGTAGACAGGAATCGCCATCAGCGACCCGCCGTCGACAGGTTGTATTTGCGGCTCATCGCGTCAGCAGTACGGCCATCGCCGAGCAGGTCCGCTACGAATACGTCGATCATTTTTTCACCCTGATCCCCGGTGCGCTCTTCGGATTGTCCGGCGCGCGATGCGTCTTCTATCAAGTTTACCGTAGTCGAACCCATATTGCTCGGCGAGCTTATGTTGTTCAGGGTCTTGTCCAGCTTGGCGCTGGTCTGAGCCGTGGTAACGCGCTCCCCTTTCTGGAGAAGCCATGTGCCTGTTTGCGGCACGGAATCGATACCGTCGTGCGCCATACCGGCGATGCCCGCGATACTGGCCGAGAGGCCGCCAGCGTAAGCCAGGGCCGATGCTGCGGCAGCCGGTGCGGCCAAGGGGCCGATGATCGGGATCGCAGCCGTGGAGGTGAACGCGTTCAGGCCGGCGGCGATAGCTTGAGCCGCGGCGTACTGGATCAGCATCTTCAAAGCGGTCTGCGCGAAACTGGCGGCCAGGTCTTGGAACGACAGTTTGCCCGTGGTCACGAAGCCGTACAGAGCATCGGTCAAGCCGCTAAAGGCGCCATCGAAAAGCGTTTGGGTTTGCGCCGCTACGTCAGTCGCTTCGGTCAGGTAGTTGTTCCACGACTCCGAAGCGCCGAGGAAGAAATTCGCTGAAGCTGCATCGACCTGGTTGTAGTAGTCCTGCTGCATTACCAAGCGTGTAGCTAGGGCCTCTTCAAGAATCGCGTTCTGTTCGTCGAACAGCTCTTCGCTGATCTGCCCCTTATTGAACTGCGCGTTCAGCTTGTCGACTTCCGACTGGTACTCTTTGCGGATCGCCAGGTCTTCTTTCAAGCGCTCGCGAAGCTTGTCGCCGGAACCGAGGCCAGCGAGCGAAGAGTCGAGCCCTTCCTGAGACTGCTGCAGCTTCGACGCTTGGTTCTCTTGGAACGCAACCAGTTTGGCTGCTTCGTCGGTAGCCTGTTTGCGTGCGGCGACTTCCTGTTCGAGTGCTACGTTGCGCTTGAGCTGTGCGCGCAACAGGTCTTCCGAAGCTAGAATAGATTTCTGGTCAGCGGTCTGAATGTCTTTTGACTTGATGTCGGCAATCTGCTGCTCGAAAGCAGCAAGCGCTTTGGCTTGCACGCCGAGCTTCTCGGTCGTATCCGACTGGACCTGAAGCGCGGCGGCCTGCTGGCGCAGAGTATCGAGCATCTTCTGGCCGGCGTCTTCGCGGAAAGCTTTAGGTTTCGGCGCCGACTTCTCGGCCTTCATGCGTTCAGCGTCTGCTTTGATCAGCGCTTGGTTAGTGCGTAGCGCTTTGCCGTCACTCTCCGCCGCGGCCTTCTTGGACGTCTCCGCCTGTTTCAGCAAGGCGAGTTGCTTCTCCAGCGCCTCGGTGGTCTCGTCGGCCAGTCCTAACGTGGTCGCCAGGTTGCCGAGGCCAGTAGATATAGCCCCCGATATGCCGCCCTCTTTGCGGGTCTGCAGGATGCGTTCAAGCAATTCGATCTGCTTGGCGGCGTCAGGGAAAAGCTCTCCTCGCACTTTGCTGTAGGCGTTGCTGATCGCCGTTCCAATGTCATCCCAGTCGCGTTCAAGATCCGACAGCGATGCGCGGTAATTCTTCAGCCGTGCCTGTGCGTTCTCGGCCAGGGTGGCGCTTAGTACGTCCAGGGCTTCTTGCTTCTTACCCTGTGCGTCGAGGGCCTTGATCACTTCATACTGCGCATTAGTGATCAAACCGTACTGCGCGCTTAGCTTCTGCGCGGCGGTCGTCGCGTTGTCGCCCAGTTCGCCGAGGGACTTCGCTACATCCGCAGCACTCTTGCCGGTGAATTCGCCGATGGCGGTAGCTGCGATCGCCAGATTACGGAATTGGGTTTCACTGAGCCCGGTGCTGCCGGCCAGGGCGATAACGGCTTGACGCGCTTCACCGAGCCTTCCAGTCAGCGTTGCGGCGTCTTCCGACAATTGGGACAGTGAAGATGCCGTCTGGCCCGAACTGGCCGAACCACTGAACAGCGCTTTGTTAAACGCGCTGGCTTCCTTCTCCGCGTCGATGAACAACGCGGTGATCGTACCGAGGGTGGCGGCTAGAACCGTGAAAGGATTGATCAGACCGACGATGTAACCGCCGAGGGCCGATGCCGCAGGGCCGATGCCGCCGAACATGTCCTTGAGCTGGCCGCCCTGCTGGAGCAACACGGTCAACGGAGCTTGTCCGGACTGTAGGGATACAGCGATGTCCGTGAACTGCGCTGGCACCCCGCGCAGCGCGTTGGCGGTCTGCTTGGCCGAGAGGCCGGCTTTGTTCAGCGCAGCGTCATTCTGCGCGAGGGAAGCGCGCGTCGCGTCCAGTTGGGCTTTGTACGCTTTATAGTCTTCGGTCGGCAGCCGCCCGGCTTTGCGGTGGGCGTCTAGCTGCTGCTCCATCTTGTCGAGGCGAGAGTAAGCCGCAACGGTAGGATCGATCTGTCCGATGAGACGATCCAGGGCGTCTTCCTGCCGCTTGACTTCCTTGGTAGCAGAAGCCAAAGCCCGTTCGGCCTGATCCATACCGCGCTCGAAGCCTGCGGTATTCGCTACGAGATCCACCGTGAGCTGGCCGAGGCTGCCTACCGCCATAGCTATTGTTTCCTTGAGGCTTGGAGCACTTTTAAGAAATCTTCCGGCGTAGCATAACGCAGTTCGTCGTCAGATTCCCGGTTAGGAATGAAGTCTGCGACCTTTACGTTTTTGTTGCCCATCAGTTGCGCGCCAGTGCTGCAAATCAACGCGGCGGCTTGCTCTACGCGTTCAGCGATGTTCAGGCCCCCATGGCACTTGATGTACTGAGCCCATTGTCGCGCTTCGACCAGTGACAAGTTCTGTTGGGCTTCGGCGATCGTTCGACCGCCTACGCCATTCAGGACTAGTTCGAACCAGAGGTCTTCGGGGGCTTCGTCTTTGCTGATTGCGCTTCGTTAACCGCGGTGATCAGTGCGAGAAACAGCGTATCGCACATCGCGCCACGGCCTTCGATCCCGGTTGTGCCGAGAATGTCGGCCGTGGTGAAGATCGGGCCGCCCTCTTCGTCACACACCATGGTAGCGATCCGCGCGGCCAAGTGCTCCTGATTGCCTTCAGCAGCTTTCCAGGTGTTGGTGATCGTGTGGTACGACGCCAGGCGCACGCAGATGTCTGCGGTCAGCTCTTCGCCTTCCGTGTTGTGCCATTTGATCTGACGCTTCACGAAAGGCTCTTTAACAAATGCGCCTTGAGCAACGAGGTCTTTAAGGTTCAGGGCCATTGGTTAGCTCGACGACTTAGGAACGAGGATTGGTTCACCCGACACTTGAATGCCAACGGTCGAAGTGACCATGGTGTTCAGCGCGAAGGTGAATGGGTAGCTGTTCATGTAGCCTTCGAAAGTCAGCCAGCTGCGGGTAGGCGGCAGAACGAACTCGTCATCGCCGGCAGAGTCAGTAGCGGTGGTCGGCGCTGCGGTGCCATCCGAGAAACCGATTGCCCATTGCAGGGTCACGCCGGCGGTCTTCAGTTGGTGCAGACGGATGTGGTTCACGTCAGCCGGATCGAACTGCAGACCGAAGGTAGCGGCGCCAGGAGTGGCGAGACCTGCTTCGTAGGTGCGCGACAAGTCATTCAGACAGGTCGTTTCGATTTGGTCGATCGCGGTGTCAATGCCGTCGATGGAAGTGATGCAACCCACGTCCAGCAGGGCGCCGGTATCCGGGTCGATGGTATACAGGTCAGTTCCCTGGCTACGAATGGTCATGGGTGTTGCCTCATGGATTGATGAACGTTCGCCCGAAGCATATCACGCGCCGGGGGTTTCGCAAATCAGACCCTTTCGACCAGCCACGTCAAGTCAAACCCGGTCCTGTAGAGCAGGGTTTCTTCCTCTCGCATAGTCCCCCTGTAATTCGTAATGTAGCAATCCAACTCTACGGCGTAGCGAATCGCCTCGGCCACGGCGTTGCTCGATTGCGTGGTCGACGCGTACACGTCAATCTGCAGATCCTGGCTGTCCGCGTCCGGTCGGCAGTTCAACATGTTGAACGGGAAGCCCCCGGCACTTTGGTAGACCACGTAGGGCTTGACGACGTTCTGCGGCGCTGCACCATACGGATAAATTCTTGGCACTGAGCCACCCAAGAGCGCCTGCACCGTTGGGTCGACTTTGCACGTATTGAAAAACGGAGTATCCATTAAGTGAGCCCCAATTCAACCAAGCGGAACTTGGCGACCGAAAGGAATTCTTGAAACACCGCCGCCTGATTCTGCGACAGCGCGTTACGCATGAAAGGAAAAGCCCTGCTGCGGCTGGTCCCGAGTTCAAGAAACAGGGCGGCGTAGTATGTGTTACCGCCGCCTACGCCGCGCCTCCGTTTGCGGACGCCGACAGATATTTTGGTAGAACCGGTCTCCGCGAAGAATTTCGTATCCTCGATCATATCTAGGTTCTTCGGGATGTAGTTCGGCGTATTTGGGTTATCGAGGCGGGACGCATTATCTTTTGCCGCCGCTAAGACAATCTGCATAGCTTCCTTGGCCGCCGGCACGACAACCTTACGCTGCAGCTCTTGGGGCAAGGTCCTAAAGATCCTGCTCAGTTCGTCAGCACCCGTCAGCTTGTACGTGATCCAGTCGGCCATGGTTCCGCCCTCAGTTATGCCGAATCATACCACGCGCTTAAACGCAAAGGACGCGATGCCTTCGCGGCCAAGTTCGGTTTCCGCCCAGTTCACTTCCATGCACTCGAAGCCGTGTTCGCCGCACCATCGGATAAACCCCTGCAGCGAAAAATAATGCAGGTGCTCGCCAGGCTTCATGTGCTTCGACTCTACCCACTCACTGGCCGTCTCGCAGATCGGGATCGAGACGAACAGCCATTCCTTGACGCGCTCCAAAAGCTTTTCGGGTTCCGGGATGTGCTCAAGGCTATCCCAACAGGTGATCGCGCGAACCTCTTCGCCGCCATACGGATCGCGGTATGCGTAGATGCTCTGTAGCCAGGAGATCGCGTCCGGGCAAACGTCAAAGCCCATGCCCTGCGACTCTTGGACGAAGCGCCCGCCGCCGATACCGATGTCCACGACTTCGGCCGGGGTGATGTATTTCTTGACCAGCTCGACGCGAGCTTTGGTTAGCAGGCCGCCCATCTTGGTAGCGTCAAGCTTTTGGTAGTTGGCGAAATACTCGCCGCCGTAGAGCATGGCCGGGCGGGTATGAAAGCCCTGCCCTTTAGAGGGTGACCAGAGGAAGGTGTCTTCCAGCCCAGTCGGCAAGCTTAGCGTCATAATTCGAAATCCTCTTGTCGCAGTTGTGCTGCTTGAGTTTGCACCGGCAAAAGTTATCCGGCACCGCAAAGGTAATTGTACTTCCGTCCGGGCAGATCTGCTTCGGCGAATTGAAGCCGCCTTGGCCGCCACAGATTATCCACGCGGGAACCTTGGCCGCAAGCGCAGCAGGAACCAGCCAGCCAATACCGCCGATCACGGCAGCCGCACCCTTGACGAGCGCCAGCAGTTGTTCGACCGGCAGTTCGCCTTTGTGATACCGCACGTCGGCGGGCGGCATAGGATCTACGCCCCACTCTTGCCCATCTACCAGGTCGGCTACGCTGATCACCCGATAGCCGCGGCGCATGGCTTCTGCGGCGGCCCACGCGATGTACTGCGGGTCAGGGTTACGTGTATCGGCTCGCCACTCACTGCGCACTGTGGCCGGGCGCACAACGACGTATGGGCCGGTTTCTGGCGAAGGTGGCAGTGGTGGAAGGTCGAACTCTCCCGGCATTACGCCGAAGCTGGCAATCATCCCGGGAATAATTCCCTCGGTGCCGTAGCGGATCTGACGAGTCGGTTGACGCGTGGGCGGCATCGTCCAGGTATCGTGGCGCGCGATGTTCTTCGCTTGGGTGCGCAGATTGGTTTGTGGACGGAGGAAATGGACGCCGGGAATGTCGGAGTATATTTCCGGCCAGGGTGTGTCGAGGTAGACAGGTTTCGGCAGTGCTTTGATGAAGGCGCGCTGGTACAGGTTGTCGCCGAGGCCCCGCATTCCATGGATCACCATATCTTTTCGCCTAATATCTTCTGGATCTCCCCATCTGCGAACTGCATGTTGTGCCACCGTGTAGGAGTAGGCCAGCAAAGCACTCGGCATAAACCATCAGCGTTCAACCGTACCCAAGGGCCCTTTGCTTCTCGGCGATCTTGGGTAACTAGGTCGAAGGTTTTCTCTTTCAGACTCATACCAAGCTCCAGTTAAAAAGAACCCTTCCGAAGAAGGGTTAATGAGGGTCGCACGGAGAATATGCCCGGGAATTTTTATCGAGGCTCCCGGTCCTCTTTGCGGCGTTGGTTGAGCTGAATTCTAAGACTCCCGTTTCCTCCCGGTGGAAGCCTAGGTCTTCCGGTAGCAGCGCGACCTTCGCTCTAATCGAAGCTATTAGTCTGGCCGGATCTGCGAGCCGGTGAACCGCGCTGTTGAAACAAACTTTAGTCGCGCGCATCACAAGTGTCAACAACCTTTTGCAACTCTTTTTCAAGATGCCCGAGGCGATACGTTTCGAGGGCTGTCTCTCTACTACAATTCACAACGTCAGCCTTTTGCGGCAGCCGGGCGTGTTGCGCGTTCCACTTCCTGCACAGCGCCTCGTCCGGATTCTTCGTGGCCGAATGGTCGCCATGCCAGTGCGTGCCGTTGGACACCGTGCAGTCGTACCCAAGAAGCAGGACGCATTCTGCGCCGAGCTTGAAGGCCAGTTCGATCGCTCTCAATCCGCTGTTGTACTCGCCGTAGGCTTCGTGCCAGTTCAAACCATGCTTTGCCACCGCCTGGCGCGTACAGCTCCAGCGCTTAGGCCCGGGGGGCACCCACTGGGCGTTCGCATCCCACCAAGCGAGATCACCTGCGTAAAGGTGATCGCACCACGGGGCTAGCTGCCAGGAGTTGTTCACGGCGATTGTGGGAAGCCCTGACAGCCGGACCAGTTCGCAGTCGTGCGCGTTGAGGCTTGGGCCGGAAGCGATGCAGACGAAGGTTGTTGACAAGTTGCGATCCCTTGTAATAGATTGTGAATCACATTACACACAACTGGAGTTTACACCATGAAACGTCCTACATCGGTTTTCGTCGTTGTTCAGTCTGCGGTATACCGGCACGACGTCGGCCCGTTCGCTTTCACGTTAGAAGAGGCGGTGGAACTGGCTAAACAGCGTCAGCTTCTAGAAAAAGACAATCACCATGAATTTGAGGTCTTGGAGCTAAAAGAAGGATCGCTAGAAGACGGCGGTGTAGTGGCTACCGTAAGGGGAAATTACAAAAGGGTAGAGAAAACATCGCAGTTTTCGTCCGGCGGAGAGTACAAATACAACGTATACGAACGCATCGAAGGTTTCGAAGTCACCCTTCATTAACCCCTTTTGACACGGGCGCAGACACATAATCGCGCCCGCTTTCCTGATCCGGCAGCCACGCGTGGACGTTGTAGATATCGCCGTTATGCAAAATGCGTTGCTTGGCATTCAGGCCGGGGCGCTGGCGGATCACGATGCGCGCGATGATCTCGGACTGAATCGCAGCAGCGGCTAGGAATTCCCGACCGCTGGCCGGAGCAATGCGCGCTGGCACGTCGGCGAAGACCGTTACCCAAGCTTCAGTGAAGCCTCCGGTCTCTTCGTCGCGGACTTCGGTCCAGTCCTGGATGTCCACTCGATGGCGGTATTGCCCGGCGCGGCTCATGGGCGTTCCTCGATGACCAAGTTGTACGTGCCCGTACAGTCGCCGCTGACGCCCGTCATGCGCGCGATAACGGCGTAGTAGGTCCCTGCTACCCTTCCTTTCTCGGATACCGCCTCGCCGCCCACGCTGGACTGTTGTGCGGTGGCGCCGGCTGTCCTGACACGAAGCGGGGTGAGCGGAACCTGGCCGACGTTCGGCGTGAACGTGCCTCCTGACGCGATCTGCGATTGGAACGTGTACGCCGCTTGCTCGGTCATGCTGTTTTCGGATACAGGTGTGTGGGCAGAAGCAAAAGTACCCCCCGCTACGCCTTGTGCGGCTGCGTACGTCCGCAGGGTAGCGCCACCCTGATCAAGAGTTAGGGTATGCGCGTGAATAATGAAATTCACCGGGATGATGACGCGGAACACGAGTGGCGTAGCCGCGATTGGATTGGTCGACGCGAACTCGTAGTTGATAGCCCACATGCGGCGGCCGAAGAAACCTGTTTGGCCTGCGTCAACGCGGAGTCGCCGTACAGGACCGTCGCCGCCGTCTGTCAGGAGATCGAATGGCGGTGCTGCGACTACGCGTTCCGACCACGTTCCATCACCCATGTCGATGATCCGTCGGAGGAAGCTCCCGAAGACCCGTGCGAATTTGTCTGCCATTGCCGTTTCCTTATGCTAGGGCGGGATCACGAAGTGGATAAAGCAATGCGGTTACCGGCATCGGCAGATAGCCTCGGGCGAACGCGTCGTCCGGGTTCTCGTCGCGGTCTTTGTATAAGAAGCCGACCATCAGGAGCGTAGCCGCCTGTACGGGGTAGCTGACCTCCTTGTCGCCGTTGCTGTCGGTGACGTAGACCGGATCTCCCGAGCTGTCGAGAATAATATCGTCGTTGCTGTCGCGCTCCACCTCGTAAGGCGAAGCGCTCTTGAGATAGTTCTTCACCGCACCGGACGCTGCCTGAATGTAGACCGTGATCAGGTTATCGTCTGAACTGTGGTCCATGTTCAGGTGCTCTTTCGCTCGGTCGAGAGTGACGTACATCATTTGAGCGTCACTCCTTTAGCCGGATCGTATGTGCTGGCATTCTCGCGCAGATCTTTACCGTTCCGTCCGGCTTTGACGACCAGGGTCCACGCGTCGCTAGCGCCCGGCTTGTCGGTGTTTGCGGATTTGTTCGATACCCACTGGCTACCGGCCCAAGTCGTGGTGTCGTGAGCGTCGTAGGAGTCGCCTTCACGATGCACGCCTTTGTAGACTTGGATCGGCATGTGGAATTTCTGCACGACCTCGGCGCCGCTGGACTTAACCAACTTCACGGAGAACTCGCGCACGTCGTCTTGGGCTACGCTGGCCGACGCGATGCCGTCCACAATGCACTCCCAGCCGCGCATGCCATGCGTGCGCTCGTAGGACTTCCAGAGGCCGCCGTTGTGCGCCGCGTAAGTGCCCCTGGCGTACTGCTTCGACTCGTCTATCGCTGGCAGGATCTCCAAGTCGATCGCGTCACGGCCGTGCTCAGGCTCTGGAACTACCGGAACCGGGATAAGCGCGGCGGCGGCGCGGGCGATGGCCTCGACGTCAACCTTCTCCGGCGCCGGAACTTCGACGAGTGCGGCCACTGCGGCCAGGTCGACTTCCGCAGCGTCTTTGCCGTCCTTCACTTCGGGCAGCACGATAAGCTTGGCGGCGGCTTCGGCCACCGCGGCCAGGTCTACCGGTTCCGCGTCTTTCCCGGGCTCGCCATCTTTTACTTCTGGTAGCTTCACCAATGCGGCGATCGCTTCCAGGTCCGGTTCGATCGGCGTAGGGCGATCCGCCAAGCACTTGCGCAGCTCGGCTAGTTCTTCATTCAGCGGCGCTACGGCCTTGGCGATGGCTGCAGCAATAACCGGCGCCAGGGCTTGAGCCTGCGCTTCTAGTTCACGCATGTTCAATGTTTAGCCCCTTCTCTACGAGCATCGCGAGC
>Ga0247820_10000122_pt1 | contig 37809 bp, 36 predicted proteins | sample 13C_Glucose_Day1_2_FD_192480 | JGI IMG/M metagenome (GOLD analysis project Ga0247820, IMG submission 192480) | Soil microbial communities from agricultural site in Penn Yan, New York, United States - 13C_Glucose_Day14 | ecosystem: Environmental > Terrestrial > Soil > Agricultural land | place...
CCCGCTCGAGCGGGGAGAGCCGCTCGAGCGCCATCATGAGCGTGAGGGACAGGTCGTCCTCGCCCGCTTCCGTATCGCCGTCGAAGACCGGCTCGGGCAGCCAGGGCCCGATATAGGTCTCGCGCCGCACCCGCGCCGATTTCAGGTGGTCGAGGCACAGGCGGGCCACCGTCCGGGACAGATAGGCGGCAGGCTCGCGGACCGCCGCGCGGTCGGTTCCGTGCCAGCGCAGCCACGCTTCCTGGACGATGTCCTCGGCCTCCGCCATGGAGCCGAGCATCCGATAGGCGAGGCGGACCAGACGCGGCCGTAAGGCCCGGAACGGATCCGCCGCAGGGCCGTCAGGCGGCCGCACGGCGCGCCCCGACCGGATGGATCGAGCGGAAGCCGATGGCGAAGCGGTTCCAGGCGTTGATGGCGCCGATCGCCAGGGTGAGCTTGACCTGCTCCTCCTCCGAAAAATGCGCCTTCAGGTGTTCGTAATCCTCGTCCGGAGCATGGGTCTGGGCCACGAGCGTCAGGGCCTCGGTCCAGGCCAGCGCCGCCCGCTCCCGGTCGCTGTAGAGCGGCGATTCGCGCCAGGCGTCGAGAAGGTAGAGGCGCTCCTCGGTCTCGCCATCCTGGCGAGCCTCGCGGGTGTGCATGTGGATGCAGAAGGCGCAGCCGTTGATCTGCGAGGCGCGGGTCTTCACCAGGTGGATCAGGCCGGGCTCCAGCCCGCTCGCCTTCACCCGGTTCTCCAGGTCGAGCATGGCCTTCATGGTGGCCGGGGCTGCCGCGAAATAGTCCAAACGGGGTTTGGTCATCGTCTCAGGTCCTCTGCAAATCGTGCTGACCGGATCAAGACGAGGCGGAAGGGCCGGATGTGACATGCCCCGCAGAAATTTCGTCAGAAATCGCTGGCGAGGCCCTTTACCTCCCAGTCCTCGTAGCGGACCGGCTCCAGGCCGCCGCGGCCGTTGTGCTCCTTGCGGGCGGCGAGATCCGCCGCGCGGGCGTCGATCCCGCGGCGGCGCTCGGCCGCCTCCTCCAGCGCCCGCTGAGCGGCCGGCGACAGGGGCTTTCCGGGCGCGGCTCCCTCGGGGGCCGGAGAGAAATTCGTATCTCGGATGTCGTTCGTGCTCATGGAGCGCCTTATGCCATGCCTGCCCGGGTCTTTCGAGCATGTTCGGGAGGATCTTGGGGGCGACCTGGACCGTTCCCACATATGGTTCGTGCGGACGATCCGCACTGGACACGAGGTGGAGACCCTGATGAACACCGTCAAGACCGGGATGCTTCTGGCGGCCCTGACGGCCCTTTTCGGCGTGGTCGGCTACATGCTCGGCGGCGCGAACGGCATGATGATCGCGCTCGGCCTCGCGGTCGCCACGAACCTCTACGCCTACTGGAACTCGGACCGGCTCGCGCTCGCCGCCCACCACGCGGTCGAGGTGGACGAGCGCACGGCTCCGGACTTGTTCCGCATGGTGCGGGACCTGTCGCAGCGCGCCGGCCTGCCGATGCCCAAGATCTATCTCATCGACAATCCGCAGCCCAACGCCTTCGCGACGGGCCGCAACCCGGAGAACGCGGCGGTCGCCGCCACCACCGGCATCATGCAGATGCTCTCCTACGACGAACTCGCGGGCGTGATGGCGCACGAGCTCGCCCACATCAAGAACCGCGACACCCTCATCATGACGGTGAGCGCCACCATTGCAGGCGCCATCGCGACCATCGCCCAGTTCGGCTTCTTCTTCGGCGGACGCGGCGACGACCGGCCCAATCCCATCGTGATGCTCGCCACGGCGCTCATCGCGCCCATCGCCGCCATGATCATTCAGATGGCCATCAGCCGCTCGCGGGAGTATGACGCGGACCGGATGGGCGCCGAGATCTGCGGCCAGCCCATGGCTCTGGCCTCGGCGCTGGCCAAGATCGCGGGCGGCGTCGCCCATATTCCCAACATGGATGCGGAGCGCCACCCGGCGACGGCGCCGCTCTTCATCATCAACCCCCTTTCGGGACACGGTATGGACAACCTCTTCTCGACCCATCCGGCGACGGAAAACCGGATCGCCGCCCTCCAGGCGCTGGCGCAGCAGATGGGCGCGCCCGTCCGGAGCGGCTTCGCGCCCCGGCCGCCCTCGGGCAGCCCCTGGGGCTCCGCCTCCCGCCGCGGCCCGTGGGGTTGAGGACCGTGAACCCGTCGGATTCCCATGCCGGCCTCGGGCCGCGCCGCCTCGCCTGGAACGCCGTCACGGAGGCGTTGAAGCGGCGCGTCCCCCTCGACGACATGCTCGACGAATTCGCCCCGCAGGAGAACCTGTCGGGCCGCGACGAGGCCCTGGCGCGGGCCATCGCCATCGTGACCATGCGGCGGCTCGGCACCATCGGCTGGGCCCTGCGCGAGCGCCTCGACAAGGGCGCGCGCGACGAGCGCCTCCTGAACCTGCTCGCCATCGGGGCGGCCCAGATCCTCTTCCTCGACGTGCCGGACCATGCGGCGGTCGACACGGCCGTGCAGATTGCTCAAGGCGACCGGCGCCTCAGGCATGCGAGCGGCCTCATCAACGCGGTCCTGCGCCGGGTCGCCCGCGAGCGCGACGCGATCCTGGCCGGCGCCGAGCCCTGGCTCGACACGCCCGGCTGGCTCGAGGAGCGCTGGATCGCGCAGTACGGCGAGACGCTCGCGGCCGAGATCGCGAAGGCGCACCGCGCCATGGCGTCCGTGGACCTGACCGTGAAGGAGGATGCCGCATCCTGGGCCGAGCGGCTCGGGGGCATCCTGCTGCCCACGGGAAGCGTCCGCCTGACCGAACGCACCTCGATCCGCGACCTTCCGGGCTACGAGGACGGAGCCTGGTGGGTGCAGGACGCGGCCGCCGCCCTGCCGGCGCGCCTGCTCGCCCCGAAGCCCGGCGAGCGCATCGCGGATCTCTGCGCCGCCCCCGGCGGCAAGACCGCCCAGCTCGCCGCCGCCGGGGCCGAGGTGCTGGCCGTCGACCGCTCGGCCAAGCGCCTGAAGCGGCTGGAGGAAAACCTCGCCCGCCTGAAGCTCGCCGCCGCCACCCGCGCCATCGACGCGGAACAGCTCGACGAAGCGCCCTTCGACGCCATCCTGCTCGATGCGCCCTGCTCGGCCACGGGAACGATCCGCCGCCATCCGGACGTGGCCTGGACCAAGGGCGAGGAGGACGTGAAGAAGCTCGCCGGCCTCCAGGCCCGTCTCCTCGACAAGGCGGCCGGCCTGCTCAAGCCCGGCGGGCGGCTCGTCTACTGCACCTGCTCGCTGGAGGCGGAAGAAGGCGAGCGCCAGGCGGAAGCCTTCCTGGCGCGCCATCCGGACTTCGAGCGCCGGCCGGTCACGCCCGAGGAGGTCGGGGGCCTCTCGGAGTGCCTGACGCCCGAAGGCGACGTGCGCACCCTGCCCTGCCATCTCACGGTGGCGGATCACGACCGCAGCGGCCTCGACGGGTTCTTCATGGCCCGGTTCGTCCGGGCCGGGTGACGACAAATCGGCGCGCGGTTACCGGATGTTAACCAAAAAGCTGGAACTCCTCTCCTAAGCTGTCATCGAATTCAGCATGAGAAGAGGAGCGCCACGCGTGGATTCCGGGCCCGACCGCTGGCGACTATACGGCCTCGCGCTTCGCGAGGTCGGTCGCGCCGCGCGCGGCACCCTGGCCTGGAGCCTGTCGCGGCTCCGGCTCGGCACGCCCGTGCCGCACCGGCTGCTCTTCGCCCCGCAGGACCTGCGCACGGCCGATCCGACCATCGCGACGGACATCTATTCGGGCTTCTTCGCCTTTTCGGGCCGCGCCATCACCACGAGCGGACGCTCGCCCTTCAGCTTCGTGCCCCCGAGCCGCGCCTGGGCCGAGGCGCTCTACGGCTTCGGCTGGCTGAGGCACCTGCGGGCCGCCGGCACGGCGCTCGCCCAGGCCAATGCCCGCTCGCTGGTGGACGAGTTCGTCACCTCGCGCCTCGGCGACAGGCGGACGGCGTGTGAAACCCAGATCGTCGCCCGCCGCCTCATGTCCTTCATCAGCCAGTCGCCGCTGATCCTGGAGGGCGCGGACCACGCCTTCTACCAGCGCTTCCTGCGCATCCTCGGACAATTGGTCAAGGACCTGGAGCGGCGCACCCGCTCCGGGGCGCTGCCCTTCGAGCAGCTCATGGCGGCGATCGCCCTGTGCTATGCGGGCCTGTGCTGCGAGGGGCTGGAGAAGACCCTCAGGCGCGCCACCCGACTCCTCGTGCGCGAGCTCGACCGGCAGATCCTGGCCGATGGCGGCCATGCCAGCCGCAACCCGCGCATCCTCGTCGAGCTTCTGTTCGATCTCCTTCCCCTGCGCCAGATGTATGCCAGCCGCGAGATCGACACGCCGGAATCCCTGCTCCACGCCATCGACCGCATGCTGCCCATGGTGCGCCTGTTCCGGCACGGGGACGGCACTCTCTCCCATTTCAACGGCATGGGCGTCACGGCCGCCGATCATCTGGCGACGCTCCTGACCTATGACGACATGCGCAGCCAGCCGATCCACCACGCGCCCCATTCGGGCTACGAGCGCATGGAGGCGGCCCGCACCCTGCTGGTGGCCGATGTGGGCCGGGCCCCGCCGCTGCCGCTCTCGTCCGAGGCCGGTGCCGGCTGCCTGTCCTTCGAGTTCTCCAGCGGCGCCCAGCGCATCGTGGTCAATTGCGGCACGCCGCGGATCGCCACCGACGCGGTCATCCAGGCCTCGCGCTCCACGGTGGCGCATTCCACCGCCTCGATCAACGACGTCTCGTCCTGCCAGATCGTGGCGGTCAAGGGCCATTGGCTCGACCGCACGGTGGCCGGCTGGCTCATGCGCCGGATCGGCCCGGTGGTGGCCGAAGGGCCGGAGCGCGTGACGGCGGAGCGCAGCGAGCGCGACCACGTGCAACTCCTCAATGCCAGCCATGACGGCTACAGCTCCCGGTTCGGCCTGACCCACGAGCGGCGCTGGCAGCTTCATCCCAACGGAGAGGTGCTGGAAGGCGAGGACATGTTCTCGGGCGAAGGCGCCGGCGCGCCCTCCCGCGAGGCCATCATCCGGTTCCACCTGGCGCCGGGCATCAAGGCGAGCCGGGCGCAGGGCGGGCGGGTCGTGATGCTGGTCCTGCCCAACCTGGAGGCCTGGCAGTTCACGGTGCATCCCGGCGAGGCCTATGTGGAGGACAGCGCCTTTCTGGCCGCCTCGGACGGCATGCGGCGCACCGAGCAGATCGTGCTCGCCGTGCGGCCGAGCGAGACGCCCTCCGTGCGCTGGCGCTTCGAGCGCCTCGCCCGCACCTTCAGCCCGCAGCAGCCTCCGACGGAGCCCGATCCGGGACTGCTCTGAAATCCGCGCTCTGCCATGAGTCTGCGGCGGTTCCCATCGGGGTTCCGCCGTGCTATCGCGCGCCCATATCCTATCCAAATGGAGCGGCCCGTCATGCCGAGCGATCCGAAGCGCGTCACGCGCGCCCTGCTTTCCGTGTCCGACAAGACGGGCCTCGTGGACTTCGCCCGCGCCCTGCACGAGCGCGGCATCGTGCTGGTCTCCACCGGCGGCACGCACAAGGCGCTCACCGAAGCCGGCCTGCCCGTGAAGGACGTGAGCGACGTCACGGGCTTCCCGGAGATGATGGACGGGCGCGTGAAGACGCTCCATCCCTCCGTCCATGGCGGTCTCCTGGGCATCCGGGCGAACCCTGAGCACCAGGCCGCGATGCTCGCCCACGGCATCCAGCCCATCGACCTCCTCGTGGTGAACCTCTATCCCTTCGAGGCGACCGTGGCGGCCAACAAGCCCTACGACGACTGCATCGAGAACATCGACATCGGCGGACCTGCGATGATCCGCGCCGCCGCCAAGAACCACGGCGACGTGGCCGTGGTGGTGGACGGAGCCGACTACGCGGCAGTCCTGGCCGATCTCGATGCCCATGATGGCGCCGTAACCCTCACGCTGCGCCGCCGTCTGGCCCAGAAGGCCTATGCGCGCACCGCCGCCTACGACGCCGCGATCTCCAACTGGTTCGCGAGGGAGCTGGGCGAGGAGACGCCGCCCTTCCGCGCGCTCGGCGGCTCCATCGCCGAGGTTCTGCGCTACGGCGAGAACCCGCATCAATCCGCCGCCTTCTACCGCACGCCGGAGAACCGGCCCGGGGTGGCGACCGCCCGGCAGGTGCAGGGCAAGCAGCTCTCCTACAACAACATCAACGACACCGACGCGGCCTACGAGGCCGTGGCCGAGTTCCTGCCGGAGCGTTCCGCCGCCATCGTGATCGTCAAGCACGCCAATCCGTGCGGCGTCGCGCAGGGCACGACCCAGCGCGAGGCCTACGCGAAGGCGCTGCGCTGCGATCCGGTCTCGGCCTTCGGCGGGATCGTCGCCATGAACCGTCCGCTCGACGCGGAAGCCGCGCGCGCCATCACGGAGATCTTCACCGAGGTCATCATCGCGCCCGACGCCAGCGAGGAGGCGATCGCCATCGTGGCGGCAAAGAAGAACCTGCGCCTGCTGCTCGCGGGCGCCCTGCCGGATCCGCGTCAGGAAGGCCTCACCTTCCGCACGGTGGCGGGCGGCTTCCTGGCGCAGGGCCGTGACAACGCGGTGGTCGATGCCATGGACCTGAAGGTGGTGACGAAGCGCGCGCCCACCGACCGGGAGCTCGACGACCTGCGCTTCGCCTTCCGGGTCGCCAAGCACGTGAAGTCGAACGCCATCGTGTATGCCAAGGACGGCGCCACGGTCGGGATCGGGGCCGGCCAGATGAGCCGGGTCGATTCCTCACGCATCGCCGCCTGGAAGGCCGCCGAGGCCGCGAAGGCCGCTAGCCTCCCTGAGACCCTCGCCAAGGGCTCCGTGGTCGCCTCCGACGCCTTCTTCCCCTTCGCGGACGGCCTGCTCGCCGCGGCACAGGCCGGCGCCACGGCGGTGATCCAGCCCGGCGGCTCCATGCGCGACGAGGAGGTGATCCGCGCCGCCGACGAGGCCGGCCTCGCCATGGTGTTCACCGGCTACCGGCACTTCCGTCACTGACAGCGATGCCTACATCAGGATCATCCATTAAGGAGATCCTGATGATCATCACCACCACGCCGACCGTCGAGGGCCGCCGCATCGCCTCCTACCGGGGCATCGTCTCGGGCGAGGCCATCTTCGGCGCCAACGTGTTTCGCGACTTCTTCGCCTCGATCCGCGACGTGGTGGGCGGGCGCTCCGGCTCCTATGAGCGGGTGCTGCGCGACGGGCGCGACACGGCCCTGCGGGAGATGATCGAGGAGGCGGAGCGCCTCGGCGCCCATGCGATCGTGGGCGTGCAGCTCGATTACGGCGCGCTCGGCGCCAGCGAGGGCATGATGATGGTGACGGCCAACGGCACGGCCGTCACGCTGGAGTAGCGCCTCTCAGAGCAGGAAGTCGCCCTGCGCGAGGGTCGAGATGCCCTTGAGGACGAGAGCGAAATCGGCCTTCGCGTCGCCGTTCACGTCACCCTGGACGATCACCCCGCCCTTGATCTTGGCATGGCGCAGCTCGCCCTCGATGCCGTGGAAGCCGGATTTGCCGATGAACGTGAAGGCCTGGTCGCCGTCGAAGTGCCGGTTCGCGTCGATGGCCGAGACATCGATCGTGTCGCCCTGCTTGCGCGAAAAATCGTAGATCGTGTCGCGGCCCTTGGACGAGGCCGTGCTGTCGCCAAGCGCCTTGAACAGGAACGCGTCCGCGCCCGATCCGCCGAAGAGCTTGTCGGCCCCGCGTCCGCCGGTCAGGCGGTCGCTGCCGGCAAATCCCAGGAGCGTGTCCTTGCCCCGGCCGCCCGTGAGCTGATCGTCGCCCGCGCGCTGGCTGACGTCGTAGCCGGCGGGGTTGGCGAGGATGTCGGAGACGAGCTGCGTGAACTCGGCCCTGGTCGGCTCGTCCGCCCAGCCGGCCACTTGCTTGACCAGGAACGGGTTCAGGGCGGCGGTGTAATGGGTGAGGAGGTGGTAGCGATAGGCGGCCTCGCCCAGGAGGCCGATGGCGGCCGCCTCCTGCTTGTCGCCGGCGCCCGGCGCCAAGAGGGTGTTGGCGGCGCTGAGCAGGACCGTGCCCAGCGGCGAGCCCACATAGAAGGCCGGGCCGAAGCGGGCGATGTCGCTGCTGTAGAGGATGTTGCTCTCGACGAGAGACGGGGCGCTGTAGTTCCCGACCGGATCGCCCCATTCCACGTAGTTCGTGAGCTGCGAGACGGCGCCCGAGGGGACGAGGTCGCTGGCGATGCCGGGCGCCCCGAAGGTCGCGCCGCCGAGCCCGAGCTGGGCCGCCACATAGCCGGCCTCGCCGCCGCCCAGCGAATGGCCGGTGACGAAGACGTTGTCCTTGGAAATGCCCGCCTTGGCGGCCTGCTGGATCACGGCTTTCGTGAAGGCGAGCGCGTCGTCGAAGGCCGGCGGCTTGTCGCCGCGATAGATCATGAGATCGGCCAGGAACTGGGCGCTGACGAATTCCGGCTGCTGCTCGAAACCGCCGAGATCGGTGCCCTCGAAGGCGACGATCACCTGGCCCGACGCGCTCAGGAAAGCCGCTCCGTAGAATCCGGACGCGACGTCGAGCGACGTCATCTGCTGGCCGTTGACCTTGAACGGGTTGGGCGCGGGGGACGAGCCCTGCGTATAGGTCCAGGCGGAGGCTTGCAGGAACTCTGAGACGGTCGGGCTAGGCATGGGAAGGCTCCGGGGCGGGAAGCGTTACCATACGGAATTTAAGATTAATTTCACGTGTCGATTGCGTAACGGTTCACACCCGCCTGACCCCGCTCAGCAGCCAGCCGCCTGCCAGGAAGAACAGGATCAGCACCGCAGGCCCCGCGGCCTGGGTGTCGAACAGGCTCGTGGCCACCGCCACCGCGAGCGGCGCGAGGAACGACGTGACCTTCCCGGAGAGGGCGAGCAGACCGAAATAGCGCCCGGCCTCCCGGGCCGGCACCAGCCGCGCCAGCATGCTGCGGGCCGAGGCCTGCATCGGTCCCGCGACCGAGCCGATGAGGAGGCCAAGGCCCAGGAAGAGCTTTTCCGGGGCGCTGCCGTAGAGGCCGTCGCCCGGCTGCGCGGGGGCCGTCGGGATCACGAAGAGGATGTGGTCGGGCCCCAGGGACAGGACGCCGACGCAGACGAGGCCGAGGATCGTGATCGCGCCGAGGATCACGGGCTTGGCGCCGAAGCGGTCGTCGAGCCGGCCGCCCACGAGGGCGCCCAGGGTCCCGGTTACCGTGAGCAGGATGCCGAACACCCCGAGTTCCACCGCCTGCCAGCCGAACACACCGGCCCCGTAGATGCCCCCGAAGGCGAAGAGAGCGACCAGTGCGTCCTGATAGACCATGTTGGCCAGGAGGAAGCGGGCGAGGCCCGCATGCCGCCGTGCATCCGTGAGGGTGCTGCGTACCTGCGCCAGCCCCTGCCGCACGGCCGCGCCGGCGCTCAAGGTCGAGCGGGCGATGTCGGGGGTGAAGAGGAAGAGCGGCAGGATGAAGACCAGGAACCAAACGGCCGAGAAGGGTCCGGTGACCCGGTCGCCGGCCCGCGTGGCGGGATCGAGCCCGAAGAGCGGCGCGATTCCGAGGAAGGTCTTTCCGGTGTCGGGATTAGCCGCCAGGAAGCCCAGCACGATCACCAGCGATACGAGCCCTCCCAGATAGCCGATGGCCCAGCCGGTGCCGGAGAGCCGCCCGAACCGCTCCGGCGGCACGAGGTGCGGGATCATGGCGTTGTTGAACACCGCCGCGACCTCCACGGCCACGGTGCCGACCGCGAAGCCCGCGAGCGCGATGGGGATCGCATGCGTCGCTCCGGGCGCCGCATTCCAGAGGATCCAGGACGAGGCGAAGAGCACGAGCCCGCAGGCGGCGATCCATGGCTTCTTCGGCCCGGTGGCGTCGGCGATGGAGCCGAGGATCGGCGACAGGACCGCGAGCACGAGACCCGCCCCCGCCGTGGCGAAGCCCCACAGGCTCTGGCCTGCCACCGGGTCGGGCGCCAGCGCCGCCGCGAAATAGGGCGCGAACACGAAAGTGGTGACCAGCGTGAAGAAGGGCTGGCAGGCCCAGTCGAACAAGAGCCAGCCTGTGATGGCGGCGCGGCCGGCCTTGCCGGATGGGATTCCGGTCTCGTCCGTGGCCGAGGGCGACACCGCGGCCGCGGGGGATGGTGATCGGATATCCAACGAACAAGGCTCCTCGCGCATCGGCGGAAAAGTGGACCCGGTTATCCGCACGATGCGCTCACGAAAAGAGCGAGCATCGGACCTAGGAGTGGAATCCACTTCCGGGTCCGATGCCCCGGCCGGTCCGGCGCGCCTCGCGGCGGCCGAACCGGTCAGGAATACGGAACGGAAGCCGAGGCCTTATCAGCCTTTTGCGAGATCGCCCAGCAGGCTTGCCGCAACGGTCACCTTCGACAGGGTGAGGCCCGATGCCACGATGCTGTCGACCGCGCTGCGGATGCGGTTCACGTCGGTGCCGCGCTTCTCGCTCCAGGCCTGCACGCCCTCTGGCCCCGGAGCGCCTTCGGACGTGACCTCGGCAGTGAGGTTACGGTGGGCCAACGCGATGGCGTCGATCGCCCGGTCGAGGGCCAGACGGTCGAAGTAGTCGCTGACGCTGATCTCGCGGGCGAGGCCGATGAGCGCGCCGAGCCGGAACGCCGCCTCCAGGGCGAAGTGGGTGCGGGCGATGTCGGCCACGGACTTGCCGGTCCTCTGGGCCGTCAGGACGATGTCCGGCGCCGCGACGAGTTCAGGCAAGGCCGCGAGGCGGCGCGCCAGATCCTCCGGCGCGCCCTGCTGGATGAGAGCCTGCGTCCGCTCCTCCCATTCGGCCAGGGCGTGGGGCGAGAGCGTCTCGGGCAGGTGCCGCTCCACCTCGGCGATCCCGGCCTCGTAGGTCCCGATGATCGAGTCGAGCGAGTGAGTGGCGAAATCGACATGCCGGATGAACCAGACGATCCGGTTCATGAGCAGGTCCTGCAATTCGCCGTAGAGGCGGAGCTGGAGCTGGCCCGGCACCACGCCGTCGAGGGCGTCGATGGCGACGTTCATCTCCGTGAGGCCGAAGGAATCGCGGGTCGCCGCGTAAGCCGCCGCGATGGTGGGCGCATCCGCCCCGGTCTCGTCGACGAGCCGGGCCACCATGGTGGCGCCGCCCCGGTTGATGATCGCGTTGGCGAGCTGCGTGGCGATGATCTCGCGGCGCAGGCGGTGGGTCGCGATGGCGTCCGGAAAGCGCTCGCGCATCTCGGCCGGGAAGTAGCGGTCGAGCTCCTTGCCGAGATAGGGATCGTCCGGCACCGGGCTTTCGAGCAGCTCATCGTGCAGGGACAGCTTGGCATAGGCCAGCAGCACGGCCAGTTCCGGCCGGGTCAGCCCCTCGCCGCGGCGGCCGCGCTCCGTCAGGGTCGCGTCGTCGGGCAGGTACTCGACGGTCCGGTTGAGACGGCCCTGCCGCTCCAGCATGTGCATCAGCCGGCGGGCGAAGCCGAGATCGCCGGCGCCGCGCCGCTCCGACAGGGACAGCGCCAGGGTCTGCAGGTAGTTGTTGCGCAGGACGAGCTTGGCGACCTCGTCGGTCATGTCCTCGAGCAGCGTGTTGCGGTCGGCCTCGCTGAGGCGGCCTGCGCGCTCCGGCTGGCTCAGGCCGATCTTGATGTTCACCTCCACGTCGGAGGTGTTGACGCCCGCCGAATTGTCGATGGCGTCGGTGTTGAGGCGAACGCCGGAATGCGCCGCCTCGATGCGCCCGCGCTGCGTGACGCCCAGGTTTGCGCCCTCGCCGATCACCTTGGCGCGCACGTCCGCGCCCGTGACGCGGATCGCGTCGTTGGCACGGTCGCCCACCTGCTCGTCGGTCTCGGCGGTGGCCCGGATATAGGTGCCGATGCCGCCGAACCAGAGCAGGCCCACATCGCTTTTAAGGATCGCGCTCATCACCTCGGCCGGGGTCGCGGCCGCCTTGTCGAGGCCGAGGAGCGCACGCACCTCGTCCGAGAGCGGGATCGATTTCGCGCTGCGCGGGAAGATGCCGCCGCCCTGCGAGATCAGCGCCTTGTCGTAATCCTGCCAGCTCGAGCGGGGCAGGTCGAACAGGCGCTGGCGCTCCTGGAAGGAGACCTCGGGATCCGGATCCGGATCGAGGAAGATGTCGCGGTGGTCGAAGGCGGCGACGAGCTTGAGCGAACGCGAGAGCAGCATGCCGTTGCCGAACACGTCGCCCGACATGTCGCCGACGCCCGCGACCGTCACCGGCTGAGACTGGATGTCGATGTCCATCTCGCGGAAGTGGCGCTTGACCGCCTCCCAGGCGCCGCGGGCCGTGATGCCCATCTTCTTGTGATCGTAGCCCTGGCTGCCGCCGGACGCGAAGGCGTCGCCGAGCCAGTGGCCCTTCTCGAGCGAGAGCTCGTTCGCCGTGTCGGAGAAGGTGGCCGTGCCCTTGTCGGCCGCGACCACCAGATAGGGATCGTCCCCGTCGTGACGCACCGTCTCCGGCGGCGGCACCACGTGGTCGCCGACGATGTTGTCGGTGAGCTGCAGCAGGGTGCGCACGAAGATGCGGTAGCTCTCCGTGCCTTCCGCGAGCCAGGCCTGCCGGTCGCTCGGCGGCGGCAGACGCTTGGGCACGAAGCCGCCCTTGGCGCCGACCGGCACGATGACGGCGTTCTTGACCTGCTGCGCCTTCACGAGGCCGAGGACCTCCGTGCGGAAATCCTGCGGCCGGTCGGACCAGCGCAGGCCGCCGCGGGCGACCTTGCCGTAGCGCAGGTGGATGCCCTCGACGCGCGGCGAATAGACGAAGATCTCGTAGAGGGGCTTGGGCAACGGCAGGCCTTCGACCTTGGCGCATTCGAACTTGAACGCGATGGTCTGGCGCGGCAGGCCGTTGCCTTCGAGCTGGAAGAAGTTGGTGCGGATCGCCGCCTCGACGAGGTTGATGAAGCGGCGCAGGATGCGGTCGTCGTCAAGGCTCGTGACGTTCTTGAGCTGCTCCTCGATGCCCGCGCGGATCTCCGCCTCCGCGGCGGCGCGCGCCTGCGCATCCTCGTTGCGCGGATCGAACCGGGCATAGAACAGCTCGACGATCTTGACCGCGATGGCGCTGTGGCGCGCCAGGGTCTCGGCGAGATAGTCCTGCGCGTAAGGGATCAGGACCTGGCGCAGGTAGCGCCCGAGCGCCCGCATCATGGCGACGTCGCGCCAGCCGAGGCCCGCCTCCAGCACGAGGCGATTGAACCCGTCCGATTCGGCCAGACCCCGGAACAGGGCGAGCAACGCGGCCTCGATCAGCTCCTGGATCTCGTCGATGTCGATGGCGCCGCCGGAGGCGCGCTCCAGGGTCATGTCGTGGAGCCAGATCCTGTCGATGCCGGAGACGCCCGCCGAGACGACCCGGTAGGTTCGCTCGTTGACGACCCGGAAGCCGAGATTTTCCAGGAGCGGCACGCGCTCCGACAGGGGCAGCGCGGTGTTGCGCGAGAAGACCTTGAGGTTGACGCGGGTCTGGTCGTCGCCCTCGCGGCGGTAGAGATCGACCGCGCGGGGACGGGTTTCGGAGAGCTGCTCCAGGATGGCCACGTCGGCGATGGCGTGCTCGGCCCCGAAGGCCTCGCGATAGGCGGCGCTGAAGGCGTCGGCATAGCGGTGAGCCAGCGCGCGGGCGCGGGCGCCGCCGACGCTGTCGTCGAGCTGGTCGCGCAGAGCGTCGGCCCAGGTCCTGACGATGCTGGCGATGCCGTCCTCGAGGGTCTCGCGCGAGACATGGGGAGTCTCGCCCTCGTCGCGGCCGATGATGAAGTGGGTGCGGGCCAGCGGCCCCTCCGGATAGGCCGGATAGGAGGCGGAGACCCGGCCCTCGAAGACCTGGGCCAGGAATTCGCCGATGCGGCGGCGCGCCTGGGTGTCGTAGCGGTCCTTGGGCACGAAGACGAGCACGGACACGAAGCGGTCGAATTCGTCGGCCCGCGCCAGCGCCCGCACCCGCGGACGCTCGGACAGGTTCATGATCTCGATGGCGAAGCCGTAGAGGGTTTCCTCGTCGATCTGGAACAGCTCGTCGCGCGGGTAGTTCTCGAGCACGTTGAGGAGGCCGCGGCCCGCATAGCTCGACGGATCGAACCCGGCGCGGGCGATGACCTTGGCCACCTTGTGGCGCAGATACGGGACCTCGCTCGCGGAGCTGGTATAGGCGCTCGCCGTGAAGAGCCCGACGATGCGCAATTCGCCCTGGAGCCGGCCGTCGCCGTCGAAGAGTTTCACCCCGATATAGTCGAGATGCGCGCGACGATGCACGCGCGACTTCACGTTCGCCTTGGTGATGATGAGCGCCTGCGGGCGCGCCAGGAAGGCGCGGATCTCGGGCGTCATCGCCACGAGTTCGCGGCCGCGCCGGAGCACGCGCATGGAGGGGTCTCGCAGGAGGCCGAGTCCCGAGCCCTCGACGGGATCGGCGGCGGTGTCGCCCGCCGGAAGCCGGTATTCGCGGATGCCTAAGAAAGTGAAGTTGTCGCGCGCGATCCAGTCCAGGAAGGCGACCGCTTCCTTGATCTCGTCCTCCGGCAGCGGCGGGGGGTTGAGACGGTAATTGTGAACGATCTCGGTGACGCGGGCGCGCATGCCGGGCCAGTCGTGCACCGCGAGGCTCACGTCCTTGTGGACGCGCTGCATGGCCTCGGTCAGGCGGGCGCGGATTTCCGCATCGTCAATGCGCGGCAAGTGGATGTGGATGAAGCTCTCCCGCTTCACACCGATCCGCGACGAGGCCGTGGCCTCGCCCACGAGCCGCACGAGGCCGCCATCCGCATCGCGCTCCACGGCGAGGATGGGATGGGCCACGAGAAGCGGGTCATACCCCTCGTCGACGATCTCCGCGAGGGTCGAGTCGAGCAGGAACGGCATGTTGTCGTTGACGACTTCGAGCACCGTCAGGTCGCGGCGACGTCCGCCGCGCTCGACCTCGAGATCGATCAGCCGGACGTCTGGCGCGCCGGCCGTCCGGGGCGCCTTGAGGTGCTCGTAGGCTTCCGTTGCCAGATCCGCGAGGGACTTGGGGGAGTAGCAGGCCAGATCCTCCGGCGGCACGCGCCCGAAAAGGTCCTGCAGGAAAGTCGATGGAATGGGCCTGTGCCCGGCTTCCAGGACCGCGACGGCCTCGGCCGTCAACCCGCTTCCGCTGGTCGGCGTTTCCAGCTTCATGCGCGCACCCTCGCTTATGATCGTTTGAGGGAGCGTTGCCACAGTCCGGGAGTCCATGCAACAGAAGGCTGCGGTTTCGCGCACGGGACGGTTAAGTCTTTGACGCAAACGACCGTTTAGGTCGCGGATGCCCCTGCGGACGGCTGTTTTGTGTCGCGCATCTCGGTCCGGGCCCGGGCAAAAAGAAAGCCGCCTTGGGGAAGGCGGCCGGTTGGTCTCGACGTTGGAAGTGGCCCGGCCCGCCAAACGACCCGGAGGGCTGGGGGGCTGACGTGTCCGAGGCGATCAGGGAGCCGGGCCGTCGAGGCAACACTAGAATAGTCAATTTCTAGTAGGGCTACGTAACGGCACGAATACGGCAACAATAAGATTCGCCTGACGAAGCCGTGAGTGACGGTCTGTTAACGGGTTGATCCGATGCTGCATCGGACCCATCATCAGGAAAGCGTGGTGTTTCGACGGAGGGATCATGAACGAAGGTGACATCGCAGAGCCGCTGCGCGGCGGCACAGGGTCGGCCCAGATCCTGTCCTTCCCCGCCGCGCAAAAACAGGTCTCCTTCAACCGGACTGAACTCCAGGCCATCCTCAATCTCTACGGTCGCAAGGTTGCGGAAGGGGAATGGCGCGATTACGCCATCGACTTCCTGGCCGACAAGGCCGTGTTCTCCATCTATCGGCGCACCTCCGAGGTGCCGCTCTACCGGATCGAGAAGGATCCGAAGCTCGCCAGGAAGCAGGGCGCCTATTCGGTCGTGGTCTCGTCCGGCCTCATCCTCAAGCGCGGCCCCGAACTCGATCGGGTGCTCAACGTGCTCGACAAGAAGCTGAAGGTCGTGTCCTGATCAGCGAACGGGGTGTGTCGGCGGCTCCGACATGCCAATGGCGAGGGGCCGGTGCATCAGCACCGTCGAGAGCCAGCGCCCGTGCTTGTAGCCGATGCCCTTGATGATTCCGGCGAGCTCGAAGCCCATGCTGCGATGCAGGCCGATCGAGCCGTGCGATTCCTCGTCCCCGATCACCGCGACCATGAGGCGGAAATCCCGCGCCTCGCATTCCTCGATCAGGGTGGTCAGGAGGAGGCGCCCGGCGCCCTGCCCCTGTGCCTGCGGCGCGACATAGATCGAATCCTCCACCGTGGACCGGTAGGCTGGACGCGTCCGGTACGCGCCCGCATAGGCATAGCCGACCACGTCGCCGTCCTGCTCCGCCACCAGATAGGGAAAGCCGCCCTCCACCAGCGCGGCGCGGCGGCGGCTCATCTCGGCCTGGTCCGGCGGATCGAGCTCGAACGAGGCGGTGCCGTGGATCACCGCATGGGCGTAGATGGCGGTGATGCGGGGCAGGTCGGAATCGACTGAGGGGCGGACGATCATGCTCATGCGGGTTCTCTAAATCAGTTTTGGATCGAGGGGGAGTCGGGGCCGATTGGGAAGACTGTCTTTTATTCCGTGCAGCGTTAGCATGGCGCGTCATGAGAAGGGCTTGCGCGTGAATCAGCTCAGTGCGGGCAAGCCGCTGCCACCCACCGAATCCCGGGCGCAACGCTACGTCGTCTGGACCGCGATCCTGGCCTCCAGCATGGTTTTCGCCGACGGCGCCATCGTCACCGTCGCGATCCCGCAGATGCGCGAGAGCCTGCAGGCGTCGCTGTCCGAGATGCAATGGATCACCAATGCCTATGCGCTGACGCTGTCCGCCTTCCTGCTTCTCGGCGGCGCGGCCGGCGATGCCTATGGCCTCAGACGGATCTTCATGATCGGCATCGCCTGCTTCGGTCTCACGTCCCTGTGGTGCGGACTTTCCCAGTCGGCCGGGATGCTGATCGCCGCCCGGACGTTCCAGGGCATCGGCGGGGCTCTGCTGGTGCCGGGTTCCCTGGCGCTGATCAGTGCCCATTTCCCGCCGGAGGCGCGAGGCAAGGCCATCGGCACCTGGGCGGCAGCCTCCGCCATCGCCGCAGCGCTCGGGCCGATCCTCGGCGGCTGGCTGATCGACAACGGCCCGTGGCAGACGATTTTCTGGATCAACATCCCGATTGCCACCCTGGCGCTCTGGCTGTGCTGGCGTCAGGTGCCGGAAAGTCCGGGGGCAAAAGAAACCACCATGGACTGGCTGGGCGCCGCGCTTGCGGTGATCGCCCTCGGGCTCCTCGCCTATGGGCTGACGGCCCTCGGCGAACAGGAGAGCAACCGGGTGACGGCCGCCCTGCTCACCCTCGCGGGCGTAAGCGCTCTCGGGGTCTTCGTCCTTTACGAGAAGCGGGCCGTGGCCCCGATGATGCCGCTCGATCTCTTTCGCGCTCCCGCATTCGCCAACGTCAATGCCCTGACGCTGCTGCTCTATTTCGCGCTCAGCGGCGCCTTGTTCTTCCTGCCGACGGCGCTGATCGAGGCGCATCGCTATTCAGCCGCCGAGGCGGGCTCCGTCTTCCTGCCCTTCACCATCGTCATGGCTCTCCTGTCCCGGCTCGGTGGCGCGATGGCGGACCGGTTCGGCGTCCGCATGCTTCTGACCGCGGGTCCGATCATAACGGGGTCGAGCTTCGTCCTTCTCGTCCCGGCGGTCTTTCATGGAAGCTATTGGCTGGCCGTCGCGCCGGTCATGGCGACCATGGGGCTCGGCATGGGCATCACGGTCGCGCCGCTGTCGACGACGGTCATGAACGCCGCCGCCAGTGACCGCATCGGCGTGGCGTCGGGCATCAACAACGCGATCTCGCGCGTCGCGGGGCTCGTCGCCGTCGCCGGCCTGGGGGCCGTCGCGACGTTCGGCTTCCAGCAGGCCGCCGCCTGGGCCGGGCCGGACATGGCGGAGAGCTTCGCACAGGCGACCTTCGGGGCGTCGCCCTCCTCCGACCTCGCTGCCTCGACACCCGGCGCGTTGCGGGCGCTGTATGCGACAGCCACGATCGGAGGATTCGGACTAGTGGCCTTGATCTGCTCAGCCGCCGCCGTTTCGAGCGCCTATTTCGGCTATCGCTCGGCGCCCCCGGCCACCGCGGCGCCGACAGCGTCCCCATAAGAAAAGCCCCGGCTTTCGGCCGGGGCTTCGAGAACGTCTTGAGGTTCCGCCGCTTACTCGTTGCGGTTGCCCACGAGGGCGAGCAGGAACTGGAACATGTTGATGAAGTCCAGGTAGAGCTGCAGGGCGCCGAACACCGACACCTTGGCGGCCGCCTCGGTGTCGAAGTTGCCGTACAGGTACATCTCCTTCAGCTTCTGCGTGTCATAGGCCGTGAGGCCCGCGAAGATCAGCACGCCCACCACCGAGATGGCGAACTGAAGCGCGCTCGACACGAGGAAGATGTTCACCAGCGAGGCCAGAATCAGGCCGACCACGCCCATGATCAGGAACGAGCCCATGCCCGACAGGCTGCGGTTCGTGGTGTAGCCCCAGAGCGACAGCGAGCCGAAGGCCGCCGCCGTGATGAAGAATACCTGGACGACGCTCGCGCCGGTGTAGCGGAGGAGAAGCGTCGAGAGCGAGGCGCCCATCACCGCCGCAAAAGCGAAGAAGGTGCCGCGCGCGGAGGCCGCGCTCATCCGGTCCATGCGGAACGAGAACAGGAAGATGAAGGCCAGGGGCGCCAGCGCCACAACCCACATCAGGGGCGAGCCATAGAGCAAGCGGCCGAACTCGGTCAGGTACACGCCGCCCATGCGGATGGCGGTGGGCTCGCTCGAGGTGGCGAGCATGTTGACGCCGAGGGCGACCGCGGCCGAGATGGCCAGGCCCAGGATCATGTTGTTGTAGACGCCGAGCATGAAGGCGCGCAGGCCCTGGTCGACCTGCACCGCCGTCCGGGCAAAGCCCGTGCCAGTGGCGGAGTGCTTTTGCTCATACGGTTGCATCGGAGTCCTTTCTTACGGTGTCCCGTCGATGTTCCCTCGGAAGGCTGGGAAGACAGCCCCCGGTCGCCGCCGAAAGGCGACCATCAGAATATGAGAGGTCGGGCCCTCCTCCGCAAGAGGGAGGGCCAAGCTTCAAGCGTTCGTGAAGCCAGCAGAATTCCCGCTTCCTCCGAAGTTAGTAAACAAGAAGCGGGCGGCGCTTTCGTATAGGCGGGCCGTCGGCTCGCCCGGTCAAAGATTTCTCAAATACATTGCCGGTTTTTGACTGAGGATCCGCCAGGTTCCCACGAGGCCCAGCCCCACGGCCACCAGCACCGCGAGGCCGGAGGCCAGGAGGGCGCCGGACAGATCTGGCGTAAAGCCCAGATTCATGACCCGCGTGATGATGAAATACGCCGCGCAGGTTCCGGCCAGGAGGCCGAAGACGGCCGTCGCCGCGCCCAAAAGCCCGTATTCGAGCGCGTAGGCCGAAAGCAGCCGGGCACGGGTGGCCCCGAGGGTCTTCAGCACCACCGCATCGTAGAGCCGCGCCCGGTGGCCGGCCGCGAGCGCGCCGGCCAGCACCAGGAGGCTCGCGATCAGCGCGATGGAGCTGGCGCCCCGGATCGCCATGACGAGCTGTGAGACCACGTCGTTGACCGCCTCCAGGGCATCCTTCACGCGCACGCTCGTGACCATGGGATAGGCCTGGGCGGCGCTGCGCAGGATGCGGGCATCGGTCGCCGCATCCGAGCCGTTCGGATAGGTGACGGTGGCGAGATGCGTGTGCGGCGCCCCCGCGAAGGTGTTGGGCGAGAACACCATGACGAAGTTGATGCCCATGGAGCGCCATTCCACGTGGCGCAGATTGGCGATGGCGGCCGTGATGTTGCGGCCGAGCACGTTGACGACGATCTCGTCGCCGATCTTCAATCCCAAGCCTTCCGCGATGCGCTGGTCGAAGGACACGAGGGGCCTGCCCCGGTAATCCTCGGGCCACCACTCGCCGGCCACCACGCGGGAACCGTCCGGCGCGGCCTTGGCATAGGTGATGCCCCGGTCCCCTTCGAGCACCCAGGAGATGTCCTCCTCTGCCTTGACCTGGCTCGCCGGCACGCCGCGCAGGGACACGAGGCGCCCGCGCATCATCGGCACGCGCTCGATCTTGGCCTCGGCCCTCTGGGCCTTCAGGAAGTCCTCGAAGGCATCGGCCTGGGCGTTCGGGATGTCGAGGAAGAAGAAGCTCGGCGCCCGCTCCGGCAGGGTCTGCTGCAGCTGGCGGGTGAGGTTGGTGTCGATGAGCGCAAGCGTCACCAGGAGCGTGATGCCGAGGCCCAGCGACAGGACCAGGGAGGGCGTGAGCGCGCCCGGCCGGTGGATATTGGCGAGCGCCAGGCGCGGCGCCGTCCGCCGGGGCCGCGGCAGGCGCTTGGCCACGGCCATGACGCCGGTGGCCACGAGGCGCAGGAGCACGAAGGAGCCGGCGGCGGCGGCCACGAACATGAGCGCGATGCGCCGGTCGTAGGCGGCGAACACCGCGAGCCCCACGAGGGCCGCGACGGAGAGGGCCAGCGCCGTGAGATAGCGCTTGCGCGGCCAGCGGCGGTCCGGATCGATCTGGTCGCGGAAAAGCCCCGAGACCTGGATGTCATGGGCGCGACCGAGCGGCGGCAGGGCGAAGACCAGCGCCGTCAGCACGCCGTAGAGCAGCGCGACGCCGAGCTCCGCGAAAGCCAGCGTCGGCTGAATCGGGATCGGCAGGAGATGGCCGAAGAGGCCGGTGACGATGAACGGCAGGGCCGCGCCGGCCAGGAGCCCAAGGGCGATGCCGACGCCCGCGATGATCATCACCTGCGTGAGATAGAGCAGAACCACCTGCCCGCCCGGAGCGCCCAGGCTCTTGAGGGTCGCGATCGAGGCGCGCTTGCGGTCGACGAAGCCGCGCACCGCATTGGCGACGCCGACGCCGCCCACGAGCAGCGCGGTCAGGCCGACCAGGGTGAGGAATTGCGTGAAGCGCTCGATGTTGCGCGCGAAGCGCGGATCCGCATTGAGGCGGTTGCGGACGTTCCAGCCCGCCTCCGGCAGCTCGCGGCCGGCCTCTGCCTCGACCTGGGCCAGGCCCTCCTCGGTGGAGAGGGCGGGTGGCAGGATGACCCGGTAGGTCCAGCGCACGAGGCTCCCCGGCTGGATCAGCCCGGTGGCCCGCACGGCCGCCTCGGACACGAGGAGCCGGGGCCCGAAGCCAATTCCGCTTGCGATCTTGTCGGGTTCCGACACGAGGCTCGCCCTGAGCTCGACGGTGGCGTCGCCCACCTTCACGCGCTCGCCCACCTTGAGGTCGAGCCGCGCGAGCAGCGCCGGATCGGCCGCCGCCCCGAAGGCGCCGTTGCGCTCGGCCAGCAGGTCCGCCGGACTCATGGGCGGATCGGACTCGAGGGCGCCCACGATGGGATAGGTCGAATCGACCGCCTTCAGCTCCACCAGGGCCGAGCCCTTGTCGCCCGCCAGCACCATGGCGCGCATGGACGCGATGGTGTTGACCTGTCCCTTGGAGGCGAGAAAGGCCCGCTCCTGCGCATTGGCCTCGCGCTGGAGCAGGGAGAAGGCCATGTCGCCGCCGAGGATCCGGCGGCCCTCGCGGCCGATCCCGTCGGTGAGCGAGCGCGACAGGGACGAGACGCCCGCGATCGCCGCCACGCCCAACGCGATGCAGGCGAGGAAGATGCCGAAGCCCCGGAGCCCGCCGCGCAGCTCGCGCAGGGCGAGGCGCAGCACGAGGGGAAGGCGGGAAGAGGGACCGGGCTGCCGCTGCGGCTTGGCCGGGATGGTGCCGTGCATGTCGCGTCGTCCCCTTTAGGCCGTCACCGCCTCTGCCTCGATCCGGCCCGAGCGCAGCCGCACGGTCCGGTCGCAGAGCTGGGCGAGGGCGAGGTCATGGGTCACGAGCACGAGGGTCGCGCCCCGGTCGCGCTTGAGGGCGAAGAGCAGGTCGATGATGGACCCGCCGGTGTTCTCGTCGAGGTTTCCGGTCGGCTCGTCCGCCACCAGGATCGCCGGGTTCGGCACGATGGCGCGGGCAATCGCCACGCGCTGCTGCTCGCCGCCCGAGAGCTGGGCCGGATAGTGGTGGAGGCGATGTCCGAGACCGACCGCCTGCATCTCGGCCTCGGCGCGCTCGAAGGCGTCGTCCTCGCCCGCCAGTTCCAGCGGCAGGGCGACGTTTTCCAGCGCCGTCATGGTCGGGACGAGGTGGAAGGACTGGAAAACGATGCCGATGCGCCGGCCCCGGAAGCGGGCGAGCTTGTCCTCGTCGAGGCCCGACAGGTCCGTCCCGTCCACGATCACGCGGCCGGAATCGGGCCGCTCCAGCCCCGCCATGGTCATGAGGAGGGTCGACTTGCCGGAGCCCGAGGGGCCGACGAGGCCCACCGCCTCGCCCCGGCCGATTCCGAGGGAAACCCGTTTGAGGATATGCACCCGCGCGGCCCCGCGCCCGAGGCTCAAATCCACATCCTGCAGCGCGATGGCCTTGTCCTGCATGCCCGAGCACCCGATCTGTTGTGAGATTTTGCCGAGACTCCCGGCATCGTCCGAAGACATATGGGAAGCATATCGATGAAGCGCCAATCCGGCTCGTTCATGACGATCATTTTTGCGTGTGCGGCCGCCCTCGCGGCCATGGTCGTCCCGGCTCAAGCCCCTCTCGCGCAAGGGCAGCCGATCCGCCTCGTGGCCTTCGGCGACAGCCTGACGGCCGGCTACGGGCTGCCGCAGGAGGCCGCCTTTCCGGTGGTCCTGGAGCGGGCGCTCAAGGCCAAGGGCTATAATGTGGAAATCGCCAATGCGGGGGTGTCGGGAGACACGGCCTCCGCCGGCCTCGACCGGCTCGACTGGTCGGTCCCGGACGGCACGGATGGGGTGATCGTGGAGCTCGGCGCCAACGACATGCTGCGCGGGGTCGACCCATCCGTGCCGCGCCAGGCCATCGACGGCATCGTCGAGCGGTTGAAGCAGCGCGGCATTCCGGTGATGCTCGCCGGCATGGCCGCCTCGCGCAACCTGGGGGCGGACTACGCCCAGAAGTTCGACAGCCTCTATCCGGACATTGCGAAGAAGCACGACCTTGTGCTCTATCCCTTCTTTCTGGACGGAGTCGCCGGCGAGCGGTCCCTCAACCTTCAGGACGGCATCCACCCGACCGCGAAGGGCGTTGAGATCATCGTCGCGCGCATCCTGCCCGCCGTCGAAACCTTTATCGCCACCCTCTCGAAGCGCTGACGCCGCTCAGCACCATCCCCAAGCCTGAACGCGGCGGGTTTTCCGCCGCGAGGAGCCCTGCCCCATGGAATATCGCCGCCTCGGCCGCACCGACCTGAATGTCAGCCTCATCTGCCTCGGCACCATGACCTGGGGCCAGCAGAACACCGAGGCCGACGGCCACGCGCAGATGGACTACGCCCTCGACCGGGGCATCAACTTCTTCGACACCGCGGAGCTCTACTCGATTCCCCCGCGGGCGGAGACGCAAGGCTCGACGGAGCGGATCATCGGCTCCTGGTTCAAGGCCAGGGGCAACCGCGACAAGGTGATCCTGGCCTCGAAGGTGGTGGGGCGCTCCGAGAACACTTGGTTCAGGGACAACGGCTCCCCGGCCGAGCTCTCCCGCGCCCAGATCGAGGAGGCGGTGAACAAGAGCCTCAAGCGGCTCCAGACGGACTACATCGACCTCTACCAGATCCATTGGCCCGACCGCCCCATGCCCTGGGGCTCGAACCCGACGATCTTCCAGCACCAGCAGGCCGATTCCCATCCGATTCAGGAGACCCTGGAGATCATGCGCGATCTCGTGAAGGCGGGAAAAATCCGCCATCTCGGCCTCTCCAACGAGAGCGCCTGGGGCGCCATGACGTTCCTGAAGGCGGCCGAAGCCGACCCGTCCCTGCCGCGGGTGCAGTCGATCCAGAACGCCTACAACCTCCTCAACCGCACCTACGAGGTGGCGCTGGCCGAGGTGAGCATGAACGAGGGCGTGGGCCTGCTCGCCTATTCGCCGCTGGCGCAAGGCTACCTCACCGGCAAGTATCTCGACGGCGCCCGTCCGGCGGGCGCACGGACCACGCTCTTCAAGCGCGGCCAGCGCTACGAGACCCCCGGCGCCGAGCCGGCGATCCGCAAATACGTGGCGCTCGCCCGCGAATTCGACCTCGACCCGGCCCAGATGGCGATCGCCTTCGCCAATTCCCGCCCCTTCGTGGCCGCCACCATCATCGGCGCCACCTCCATGGAGCAGCTCAAGGCCGACATCGGCTCCATCGACGTGAGGATCACGCCGGAGCTGGAGGAGCGCATCGACGCGGTCCATCTGCAGCACTGCAATCCCTGCCCGTGAGGGGTCTCTCGTACGGTCATTCCGGGGCGTGCCGAAGGCGCGAGCCCGGAACCCATACCCGCTGATGATGCAGATGGGGTGAAGCGCCTTCCGCTCTTTCAGGAAGCCGTGGTGTTGAGGGGTTCCGGGTTCCGCTTCGCGGCCCCGGAATGACGGCCCGGCACCCGGAACAAATGCGACTGTTGATCGTCTGATTTGTCATCTTGCGGGGGCGGTTTCCCTGCCCCCATGATCGCGTTCAAGAGTCCCGCCAGGCTCAGGAGGTGCCATATGCCACGCCTGTTCACCGGCATCGAGATCCCGGCCGAGATCGGCCTCCAGCTCTCGAGCTATCGCGGCGGCCTGCCCGGGGCGCGCTGGATCGACCCCGAGAACTACCACATCACCCTCCGGTTCATCGGCGACATCGACGAGCGCACGGCGGGCGACGTCTTCTCGATCCTGGGCGACGGGCGGCGGCGCGATCCGTTCGCCGTCACCATCGACGGCCTCGATACCTTCGGGGGCGAGCGGCCGCGCGTGGTCTTCGCCCGCGCCGGCAACGGCGATCTCAACGATCTGCAATCCGAACAGGAGCGCCTCGTGCGCCGGGTCGGCCTGCCGCCGGAGCGGCGCAAGTTCACCCCGCACGTGACCCTGGCCCGGCTGCGCGACGCCTCGCCCATCGACGTGGCGGATTATTTCGCCACCCGGGGCCACTTCCCGCGGCTGACCTTCACGGCCCGCCGGTTCGTGCTGTTCTCGTCTCGCGATTCGGTCGGCGGCGGCCCCTACGTGGTCGAGGCGGCCTATCCGCTGGGGTGACGCAACAGGGCCTCGACGCACCGGCCAAGGTTGCCTAAATCTCGAGCCATGGCCTCCATCATCTTCCTCACCCATCCCGAAGTCGTCATCGACCCGGCCGTTCCCGTCCCCCAATGGCCCCTCAACGCGGTCGGGCGCGAGCGGGCGGAGCGTTTCGCCGAGATGCTCGTCGGCCGGACCGTCTCGGCGGTCTATGCCTCGACCGAGCGGAAGGCCATGGACGGCGCCGCCATCGTGGCCGGGCGCCTCGGCCTGCCCTACGGCACCGACGAGGCGCTGGGAGAGAACGACCGCTCGGCGACCGGCTACATCGCGCCGCCCGAATTCTGGGAGGTGGTGCGGGAGTTCTTCGGCCGTCCCCACGAGAGCATCCGCGGCTGGGAGCGCGCCATCGACGCGCAGGCGCGGATCATCGAGGCGGTACGCCGGATCGCCCGGGAGGACGAGACCTCCGGCGACATCGTCATCGTGTCCCACGGGGGCGTCGGCGCCCTCCTGACGGCTCATCTCCAGAAGGTCGAGATCGGCCGGGAAAGCCGCCCCGGCCATCCGGGCGGCGGCTGCTTCATCGTGTTCGACCGCGATTCCTTCGCGATCCGGCAGGACTGGCGCGCGATCGAAGAGGGGCTCGGGACCGTGTGAGGCTTGCCAGGCGACCTGCGGGAGACTAGCCCCTGCCCGGATCGATCACCCGCAGAAAGGCTCCCGTACCGATGAACAGAACCGGCATGGCCCGACTGGCGCCCGGCATCGCGCTGTGCGGGGCCATCACGCTCGCGGCCATCGGTCTCCAGCACCTGGAGGAGGCCTGGACCGGGCGGCCCTGGCTGGAGGCGCTCGTCATCGCGATCCTTGTCGGCACGGCGGTCAGAACCGCCTGGACGCCCGGCCCCGTCTTCGCGCCGGGCATCGGCTTTTCGGCCAAGACGCTGCTCGAGATCGCCGTGATGCTGCTCGGGGCCTCGATCAGCTTCCAGGCGGTGATGCAGGCGGGCTTCGGCCTGATCCTCGGCATCGCGGTCGTCGTGGCGGTGGCGATCGGGGCGAGCTACGGGCTCTGCCGGCTGCTCGGCCTGCCGAAGCGCATGGCGGTGCTGGTGGCCTGCGGCAACTCCATCTGCGGCAACTCGGCCATCGCGGCGGTGGCGCCGGTGATCGGCGCCAAGGCGGAGGACGTCGCCTCCTCCATCGCCTTCACGGCGATCCTCGGCGTGATCGTGGTGCTGGGCCTCCCCCTGCTGGTGCCCGTTCTCGACCTGACGGAGACGCAATACGGCGTGCTGGCGGGCCTGACCGTCTATGCGGTGCCGCAGGTGCTCGCCGCCACCCTGCCGGTCGGCATGATCAGCACCCAGCTCGGCACCCTGGTGAAGCTCGTGCGGGTGCTCATGCTGGGACCTGTGGTGATCGGGCTCTCGCTCGCCATGGGCCGCGACGGGGCGAGCCGGCCGGGTTTCTCCCTCAACCGGTTCGTGCCCTGGTTCATCATCGGATTTCTGGTTCTCGCGACCCTGCGTTCGGCGGGCCTGATCCCCGACCTGATCCTGAAGGCCGTGCTGCCGACGGCCACGATCCTGACCGTGGTGTCCATGGCGGCCCTGGGGCTCGGCGTCGACCTCAAGGTGCTCGGCCGGGTCGGCGGGCGGGTGACGCTCGCCGTGACCCTCTCGCTCCTGGTGCTGCTGGCGATCAGCCTCGGGCTGATCCGGCTTCTCGGCGTCGCCTGACGTTTTAGGGCTTGAAAGAACGGGCGCGGGGCCAATCACTAGGGACGACAACGGAGAATCCCCGCATGAAGCCTCTCAGCGATGCCGAGCGTGCCGAGCTCCTGCCCGCCCTCGACGGCTGGACCCTCGTCGAGGGCCGCGACGCGATCACCAAGCGCTTCCGCTTCGACGATTTCAACGCCGCCTTCGGGTGGATGGCCCGGGTCGCCCTGGTGGCCGAGCAGATGAATCACCATCCGGAATGGGCCAACGTCTACGACAAGGTGGAGGTGACGCTCTCGACCCACGACGCCAAAGGCCTGACCCGGCGCGACGTGGAGCTGGCCCAGCGCATGGACCAGTTCGCGGCCGGCCTCTCGAAGGACCGATGACATGGCGGAGATGCGGATTCGGCGGGGCGGCTGCGCCTGCGGCCGGGTGAGGTTCGAGGCGACGGGCGAGCCGAAGCGGGTCGGCCTGTGCCATTGCCTGACCTGCCGCAAGATCAGCGGGAGCGCCTTCAATGCCTTCGTGATCTATCCGGCCGACCGGGTAGGCGTCAGCGGCGAGGTCGCCCGCTGGTCGGCGACGCCCGAGACGGAGCGCTGCTTCTGCCCGGTCTGCGGCTCGCCGGTCCTTGACCGGGATGCGGCGGACGAGATCGAGCTCACGCTCGGCACCTTCGACGAGCCGAATCTGTTCACCCCCACCTACGAGGGCTGGGCGGTCCGGCGCGAGCACTGGCTCAGGACGCCGGACCTGATTTCCTATCCCGGGAACCGGGGCGAGAGGACGTCCTGAGGCTTACTTCGGCTGCATGCGCAGCGCGCCGTCGAGCCGGATGGCCTCGCCGTTGAGCATGTCGTTCTCGATGATGGCCTTCACAAGCGTGGCGTATTCCTCCGGCCGCCCGAGGCGGGACGGGAACGGCACGTTGGCCTCCAGCGCCTTGCGGTAATCCTCCGCGATGCCTTCGAAGAGCGGCGTGTGGAAGAGCCCCGGCATGACGGTCATGACCCGGATGCCGAAGCCCGCCAGGTCGCGGGCCACGGGAAGCGTCAGGCCGACGACGCCGCCCTTGGAGGCCGAATAGGCCGCCTGCCCGATCTGCCCGTCCTGCGCGGCGACCGAGGCCGTGTTGACGATGACGCCGCGCCCGCCATCCGGCGTTACCGGGTCGAGCCCGGCCATGGCGGCGGCGCATTTGGCGATCATCGCATAGGTGCCGATGAGGTTGATCTCCACCGCGCGCCGGAAGGAGGCGACGTCGTGCGGGATCAACTCGCCCGTTTCGCGCTTCTTCGTCACCGTGCGCTTGCCCGGCGCGATGCCGGCGCAGTTGACGAGGACGCGCTCGACGCCGTGCGCCGCCCTTGCCTGGGCAAGCGCCGAGTCGATGGAGGCCTCGTCGGTGACGTCGGCCCGGCAGAAGACGCCGCCGATCTCGCGGGCGACCTGTTCGCCGCGCTCGGCGTTCATGTCGAGGATCGCGACCTTGGCGCCCTGCGCGGCCAGCATGCGGGCGGTGGCCTCGCCGAGGCCGGAGGCGGCGCCGGTCACGACGGCTGCCATAGATTCGTCGAGCTTCATGGGTTTTCTCACCTTTCAAGGATGGCTTCTCTTAAGCCATCCTGGCTTACGGGCGAAATGAGACTGTTGAAGGAGCAGGACGGCATGAGCGACGCATTCACGAAGCCTTTCACCAAGGCCGAGATGGACGCCATGCGCGCCACGCTCCGTGACGAGGAAGGCCTCACCCGGCGGTTCTGGGGCAAGCTGCGCCGGGTCGGCGGGCGGATTCCCTTCGCCGAGGACCTGGTGGCGGCCTTCTACTGCGCCAGGGATCCCTCGACCCCGAACCGGGTCAGGCTCGTGCTCCTCGGCGCCGTCGCCTATTTCGTGCTGCCGACCGACGCGGTGGCCGACCTCCTGCCCCTGATCGGCTTCGCGGACGATGCGGCCGTGCTGGCTGCCGCCATCACCCAGGTGGCCGGTTCCATCACCGAGGAGCACCGGGCGAGGGCGCGCGAAATCCTGCAGGCGGAGTGAAGCGGAGCCGATTCGGGGCCCCTGCCCGACCCCGCTGCGCAATTCGACGCATCGCCAGCGCGGCGTGGCGGCCTTAACGGAGATGGTGAAGAGTTCTTAACCATCTCGCCTGTATGGTCCGCCCCATGATCGACACATTTCTCCAGCGCGGCCTTGCCGCGGGCATCATTTCCGCCGCCTTCGTCATCGGAACCGGGCCTGCCGCTCTCGCTCAGGCGCAGCGCTCCACGCCGGCAGCCAAGCCGGCCGCGCAGAAGACCGCGCCGGCCGCCAAGCCGGCGGTTGCGAAGCCCGATCCCAAGTCCAGGGCCCCCTCCGCGTCCAAGGCCGGCGCAGGCGCGGCTGCCGGAGCAGCGGCCGCCCCGGCGACGGGCCCGGGCGGCGCAGCCCTGCTGGCATCCTACAACGACTGGAACGTCTATACGGCTCAGAGCGGACGCTCGAAGATCTGCTATGCTCTCAGCCAGCCCAAGGACCGGCTGCCGAAGAACCTCAGCCGCGACCCGGCCTATCTGTTCGTGTCGTTCCGGCCGGCCGAGAACGTCCGCAACGAGGTCGCGCTCGTCCTGGGCTTCACGGCCAAGGAGAACGGCACGGCGGAGGCCGCCATCGGCAACGCCTCCTATGCCCTCCTGCCCAAGGCGACCAATGCCTGGCTGAAGAACCCGGCCGAGGAGGGCCAGGCCATCGCGACCATGTCGCGCGGCCAGAGCGTGGTCGTGAAGATGCAGTCGGCGCGCGGCAACCAGCTCACGGACCGCTATTCCCTGAGCGGCTTCAACCAGGCCCTCGACCGCGCCCGCAAGGAATGCCAGTAAGGCCGGCGCACCCCCGCCGACCTTTGGAGGGAAACGGCCACCATCCGCCGCCTCGATGGCGGAAAATGCGATGGCCCTCTCACTTTTCCGACGCAATCGTATTATATGAGGGCTTCAATCCCTCAAACGAAGGCATGCTTTCCCATGGCGACGGTGCTCGACATCGCCAAGCGTAACCCTCATGCGGCCCCCCCGGCGGTCGGCGACGCCGCGCGCGCGGCCGGCGCTCTGGCCATCGAAAAGACCGCCGAGGTGACCGTGGTCGCAGGCGCCGCTCCCGGCGGCGCTTCCCTGGTCGGCCTCACCCGCGACCAGCTCAAGGATTCGCTCAGCGCCATCGGCGTGCCCGAGCGCGAGCTCAAGATGCGCGTCGCCCAGCTCTGGCACTGGATCTATTTCCGCGGCGCCCGCGACTTCTCCGAGATGACCAATGTGGGCAAGGGCCTGAGGGAGAAGCTCGGCCAGGCCTATACGCTCGCCCGTCCCCAGGTGGTCTCCGAGCAGGTCTCGAAGGACGGCACCCGCAAGTGGCTGATCCGCATGGCCTCCACCGGGCCCTTCGACAAGGGCGCGGAGATCGAGTGCGTCTACATTCCGGAGGTCGACCGCGGCACGCTGTGCGTGTCGAGCCAGGTCGGCTGCACCCTCACCTGCTCGTTCTGCCACACCGGCACGCAGCGCCTCGTGCGCAACCTGACCTCGGCCGAGATCGTGGCGCAGCTCATCGTGGCGCGCGACATGATCGGCGACTGGCCGGACGCCACGCCGCCGGAAGGCGCCTTCGTGCCCAGCGACGGCGGGCGCTTCGTGTCGAACATCGTGTTCATGGGCATGGGCGAGCCGCTCTACAACCCGGACAACGTGATCGCCGCCATCGGGGTGATGTCGGACAACGAGGGTCTCGGCCTGTCGCGCCGCCGCATCACGGTTTCCACCTCCGGCGTCGTGCCGCAGATGGAGCGCCTGGGCTCGGAGGCGAACACCATGCTGGCCATCTCGCTTCACGCGGTGCGGGACGAACTTCGCGACGAGTTGGTGCCGATCAACCGCAAATATGACATCAAGCAGCTCCTCGACGCATGCCGGGCCTATCCCGGCCTGTCGAACGCCCGCCGCATCACCTTCGAATACGTCATGCTCAAGGGCGTGAACGATTCGGACGCCGATGCGCGCGAACTGGTGCGGCTGCTGAAAGGCATTCCGGCCAAGATCAACCTGATCCCATTCAACCCCTGGCCCGGCTCGAAATACGAGTGCTCGGACTGGGAGCGGATCGAGCGCTTCTCGGAGATCGTCTACCGGGCCGGCTACGCCTCGCCCGTGCGCACCCCCCGCGGCCGCGACATTCTGGCCGCCTGCGGCCAGCTCAAGAGCGAGACCGAGAAGCTGCGCGCCCGCGCGCGCCTGATGCTCGAGCAGGGCATCGGCGCCGAGGGCGTCTACGCGCTGGGGGACAGCGAGTAACGGCGGGGCGCTCCCCTGGGAGCTCCGCGTCGGTCTGCCACCTCCCCTTCAGGGTTATGGCAGATCCCGAATGGCGCCGCGGGATCGATGCGATGCCCGGCTATAGTACAAATCGGGGCGGCCTAAAGAGCTCCTTGTGGGAACTCTCCAATGCGCATCCTGACCCTCACCACCGTTCTCGTCCTGCTGGCGGCCTCGTCCGCCGTCCAGGCCCAGGGACGGTCCGCGCCCGATCCCCAGGTTCCGAAGGTCCGGACGGGAAGCTCCTATACGAGCGAGGAATCGGCCGCCCTCTCGAATGCGGCGCGGGAAAAGACCGAGGCTTTGCAGCGGGCCCGGGACAAACGGATGAAAACCTTGACGCGCGGCATCTGCACCGGGTGCTGACCGGCCGCGTCTCGGCTCAGGTGAATTCCCGCGGGTCGTCGTTCTGGCCGCCCACATTGGCGCCGTCGTGGCAGATGATGCTGATGCGCCCGTCGCCCTCAATGAAGGCCTTCTTGACCTTGGCCGGGTCCTCGATCCCCTGCTGGCGCAGCTGACTCATCAGCTCGTCGATGGTGATCATCTCCTGGCGCATGTTCCGGCGCAGGAACCGGCCGTCATCGATGAGCGCCAGCGGCGGCGGGCGGGTGAATCTCTGGAAGACGGGGAAATGGTAGCCCAGCCAGTCGAGGGCGTAGTTCCAGAACACGATGGTCAGAACCAGCAGCGCGCCTTCCGTGATCGACTTGTACTCGGCCGCCATGGCGTTCTGGGCCGCGTCCGCGATCAGCACGATGACGAGGAGGTCGGCGATGCCGATCACGCCGGATTGCCGCTTCAGGAAGAAGCGCAGGATCGCGAACAGCCCCACATAGGTGAAGGTGCCGCGCACGACGATCTCGAGCAGTGAATGCTCCGGGATGAGGAGTTGCGCCCAATCGATCGCCATGCGGCCCCCTTTTCGCCGGGCCGACCGGCCCGCTGCCGGGAAGGGAACTAGGGCTCAGGCGTGATCCGGCCATCGCGGCAGCGCCTGCGGGTAAGGTTGCGCTAACCAAGCGGAAAGGTGATGGAAAACCCGGTGGGCCATTCGGCCGGCTGGCGCGTTCCTTCCGTACAGTATGCGTAGGAGGCGGTCATGACGATCTTCGATCCCAAAACCGGTCAACTCGTGACGATCGACCTTTCGCCGAAGCCGCGTCCGAAGCCGGCGGGCTCCCGCCGCATCGCGGCCGCATGAGGGAGGCGGCCGGCCTGCCGGTGCGCTTGTCTCGGGCGCCGTTTCGTGAAATGGCAGTCGTGTTTTCGGCGGACCGTCTCGGCTCCGCCGCCGACGCCTCTCCGCGACCGGCGCAAGGGAACCCGATGATCCGCTGGCTTCTGCTCCTTCCCTTCGCATTGCTCATCGCCATCGGCGCGAGCAGCTTCTTCCTGATGGTCGCGTCGATGATCGACCCGGTCATGGCGACGCTCACGGGCGATACCCTCCTCGTCGGCTTCTGGAGCTTCGTGGACGCGGTCTTCTCCGCCGACGACCCCGAGCCCATCGTGACGGAGGCGTTCCTGGCGGTCGGCCGCCTGGTGTTCACCCTGCTGGTCCTTCCGCCGCTCCTGGTGGCGGTCATCAGCGAGGTGCTCGGGCTGCGCAACGTCGTCTGGTACGCGGCCGCCATGGGCGTGCTCACCGCCGCGGTGCCATGGATCCTGCGCGGCGCGGCCCGGGTCGGCTCGCCGCTCGAGCTTCATGTGAGCGTCGTGCTCGGCCTCACCGGCGCGGTGGCGGGCCTGGTCTATTGGGCCATCGCCGGGCAGGGCGCGGGCAGGTCCCCGCAGGGCGCCGACGGCCGTTGAGCCAAAGAAAGAGGAAGCAGCATGCCCCCATGCCGCTTCCCAAGTTTGGGAGGAACTCTGACTGCCATAAGCCATCATTGATACTTTGTATCACAATAGCGAAAGCGGCAATTCGGTCAGATGGCCGATGGCCGGCCTAAGTCGTTCGGCCGATGGCGGGGCCGGGCTCTTGCGGCTTCACCGCGCCGAGGTCGCCAGGATCTTGAGTGCGAAAGCCGAGAACAGGCCCGCGAAGGAATAATCGATGCCGCGCATCACCCTCGGGTGGTTGCGCAGGAGCGCGATCACCTTGTCGGCGCCCAGGATCATGGCCGCCCCCATGGGACCCGTCAGGGCCACGGAGTAGAGGCCGAGGAAGACGAGCTTCTCGGCCGCATGCGGATCGGCCGCGTTCACGAATTGGGGCAGGAAGGTCACGAAGAACAGGACCACCTTCGGATTGGTCAGGTTGATGCCGACGCCGACGAGAAAAGTCTTCCAGAACGGCACCTCGCCCTTACGCTCCTCCTTCACGTGCAGGGCCGAGCCGTTGCGCACGGCGTCGAGGGCGAGCCACAGAAGGTAGAGCGCGCCGACGATCTTCAGCACCGTGAAGGCCGTGATGGAGGCGGCGAGCAGGGCCGACAGGCCGAGCGCCGCCAGCAGGGTGTGCACGCAGCATCCCGTCATGGCGCCGAGCATGGAGGCCATCCCGGCCTTGCGGCCGCCCGCCATGGTCTTGGCCAGAAACAGGCTCATGTCCGGGCCTGGCGTGATGAACAGCACGACGCAGGCGAGCGAGTAAGTCAGCAGGGTGCCGGGATCGGGCAGGAAAGTCATGGAAACCTCTGGGCGAAGCGTCCGGATCATGCCTCAAGCACCCTGGATGGACCAGACAAATGCGTCTTGTTGAAACACCCGGCTTGCGCCATGTGTTGTGGCCAGGAAGCGCGAACCGAGTGAGAGAGACGATGATGGGAATGCTGTCGCCCGCACGGATTCGTGCCGCCCTGACGGTGGTGGTCCTAGCCCTGGGACTGTCCGCCTGCGGCATCAACAATGTTCCGACCTACGAGGAGCGGGCGAAATCCGCCTGGAGCGAGGTGCAGAATCAGTACCAGCGCCGGGCCGACCTGATCCCCAACCTGGTGGAGACCGTGAAGGGCTTCGCCCAGCAGGAGCGCGAGGTGCTGACCCAGGTGACGGAAGCCCGCGCCCGCGCCACGCAGGTCCAGGTCGATGCCTCGACCGTCACCGACCCCGAGAAGTTCCGGCAGTTCCAGGAGGCGCAGAACCAGCTCTCCGGCGCTCTCGGCCGGCTGCTCGCCACCGTCGAGCGCTATCCGGAGCTGAAGTCGAACGCCAACTTCCTGGCCCTGCAGTCGCAGCTCGAGGGCACGGAGAACCGCATCGCGGTCGCGCGGCGCGACTACATCGAGGCGGTGCGGGTCTACAACACGGAGCTGCGCACGATTCCCGGCCGCTGGATCGCGGCCATCGTCTATCCCGACGCCAAGACGATGGAGACCTTCACATCCACGCCCGGATCGGACCGCCCGCCGCAGGTGCAGTTCTGAGCGTGCTCCGCCAGTGTCGGAGCGCCCTTCACCTCTCCCATGGGGAGAGGCCGGACCGGAGGTCCGGGTGAGGGGATTGTCTTTTCCGAAGAGGGTGCAGCTCCTCTCCCTCGCTGCGCTCCTGCTTCTCCTCCCCTTCGCGGCCCTCGCCCAATCGTTCCCGCCTCTCACGGGCCGGGTCGTGGATGCGGCCGGCCTCCTGACGCCGAACGAGCGGACGGCGCTCGAGGCCAAGCTGAAGGCGCACGAGGACAAGACCACGGACCAGGTGGTCGTCGCGACGGTGCGGTCCCTCGACGGGCTCACCATCGAGGATTACGGCAACCGCCTCTTCCGGCAATGGAAGCTCGGACAGGCGGACAAGAACAACGGCGCCCTCCTGCTCGTGGCCCCGACGGAGCGCAAGGTGCGCATCGAGGTCGGCTACGGGCTCGAGGGCGCGCTCACCGACGCACTGTCCAAGGTGATCATCACCACGGCGGTCGCGCCCCAGTTCCAGAAGGGCAATTTCGCCGGCGGCATCGATGCGGGCGTGGACGCCGTGCTGTCGATCCTCACCGGCGACGCCGAGGAATGGCACCGGCGCGCCGAAATCCGCGAGGACGAGACCAGCGCCATCGACCCGATGGTGGCCTTCGTCATCATGGTGATCCTCTTCATCGTGATCTCGCGCATGATGAGCGGCGGCCCGCGGGGCATGCGGCGGGCGCGGCGCGGCGGGCCCTGGATCATTCCCATGGGCGGAGGCGGATGGTCCGGCAGGTCGGGCGGAGGCGGATTCTCGGGCGGCGGATTCTCGGGCGGAGGCGGGTCGTCGGGCGGCGGCGGCGCCTCGGGGAGCTGGTAGGATGATCTCTGCAGAGGAGCATGCGCGGCTGGAGAACGCCATCCGCGAGATCGAGGACCAGACCGCAGGCGAGATCGTCGTCGTGGTGGCCGGCCAGGCGAACCATTATCGCTCGGTGCCGCTCCTCTGGGCGCTGCTGGGCGCCCTCGTCGTGCCGTGGCCGCTGATCTGGCTCACGGATCTCTCATCGGCGCGGATCTTTCAGGCGCAGCTCGCGGCCGCCCTCGCGTTCAGCCTTCTCCTGTCATGGCCGGCTTTGCGCTTCGCCCTCGTGCCGCGCTCCATCAAGCGCGCCCGGGCCCACGAGGCCGCGGCGCGGGAATTCCTGAGCCGGGGTCTCACCCGCACCCGGGAGAAGACCGGGATCCTGATCTATGTGGCGCTGGCCGAGCACCATGCGGAGATCCTGGCCGATACGGGAATCGCCGACCGGGTCGAGCCCCAGGTCTGGCCTGCGATCATCGGGAGGCTGGCGGGAGAGATCCGGGAGGGCCACCTCGTCGACGGGCTCGTCGCCGCCATCGGCGAGGCGGGGGCGATCCTGGCCCGCCATGCACCGCCCCGGTTCGACGACACGGACGAGCTGCCGAACAAGGTGATCCTGCTCTGAATGGCTTCGTCTAGAGCATCGTGCGGAACCGGAGGTCCGCGTCAGCGACCCGCAGGGCCGCGCCAGTGACAAGTGGATCCGGTTTTCCGCTCGGACGATGCTGTCATTCAAAGGGAAAGCATCGATGGGATCCCAAAAGTGCAAATCCACTTCTGGGTCCGATGCTTTAGCGGAGATTAGCGCTCTGGGCGGCCCCGAGAATGACGCCGGGCCGTGATTGCTCGGAGGTCTGGAGGAGCACCACGTAGCCGTCGGCGCCGCCGCGGGCGGCCTCCAGCGGCACCTCGAACCGGGCCGAGCCGCCCCGCCATTCGCCGATGCGCTTCAGCCCGCGCACCACATTGGCGTAGGTCACGGTCTTGCCCCGGTTCTCCCCGCGCTCGATCGGGACCGTGTGCTCGCGCAGAACCGGCAGGATCCAGACGTCGGCGGCGCGCATCTCGGCCATCTTCGTCTCCTCGACGGAGATGGTGACGGTGCCGTCCTGCTCCTTGACGTCCACGTTGAGCGGCAGGGCGGTCTGGGTTCCGGTCGCCTCCCGGATCGAGGCCTCGACCCGCGCGCGGTCGGAGCCGACGCAGGGCTTGGTGCCGTTGATGATCATCTGCGGGGTGTAGACCTGCCGGTCGCTGCGCGCATGGGCATAGGCCTTCTGCCGCTCCGTGAAGGCCTTATGGGCGAGAGTGTCCTTCCAGCCGAGATAATCCCAGTAATTCACCGGAAACGACAGGGCCACGATGTCCGGCTCACGGGCGAGCTCGACCAGCACGGCATCGGCCGGCGGGCAGGACGAGCAGCCCTGGCTCGTGAACAGCTCGACGACCGCCCGGGGCGGGTCCGCCTGGGCAGGCTGCAGAAAGGCGACGAAAAGGGCGGCCGCTGAAAGCAATTTCGATCGTGACACCATGATGCCTTCCATCGAACACGAAACCGGCCGCGAGGGAAACTCACTTTACCTTGAGGACCGGCCGGTCTTGAACGGCCGCGGGCATGCGCCAGCGGCGATGCATCCAGAGCCATTGTTCCGGGTGCTCGCGCACCCAGCCCTCCACCACGGAGGTCATCTCCTGCATCGCTCCTTGAACGTCGATCTGCCCGTCGGGATCCCTCGGAAGGTTCAGAGGCGGCGTGAGCTGCAGCCGGAAGCGGTGGTTGGGCAGGCGGATCACCCGAACCCCATGGACCGGGCAGTCGAACCGACGGGCGAACTTGCCGAGGATAGGATTGACGAGGGCCGGACGGCCCATGAAGTTCACCACGACGCCACGGGTAAAATGCTGGTCGATGAGCATGCCGAGATGACCGCCCTTCTCCAGCGCCCCCTGCATGGCGAAGGCCGCGCCCTGACGCGCCGCCTCCAGCCCGCCCATGGTCTCGCTGCGGATCTCGTGCAGGACGCGGGCGACCGCCGGATCGTTCGGGGCCCGGAAGACCGCCGTGGCGTCGAGCCCGAACCGGGCGGCGCAGATCGCCGGCAATTCCCAGTTGGCGAGATGGGCCGAGAAGATGATGCCGGGGCGGTCGTCGTCGCGAAGCGCCAGGAAGTGCTCGATGCCGTCGACCTCGGTGCGGCCGGGCACGGGACTGTCGGGGTCGAAGTCGAACAGCCTGCCGAGATGGGGATATTCGCCCCCGACCCGGCCGAGATTGTCCCAGGCGGAGAGCGCCAGCGCCTTC
>Ga0247820_10000125_pt1 | contig 37588 bp, 67 predicted proteins | sample 13C_Glucose_Day1_2_FD_192480 | JGI IMG/M metagenome (GOLD analysis project Ga0247820, IMG submission 192480) | Soil microbial communities from agricultural site in Penn Yan, New York, United States - 13C_Glucose_Day14 | ecosystem: Environmental > Terrestrial > Soil > Agricultural land | place...
CCCCTGCACTTTCCTCCACCCCCTACCGCCGCCAATGGTGCGCTGGGTCCAGTGGTCGCCCGTCCAGGCCGCACCCAGGCAGCACCCCTGATAGCTCAAAGGTCTTCTTTATCGCATCGTGGCAAGGCTGACAGAGGGATTGCAGGTTGGCCGGATCATGGAACAGCTCGGTGTCACCCTTGTGCGCCTTGATGTGATCGACAACGTTCGCCGCTGTATCACGACCAGCCGCACGGCAGTACACGCACATGGGACAGGCACGGAGCTGAGAGAGGCGCAGTTCCTTCCAACGTCTGGTGTTGTAGAGGTAATGCCAATCAGCCTTCGGCCCCCGCCAGCTCTTCGTCATCGAGGAAGTCCTCTTGCGTCAGGCCATCGCCGCGCTTGCTCCAATAGATCCAACCACCAGACCGGACACCGAGGTACATGCTCCACCGGGTAGCCCATCCCACACCGGCCGCCTCCAATGCCTCCAGGAACAGGGCGTCAGCCTCGGCGCGTGTGGTGTAGTGGATACAGTAGAGAAAGTCGTGCAGCACGGCAGGCGCGCGGCTCAGCCCATTGATATCGAACAGGGCGCGCAGTAGGCGCGGAATGCTGGCGAGGTCGGTGATGAAGCCACGCGGGACGATGTATCGCGTGCCGCCCGTCGACATATAGATCAGCGCGAGCAATAGCACCCACTCATGGGGCTTATAGGCACGCAAGTCCAGTGGGGTCAGGAATGCCATAGAGCCACCTCATAACCGAGCAGATAGAAGCAGGCCATCACCGTACTCAGCAGGAACACCAGGACGCACATCAGGGCGTCGCCCGTCATCCCGCTCTCGTAATGGACGCGGCCCCGACGTAAAGACCAAGCCGCGACGGCGATAAGGAGCAGCGGGATAACGAGCGACATCATTACGCGGCCTCGCCTAGATACATGCGGCGCTCGGCCGCGCGACGAAGCTCCAGGCCGCCGAGCTTCTTGCCATTGCCATACACCCAGCGCTTGAACTCAGCACCGATCCTCAGCGGCTCAGCGCGCTCATTAATCAGGCGCAAGATGGTCGAGGACTTGAATGCCCCGCCGCCGATGTTGAATACCAGGGACACCAGAGCATCGAACTGGTATTGCGTGAGCGGGACACGAACAAAGCGCTGCACGCTGGATTCAGCGTCTTGGACATCCTGCGATAGCAGGTCCAGGGCGCGCGCTTCACTGATCTGCATACCGGGCAGCGCTGACCGCGTGTGGCCGTAACCGATCGTCCAGACACCCACCGCATCGAGGTACGCGGTAAGGCGCAGCTTCTCGAAGCCCGTGATTAGCGTCAGGCCGGCGTCACTGATATTCATTTGCCGACCTTCATTTCGAGGAAGCGGTCTGCGTACAGGCGCAGCTTTTCAACGCCCAGGAAGCCCACCGCGCCACCGGCAAACGTCGCCATCGATGGCGGCAGGCCGAGCCACTCCAGGAGCGGAACCAGCGACAAAGTGCAGAGTCCACAGAGCGCGCCTTCGATCAGCATTTGACGTCGGCCGCCGTTGCCGTAGACCACGCGGAGGACGGCGATTGCCACCGATAAGCCGGGCGCATAGAGCGCAGCCGCCACGGTCCCGAGCCACGCTAGCAACGAAACCCACAAAGTCGGGTCTTTTTCGGGCATGATTTGGCCCTCATGGCCAGTATCGAAAAAAGGAGGTTCGCGTGTTAAAAATCGGAGAAACGACCAGGAGGTGTTCCCAATGAAAAGCGCAACGGAGTATCTGGAATGGAGGTTTTGGCTCGGGGTTATTGCGCCGACCTTGATAGCGTGGGCAGTCGTGTACTTCGCCAATCCCTCGCCCGTGGTCGTGATTTTGCTTTTCAGTTTTCTGTTTGTGGTGGTGCCCAGCTTTACGAGGCACATGGCACGGTGTCAGGCCCGTGCAGAATTACGGTCTGAGCTGCGCCGTCTCCAGGCGGAATTTTTCAATGTGGCCGATATGGTCAACCGTATGCCCTACGAGGAAAGCCAGCCGTATATCGAAGGCTTGCACCTGATGGAATTTCGAATCCGCGTCCTGGAGTGCGTCCTGGAGGCGAAAAAATGACCGGTGCGCCCATCGATCCACAAGACTATCTATATGGCATCAACATCGTTCAGATGGACGACCTACGCGTCGCCCGTGGTCTTACCCGCCGCCCCAGGACATCGTGCAGCCATAAGCGCCTGACGTATGACCAAGGCGAGCGGCGCGTCTGGTGCGAGGACTGCGAAACCGAAGTCGAGCCGTTCGACGCGTTCATGGGCGTTGTTGAGGTATGGGCCAGGGCGAGCAGCCAGCTCGAACGCCGCAAGCGCGAAGTGGCCGAGGCTGAGTCATTCAGCATCATTTCCAGGGCCGCAAAGGTCATCGACACCATCTGGCGAAGCAAAAGGTCAGTGCCGTTATGCCCCCACTGTCACGACGCAATTTTGCCCGGTGACGTTGTGGGCGGCATGTCGACAGCCAGCCGGCAGTTAGTGGAGCAGCGGCGGAAAAATAAGACACCGTGACCAGACAGACAGACCGGGAGGCGCTGCTTGCCTATCTATACCGCGCGCTAAATTTGCTGCCTTCGGTGCCTGATAGCATGAGCAGAACCCTATACACCTCTTGTATGAAAACCGTTAGGCGTCTGGCGACTAACGGCTGGATCACAACCGGCGAAGCGGCGGTATTGAGTGCCAACATCCGCGACGCCATGCGCAACCGACAGCCTTCCCGCTGCGGTTTTGAACGTATGGAGACGTAAACCATGATTGCGATAATCAACACCGGGGCCATCGATGACGAAGGCCGGGCGCACTATCGACTGCAAATCAATAACGAGCTGATCGCAGAGTTTCACCACTACCGGGTCGACGGCCTTGCCGCGTGTCTTCGCCTTGCGGCCGACGCTGCGGACAGGGCGCATTACGAAAAAATTGACCGGCTTATCGAACTTGTTGGGAGGGCACCTAAATGAAAACCACGCTTGCCGACCGCCGAGCGATGGCAAAGGAAAACGCAAAGTGGCCGCTGTACCTGAAACCGATACCGCGCGAGCTTTGGCCCAGCGAGCGCCCCGATGTTTTAGAGGTCTGGCGCTCGCGGGGTTTTCTCGTGCAAATCTATGCCGAGAAAAACGGGCACATCCGCATGTCCGTCAATCGCACCATGCACACGGGAGACAATTGGGTCGCGGCCATAACGTGGGACGAACTGATGCAGCTCAAACGCGAATGTGGCCGGGGCGATCTTGATGCCCTGGAGCTGTTTCCGGCTGACGCTGATGTGGTGAACGTCGCGAATATCAGACACCTATGGTTTCCACCTGAGCCGGTCGTGTTCAAGTGGACCGAGGGTCAGTGAAATGGCAAAAAACTATCTGTCCGTGTGGACCGTGTTCGATCACCCTACGGACTATCCCGACGTGTTCATCGCTCGCAAATGGCTGTTAGTCAGTGGCGTTGCAGTGCCGACACACGAAACTGTAACCGGGCCAACCTTGAAAAGTGTGCGTGACAAAATTCCGGCCGGGTTGCACCGCTTCCCCCGGTCGCCAGAAGACGACGTGTATATCGTGGAGTCGTGGTTATGAAACAGAACCCAAAATTTAATCCCGATTGGGTCGGATATCGCCAAGGCCTCAAAGATGGCCGAGCCGAAGCACTCTCTGAAATGAGCGCGCTTACCTGGAGCAAAACCCGCCCGATTCCGGCCGACCTTAACGGCCATCCAGAAGAGTATTTTTGGGCGCGCGGAGGATATTTTAACCGGCCGATCATGGTCCGGGCGAACAATGGCGTGAACTCGGACGTGATCGACGGCCAGCGGGTTTACCGGGCGGAGATCAACTTCAATTTTTTTTCCGACGGCTTTCCTGACCACATCTGGTCAAGCGACCTTTCGGACTATCCCTGGCTGGTCGAACTTGAGTGGGCCGGCCCCGTCGCACGCGTACCTGACACACAACAAACGGAGAAATAAAAATGGGCGATTGTCATATTTATCACGACGAAATTCGAATCAACGTAAGCGATCCGACCGTCACAAAAGTGTGGGTTTATTTGCGCGGCGAAGGCGACTGTCCTTTTCAGGTCATCGGCTGGCACTACAAAGAATTTCCCTCGTCCGTGACATCGGTCGACATTCTGACGATGTGGGCAAACGGCGACCAAAACCCGATGTCCTGGCCGCGTATGGACCCACCGCCGACAGTGCTTAATTACACCCCGGACTTAGACGCCATCATGGCCGAGGCTGAAAGGCTGATGCGCCCCGGCAACAAGCACTAACGCTTATCGGGGTCAGCCCCCAACGCTACCCGGCCGATTTTGTGCGCGATGTCCATCACCTTCGCCAACGCGGCAATTTCGGCCGGGGTCGTCGTGCCCTGAATCATCTGAGCAGCCTTTGCGCGAATCGCACGGGCCACCGTCAGGTCATCCTCATTGAATCGAGCCAGGAGCGTCGCAACGTCTGCTTCCTGGCCGGTCACAGCGCGCGAGCGCTCCTGATGTTGGCGGCGCTCATCGGCCCAGTTTTCTTTATCCGCACGCGTGGTCAGCGTTGCCGGATAGATGCCGTGACGCTCTGCCAGCTCGGCCAACGTCGCCGTACCGTGAACGTATTCCAGGCGAATTGCCGGCCAATCCATCGCCACACCTCACCCGTCTGAATGGAGCGTGCAGGTCGGAGTCGCACCGCCCAGACCAGAGGGGAACTCTGGCTCCTGCTCTTTTGCACGCGTAATTTTTTGCCCCTTGTACATCCCTGCCCCAAGCGCCTCGATCTGACTGAACGGCACCACAGGCACCGCGAGCCGAGAGGCTGCATCTGGATTTAGGAAATAGACGTAACGCATCTGGTAGCCCGGCAGCGGGCGCGCACCGGCCGCTTTCGCAGCACTGGCCCCAGACTTGCCGTTGGCGGCGATATGGTTCGGATTATTCAGCGTCTTGTTGGCGATGATCGATCCGTCTGGCATCTGCAACAGCGACTTGTTTTTTGATATGCCGGTCAGCACGAAGCCCGAGGCGCGATAAATTGCACCGTCGCCGCATTGCGTCCCGTCGCTGAATGAGAGAATCCACTCAATATGCGGGTAGTGCTTGCGGATCATTCGGAAGGCCACGGCCAGCGCGCGGCTCTCGCTATTGCGCGGCAGTTTTTCACTGAACGCCATACGGTTGAGCTCAAGCATTCCGTTCCACAGCGTACCGGGCACCAGGGCAATCGACTTGCGCTTATCCATCGGGCACCCGAAGGACATCACCCCTTCGAGTTTGCCGCCCAGGAACGCGCCTAAATGCAACTGACTGTTATTCACCGACTTACCGCTGTAATGAATTCGGCGCACCGCCTCGTTTGCAGCGGCGGAGCTGATCGGCTGAATAATGATGTCTTTTGCGGTTGGCGCGCTCACAGGTATTCCCCCTGCGAAGTCAAAAATATTTCGCAAATTCGCGCGATGGCGTTGCCGTTGCTGTTCTCGTTTTGCGTGTCACCAAACGGCCCCATCTTTTTTGCGACGCTGATAGCGCGCTCGACCTGCTCGGCCTGCTCATCGTGCAACACGAACGAGATTTGCCGGAATGGTTCTCGGTCGCCTTCACGCAACACCGGCATCATGTCCAACGGATCGCAATCAATCGACAGCGCTTCAACTTCGTCGAAGTCGAACCCGATCACCTCCAGGTCCGCGCCCAGCTCCTGCAACGCGTCCAGCTCCAGGCGCAACAGCTCGTCATCCCATCCGGCGTTAAGCGCCAGCTTGTTGTCGGCCAGGATGTAAGCGCGTCGCTGGGTTTCCGTGAGGTGCGCCAGCTCGATCACCGGGACCGTTTCCTGGCCCATCTTGCGCGCGGCCATTACGCGGCCATGCCCCGCCAGAATTCCGTTCGATCCGTCCACCAGGACCGGGTTTGTCCATCCGAACTCCCGAATGCTCGCCGCTATTTGGGCCACTTGAGCGTCGCTATGCGTTCGCGCGTTATTCGCGTTTGGCACGAGGTCGGAGATTTTCCGGTGTTCAACCTGCATGTGGCTGACCTTTATTCGGGACGAAAAAAAGCCCGGTTTTGGCCGGGCTTTTAGGGTCTAACGAACGAGGCGGGCACCTGCGTCAGACTGAGAGAATCCTAGTCTCAGCCGTGCAGGAACACAAGTGGCCCTCGGACTAAATTTTTGCCTCCGTCGATTCGAGCCAGATTGGCGGAATCAACCGCTCGCAACCGGCGTGGGTCAGTGCGTGAATACATGCCGCCTTGTCGAGCGGCAATTCGTCACCGGCCCCGATATCCGCAACAATCCAGCCAGGACACTGCCCCCAAAAACTGGCATACGCCTCATGCGCAAAGTGGGCGTCGGCCGGAGTATTCCGCGCCCATTCAATAGCGGCCCTCAGGCGCTCCGCGTCGGCAATCCACAAATGCTCCCCATCCTGAACCAGCGCGATACCGTCGTCATAGATCACGAGCAGTTCACCGAAGGCTGTCGAGTTGAGTTCTTGCCATACCGTAATCCCGGTCATCTGATGCTCCATATCCCGCCTCGCCAATGTGGCCGGCCGGTGGCGATCATATTAAGAACGTGCAGCCTCTTCCACATCCACCCGTCGCGTCGATCTCCATCGGGGAGTTCATCACGCCGATAACCGCCGACACTGGCGCCAGAGCTTCGCGGTCAAGATCGTCGCACGCATCGAAGCAGCGCTCGACGAAACCGGCCCATTCCCGCGACCACGCCTCGCTTCGAATCCGCACGCCATATTCACCGTACAGCCACTCACGGAACATTTCCGGCTTGCTGAGCGGGTCCAGGCTCGCGCTCTGGCCGCCTTGGTGCATACGGCGATACCGGAACAGGACGCCCATTGCGACGTATCGAGCGCGCACCATCTTGTGTTTGGTCATGCGCGGAATTTTCTCATAGGCCCGCACGAAAACGGCAGCCTCGGCCATTTCCCGCAAATCATCGGAAGCCAGGGGGTTATACATCCAGTGCCCGAAGGCGGCGACGTAACGGGGCAAGGTGTTGATGGCCTGTTGAATCCGGCCGGCAATCGCCTGATGCACTGCGCGGCTTGTGCGCCCGTCGAATTCGGACAATTGCACCGCGCCACCGAGCCGGGCGCGCTCCAGGGCGAACGCGGCCAGTGAATCGCCGGGCGTGTAGTAACAGTCATGCCACGCGAGCCGCGCAGAATTCAGTTTCATTCGGACGCCTCCAGCGATTCGACCATGTGGAAAAAGTCATGCAGCTCAAGCGCCACCCAGGACCACCCACGCGCCCACCATTCGGGTCGGAGATCGTGAGCATCGACGTAACATATCCAGCCACGGCGGTTGACCTTGAGCGCCAGGATGGGCCGCGCATTGGCGCGAATCGCTTGGTCGACGGTTTGCTTCCACATCTGCTCCAGCTCCACCGGCCCCGGTCGGTCGGCGCGCGCCTTCACCTCAATGGCCCAGCCGGGCAGGCCGGTCAGGTCATGCCCACCAGAGCGGCTTTGCTCCAGGTTGCGCACCAGACTCCACCCACACGTCTCCTTCGCAATCAATGCGAATTCGCGCTCGACTTGTGCCCCCTTGTTGCGGCTGTTCACCATGATGGCCCGCTCCCTTTTTTCGGTTGCTCAGATAGGTGCCGCTCACACGCGGCCTTCGCTTCGTCCAAATTGCGCCCCGCGTAAATGATCGGAGAGACGCGAGGCGCGCGCGCGATGTACACGACCGATTTTTCGTTAACTTGCGACCGCGTAATGATGTAGCCCTCGGCCGTCTCGATCCGGTATTTGCTCAACTGATGCCAGTCCATGCCGCGTCTCCTTGTATTCAAAACCGGCGATTCTGAGTTGTAAGCGAATCCATTCGGGGTCTACCCCACACAACAGCGCGTGCCACATATCGCCGCTGAGGTAGCGTCTGGCGTCCTCCCGGAAGCGCTCGGCCTCGATGCCGCCTCTGTTGGTAATCAGGTCACTGAGCGCGATGTTGATAACCGACAGCATCAGCCGGCCCTCTGGCGTGTCGGGAAACTGACAGCCTATTTTTTTCACCAGTGCGCGCATGAGGTCGAAGGTCTGGCGCGTGGTTTTTTCGATTTCCTTTTTCGTTCCTGGCGGGCGGCCACGCCGGGCGCTCATACCGACACCTGCCCTTCACTGATGAGCACGGCCAGCGTTCGCATCACGCCTTCAAGATGGGCCAGCGAGACGTAATCGACGTCGCATGTTCGCGTGCGGCGGTCTATTTCGTCGTGGCAACTGGAGCACGCCCAGGCGCCGAACAAGTCGTGGGACTTCAATCCCATGCCGCACAGTCCGGCGAGCCGGTAGTGGGCCAGGACCGTCGTGTCAGGATCGAAGTTGCACACGCCAGGGAGCCGCACCTGACAGTCACGGCCACGCGCCAGTCTCCGGAGATTGGTCATAGCTGCGTCAGCCGAATCGTGTACACGTCGTCCAGCTCGTATCGGAAGCCGACCTTTTTCGCGGTTGCCTCGGCGTCCAGATCGCACAGGCACATGGTCCCGTCGATGGGGTCGCCTGATTTCGTCACAAGGTCATCAGTCGAACAATGCAGCTCCCGCGCAAGGTCCACCGCCCTCGCTACCCAAAGCTCGTAACCGTCACGCTGTGCCACCTCGATAAAAAAACACATCACGTCGGCTCCTTGAATGCGTCTATCTCAGCCATTTGCGTCAACCGCTCTTCGGTCAAAGTCGGCCAGTCGTGCTCGATCACATACGCGCACACGCCAGACCAAAACGCTTTGAACCGGTCCTCGCCCATCGACTGATACGACAGGCTCTGCGCCTCCTTGATAACCAGTTGCCCCAGGCCAGGGATATCAATTTCCTTTCGGGTACAACACACCCCCGATTCCACCTGGAGCCCTTTGATAACGTCGTGCGAATTCTGGCCGGTGAACCGGTCAAGATGCTGGCCGAGCAATTTCCCCAGGCCATGCACGAGGCGATTGAACCGGGAATTACGCGGGAGCGTGAGGTGCGCCAACACGCGCGTATTGAGTCGTAGGCCGCGCTCGCGCAGCATCGAGCGGTCAGCATCAGAGGCGGCGACAAATGCCGCTGTCGCCTTGCCAGTGGCTGGGTCATTCATGACGCGCAAGATCAGCTCCACGGGCGGCGGTTTCGGCGCGCTACTCATCGGCCGGCTCCCCTCGAACAGTGCCGCGCAGCTTTTCGAGCGCAGCCCTGCCCACCTCTGGCGTTCGCCGGCCCTGGACCTTTTCCGGCAGGCCCACCAGGATCGGACGCAGCGCTTCACCATTCGCCAACATCCGGCAGACGATCGCGTAGGAGCGGGAGAACAACATGCGGCTGGCCTTCAGCGGCAGCGTGGACAGGTTGTACAGCCCGACCTCCCGCGCAGCGTGGGACACGGCCGGATGTGACCAGTTGACTTGCCCTGCGTTGGGATAGGCGTTGCGAGTGGCCTCGGCATAGGCATCGTCCTCGGACGGCAGGCCGAGCATCTCGGGCGTGGGCTTGCACATGGCAATGAACCGGCCCACCGATGGCACAAAGTCCGACGCCAGTTGGCGGCAGGCGTGAACACCGAAGCGAATCTGCTCGATGCTAGTGATGCCCTCGGCAATGAACCCTTTTGTCATCGAGCGCTTGTACGCCTTCAAATCATTATCGTCGGGCCACGCCTGACGCCACGCGGGGAATATCGCCTTCAGCTCTTTGATGAGCGTGTTCACTACCTGACCGGCCGCCTCATCGATGTTCGCTGGTTCGCCGCCAGAGGCTGGAGCATTGCGAGCGGTGATGCGCGCAAGCACGTTGCTGACCTTTTCCATTACAGGCCTCCCAAGTCGCGGGTCCAGGACAGATCGTCGAAGTCAGGGCCGGCCGCCTTGCCCATCGGCACGACACGCCGCCCCGCATACGTCTGAGCGTTGAGCATCCAGTTGCGCCAGGACGCGAGCCAGTCGGCGCGTACTTCGCCCTTCGCCCGAAAGTGGTTGAGGAACTTTTCAGTTTCCAGGGACAGCTCGGCGGCAGGCGCTCGCTCATTCGCCCACACGATCATGTCGGCGGTGATTGGAAATTCAGCCGGGAGCGCGGTTTTGCGTTTTGTTTTGGACGTGGGCGGCGGTGGCTCGATAGCGGCCGGAGGTGGCGCGGCCTCGCCGCCATGCTCTGTATTCTCTTCTCTTCTCTTCTCTTCTCTGGTCACGGTGGTGTCACTATTGCCGCGTGACACATCCGTGACGGATGGCGTGACACTGGCGCGCTTCTTACGCTGGCGCTCCCCCGCGAGCGCTCGATCCTTCGCGGGTTTGCCGTTGTGCCGCTCGAAGTGGGGGAATTGAATTCCCGCCTCATCGACGACCAGCCAGCCAGCCGCGCACATGGCATTAGCAAACCCGTCACGGTGAACGTAACGGTCGATCCATTTTTTGGTCACGCCAGGAACGTGACCATCGCGTGACTGAGCATCAGCCCAGGACCAAAGGTGGTGAAGCATTCCGACCACCTCGAATTCGTCAACGTCCAGCGTGCAGGCCATCGCTATAACCGAGGGGTCATTGGCTAACGCCGTCCGCATTTTGATCCAGTCACCGGCCATTACTCACCCCCACTGAGCCGGTATTCGCCAATGCGCACGAGCCGACCTTTTTCGTTCCTGGCCCGAATGAAATCGGTTTGAATTTCCATTCCCTTTTTTCGAAGGTCACCGATGCGCGCAGCCAGACGGAAACACCCGAATAGGTCCAGGGCTTGCAGTGGCGTCAGGCGCCCCCCTTCCTCCAGGTAGCGGGCAATGGCTGCGTTCTGGGATTCACAGTTGATCGTGTTGAGATTGTTGTTCATACTGGCCTCGCTCATCGACAACCCCTGGCCCGTCCGCACGACACACCAGGGGTTTTTTTTGGCCGCTATTCGACCGGATAGAGATCGGGCCGCAACTCGGAGCGAGTCACGGCACCACCGACAGCACGCTCAATTTTCAGCACCAGCTCAGCCGGCACATTCAAATTACGGTGTACGCATTGCCAGATACGCGGTTGGCTGGTCCCGCAAAGCCGGGCCAGTTCCGCTTGGCCCCCGGCGAGGCGAACCGCTCTCTCAATCGGGCGTTCTTGAACGAGGCGAACTGCTCGGTCAATCGGGCGTTCTTGGTCCGTCATGTCGGCCACCTGTATCGTTTTCGTATCAGGATAATAACCTAGGTTTTCGAGCCGTCAATGACCAAACGATGGTTGTGTTGCCTGACCAATAACATTTGTTATAAACTTTGACGCATGAAAACGAACTCGCTCCATATCCTTCCCCCTACCCTGGCCGATAGGCTAAAAACCGCTATGGCCGCCCGTAATCTGACGCAGCTCCAGCTCGCAATGCTGGTTGGCGAGGTCAGCGGCCTCCCCCTTTCACAAGTCGCAATCCAGAAAATTACCTCCGGCAAAACCCTCCAGTCCAAGCGCCTGCCAGACATCGCTCGCGCCTTGGGCGTCACCGTCGAATGGCTGGCTCACGGCGAGGACGATTCGCGTTTTTCCCATACCACAACTACAGTGGTCGGTGTTGGTTCAGCGGCGGAACAGTCGTCCAACACGGACACGGAAGAACGCAAACTCAAGAAGGGGTTGGTGCCAGTGGTCGGAATCGCGCAGCTCGGGGATGACGGTTACTTTGACGGAGACGGCGGCCCGTCAGGGTTTCTCAAGATTCACAGCGATGACCCGGACGCCTACGGGTTGAGGGTAAAAGGCGACAGCATGAGCCCGCGCATCAAGCACGGAGAGTTTGTGGTGATCGAGCCGAACCAGTCACTGGTATTGCATGAGGATGTTCTGGTCATCACCAGTGACGGGCGCAAGATGATTAAAGTTTTCTGCGGTTTGAAGGACGGGTTCTACCGCTTCGAGTCGATCAATGAGGACCATAGGCCGATCCATATTGCGTGCGAAAATATCGACGCGATTCACTACGTCGCCGGCATTCTCAAAGGCACCCGCTACTTCGAACCCTGAGCCCATCCGCCACCAAACAGCCCGCGCCTGACGCGGGTTTTTTGTGCCCGCCAGGACTTCAGGACTTCCAGGACATCACCCTGGCAGTTATCCCCCGAGGGAAACCGATACCCTAATTTAATAACCTAAGTTATTGACATGCGTTGCGGTTGCGATATTCTCAAGTCGTCAGCACCCCGAACCCAGCAAGGAGCAACCGCCATGACCACCACCGACAAAACCATAATGACCCTCATGATCCTTTGCGCCATCGGTGTAGGCGCGTACCACTACTGGGAGGCGCTGGCCCCCATCCGCTCCATCGCGCACATCCTCGCAACAACCAAGTAACGGATCGACGCACGGTGCCCCCACCAACGGGGGCACCGCTGCGTCTCCACAGCAAACGACACCCATAGGGGGCCGCATGTTCGCCACGTTGATTAAACGGCAGATTGCCGTCTGTGAATCTTTTATCCGCAACTTCGAGGCCGGGCTCCCCTATGCGGATGGTCCGGCATACAGCCAGGACAAGGACCGCATTAGAGCGCTGCGCGAGGAACTGCGGCAGTGGCAGGAAATCCTCAAGGTCGTGACCAAGGAGGCCGCATGAAATCGCCCATCACGCTGTACATCCACCAGCTACCAGGACAGCCCCAACGCGCGATCACCTGCGACATGAGCGATTGGCCGGCCACCTATGGCGCACTGCTCGGCACCATCACCGTTGAGGTCGAATGGCCGGAGATCGAGGCGAACCCGACCGCGCTCCTTATCGAGCGATACGAGCAGCAGATCGAACAGGAGCAGGTCCAGCACACCGAGCGCGTGGGGGAACTGAAGGCGCGGATTCAGACCTTGCTCTGCATCGAGTACCAGACGCCAGAGGCAGACCAATGAAGCGCCTTCGTCGCCGGGCCGCACTGATCCGCACCCGCACCTATGTCGTGGGCCTCGTGGTCTGGCTGGCGCTGATGGCGGTCATTGCCCTCGGCGGCGCGATCACCGATCAGCCGGCCGACACCATCCAACCAGAGCAAAACGCGGGGGCACAACGTGGAAACTAAAACTCATTTCCGTAAGGCGTTCGATTCGCCGTATCTCTCCAGCGCCGATATCGTCGGGCCTACCGTGCTCACCATCGCGCGGGTCACGCTGGAAGGCGACCGGACCAAGAAGACGAAGGACCGGTTCAATACTGCATGGTTTGCCGAGCGCGAGCTGCGTCCAGGCGAACCGCTCAAGCCGATGATTCTCAACGCGGGCAACAGCAACACGCTCAAGAAGTTGACGGGCTCCCCGTTTATCGAGGACTGGCAAAACGTTCGCGTCACGGTGTACGTCGAGCCCAACGTCCGTTTCGGTAAAGAAGTCACGGAGGGATTGCGCATCAGCCCCAAGGTCGCCACGGCGGTGACGATCACGCCAGCCACGGCCAAGGCGTGGGAAAATGCCAAGGCCGCGTACCGCCGCGACGGTTGCCTGGACGCGGTCCTGGCACGCGCCTCGATGTCGGAGCTACATCAGGCCCAGCTCATTAAGGAGTGCGGCGATGGCGTGGCATGACGTAGCCCAGAACACCGAGGAATGGCTCGCGCTGCGCATTGGCAAAGCCACCGCGAGCCAATTCGGCACGTTCATGGCGAACCTCGGCAAAGCGTTCGGTGATCCTGCTAAGCGCTATGCCCTCCAACTGGCGCTCGAACGGATCACCGGGCAGCGCGCTGAATTCAGTTTCCAGAGCGATCACCTGGAGCGCGGCCACGTCCAGGAGCCGGTCGCCCGAATGCTGTACGAGGACGCGCAATTCGTGGAGGTCACGAACGGCGGGTTCTTCGATTGCACCACCTACGGCGATTCGCCAGACGGTCTAATCGGCCTGCATGGTGTCCTCGAAATCAAATCAGTAACGGCCGGCGTTCACTGGGACACGATGCGTCGCGGGTCATTCGATCCGTCCTACCGCTGGCAATTGGTCGGGCACCTGGACTGCTCCGGGCGCGATTGGGTCGACTTCGTTAGCTACTGTAGCGACTTCCCTCCAGCCGGGCAGTTGGTCATATACCGCCAGGACCGCGACGACTTTAAAGAGGAATTGATTCAACTCGCTGAGCGGCGCGCGGAATTCCTGGCGCTGGTCGATCACATCACTCTCAACATCCCGAGGTAGTTATGGCGCGTGGAGTAAACAAAGTCATTTTGGTTGGCACTCTGGGGCAAGACCCGGACAGCCGTTACTTGCCCAACGGTAACGCGGTGACGACGATCAGCATGGCGACCAGTGAGAAATGGACAGACAAGCAATCGGGGCAGCCGGTCGAAAAAACCGAATGGCACCGGGTCTGTCTATTCGGGAAGGTCGCAGAAGTCGCCGCGAAGTATTTACGCAAAGGCTCTCAGTGCTATATCGAGGGCAAGTTGCAGACGCGCGAATGGGAGAAAGACGGGATCAAGCGCTACACGACGGAAGTAATCGTCGACATGCGCGGCCAGCTCCAACTACTCGGCGGTAATCCAAACGGGCAACAGGCGCCACAGCAACAGGCACAGCGCCCACCACAACAGCAGAGTCAGCAGGCCGCACCGCCAGACCAGTTTTATGATGACGACATACCCTTTGCGCGAGTGCCGTATCTGGCCGGCGCGTAATCAAACGACGGTGTAATCATTACACCGTCGTTTCAAAAGACCAGGGGGCCAGCATGACCAAACAAGAAAAGATCACAGCGGAGGTGTTGGCCCAGGCACTGGCCCTACTCCAGCGGGCCAAGCCGTATGTGAGCAAATACCCCAGCGTTGGCGCACAAGAGTTGAGCAAAGACCTGACCAAGTTTCTCGCCGCCCAGGACCAGGAGAAAGACTGATGTTGGTTTATTTATTTCGCCGTAAGGCCGAGAGCGCGAAGGCACTCGGCTTCTGTGAGATCGGCCTCGCCGTAGTAAATGAAGCGGCGGACTTGTTCTGGACCCTGGACGAATTCGGAGACCCGCGCGACTTTGAAGTGTCACCGGCCCGGCCTGGAGATGCACTCCACGCGTGGCAACGCGACTACTCCAAGATCGTCGCGGCGGAAACGAAAACGAAGACCGCTCCAGGGACGTGCTTCTTTACTGACGAGACGCCGCGCGTCGATCGTTCCAGCATGGCGACGATGAGCGAGACACTCATGGATCAAACAGAACGCGAATGGTGGTCATTCGATCACGACGGTTTAGTGTAGGAGTAGGGAAATGGAACCTGAAATTCTGCATGTACCAGAGCTGGCGCTACTGATGGGCCGCACCGAGGCGGCGATTCGCAGCGCAGTACAAGCGCGGCCAGACTGGTTGCCACCGTACTATAAGCAGGGGTCGCGGATATGCTGGCGCCTGGAGACGGTGCGCAAGTATCTGAGGGATTTTGAAGCGGGGGAGCATCATTCGTTGAAAGTCGGGCGGCCCCGTAAAGAGCCGCCGAGTCTGGCAGGGTCAGTCTAATTTGTCGGCAAGGTTCTCGGGGCTCAAGTGCGTATAGCGCTTGAGCATTGCCAGGGTCTTGTGCCCGGTAATGGCGGCCACTTCCATAATGTCCAGGCCGCGCTCGAACAGCCGGCTGGTCGCCTCATGGCGCAAGTCGTGATAGTGCAAGTTGACCACGCCAGCCGCCTCACAGGCGCGGGGGAAATAGTTACTCACCGATTGAGGCGAGAGGCTAAAGACCCGGCCATCAGATCGCTCCGGCATTTCTTTAATCAGATCACGCGCCCGTGTAGATAATGGCACCGCGCGACGCGATCCGTTCTTACTGTCCTCAAAGTATGCCACCCTCCCCCGAATCTGTTCGCGCTGTAGCATGACCAGCTCAGTGCGGCGCATTGCCGTGTCGGCCGCAAGTTCGATAATGATTGGCAGTTCGCTATTAATAGCCTTGGCCGCCTCATATATCTTTTGAAGTTCTTTTGTGGTCGGCCGGCGGTCCCGCTCTTTGCTGCCCTTCGGCAGTCGGATATTCGTGCAAGGATTGACCAGCCCTGTCATGTGCCACTCTTTCGCCGCGATGGTGTAGAGGTGGCTGATGATCGCAAGTTCAAGGCGCACGGTGGCGGTCGATACATTTTGCTTTAGGCGCTCGTCGCGATAGGTGGCAAGGTCGGACGATGTAATTGCACTTAGATACTTTTCAGAGAGCGGATGTAAGAGCCAGCGCTTAATGCGAACCGCCTCTTGCTTGGCCCCCTTCTTAGCATCACTGATTTTCATATACTTATTTAATGCGGCGGTCAGTGTGGTCTGTTCCGCCTTACTGCTATCCACAAACTTCGAGCGGGACATATCGCCCTCGATGCCGCTGGCCCATTTGGTTGCCTCGGCTTTCGTGTCGAAGGTAGCGGTGAGGGTTGGGTAGCCTTTGCGCCGGATCAGTGCGCGCCAAGCGGTGCCGCGTTTTTGGTAGGTAGCCATTTGAAGGTGCCCGTTTCCGAATGGTTGGAAACAGGAGCATAGCCAGATTTTTAACCGGTGTACCAAATTTGTACCAAAAGAAAAAAGGCCCAGCGATGGTAAGTCGCTAAGCCTTTGATTTTGGCGGAGAGATGGGGATTCGAACCCCAGGAAATGCTACCACTTCAACGGATTTCGAATCCAATTTTGCCCGTTGATTTACTTCACTTTTTCACGTCAAGGTATTGAATTCATTGCACAAGCATTCATCACCATGAAGCTTGGTACGGCATGATTTGGTACAACCGTTGTACCAAATTTGTACCATCGTTGCACCATCGCGACCGGCCCCGTACCCTACCGACCGACGTACCAGACGCATCGGCCTGGACGCGAAAAAAATAACCTACGGTATTGACGCCTCCGCCGATGGACGGTACACATACGACAACAAATTCGCGTCGGCACACCACCGCACACGATCCAGGGAAACAAGGACCGTAGGAGTAACAGCATGGCTTTAAATTCAAGTTTAGGGTTTGCCCAGTTCGCCCACCGTGAACACCTGCTCCATGATTTTCTGTCCACCGCTGAGCCACCACCTGCACCGCCCACACTTCAAGAGCTGCGAGCACAGCGCAAGGCGAAGAAGAGACAACTTCGAGAGTTGCAGTCACTCAGCCCCGATCAAATAGAATTCAACACCCCCGCTATAACGCGCCAGACCGAAGACCTCAGGACACTTGAGGAACAAATGCGTGAAGCACTCGGGATAGATAAGCCGGCCCCGCAAGAGCGGCCGGAATTGTTGCTTGCGTCTTTCGAGTTTCAATCAAGACCCTCAGTCACACCGCCGCCGCCCGGTATTGAACAGGCCAGCGAAACAGCCAAGCGGCAAGCCGCACTTGAGAAAGAGCTGCGCGCTACTCTTGGTGTTCCTGCCCCCGCCATCGAACCCCCACATAAACCGTCCGGCCCCCGCACTTTTGTGAAGCGTCGCCAGGAGATAATGCTCCAGGTTCGCCGCCGCGATGGTTCGGAAATACCGTTCTATCACCTGGACACCTGCAACAGCTCTCTAGAGGCGGAAATCAACGCGGCCAAGAAGGCGCGCAGCTTTGGCCTGACAGTTTTGAAGACCATCAGCGCCACCATTAAAGAAGTTGAATGCACAGTGGGAGCGGCCTAGATGAACAGGGACCACGCATACCTCTATGTGATCCGGCAGCACATCGAATTGTTGGCCGAGGACGAGCGAATCAAAGTCATGCGGCTGGTCGATCGGTTGCAAGCGTCGGTTGATGCGGCGGGAGATAAGGCCGTCGCATCGATGGCACTCACTTTAGTGTGTGCGAGAAACTTGATTGACATTACGAGCGGGGAGGAATGATGACGCGAAACGAATTCAAGCTCCAGCGCTTGTTAGGCGACATCGAATTGCTAGAGCAACCCAGGCGCGCATTCGTTGAGAGACATGCGGATTCAATCCGCAAGATGATAAATGATGCTGGCACTGACCGGCATCTTGTGTTTGTCGCGCTGGCACTTGTCAGCGCTGAACAGATGGTCAGCTATGGCGGGACACAGTGATGAATAAAGAAAGGCGAAAACTTCAACAGATCGTGGACCAATTTGTTTGGCTCAATATGGAGCAGCGCGCCGAGGTGCAGGACCTGTTGCTACAGATTGAGGCCGTAATCGATTCAGCCAGTGACGTGAGTGTCGCCTCCGCGACTATCCGCATATACGCGGCGGTTACTCAGGCCGCCATCGCACACCCCAAAAAAATGCCCGACGATGACGAGGCACAGCCATGACCGAGGACATGATTAAACTGGCGATGATCCAGACCTTAATTGGCACTTTGCCAACAGCGCAGAAAACCGAAGTTGCCAACCTTGTCGAAGAGCTAACGGCCGTCATCGCAAAGGCAAGCAACGCTCAGGTTGCGTCAGCGGCATTTGCCCTAGTCAGCGTCATTCAATTGATCGAACACCAACAAACCCACTAAACCAAACCCAACAGGGAAGGCACCACTATGGCAACAATCGCTGACTTCAAGGCCGCTGAGCGCGCGCTGGCAATTCAATTCACCGCCTTCGAAGAAATGAAACAGAACCCGGAACTTAGGAAGGCGCTAGAGCTTGATGCTGCACTAGAGGCATTTTGCATTGAGCATAAGACTTCGCGTGCGGCGCTCTATGAATTGCTGGCCCTGGACATCGAGCCGCAAAAGAAGCAGGTCAAGAAACCGGCAGCCACTCCCGCCAAACCGGCAGCATCAAAGCCAGCATCAAAGCCAGCCGGTAAGCGGGCGGCGCCCATTATGAAAATACGGGTTTTCGCAAACCCGCATACCGGCGAAGAGCTAACCGTGCGTGGCAATCGCGACGGCAAGTTCAATCAATGGAACGCAGAGTATGGCGCTGATGTGGTCCGGTCCTGGAAAATTCGTGAATACGACGCGCCACCGAAAACCAAAGCCGCCTAAAAATAAACCCGGTCTTGTGCCGGGTTTATTGTTTCTTGAGTGCCACTACTGGAACCCATGTGTTGTAACCGACGGTATTAGCACTGCTCATAGTCATGCCCGTGAGGTCCATCCCTCGCAATTAGCCGAGCTGCCCGTAAAGAGTCCAAATGTCCGACGCGGTTCGCTTGAGCGTAACGACACCGTACTGAGCGACAATCACGTTCGTTGCCGTGCTCAAGCGGTTTACCGTTACGCCGCCTCCAGCGCTGATCGTGACCGCCCCGGCACCGCCTTGCTGAATACGCAGTTCGGTATCAGCCGTCCATGCCACGCTACTTTGAGGCGGGACGGTGATAGCCACCGCCGATCCTGAAGTCGTCCGCAAGTATTTCCCCGCATCGGTTAGCGCCAGCGTTATCGACGTGCCCGCGTTATCGACAACGGCCGGATAAAGTGCCGCCCAGGCGGAACCACTCCAGACATAAAACGCATTGTCGGCTTTGCTCCAGGCACGAAGCCCCTCATGCCGCGCGCCCATCGTGATCGGCGTCCCGCTCGAATCATTGCCCGGCACGAACACCCAGGCCGTCCCGAAATAACCAGCGAGGCAGTTCGCCCGGCCTGCCCACGCGCCGGTCGGACTGGCGCCGAGAATGTATGTGTCACCCTGCGCGGGGGAGCCGGGCGGAGTATTGAGCGCGACGCTGATAACACCGGTCTGCAAAATCTGAATCTGGTTGAGCGCGGTGTTGTGTGTGATTTCCGGTTGCGCTTGCTGGCCGGCAATGTAGCTGATACCGAGGTCGGCAGATGTGCTCATAAGTTCCTCACACGGTCGCGACGGCGGGGAAGCCCCGGCCGCGAACGTCGCTCAGTTGATAGATGCGAAGAGTGACCGGGTTGCCAGGGGTTAGCCCGTCAGTGGTTTGCTCGGCGGCGGTGTAACTAGCGGCTGGCGTGGTCGCGGAGATCGTCCTGACGACGCTGGCCCCGCTGTAGATATCGATGGAATACGCCTCGGTCAGTTCGCCCAGAGGCACCGGGCCAAGCCCCAGGCCGGGCACTTGCAGACGGGTCCGGCGCACCCAGGACAGCGACAAATTGTTCGAGCCGTCGCGCACACCCTCAACGTGGACCGGCGACTTCGGCATTTTGCCAACGCCGTTATTGGTGAAGGCCTGCGCGGCTGTATCGACTTCGTTCGTCAGGACGCTGACCGGTTTGAACAGCCGCGAGTAATACCAGTCGGCCGGGCCGAATTCTGTACGGCCGAGCGTGGTGCTGCGCAGTAATACGAACACTTCGTTCGTGCCGTGCGTAGTGTTCGCCTCGGTGCCCAGGCGTCCGCGCAGCAGGTTGCTCAGCGTGTACTGACCAGGGCCGACCAGGGTCGCCGTTGCGAATTGAATCACTTCACCACCCTGGCCCGTCGATGGACCCAACCACGCCGCATTGTAGCCGGCGATAACAAGGTCTTCGCTGATGCTCTCCAGGGATGAACCGGCATAGTCGAGCGTCACGGTTAGCGTGTTGCCCCGGTCCCAGAAGTCTGTCGGGCCGACCGGCAGCGCGGCCGGGACATCACCGATCACAGAGCGGACGCCAACCTTGCTCATGCTGGAATAGGACGAGCCGCCATCGATGGAGCGGCGCACATCAGCACCGCGCCAGCCAGCCGACTCTCCAGTGACCACCCAATAGAACCCAGTGTCATCGTTGCCGTCTTGCACAATCGGCATGTCCATCAGCACCAGACGAGTCACGCCAGGGAACTTGACCACGTTGCTCGGCAGGTTGCCGTCCGTGCCGAACGCGGTCGATGTGTATACCTCTGGGTCATCGCGCTGCGCCTCATAGGTAGACACCCCGTTATCACCGCGCGAAATACGGACCACTTTATAGGGGATGATCTGGCCGTCCACGAGCACGCCCAGGACGTCGCCAGAGGCGCGGCGCACCCACTTATCAGTCAGGGAAAACGACACACTACGGCGCGCAGTCCATGCCTCCCATAATGTTCGGTCAGCGATTCGCCGCGCATGATCGACGCCCAACGTCAGCGGCAGCTCGACACTGATAATGTTTGCCGCGTCGCCCAGGTCTTTAAAAGCGCGCTGGCTGTTGATCTGATAATCAAGTGCCGGGTCGAGGTGCGTGAGCGAAACCGTTTTCGGCATCTCCAACGCCGTGACTGCTTTGAATCGCGCCGGCTCGGTCGAGTTGTCTGCCCCCTGGACGGCACCCATGTCGCCCACCGGGACCACGCCCTTCATCCCGCCGCCCCGCTTCACGCAACGCACTTGCCCGGCCTGCTCTGCCAAGTCGAAATTGAAGGCGACGGCGAGCGGTGCCAGCGCCCCGCTTGCCTGGACCGACCGCGCGATCACCAGACCGCGCAGCTCATCGTCCAGACCGGTGATCGAAATGTCATCCACCCCGACACGCCGGGCGATGTCATGCACCACCGACGCCACGTTCGTGACCGCGCTCCCGGCAATTTCCACCTCGATGTTCGGGAGCCGGTTGCCGAAGTCGGCCAACTGCATGTCTTTGAAAACGATGTAGGCCGTATTCCTGTAGGCAGGGGTCGCCGGGTTATAGGACTGAATCCAACTGTCAGGCACCTGCACCGTCGAGCCCGGCCAGAAGTGCATTTCCTCCATGACCGCGTGAGCGCCCATCGCCTTCGTCACTATCTGGCCGTTCACCGGATCGACGGCCGGCAGCGTAAGCCCGGTCGAGTCATAGATAAGTTTACTGTTTGCCCAGATGCGCTTCACGCCGACCATCGTGCCGGCACCCATCGCCATAGCAAAACTAATCCGGTAGCTGTACGTCGTAGTCGTCGCGCCACCGCCGCCACCCTTGCCGCCGCCTGACTCCTCTTCCTCGGCGGTTTCGATTAGACCAGTCGACCAGATGACATTGCCGCTGCAACGGTTTTCAGCGCCATAGATAAGCGGGATGGCGTTGCCGTAGGTCGAGACAATAATCTGCTTATCTTGCAGGCGCGGCCCCTCAAGTTCGGGGCCGTCTGGCGGGTCGATAATCCCACCAACTGTCATGCCGATTTGCGCGCCCATGATTGGGCCGACGGGAGTGAAGAACCCGATAACGGCGCCAGCGATACCGCCGATAACTTGCCCGACGCTACTCATGTGTCGCCCTCAACGTTCGGATAAGCCCACCAGCTTTTGATACGCGCCAGCCACTCAGGCGACAGCCCATGTTCGACAACACCACCCGCCTCGCTATAGGAGTGAATCAGCGTTGCTCCGCCTCGGTGGTCACTGGCAAGAATCGCGAGGTGCATTGGCAAGTCTGGCCGCCACTGTAGCCACGCGATGTCACCCTCTTGTGGCGGGTCATCGAGCGGGCGCAAAAACAGGCGCATCCCTTCGCCCATTCGACGCGGGTTGGGTATGCGGCTGTAACCACCAAACCGAGCCCACGCCTCGGCGTCTTCAGGCAGCGCGCCGGTCACATGACCGACGCCGCGAATCAGCCCGACACAGTCCACGCCGACACCGCGTAGAACCGCCTGATGGTGGTACGGCGTGCCGATCCAGCGCCGGGCCTCGCTGACAATTCGTTCGCGCATGGTTATCCCTTCGCGTCTGGAAACTGGTTAATGGCATCACTACCGGGCACATCAGGGAAACCGCCGTAATCGACCATGTCCGCGTTGAACCGCATATGATCGGTCGGGGATTTGTTACAGCCAGGGGTCGCGGTGTATGTGTCGCCCACCTCAATCGGGTACAGCAGCGGCGACCACAGCACGAACACACCGCCTTCGAACCGTTTGATTTCGCTCGATGCCCCAGCGTTGGCCCCACCAGTGAAGGTCAAAATGCCGAGGTCAAAATGCCCGGCCGCTTCACCGCGCGAACTGTCGATCAGAATCCGCCGCGTTGCCGTATTGCTCGCGGCCGGCACCGACGTCGTTGTGGCCGATCCGGCGACGGTGATTGCCGCCAAGTTGACCGGGCACCGCGAATCAAGCGTCGATCCGAACCCATACCGACACGACGCTGTGAAGTTTTCCATCAGCCCGCGTTGGCGCAAGTTGGCCGATCCGGTCAGCACCTCGAAGCTGAAGCCCTCGGTTCCGTGGCTCATGGTGCCGGTGGTGCCGGCCATGAGGCGGAACGGTGTCTCGCCGCCATGATTGAGCCAAGGCACCATCCACACCTCGAACTTCGCGAAATCAAACAGGCCGTTGTACAGCTCCTGTTCGCTTATACCGACGTCGGAAATAATGCCGATCAGCTCCATGTTTCCGTTCGAGCCGATAGTCGTCGATTGCTCCGTTGCTGTAGCGCTCAGGCTGTTGCATGGCGAATGCACCACACCCCGGAACGTCAGTGGCCGGTCGAGCGACGTGAAGGCGAACACCTGCCCATCGCGACGCGTGATCGTCCAGGTCTGCGCCCATTGCGTGTTACACGGAATGAGGTCAGCCAGGACCAGGGCGGTCATCTGAGTGATAGGAGTATCGGCGTGGAATTCCACCAACGGCAGCGCGGCGAATTGCGTCACCCTCATCGGTGGCGACGGTGCCGCCATCACCAGCGCGGCGAATTGTGTTTCGCGAATATCCGGCAATGGCCCGCCGAGGACCATCGCCGCTAGTTGAGTTACCCGCGATATTCCAGAGCCGGCCCCGAGGACCATCGCCGCGTCTTGTGTTCCGCGAGTCTCGGCCGAAGTTGGGAAAACGGCGGTGTCGCCATTGGTCCCGACTGCAACGTCGTCAATCCTTTGCGGCCCATTTGCGGAATTGTTGCCTAGCCCAGCATAGCCAGTCCCGCTAATCGTCGCGTCGGTGACTTCAAGGTTCCACGCGGCCGGTTCCGATGACAGTTGGCTATCCCAAATTTTTGCTTTGAGCGCGGTTCCGTTCACACGGAAACGCAAACCATAGTATCGACTGTTCACCAGCGTAGGCACCGTGACCGTACCAATGACGGTCACGCCGCCGCTGACGATTCTGAATATCCCGACAGAGGTGTCAGAGGCGTTATAGAAAACATACCCCCCCTCGGTCCCAGCACCGCCCGAGCCGCGCAGAATTAGATAGAACTGGCTCGACGAACTAATGCCGGCGTCGCACCGCCACCGGGCGAATATCTCAGCGTTGTCGCGGTTCGCGTCACCGTCGACGGTATCCCAGGACAACAGCCGACGCGCCGTTGTGGTCCGTGCAAATTCGAGATACTTGCCAGCCGTCGACGGTGCGTCGGCGCGCACAAGCCACGTCGCACCCGTCGAGGTCCAGCGGCTTGTCCACCCGACCGGAGCAACGCCGGCTGTATCAGAGCCAAAGCTGGTTGTATAGATGGTCATCAGGCAGTCCGCGCGACCTTGAATTGCAGGGCATCAACCTCGGATGGCGTGAACGGTGCCGCGCTCGCCGGGTCGATTTGGAATACGTCTTGCCGGTATGTATAAATTTCGGTCAATGCCTTGTCGGCGCCGGCCGTAGTCGACGCCCCGGACACAATCGACACTTGAGTGTTCGCCGTACCGGCCTCGGTCTTGCGCGCGCGCTCCACCATCACGACCGCATTGATGACCGAAATTCCGGCCGGCAAATTCTGGAGTCCGAACTGCGATACAAGCCCCGTTGTGGCGGCGGTGATATAGGTAGTGTCATCGTCAGGGGATGCCTCATCGATGCACTCGTAACCAGTCGCCGCACCCACAGCGGTCCAGTCGGCGGTTGCGGTATTGGCGTCCGGGAACAGGGTCAGCACACGGCGGTCGCCAATGAATGTGTTGTTGTAACTGCTCGTATTGTCGTAGCAAAACAAGTCGTCAATATAATGAGTCTTGTCGGTTTGCGTCCCGTTTGCTGCGCCCCCGATATAGACCTGACTGCATTCGGTTAGCGCAGTATTGCAGGTATCAACCCCGCTAACGCTCAAGACGGTCACACCGTTTACCCGGACCTCAACCGTCCCGACGGTTTGCGAAAACAATACGACCGCCTCGATATGCTGATACGCGCTCGCGACCACGACCGGCGACGACGAAGCGCCGAGTGATGTCCCGCTTCCTGGCACACCGCGCCACGCCTCAATAGTCCCGGTCGACTGAATAACAATACCGAGCTGAGTGGCGTTCGCCGCATCGCTGTACCCAAAAATGCGTTGGCAATTATTCCCCGTCGGAAGCGCTGTTAAATAAAATACCGCGCCTAAACCGACGGTCGTTTTCGCGCCACCCAAGACGCGGCGAACAAAAGTCGCAGCCTGCCCAGACCCGCCATTGATGCGCAGATGGTTCGCCCCAGTGCGCGGGTTTAGCGTCGAGATAGATGCCGACGTACCAACCTCGGCATAAACCCCGTCGAGCATTTTTGCGGTCGACGTTCCGTAATGATCGAACCCATCACACCAGAGCAAAGCCATAGATCACCTCAAGAATTAGCAAGGACGAATTTCAATCAGCACGATGTCGGCAAAGCCGGACACGCCGTAGTCATGCAACAGGCCGTCAAAGGATTCGTCGCTCTCGAACCGCACCTCTACGTCGTACAGATACCCGGCACGGACCACGGCCCCAGGCGCTGGCGGTGCGCTGAATGTGACGACGCCGGTATCCCGGTCGACGGTCCAGAAAATAGGGGTTAGCGGGGTTGTCCATGTGGTCGGGTCGGTGTTGTTGATAGATACCAGGACGGTCGAAACCACCGGATGGACGACGTTGCGCGTGTAGGTTTCCGCGCCTCGCGTGTAGGTCTTGACCAACTGGAACGCCACAGTGATTCCGTCGCCCGTGCCCAACACCTGATCGCTGAATGTGATTGCCGGGACAAAGTTCGGGCGGTCCAGCGCACGCGACGCAAAGTCCAACGGATCGCGAAACGGAAAACTGCGCAGCGGGCCGCGCACGATTAGCCAGTGATCGCGCACGGCTTCATAGACATCGTGATCGCGTACCGCCTGAGGCAGCGTGTAGCGGTGTAACGGATGTTCCCACCGCTGGTTCGCCTGCTCGGCACCTGAGTCCGAGTGCGTGATCGATGTCGACCAGCGCGGCGATGACATGCACGGATAACCAGGAACGCAACGGTCCAGGTACAGGTCCAGGAATCTGCTCATGTGATGCTCATTTGCTGTTTGGCGCGGCGGGCGATTTGCCGCTGGGAGGCGCGGAACGAGTTCGCGTCTGGCGTGTTGATGTTGAAAATTTGAGTGCTACGGTCGCCGGGCGCACCCTGCGGTTTGATGCTGCCACTGTTGCCAGGGATCATGTATTGGCGGCCGTTGGACATGAACATTTCGGGGGCGTTGTTCTCGCCTACCTCATACAACTTCCCGGCCTCCACTGGCCCGCCGACCGCCCTGGCTCCACCGAAGAGAGACGCCGCCATCGACAGCCCGGCCTGTAACAATCCGCCCTCCCGGCTCCCGCTTTGCTTATTCGTTGTGCCAAACAGACCGTCCATGATTTGGGCGGCGGCGGCCTCGGCAATCATCCGCTGTATGACTTTGCCGAAGTTCGCCGCCATGCCGTCGATACCATCCGCGAACGGATCGAACAAGAAGTCGGCAAACGCGCCTTGCATATTGCGAGCAGCCTCATCAGCGAACACGCTCATCGCGTCCTTGGTTTCGGATAACTTGTCCTGCGATTTCGACAGCCCAGTATCGAGCCCGTCCATAACGTGGTCGTATTCCGTCTGGCTGATGTCGCCAGCATTCAGCGAGGCGCGAAGCGTTTCGACATCCTTCTGATAGTCGCCTAAAAGTTTCTGCCCATCGGTGAACGTCGATTCCTGGACCTTGTTGAAATTGCTCAGGCGTTCGGTTTTGTCCTTGATTGCTTTCTGGTCTTGCTCGTAGGCGTCGACGATAGCCAGCGCAGCAGTCGCGCTTTCCAATTGGGCTTTGGTCGCCCCGTCCTGCGCAAGTTTGTAGAGCGTGGTTTGCGTGGTGGTCATGCCCACCGTCGCGGCCTGCTCTTTCAGCGATTCGATTTGTTTGTCGATTGCCTCGGACGCTTTCTGCGCGGCCTTCGCACCCTTGTCCGTTTCGGCATTCTGGCGCTCCAATGCTTTGCGGTAATCATGCGTTACCTTCGCCGCCTCCTGGCCCTTCTTGCGGTATTCGCCGCTGTACAACTTATCGATTCGCTCGGCGGCCTTGGCCGTGGCTTTGTCGATATCATCGCTAATGGACGCCAGGGTTTGCCCGGCAATCGCAAAGTCACCGCTCGCCGCCTGAGCCGCCGCCGCCGCAAGCCCACCGACTGCGATGCCCTCGGCTTGCAGCGCACCTCCCAGGGCAATAGCCAGGGCCGTTACAAACTTCAGCACTTCACCGAGCCCAGACGTTGCGTCGGCCGCCTCATCGGAATTGTCCGCGAGGTCGAGCATCAGCCCCGTCAGATCATTCAGGTACGGCAGCAGGTCGGCAGCAATCTGGTTCGCCATGCCACGGCTCACACCGTCCAGTGTGGTCAGGCTGTCATTGAACTGGTCGGCGGCGGCAGCGTTCTCCGCGCTCATCACAAGGCCCAGGCGCTCGGCCTGATCGGTCAGCTCGGTGATGCCCTGCTTGCCGCTATTGAGTAGCGGGATCAGTTTTGCGCCGGACTTCCCGAACAAATCCTGCGCGAGCGCGGTCTTGTTTGCGCCGTCCGCATAGCCCTGGAACTTGTCGGCCACTTCGAGCAGAACTTTGTCAGCGTCCTTTAGCTGGCCGTTGGCATCACGCACCGACACGCCGATGTCCGAGAACGCCGCCGCTTGCTTCTTGCCCCCGGCCGCCGCCTGCGAAATGGTCTTGTTGAATTTGGTCAGCGCACCGGTCAACCCTTCCTGATCCACGCCAGCCGTGGACGCGGCAAAGCTCAGGCTCTGGTATGCCTCGATGCTGATGCCGATAGCCTGCGCCGTTTCGGCCGCTGCATCAGCAGCATCGATGCTCTCCTTAATCCAACTGGCGAACGCGCCAGTCGCCAGACCAGCGACGGCGGCGCCGATCAGTTTGCCGACGCGTGCATACCGCCGCTGTTGATCCTCGGCAAATTTCTGACTGATGCGGTTTGCTTTGCCGAGGTCGGATTCCAGCCGCGCCAAATTCGCCGCGATGTCGATTGTCAGCGTACCGAGCGACATAGTGAAACCTCGTCAAAAGAGTGCGTCGATGGCGGCCGAATGTTCAGCCGGGTCGTCAAATTCAAGCGGGGGGAGAGTGTTGGTTTGTATTTCGAAATCGACTTGATAGAACGCCATCCAGTCGACCAGTTGCGGACTGGTCATTTGCCGCTCCAGGGCGTCCACGTTCCACTCGCCCAGGTCGCGGGCGAGTTTGAACAGGAAGAAACGCTCGGGGCGGCATCTCAGTTTTTTGCTGCGTCCTCGGTCGCGCTGACAAAGAACTTGTTCAGCGTGATCGCAGCGTCTGAAATGACACCGATTGCTTGGTTCGATTTGGTCGCCAGCGCGGTCATGTCGTCGACGGTGAACAGTGGCACCCCCTCCGCATCAGTGACCGATAGCGCCACGAGGCGCAGTTTGATTTCCAGCATTGCGCTAGCCGGGTCGCCGCCGTCTTTTTGCACGGCACCCAGGCGTGCCCATTCGCTGAGCACGAGGCTGCGATCACGCACAGACAGAGCGGTAATCATTACCTCACCGCCCCACTCTGGAATGCTGACCTTTTCTTGCGCGCGGTCCTTGGCACTCAAAATCTGATCGCGATTAAGCACTGAGCACCTCATACACTTCGCCCGTAATGGTGACGGCCATCGTGCCGGCGTTGGTGCCATCGACTGCACCGGAATCGCTCAGCGAGCGCACATAGCCTTCAAAGATTTTGATGTAGTTGTTTTTCTTGACGAGTTTGAACCAGCGCGGCAACGCCTCACGCTTGGCAACTTTCGCCTCCACCTGGAACGCGTCGTCTTCGACGTAGTGCAGATCGGCCGACATGCCGCCGAAGTCTTGCAGGCCGAGGTTTTTTTCCTTCGCTGTCGAGCACAGGGTAGTGCTGTCGATTTCCGACGCCTGCCCATCAAAGCCCGAGTAGGACTTGTGTTGGCACGTCTCAATAAATTGAATCAGTCCGGCAGTGCCGGCCGAGCCGTAGGTAGTGAACAGCGTCGAGTCGATGTTCTCCAGGGTCACAGTGGTGGCGGTCTTCGCACTGACGATACCGTCCAAGCCGTTGATTTCGGTCATGCCGACCACGGCAGCAAACGTCAGCACATCACCCACGACATAGGTATGCGAGGCGAAGGTGACGACAGCCTTTGCGGCTTTCGAAATTCCGGTGATCGCAGTAGTCACCAGCGTGGCTCCTGCGTTCTCGATATAGAAGTGAGTGCCCTGCGAAGACACGGCGCGGGATTTAGTAGCCATGAGGTTTTCTCCAAATAAAAAACCCCAGGAGCGTGACGCTTATGGGGTTATCCGTGACGGTTGGGGGGTTTTGGTTTGGGCGTGTTTTGTTGGGCGAAAACTTTTGTTATATGATTGGCGGCCTTCCTCCGCCGCCAATACAGGTCCACAAATGAACCCTTCGATTCTGCGAGTCAGCCAGGGCGCACAAGACGCGCTCGATGCCCAAGCCCTGGACAACGGTGTTCTGCGCATCGTGCCGATGGACTTTTACGCGCAGTTCTCACAAGTGGACCTATCCGGCTTTTGCGTGCGTCACGGTCTGTACTGTCTGCCCACGGTCGAGCTGGTCGATAAGATCAACGAGTTGATTCTAGAGGCGAGTCCTACCCGCTCCGCTATTGAGATCGGCAGCGGGAACGGTGTACTCGGCAAAGCCCTCGGCATTCCCTGCACTGATAACCACATGCAAGAAGACCCGGCAGTGATTGCCTTGTATCGAACAATGAGCCAGCCGGTTATCACCTATGGCCCGCACGTCGAACGCCTGGACGCCGAGGCAGCAGTGGCCCGGCATCAGCCTGAGGTGGTGGTCGCCGCGTGGGTTACGCACAAATACAACGCAGCCGAACACCAGCGCGGCGGCAACGTAATCGGCGTCGATGAGGTGGCGCTACTCAGCCGCATCAAGCGATACATCCTCGTCGGCAATCTATCCGTCCACCAGCACAAGCCATTGCTGGACCTGCCCTACATCGTCCACGAGAGCAACGCGCTTTTCTCCCGCTCCCTCATGCCAGAGGGTAACGGCGTGGTCGTGTGGGATAACCCGGAGTGGAAACCATGAACCGCGACGGGATCGGCATGACTGAATCGGAAGTCCTGGACTTAGGCTACCAACACGCGCGCCAACTTGAGGACGGCACATGGTTGGCAGTCGCTCAAATGTTCACCAACGGCCGGCTGTTTTTTAATCTGGATCGCGCCGGCTCTGAGGCAGCCTACTGTTACCGCAACGCGGCCGAGGCAGTCGCCGCCATGATGGCGTTCGATCCGGCTGTCGATGAGGAACCGCAAGGCTGGCACAAGTGCGCGACAGATAACCGCATCCGTCCCGACGGTGATGCCTCCAGAGAAACGATCGGTTATCCGCCAGTGACTTAGGCGGTCACCTGCCACACCGAATAGTCCAGCACCATGTAAAACAAATTCGTCTCGGGGTCGTATAAATCCTGATCGCCTATGAACACCACCTCGAACAGCGCGCTGGCCTCGATGGCAGATTGCACCGCGAGCGCGATCTGCTTGGCCTCGCTGTAACTTTGCGACCAGCAGTTCACCTGCATACGGGCGTGCCGCATCAGACCCGAATCAGTCATAGACGGAATGCGCTCACCCGTGACCAGTGCATACGTCACGTATGGGCGCAGCTCACCCTCTGGCAAAATCCCGGCCGCGATCCGCTGGCCCACTAATGCGGTCACGGCGGGGGCGGCAATCATTGCCGCGCGCAAGTCGATTTCAATCATGCGGCTTTGCTCCCCTGTTCCCGCGCCAGCTTTTCAGCCTCCCGCACGATACGACGCTTTGCGTATTCCTCGAACTTGCGCAGCGCGGCGAACTTCTGCGCCTCGAATGCCGGGCGGAGGAACGGATGGGCCGGCATGTTGGCCGTCCCGAATTCTAGGAAGTGCCAGTACCAGGGGTCGTCCGGGTTGTAGGCCGCGCTCTTGGACGCCTTCCCTCCTTTGAATGCCTTGATCTGTTTGGCGCTCAATCCTTTGACCGTCAGGTACACACCGAACTTATCCCGCTTGGAGCGCCTGATGGTGATTGCCTTTTTCACCGTGCCCGGCTTGCGCCCATACTTCGGTTTTTTCAGGACCGGCGCACGCGCCTGAGCGTCCTTGCGAATGACCTGAGCGCCAGCGCGCAACGCAGCGCGCACGACTTTTTCACCCAGTCGGGCCGGCAGCTTGTTCAGAGTCGATTGAATTTCTTTCAACCCTAAGACGTTGATTTCATCGGCCATCACTCAGCCCCTCGGTCGCCAAGATTTCCAGCGACGCGCCAATTTCCATTGGGTTGATTAGCGATTGAATATCGAAATAGCGCGCACCGAAGACGATACGCTGCGACGCCGCTAAGCCGGTCTGGTAGCGGCATCGAATGCGATGGGTCACGGCCGCCTGGACCTGTTGCGCAGACAGCAGCTCGCGCCCACTGATCGGTTCGACCGACGCCCAGACAGTGACCACCGGGTCCCAGCCTTCCACCGGCTGGCCGAAATCATCGCGCCCAGTCTTGCGTGCCTGGAATGTCACGCGATGGCGCAGCGGTCCAAGTCTCATGGAACCCCCGGAATCACATATGGGGCCAGGAGCGTATCGACGCTCATGGGGAGGGCCGAGGTAATGGTGCCGATAACCACCGGCTCCCGGTTCTGGTCCCAGTGCGCAATCAGCAGCATCAGCGCCGACACCAGATCGGACGGCACCGAAGCGGCAGCTCCATAGCCCGCCGTGAACTTGACACGGACTGACATCGGTTGGTCGCGCGTGGTCGGCCATTGCACTTGATAGGCGCGGTGAACCAGACCAATCATGCCGGCCTTGTCCACGACGTATTGATTGGACGCCAGGGTTTGCGTCGCGCCATTCGCATCGACATAGGTGATTTCGTCCACCGATTGCAGCGGCGGCAGAGGCAGGGAAATGGACCCGCACGGAAACCCGTCCAGCACCAGCGTCCAGACCTGCGTCACGAACGCGCGGCGACACACCGTCTCAGCGTGTCGGGTAGCGGCGGCAATCAACCGCTGCACCCCCGTGTCATCGGTCGAGCCGTCAATGCGTAGGCGCGTCTTTACCTCGGCCAGCGTGACGGGTTCGGTCGTGGGAGCCGTGACTAGTTCCAGGCGCATAGGTCAGGCCTCGGCGGATTGCTTGCAGTAGGCGACGGCCGCCTTGTCATCGTCGACAAGGCCGGCAGCTTTCAGGGAGGCGATTGCCGGAGCTGGCAACTCGACTAATTGATTCGGTTTGTATTCGGTCTGTTCGTGCCAGAACGTCACCAACGCACGGGCACAAATGGTTTTAACTACGGCCATATTTCCACCTCGACAAAGTAAAAAAACGGGGCAGGCCGAAGCCTGCCCCGTGGGTCTTACGTCGCGGAGTGCGCGTAGTATTTCACAGCGGCGGTGTCCATCAGGTTGCCACCCGAACGGATGAACGCCAGGAAGCCGACCTGCCCTTTCGAGGCATACGCGGAATCATCGAAGCGCATCAGCGACACAGCCATCGCGTCGCGCACAATGTACTTCTTGAAATCGCCGTAAATGATCGACTTCGCGTTCGCGGCCGGGGTCGCCATGTCGTTGTTAATCACAACCGACTTCCCGAGCAGCAGGTCAGGAGCGCCGGCAGTAATGCCCGCCTCATAGCCTGGAGTCCAGATCGGACGGCCAGCGGTGTCCTTCAGTTTGCGCAGCAGGCCGCGCACGGTCTGGCTGAACATGAACTGGCACACACCGCCGAGCTGGTACGCCTCGTCCACCGATTCGAGCAGGTCGACCAGATCGTCATAGATGACGGTGGTGGTCTGGCCGGTGGTGCCAACCTTGCCGGCGGACGAGCCGGTCACGATACCGCGCGGCTGGCCGGTGCCGGTGCCGGTGGTGAAGTGCTGGTTCTCGATGCGGCCGATTCGCTCAATGATGCGGCGGCGAACAAACGCCTCGATATCCACCGAGCTGTCCTGGAGCAGCTCGATAGGCACCGCGATAATTTTCGAGCTGTACTTGAAGACGTTCAGACCTACGGTCCCGAACGACGGATCGAGCGCAGCGGCGGCGGTGTTCTCTGCGAGCAGCTCGCCCACCTCGGCAGTCCCGTCAGTAGACGGATAGCTCAGCGGGTTGCCCTGCGCAGTGGTCAGTTGATCGGCCACCGCACGCACACCACCGAATGCCTTGAGCGCTTCGATCAGCTCGGACGCCACCGTGGTTGGCACGGTGTAACCACCCTCGGAGCCGGTGGTGGTCGACATGGTGTTGTACAGCTTGGACGCCTGCTCAGCGCTCAAACCTTTTTCACCGCGACGCATCCAGGCGTCAAAGATTCGGATGTCCGACAGCGGGTCGTCATTCTTGGCAGCCGGGTCGCGGTGCTGAATGCGTTCCTCGGCAGCGAGGTCGAGCAACTTCTGCTCGCGTTCGATGCGTGCGTCGACGTCAAGAATTTCGCCAGTGTAGGCGTCATACTTGGTCTGATCCTCGGCGGTCCATTTCTTGTCTTTGGATTCGTCCAACAGTTTGCGCGCCTCGATAGCCAGACCGTTGCGGCGCTCGCGCAATGCTTGAATGCTCATGCTCATTTTCTCCGTGCATAAAAAAACCCGCCGATTGGCGGGTTGGGGTTCGCGATGGCGCGAGGCCTATGGCGCGATGGTTTCGAGCAGCGACAACCGGCGCTCAAGAGCGGCGCGGTCGAACACTGGTTCTGTTTCGGGGGGATCAGTCAGGGCGGCGGGAGCGTTGCCGTAGGCCGCCAAGTTCCATTGATTGCGTGCGGCCTTCTGACCTTCTGCGATCCGGTCAACGAAGCCATGCTCTACGGATTCCTCAGCGGTGAACCAAGTGGTCGCCGCCATCATGGCCGCCAGCTCATCAGCCGGCTTGCCGGTCTTGCGCTGGTAGTCGGCAACGATACTGGCGTCCACTTTGCGCAGCAGGGCGGCGGATTGTTCGAACTCGTCCGCGTTGCCAATGGCGATTGTCCAGGCGTTGTGAATCATAAAAAAACCGCCCTCGGCAATCTCCACCTCATCGGCCGCCAGTGCGACATAGGTCGCAGCGCTGGCCGCTTGGCCGTCGATGTGCGCGACGACACGGGCCGGATGTTGGGCCAGGGCGGTCGCGATGGTGCGGCCCTCGAACACATCACCACCGGGCGAGTTGATTCGAAGGTGAATCACGTCCACGTCCAGGGCCACCAGTTGCGGGACAAAATCCCGCGCGCCGACACCGCCCCAGTCGCCGCCAATGACGTCGTAAATGTATACGGTCGCTTCGCGGCCGGCCTGCTCAATACGGGCCGAACGCGGGGCCGCTTGATTGCTTAGGAAGAGCTGCATCAGCTTCATTCGCTGGCCCCTTGTGTGGTGTTAGTGGTGATGTACAGAACGTCTCCGCCCGGTACAGGCGGCAGGTTTTTCAGGCGGCGCGCTTCGTTGACGGTGCGCCAGCCTTGTGTCCCAGGACCGCCGAGCGACTTCGCGATCACTTCAGATTCGGTTTTGCTGTCGCCGGCCAGGAGCCCGTCGCGATTGAACTCGACAAAATAGCGCGGCGAGCGCGGCCACAACTTGCGGTTCAATTCCTGCTCGATGCGACGCAGATGCGGGCCGAGCGTGTAGCGGACGAACCCGATGGACATTTGCTCGATGCCGCTGCCCCAGCTCGTGGACGCGCTCGTCTCTCCGATCATGTGCGGCGGAACCCCGAAGGCGCGCGCGATCTCAACCACCTGGAATTTGCGTGTCTCCAGGAGCTGCGAATCCTCGGCCGTCAGGCTGATCGGTTCGACCTTGCCGCCGTTCACCAGGAGCAACGGTTTGTGTCGATTGCCCTGGCCGGTATAGCGCTCGGTGAATTGCTCGCGTAGATGGTTCTGTTGATTCTCAGTCGGGGCCACGCCTTGCGGATAGGTCAGCGCAATGGAGGGGCTCGCACCGTTGGCGAAGAATTCTCCCGCGTAGTCATCCGCCGCCAATGCCGTGCCGACCGCTTGCCGTGCCGCGAAACGGATCACCGATTCACCGTGACACCCATCGAAACCGAAGCCAGGGAAGTGCAGAACGTCGTCATCAAACAGGCCGTAGTTCGAGACGCCATCGCTGACGAAATAAACCAGCCGGCCTTCGCGCACCTCGATGTCCACACACTGGCGCGGGATCGGCATGAACCCGGTAATGTTGCCGTTTCGGTCGCGCAAAATTTGGGCGATACCGTCGCCGCGCATCAGCGAAGACGCCAACATCCACTCCCAAAAACTGCACGCGGTCAGCGTCGGATATGGCGACTCGTTCAGCATCCACCACACCGGATGGTCGACAGCCTTGCGCCCACCGTCCAGGGTCCGCTCATATACAGGCAGCGGCAGCAGGGCCACGGCCCCCGCGATCAGACGCACGCACGAGTAAACCGCCGCGCTTCGCTTGGCCGATTCCACTGTCACCGCGACGCCTGACGACGCCGGCTTCACGCCGAAAAATTCGGCCCACTCTTCGGGCGTTGTGCCCCAACCGGTTAGCGCTTTGACCTCCGCGCGCAGCGCGTCGACCTCCTGCTCCAGCTTCTTGCGCTTGCCGAAATTGAACATCAGAGCACCATAAATAGTTCGTGGTTGGGGGCGTCATCCATCGGTTCGCCTTGCGCCCCGACCGCCATCGCGAGCGCGACCATTCCGTCGATCCGTCCGGTCGCTTTGCTCTTTGTGAATTTGCGGTTGCCCGCCTCGTCGTTCACGGTGATCGCGTTGGCGGCGCACATCGTCAGCACCGGATGGTTGCCGTGACGGAGCCCCTTAGCGAGCAGGCGCGCTTCGAGTTCGCGCAGCGCGGGAGACATCGAAACCCACCCCTGGCCGAACCCCTTGAACCGCGTCAATTCCTCTTCTGTAAACCCCGCCTCGACCAACCAGGGCGTCAGGAACCGCATGTTGTACCGGTCGAAAGCCAGCACCTGGACGTCGCATTCGTCGAATAATTCGCGCAGCCAGCGAGCGACAAAGCGGTATTCGATAGAGCGTCCTGGCGTGAGCTGTAGCTTTCCTTCGCGCGCCCACACGTCATACGGCACGCGGTCGTTGCGACTTTTCTCTTTGATGCCGTCCTCGGGTAGCCAGAACGTCGGGTAGACATCGCCGTCCTCGGTCACTACCACCAGCGCAGTCAGGTCAGACACGCTCGAAAGGTCCAGGCCGGCCCATACTTTTTGCCCACGCAACGGCTCAGGCTCAGCGCTGTTTTCCTCCCACACTGCCCAGCTCACGAACGGCGCTTTCGCAGCCACCCGCTGGTTTAAAATCAGGTTGCGATAGGCCGCCTCGCGGGCCGGTAAGCGCCTCGCGTCCGACGCCTGACGCAGCACTTCCTCCTTGTTCATAAAGTCGTCAAGGTGCGGGTTCGCTGCGCGTATCGCCTTCAGACTGAACGGGTCCAGGTCAACCGGTGCCGTGCAAAGTTCTATTTTGTTGCGCGGGTCGGCGCCGGTCAGTGCGTCGTCAATCAACAGGCTCAGCAGGTCCGCACTGTTCGGCGCTTGCGTACTGATGATGATGGACATCGGCTGGTCTTGCGCAGCGCTCGCGGTTTCAAGCGCCTCGTATAGCTGCGATCTGGGGCCGACTACCTGCCCTAGTTCATCGTGAATTACGAGCGTCGGGCTCAGCCCAAACTTGGTTGACGCATCGGCTGACAGCGCCTTGAAGAACGTCCCAAGTTCACCGCACAACAGCTCCTTCGCGGTGTCCCTGATGTTCACGTAATACGAAAGCTCGCGGCTCAATCTGACGACTTTGGCCGCCAGCTCGAACAGGATCGCCGCTTGGTCGCGCGATTGTGCGGCCGAGTAGAGCTGCGAATTCGGTCGCGCCTCTGGCCCGCACAAATGGAGCAGGACGATGAAGGCACTGAACGCCGTCTTCGCATTCTTGCGGGCCATGCTCAAAATGAAAACGCGGGTCGGTGAATCGTAAATCCGCTTGATCCAACGGCGTTGATGCCGGGTCATTTTGACCGGCTGGCCGACCATCCGGCCCTCGGGGATACAGCAGTGGCTCTCGATCCACGCAATATTGCGCTCGCCGCGCGTCAGTCGTTTTCGATCTGCCACGGTTTGCGTCCTTTCCCTTGGTTGCCCACGGCCTTATCGGCGCGGATTAGGCTCTGTTGCGTGAGGCGCATGGCACGCATGAGCGCACCCATCGCGCGGGTTTCGGTTTCCTGGCACCGCGCCAGGATCGCAAATCGCTTCAACCCCTCGTCATCGGTGAGCCACGCGGGGTCATATGCCTCCTGTTGCTGCGCGATCACGTCTGACGTGACCTTGTGCCTGCACAACTGCGCCAGCATTAGCTCATGCTCATCACTGAACCAGTCGGCCGGCTTCGAATTGACGACCGTTACCCAATACGCCTTCTGCGCTGGGGTCAGGTACGGAGGTGGCGCGAGCCGGTGCTGTAGTGACGTGGGGGAGGCGACCACCAGCGAGGCCGCCGACTTGCGTCCACGGTCTGACATGACGGTTTTCCTAAAAAAATACGAATTTATGAACGGCTGTTGCAGGGATCGGTAT